>Ga0187888_1001561_pt1 | contig 21518 bp, 16 predicted proteins | sample June2016WEW_7_40_FD_132987 | JGI IMG/M metagenome (GOLD analysis project Ga0187888, IMG submission 132987) | Peatland microbial communities from SPRUCE experiment site at the Marcell Experimental Forest, Minnesota, USA - June2016WEW_7_40 | ecosystem: Environmental > Terrestrial > Soil > Wetlands... | reverse complement strand
GCGAACCGCTCCTACTAGTCCATTCCGCTTCATGCAGTTAGACTACAATACATTCGCTACATGTACATGTTATTTATGCGCAATTCCTTAGTAGGCTGGCTGGTGGCCCATTCAAGCCTTCTGTTGGCTTGAGTGGGGCAGTTCAGAACTCCACATATTCGAGTCTATTATTTTGAAAACGAACCGGGCTGGTGGCCCATTCAAGCCTTCTGTTGGCTTGAGTGGGGCAGTTCAGAACTCCACATATTCGAGTCTATTATTTTGAAAACGAACCGGCTGGTGGCCCATTCAAGCCTTCTGTTGGCTTGAGTGGGGCAGTTCAGAACTCCACATATTCGAGTCTATTATTTTGAAAACGAAACAGCCCCACATTAACTCCGCCTGCGGCTCCGCGAATGTGGGCCACCGGCCTCACGCGAAACCGCTTCTACAAGTGCGCCAGCCACACGTCCAGCACGGCGCAGCGGCCCTCCTCGCGAACCACCTTAAGGGCGTTCCGCACGGCGTCGTCCAGTTCGCCGGGATCGCGAACAATTTGGGCGAAGGCTCCGCCGGCGGCAGCCGCGATTCCCGCATAGTCGGGAGGCGGATCGAAGCTGACGTCGAGATCGCTTGCCTGGCTGGCGTAGCCCTCCGGGTGTGCCGCCAGCGCCGAGAGCTTCGGAGCCCTCCAGCCGCGATTGTTGTAGACGATTTGCAGAAACGGCGTTTGATAACGCCGCGCCATCCAGTGCACCGTCGCCGGCACGGAAAACAAATACGACCCGTCGCCGGTGAGACAGACCACGGTTTTTTCCGGATGCGCCAGCTTCATGCCGATGGCAGCGCCGCCGTTCCATCCCAGCGACGATGCACCGCTGCCAAAGACAGTGCCGGGACAGGTGGCGCACAGATGCTCGGTGACCACGTTGTAGCTGGTGATGGCCTCATTCAACACCAGCGTCTCTCCGTCCAGATGCTCGCGGACGCAGGCCGTCAGGAATTCGGGAGTAATGACATCGGCCGGCGGACGCTCGCGTTGGCGCAGCACGCTCTCGCGCGCCGCGTGCAGGGCGGCGTAGTGCGCCCTTCTCCGCTCGATGGCCGGTCCGTCGAGGTGAACCGTATCCAGGCAATCGTTGATCTGGCGCAACGCGGTGGCCGCGTCCGCGCGGCAAACATTCTTTGCCGGGATCGACCAGAGCGGCATTTTTTCCTTCAGCGGATCGATGTCGATGTGGTGTATACAAGCGCCGCTCGCTGGCCGGTTGACCGTCGGAATCCAGGGTATATCGCTGTCCACAACCAGGATGCAGTCCGCCTCGGCAAGCGCTGGATGCTGGCGCTGCTCATTCCACTGACTTCCCTGGTAGAGCACATTGTCGGCGGGGAAGTTCACATAGTTCGGCACCGATTCGAAGACGGCGACCGCGAGCCGCCGGCACAGTCGAACCAGTTCTTCGACCGCTGCCGGATTGCGCCCGGCGTAGGACGTGACCACCAGCGGACGGCTCGCCGCCAACAGATCCCCCACTAGGGCGTCGACGCTGGAAGCAGACATGGCGCAGGGCGCAATCGCCGGCCACTCCGCGGAATCCGCCGTCGTGGGCGGAATCTCTTCTTCCAGCACCTCGCGCGCGGCCATCAGGTACACGGGGCCTTGCGGATCGCTGTGCGCAATTTGCATGGCGCGGCGGATCATCTGCTTGATGTTGCGGCCGCTGCGAATTTCGTTGTCGTACTTGACGTAACCGCGCACGATTCCGCGCTGGTCGAAGACATCTTGCAGCCAGTGGATAAACTCATTGCGGCTCCCCGGCAGCTCTCCCTGCTGGGTAAACGGCACCGCCCCGGAAAAAATCAGCACCGGAACGCGGCACCTCGAGGCATTGTGCAGAGCGCCCGCCAGGGTTTGCGTGCCCACGTCGACATGCACCAGCACTGCCTGCCCGCGCCCCGTGATCTGCGCGTAGCCATGGGCCGCGCTCAGCGCCACCATCTCATTGGGACAGGTAATCACCGCCGGAATCCGGCGTCCGGTGGCGCGCGCCTCGGCTATGCTCTCGAGAATAGGCGGATGATCGCTGCCGAAATTCGCAAACAGATAGGAAACTCCCGCTTCATGCAACGCCTCAAGCAACGCGGTGGCCGTGCTGTACATTCATCCCCCTCCATGCTCACCGATTGTACGACGCTCCTTCCAGAATAGATTCCGTGCTGTCACCCCAAGCGCAGTAGAGCGGATTCCGTGCTGTCACACCCGGGACATCCTTTACACCTCGCTTGGTGCCCCACGTTCGCCCGAGTCGGGGTCCCCGGCGAGGCTTGGCTCGCTGGGGTGACAGGGCTAACGTGGGGTAGTTTCTTGCCCGAAGGACTGAGTTCCACTGCTAGGCGACTGCTGTCTGGTGGCCCATTCAAGCCTTCTGCTGGCTTGAGTGGGGCAGTTCCAGTCCTGGGGTATTTTTTCGGCTGGGCTAATGATGCTGTCTGGTGGCCCATTCAAGCCTTCTGTTGGCTTGAGTGGGGCAGTTCCAGTCCTGGGGTATTTTTTTGGCTGGGCTAATGATGCAGGTGCCACTTGAGTCTGTGGTTCAGAGTTTCCTCGCTTTCCCCTACAATGTAACTCTTGGCGATGTTCGCCGAAGGAGCGCCCATGTCCACATCATCCGCGGCACCCTCCACGTTGTCGCAATCTCCATCGCCGGCGGAATTGCGCGCGCAAATACGGCGGGGTGCCTGGCGAAAGCAGACTTCCGGACTGGCGCCCGCGCATGTTCAAGGCAATGTCGCCATCTTGCCTGCCAATCTGGCGGCTGACTTCCATCGCTTCTGTTTCAACAACCCCAAACCGTGCCCGCTGCTGGCGCTCTCGGAGCCCGGCAACCCGCGCCTTCCAAGACTTGGCGCCGATCTCGACATCCGCACCGACGTGCCCCGCTACCGCGTTTTCCGTGAAGGCGAAGTCATCGACGAACCCTACGACATCCGTGGCCACTGGCGTGATGACCTGGTCACCTTTGTCATCGGCTGCTCGTTTTCTTTCGAGCAGGCGCTGCTGGAGAACGGCATCGGCATCCGTCATATCGAGCAGGACCAAAATGTGCCTATGTATCGCACCAGCATCCAGACCATGCCGGCCGGAGTCTTTCACGGTCCGATGGTCGTCTCGATGCGCCCGATGAAGGCCGCCGACGCCATCCGCGCGATTCAGATCACGTCGCGATTCCCCGCCGTTCACGGGGCTCCGGTTCATATCGGCGATCCGGAACTCATCGGTATTCACGATCTGGCGAAGCCCGATTACGGAGACGCGGTGGATATCCGGCAAGGCGAGCTGCCGGTTTTCTGGGCCTGCGGAGTCACTCCGCAGTCGGTGGTGGCACATGCCAAGCCGAGTTTTTGCATTACCCATTACCCCGGCCACATGCTGATCACCGATATGATGAACAACGAATTCTCGGTTCTTTAGCGCGTTTTGAAAAACTGTTTTCCGAGGTGTCATCCTGAGCGCAGCCGGGGTCCCCGGCGACGGCCGCTTTTGCCGTTGCTGGGGTGGAGGAGCGAAGGATCTGCTGTTTGCGCGTGCTGAGAATAAAGCAGATCCTGAGGTCGCGCAAAGCCGGCGCGACCTCAGGATGACACTGCTACGAATTTTTCAGCAGCCTGTTAGATCAACCTCGTGGGGCCCGATGAAGGAGACTCAGCGTGACCGGACGTGATTGGCGGAACGACAACTTCAACACGGAAGCGCTTGCTTCCGTCTTCGGGGAGCGCTTTGACCGGCTGATGACGGTCGAGGTCCGTCCGGTCGACGGCGGGCTTCCCCCGGGAATTGTCGTGCGGTTATATGAGATTTGCCGCCGCTACCACGGCGAGCCGCTCTCCACGCTGGCCGCGCGCCGTCTGGCCGAGGTGGTCGGCGAGGGTGATGCCGTGCTCATCGTCACCGGCTTCGGACTGCCTCCCAACCTTCCTTGCGGCGAGACGGACGGCCCGCCCGGCGCGGCCGTGCTGGCCAGGGCGCTTGCCAAGGGCTTGGGCGCGCATGCTGTGCTGGTCACGGAACAGGCGCATCTGGCGCCGGTATCGGCAACCGGCAACTTGCTCGGCAAGACGCTCGACGGCCGTGGATCGATCACTGTCGAGAGCTTCCCGGTCGGGATAGACGCCGGGCGTCTCGCGGCTGCCGCGCTCGTCGCCAAGCATCGTCCGGCGGCGGTCATCTTCGTCGAGCGGCCCGGCCCCAACGCCGAGGGCTATTTCCACGGCATACGCGGCGACTGCGGCTCTCCCGAGGACGTCGGACACCTTTACCTGCTGGCGGACGCGGCGCGCGGCCAGGGCGTGCTGACGATTGGCATCGGCGACGGAGGCAACGAGGTCGGCTTCGGCGCGGTTCGGCGGCAGATAGCCGACAGCCTGCCCCTGGCCGGCCGATGCTTGAATGGCTGCCCGTCGGGCGTGGTAACGGCGATTGCAACCGATATCATGGTCAGCGCGTCGGTTTCGAACTGGGGTGCTTATGCGGTCGCGGCCGCGCTCGCCGTGCTGCGGCGACAACCGGCCTTGCTGCACACTCCGGAGCTTGAGCGAGAACTCATTGCCGCTAGCGTGGCCGCCGGAGCCCGCGATGGGGCAACGTTTGCAGCCGATCTGCTCGTCGACGGCATCGACTGCACCGGCCACACGTCCTTTGTCGGACTGCTCCGCAGCATCGTTTCCACCTGTGTTGTGCCATAAAAGCTCCCAGCGCACGGGGCATGAACAAGCAGCAATCTGTGCTGTCATGGTGCCCCACATCTGCTGTGGTTAGCAGATGTGGGACTTTCGCCGGTGCCCCATATCTGCCGCAGTTAGCAGATGTGGGACTTTTCGCGGTGCCCTTGATAACCGGTTCTCAGGCGGGTGCCCCAGGTTCGCCCGCGTCGGGGCCCCCGGCGAGCACAGCTCGCTGGGGTGGCTGGGCTAACCTGGGGTAGTTCTTCAGGTGGCTTGGTGGCGCAGGTAGACGCTTTGCAAAGTAGAATTGATTCCGTGCTGTCATGCTGAGCGTCGCGAAACATCCCTGGAAACTCTCCCGCGCCTGCCCGCTCAATGCACAGTCTGCTTGTTCAATGCACAGTCTGGCAGTTCAAAGACAGAAATGAATTTTCCTTGCCATTTATCAGGCTGATTCCGCCGGAAAGTGGCCTCAAATTCCCGCAGAATACCCGTGCCGAATACCTGCTTGTCGTGCTATGCTCCGGCATGCTCAAAACAGGCCCCGCCACCCAGGTGAACGGGGCAGGTCAATTCGTATTCGTCACACATTTCAGTGACTTTGCTCACCGACGAATCGTGAGCTGGAATACGAAACTAATCCAATCCCAAAACTTGTTAACAAGGGGGTAGTAACTTAAATGGCCATTAGGGGAAAGATTTTTGTAGCCGTACTGCTGGCGCTTACGCTGGTAGCTCTAACACCTGCGTTCGCCGGTGAGCGCGAAAAATTGGGTGACGCCAACTGGACCGGCCCACTCGAGACGCCAAACCCCAACACACTGCCGAAGAACAGCTTCTACGTCGAGACCTACTTCGTTGTCGAGCAGGACAACGGTGCGTACGATAACAGCGGTAACCAGCATCGTGCTAAGGCGTATGACAACGATTACCAGTCGGTGACTCTGTTTACCTATGGCTTGACCAACAGGGTCAACCTGCAGCTCCTGCCCGCCTTTGACGGCGCTCGGGTAGCCGGCGGCGGCAGCAGCGGCATGGAAGTGGACAACCTCACGATCCGCGTACCGATACAGATATTGAAGTTCAAGGAAGGGAAAACTCCCTTATCGTTCACCATCACGCCGCTGGTCGTCGCCCCGACCGGAGCCGGTCTTGACAATGTTTGGACTCCGGGCATCGGCCTTTGGGTCCAGAGACCGTTCTGGATGCCGGGCGGCCGCATTCTCCGCGTCCGTGCCGCTCAGAGCTTCTTGTTCCCCTTGCAGAATAAGAAGCTCACCTTCGGCGGCTGCACTGGCGGGGCCGCAAGCTGTGTAGAAAACCAGGGCGACTACTACAAGACCCAGATTGGCATGGAGTATAGCTTGACCAAGCACTGGGTCCCGGCATGGGACTTCTACTGGAAATACGGTAGTGGGACCACGCAAAAGACCACAGCGGGCGCATTGATCCCTGGCAGCTGCAGCACTTTCAGCACAACTCCTACCAGCAGTTGCGCTACCTTCAGCAGCTTCAGAATTGACCCGGCTCTGGAATACAACTTCACCGGAAACACGGGCATTATTTTCGGTGTGGAAATGACGGTTTCCGGCCACAATAGCGGTTCCTACATTGCTCCGCAGATCGCGTTGCAGTGGTTTAAGCAGTAATCTCCTCCCGTGCCTTAATGGCGGGTATCGAGATTCTCTCGCGCGGTGGGCAAATGCCCACCGCGTTTTTTTGCCTTGAGGTTGTTACAGAGAAGTGTCTGCGGTCATGTGAGGCTTGGCTGGCTGGTGGCCCATTCAAGCCTTCCGTTGGCTTGAGTGGGGCAGTTCCAGTGCTGGGCAAGGTGGTTTGTTGACTCTTCCCAGCATAGTTCACCAACAAAAAGCCCTACCCTGGCAAAAGCAACCAGGATAGGCCACCCGGCCAAAATCCCAAGAGGATGTCATGGCGAGCGAAGTCGAGCCACCTTTTGTTTCTACCGCTGAAAAAACAAAGGGTGGCTCCGCTCCCGAATAGCCTTTTGCTTGCAAGGTAACGTCGGGTACGCAGCTTGGCTGCTCCGGCCACTGGCGCTCGGCGCTCCGGTCGCCATGACAAACTGAGTCTATGCCGAGATACACCGACCGGGGATCGCTTTAACCAGACTGTCTTACGCTCTCACCAGCTCTTCCACCGGCTTCCAAGTCTTTTTCTGCGATTCGGCAACCGCGGCGTAGGTGAGAAAGCCGCGATAGGTGTTGACGCCTCCGCGAATATCCGCATCGGCCATGGCATGTTCGCCGTACTTGGCCAAACGCAGCACATAAGGCAGCGTGGCGTTGGTTAACGCCAGCATCGAGGTGTGCGGCACCGCCGCCGTGATTATGTCCAAAATCACGAATTATGAATTAGAGTCGCCGCTCTAACTTTATTCCTCGACCCCCGGCTTCCGCCACTCCGCGATTGCCTTATCCCCGGAGCAGGTTTTTGGTAATGAACCAGACATTTGCAGGGCGCTCCGCCAGCCGCCGCATAAAGTACGGATACCACTCGGTTCCGAATGGAATATAGACCCGAACGCCCCATCCCTCTCGTGCCAGTTGCTCCTGCAAGTCACGCCGGATCCCGTGCAGCATCTGGAACTCAAACGCGCCGGGTGTAATCCCCTCGGCCTTCGCCCAGTTCTTGATTTCCGTAATAATCGCCTCATCGTGAGTCGCCAAGCCGTGAAAAACGCCGCCTTTCAGCAGGTATTTGGCTACCCGCACGTAGTTCGCGTCCACCTCGGGCTTCGCTTGGAATGCGATTTCCGGCGGTTCCTTGTAGGCGCCTTTGCACAAGCGGATGCGAATGCCTTCGGAAACCAGGAGCTTCGCATCGTCCATGGTGCGGTGCATATAGGCCTGCAACACGGTGCCCACGCGGCCGGCACAGCCGGGCTGGCGATGCAGTTCGCGCACGAAATCCAGAGTGCGCTGCGTGTAGGCCGAGCCTTCCATATCCACACGGATGAAATTTTGGATTCGCGCCGCGTGCTCGACCAATTCGGTCACCACCTGCCGGGCAAGCTTCTCGTCGACATCGAGACCCATGTGAGTCAGCTTGAGGCTTACATTGACATCGAGCTTGCGACGCTCGATCTCGTCCAGCAACTGGTGATAAACCCTGGCGCTGGCTACTGCCTCCTCACGGTTTGTAACATTCTCGCCCAGATTATCGACGCTGGCGTGAATACCGAGTTTGTTCACTGTCTCCGTCGCCTGGATCAGCTCTTCGATCGTCGTTCCGGCGACAAATCTGCGAGACATCTTAAGCCCCAACGGAGACCTCTCCGCAAAATGACGCAGAGACTGGTTCTCCGATAGCCCGATGAACACCTCTCTAAGCATGATTGCTCCTCAGGGGGCGTTAGCGCAGCGCCCTCAACATATATAGATATTTCCGGCCTTCCCCCGGCTTCGAATGCGAACGCGCCCTCCCTCCGGACGCAATGCGGCACCCGTGAAAAAAATAAGAAAATTGAACGGGATGCTGAAGAGAACGGCCGTGCAGCGGACGGGGCATCATTACATCATTCAATGTGGTCTTCGACCCCTGAATCGTTGATGATGGCAAATTCCATGGCCGGCCACGCGCTCAATCTACCGTGAAAAGGCTTGCCGGGAATACGCCGGAGAGTCCCGGCGTATCCCATGCAAACTCAGGTTACTGCATAATGAAACTGCCCTTGGCATCGACCTTGTACGCTTTATAAACCTCGCCCACGCGGTCGCCCTTGGCATTAAAGGAAATCTTCCCGGTGAGTCCCTGGAAGTCCTTCAGGGTGTTGTGCAGATAGGCTCCCACCTGCGCCGAATTCCCGCCCTTGGTGCCTTTGAGTGCGGCCACGACCACATTGAAACCATCGCCGGCCAGAACCGGGTAAATTGAGTTCGGCTCGGCGCCGTACTTTTTCTTGAACTGATCGATGAAGGCCTTCGCGGTTGGCAGATCCTGCGGCAGAGGCGCGCTTATGAAATAGAAGCCCGCAGCCGCCGGCACGCCCGCGATTTTTACCACATCAGTATTGTTGGTGGCATCGCCGCCGATGAACGGAACGTTGAAGCCCATCTCCTTCTTCTGCCGCAGCAGCAGACCTGCCTCCTTATAGTAGCCGGTAAAGAAAACCACTTGGGGCTGAGCTTGCTTCACCTTGGTCAGAATTGTGTTGTAGTCGTTCTCCCCGGGAGTAAGAGCGTCGAAGAAAACAATCTGTGCGCCCGGCTGCTTCTGCAACAGGCCTCTGGTCTCCTCGGCCAGGCCCTTTGCATAGGTCGAGTTGTCGTGGAGGATCGCGATCTTCTTGTAGCCTAATTTCGCGATGGTCGCGGCCGCCACCTTGGCCTGCTCATCGTCGCGAGGGCAGGTCCGGAAGAACATCTTCAATCCTTTTTCCGTGAGGCGAATGGCGGTGGCGCCGTTGGCAATCTGCACAATCCCGGACTCGTCAAGAATGCCCTGCGTCGGCTCGGTTACGGAAGAGCCGTAGGTGCCGATCACGGCAACCACGCCCTGCGAAATAAGCTTGTTCGCGGCCAGAGCTGCCGTGCGCGGATCGCTACCGTCGTCTTCGGTAATCAGCGTGACCTGTTTCCCCTGGATGCCCCCTTTGGCGTTTACGTCCGCCGTTAGAAGCTCGAGCACCTGTTTCATCCCCTGGCCCTCACTCGCATAAGCGCCTGTTATAGGTGCCAGCAGTCCAATTTTGATCGTGTCCGCAGCAAAAGCAGCATACGTCCACAGGCAAAGAATCGCAGTCAAGAACAGTTTTTTCACTCCGTCTCCTTTTACTGCTCGTCGAAATCCCCATTCTGCGCACCGCAACAGCCGGGTCTAGTCAGCTTAGACTAGAACCGCATTTCGGGGAAGTAGTGCGATGCATTGGATTGTTGAACGACGGATTCTTATGCCAAGGCGTTTGAACCGCGGCAGTGACCCTGGTCACGCTTCTTTGTGATAGCTCGCCGCCGCACCGCCAAGTATTGTCCCAACGCCTCGGCACCCTCCGCAGTTCCGTTAACCCGCAAACCCTCGCGAGCAATCATCTCACGCTTCAACCACGCACCCAAATGCGCTCCAACAGTGCTTGACAGCCGGACATGGGGAACTTTATAACTTGATTGGAACACAGCTCAGGAGAACGTCATCATGTCGTCCCGGATGATCGCCAGTCGTGGGATTATTGTCGTCGTTTTGATTCTTCAAGTGATCCCGTTCTTGTTGTTTCCGGCAGCATCGTTTGCGGCGACTTCCCAGGAATGGTGGCTGCCTCTTCTGCTGTTGATCATGGTCGTGCTGGCCGACCTGCAATTAATTGTGCGGCACAGCACCGACGTCTGGCCCTGGCACGTGCTCTCGTTCTGTCACGGCTTCAACATCATCAGCCGTCTCATGATGCTTTGGCCTCACGCCACTCACATGGTCAATGGCGAAATGGCGCTCAATGGCCCCTACGTCTCCCTCTCCTGCATATCGATGGCAGTCTCGGGGATGCTCTTGTATTACCTCGAACTACCCGAAGTTCGCATCGCCATGGTTCGCTAGCCCGACGACCGGGTTGGTGTATCCCAAGAACGATTATTCCAGCGTGTCACCCTGAGGAGCGTCCGTTAGGACGCGACGTGAGGGCCCATGTATTTGCTTTTCCGGCCTTCGAGTGACGCCCGCTGAAATGCATAGATCGTCACGTCGGTTCGCAAAAGCGGCGAACCTCCTCACGATGACACCCGCAGCGAAGGATACAGCATCTCTGGAATTGCTCTTGGTCCATGCGCGGAAATGCCGTTCCGGAGAACCCGTCCGCAACGGCATGTAACTTCAACCTGACTCTGAAAGAGCCCGGTCTTCAATGCCCGAGGTAGGCCTCGCGCACGCGCGCGCTCTCGCGCAGCTCTTTGGCCGAGCCTTCCAGGACAATGGTTCCCGTCTCCAGCACATAAGCCCGGCTGGCAATCTGCAAAGCCATCAGAGCATTCTGCTCCACCAGCAGGATGCTGGTTCCTTTGGAGTTGATCTCTTGAATGATGCGGAAAATCTCTTCCGTCATGATCGGGCTGAGGCCCATGGACGGCTCGTCCATGAGCAGGAGAACAGGGCGGCTCATCATCGCGCGCGCCATGGCCAGCATCTGCTGCTCACCGCCGGACAGTGTTCCGCCGAGTTGGTTGAGGCGCTCCTTGAGACGTGGAAAGCTGGCGAATGCGCGTTCCATGCTCTGTTGGATTTCCGTCGGATTGGTGCGCGTGTAGGCGCCCATTTCCAGGTTCTCGCGCACTGTCATGGGGGCAAAAATCTTGCGCCCCTCCGGGATCTGCACCACCCCGCGCCGGACGATCTGCTCCGCCGGGATCATGGTGATGTCCTCGTCCTTGAAACTGACCGAGCCGCGGCGGGGACGGAGCAAGCCGGAGATGGTGCGCAAGGTGGTAGACTTGCCGGCCCCGTTGGCGCCGATGAGAGTAACGATCTCCCCTTCGTTGACGTTAAAGGAGATTCCCTGAAGCGCGTGAATGGCGCCGTAATAAACGTTCAGATCCTTCACATCAAGAAGCATTGACGGCTCCCTTGCCTAGATAGGCCTCGATGACCTTCGGGTTCTCCTGAATTTCCTTCGGGTTTCCCCGCGCGATGACCTCACCGAAGTCCATCACCGTGATGTGCTCGCAGATGCCCATCACCACCCGCATCTGGTGTTCGATCAAGAGGATGGTCAACTCGAACCGGTCCCGGATGAAGTGAATCAGTTCCATCAGATTGACGATCTCGGAGGGATTCATTCCAGCCGCCGGCTCATCCAGGAGCAACAGCCGCGGATCCGATGCCAGGGCGCGCGCAATTTCCACTCGCCGCTGTTGGCCATAAGGGAGGTTGCAGGCCAGTTCGTTCTGAATCCGTTCCAGAGAGAAGATGGCGAGAAAATCCTGTGCCCGCTCCGTCATCTCCTGCTCGCCCTCTTCGAACAGGCGCGTTCGCAGGATACCGTCCAAAAATCCGTATTTCGCATGCGGGTGGTAGGCGATTCTCACATTGTCCAGCACCGTCAGATTCGGAAACAGGCGGATGTTCTGGAAGGTGCGGCCGATGCCCAGGCGGGTGACCTCGAAAGATTCCATCCCAACCGTGCTGATCCCTTGCAATCGTATATCCCCGCTACTGGGGACATATAGGCCGCTGATCATGTTGAAGACGGTCGTCTTCCCTGCTCCGTTAGGACCGATCAGGCCCGCCAACTCACCTTGCCTTACGGTCATCGTGAGATCGCCGACAGCCCGCAGGCCGCCGAAAAACTTCGTCAGCCCTTGGATCTCCAAGAGAGGTGCGGACAAACTGGTTGTTGCTTCAGCCGGCATTTCCAATGCTCCAAAGTGGATTCCCACAAGCCGGGCAGACTAAGCGCGGAAATCCTGAGGGTATTCTTGCTCGCTCAAACGATAGGACAGAACACGCCGCACGAACCGACGACGGTACCCTGTGTGCCGGGTCGCGCTTATCCTGGCTGATCCACACTGATCTTTTCCCCGGCGCTTGGGGTGTCGGTCTTCACCGGCTCACGCTGACGCATCCGGACAAGGGGTGTTTTGAGGAAGCCCCATTCCACGGTCCCAAGCAGTCCCTTAGGCCGCAGCAGCATGAGCAGAAGCAGGGCAATTGGGTACAGGACGAAGCGCCAGGTCGGAGCCTCCGTTCCCATCTGGCCAAGCAGCACCCGCAGCAGCCCCTCCAGGAAGAAGATCCAGGTGAAGGATGCCGCCAGCGTTCCAGTCATGCTTCCCAGCCCGCCGAAAACCACGATGATCAGGGGGTTGAAACCCACCAGGAAATCGAAGGTTCCGGGGCTCAGGAATCCGATGAAGTGGGCATAGACTCCGCCGCCGACCCCTGCAAAAAAGCTCCCTATGACGAACGACAGGAGTTTGTAATTCGCCACCTCGATGCCCATTACCTTGGAAGCGGTCTCGTCTTCACGCACCGACATAATGGCGCGTCCCGTACTCGAATGAATTATGTTGCGCATGACGACGAGAATAGCTATCAGGAACGAGAAGGCCCAGAACCAGGTGGTTAGCTTCGGGATGCCGATCATGCCTCGTCCACCCTTCATTTCGGGGAAAGGCAGGATCGTGTCCGAGTTGATCATCAGCGTGTTCACCACGATGGTGAACCCCAGGGTTGCGATTCCGAAGTAGTCGCTTCCCAGGGTGAGAACCGGCAGACCAAACAGGAAGCTCACTTCGGCGGCAAACGCGCCGGCCAAAAGCACGGCCAGCAGGTACACCACCTGGAGAGGAAATCCGCGCGTCAAAACCCCAGGAGCATCTGGCGACCCGAGAAGCGGCGACAGAATCGGGTTAAGCCAATAGCCGACAATTGTTGCAACGGCCCCGACCGCAACGCTTCCAAGCAGATAGAGGGTAAATGCCGAGAGCACCGGCACCCCCTGGTATCTCCCGAGGAAGCGCTGGATGCCGAAAATCATCGCGGCGCCTAGCGTGCAGCCCAACCCGACCACCACGAGCCCCTTCGCATCGCCATTCGTCCAACGATAGGTGATGTCTGCCGCGGTATAGGCGCCAATGCCGTAGAAGCCCCACTGGCCAAGGCTGAACTGGCCGTTGAAACCGTAGATCAGGTTCAGGCCCAGCGACACCATCGCCATTGCGCAGGCCTGGAACAAGAGTCCACTGTCGAAGTCGCTCAAAGCCGGGGACCCGCCGATCGGAACCGAAAGAGCTATCTGCACGATGCCGAAGCCCCCGACGATTCCGGCTAGCTTTACCCAGTGAGAGGGATGGCCTAGAGCACGAACGACGCCGTATATCCAGGCGATGATCCCTACGATCTTCAAAATGCTGACTGCGAGAAAGGCGATATTAATGTCCATCGGCTACGCCTTTTCCTTTTCGGGCTCCCCGAAGATACCGGTCGGGCGTATCAGCAGGACTAGGATCAGGATGGCAAAGGCCACCGCGTCCCGCATAGGCGTGGAAATGTAGCCCATCGTTAATGCCTCGGCTTGTCCCATGATCAGCGCGCCCACAAAGGCGCCGGGAATGCTGCCAATGCCGCCCAACACAGCCGCCACGAATGCCTTCAGGCCAGGCAGAATGCCAAGTTGGGTCCAGATCGATGAGTAGGCAATCGCATACAGGACGCCACCCAGCCCGGCGAAAGCCGCGCCCACCGCGAAGGTAAATGAAATGACCTGGTCGACGTTGATGCCCATCAGCCGCGCCGTTGGCTTGTCGAAAGACGCTGCCCGCATGGCTTTGCCCATCTTCGTGTGGCGCACCAGGAACTGCAGCAGTATTTGCACCAGGATCGAGGCCCCAATAATAAGAAGAAAAATATTTGAGAACGTAACGCTGTTATCCGGCAGCGACTGCCCCGGCTGCACCCGGTAAAAGCCCTTGTTGAAATACCAGGTCACCACATCAAAGGGGCGCTGGTAGGGGATAAAGCGCGGCGAAAAAACAAAGCTCAAGGCGCCGAAGAATTCCAGAAAGAACGAAACCCCAATGGCGGTGATTAGCGCGGCAATGCGGGGGGCGTCGCGCAATGGCTTGTAAGCCGCACGTTCGATGACGACCGCCATCAGCGCGCAAACCACCATCGAAAGCAGCACGACGCTCGTCGAGCCGATGAAGACCACCCACATCTGCGGCATGTTGTGAAATACCGCCGCCGGCCAGACGTGGAGTTGGAATCGAGTTACGGCGTAGAAGCTGACAAAAGATCCCACCATAAAAACATCGCCGTGGGCAAAGTTGATCAGCTTCACAATGCCGTAGACCATCGTGTAGCCAAGGGCAATGAGAGCGTAGACAAACCCTAGCTGCAGACCGCTAATAATGATCTGAATGAACAGCGAAGGGTTTTGTGTGAAATCATGTGCCAAAAGAACAACCGCTGCCACGGCGATCAGCAACAGCAATCCCTGGCCGATCCAAGCCAGGCGCTTACCGGGTCGTCGGGCGCGCGGAGCGCCTTGCCGAGCGGAGGGTGAGACTTCCATTCGAGTGATTGCCTCCAGGCAAATTCAAGCGTCGAAATGTGCGACAACCACCCGAGGCGGGCGATACCGATTGCCCTGACCTCGGATGTCCATCGCGAGAACAGCAACTACGGATTCACAACCGAGTCAAATACTATCTGATTGTTTTTGACGGCCAGAATCGTAGCCGACTTGATGGGATTGTGAGACGCGTCAAAGGTGATCTTGCCCGAGACAGCGGCGAAGCTGATCTTATTCAGGGCGTCCTTCACTTTCGCTGTGTCGTCCGCGCCGGCGTCTTTGATCGCCGTCAGCATGAGGTTCGTGGCGTCATAAGCCAGAGCTGCCAGAGCGTCCGGAATCTTGGGTTGTCCCTTGTCATCCTTGTACTTGGCGCCGAAGGCCTTTACAAAGTTCTGAACTTCCGGCCGCGGGTCCTTGGCAAAGTAGTGGTTGGTGAAGAATCCACCGTCCACGGCCTTCAGATCCAGATCGGATGAATCCCAACCGTCGCCGCCCATGAAGGGGGCCTTGATGCCCTTTTCCCTGGCTTGCTTGGCAGCCAGGTTCACGACGTTGTAATAGTCGGGAAGATAAATCATATCCGGCTTGGCTGCGGCAACCTTGGCCAGAATGGCTGAGAAGTCCGTGTCCTTGCCTGTATAGGTTTCCTTGCCGACGATCTTGCCGCCGCCCGCGGTGAACGACTTCTCGAAGTACTCGGCCAGGCCCTTTACGTAGTCATTTGCCTGATCCAGCATGATGAAAGCCGTCTTGGCCTTTAGTGTGTTGAGAGCAAACTTCGCAGCTACCGTGCCCTGGAACGGATCGATGAAGCACGCGCGGTAGATGTAGTCTTTTACCTTGCCGTCCTTGGTCACGGTAACGGCAGGGTTGGTGGAAGCAGTGCTGATCTGGATGACCTTCTTGGCGTTGGCAATCTCGGACACCGGGATCGACGCCTTGGAGCAGATCTCACCAATCAGATAGTGAACTTTGTCTTGATCAATCAGTTTGTTAGCAGCGTTGACGGCCGGGTCCGGTGTGCACTGGCTGTCTTCCACGACCGGAACGACCTTCTTGCCGAGAACGCCACCTTTGGCGTTCCATTCCTCGATAGCCAGCAGAGTGGCATCACGAGTCATGACCCCAAAAGTGGGCACTGGGCCCGATAGTGGGGCCAAAACGCCAATCTTGAGCGTATCGCCGCCACTCTGGCAGCCTGTCAGAAACGTCGCGGCCAAAATGAGGGATGCGACCAAGATTGTAAAACCTACTGCCTTGAATGCGCGCATGTCGTTAGACTCCTCAAAGATAGGATTTCCCCTTATACCAAGTTTTCCGGCTCTACCGAAAGAAAAAAATTGGTAAAGCGCAAATGGGCAGCGGGATGCGAGCCCCTCGTCTCGTAGAACGCTTCTCGTGGACGGGTACTGGCGCGGCCCCGATGGCTCGAAATCGCGGTGTTCGAGTCACGACCACCGTTCGTCCGCAGCCGCTGCCATGGCTGCTTGCAGCCCTGTTGCCGCAGCGTGCGACTTCCGTCCCATCGTACGCCGCCATCGCCTGCGTGACTTCGCGGAACATGTTTGCCGGGTCATGAGACTGTATATGCAATGCCAAACCAAAGCAGAAACTCGAACATGCATATGCCCGTCTAAGGTTGGGAATTGAAATATGCGCATGCCAGTTCAAAATAAGGGATTGTACTTAGTAACTACCTTATCACTGGCAGCCGTGGAATGGCATGCACCACCTTAGGGAAGCGTGGCCTGTACCGGGTCAGTGTTGTGATTGAGCATCGACGGCTGCCCAACGGCTTGTACCACGAAGCTGTATTGCCCCGGAGTCAATCCCGTATCCGCCAAGCCGATACTACGCGCGCTGGCTGGAAGTTCACTTACCAGGCGAAAGCTGTGGTTGTCGCTTGCTGCCCACACGGCAAAGTGGTGAATTGTGTCTTGGCTGCCGCTGATCGTCCACCGCAGACGGCCTTCCGCGGCCGCTGCCTGGATGCTCACGCAATTGTCGATGCCGGGCTCTATTTGCGAGCCCTCTTCGTAATCGTTCCAGGTTACCAGTTGCACCGCCGAGAGATTGCCCTGATTCTGCCTGGCCACGCTAAAGGTCTTGAGCCAGGTATCGCCGCAGTTGCCGTTGATGATTTTCCCCTTGCCCCAGGAAGCGCGTCGATCGTCGAATCCGGCGTAAACCGAGCCGATCGAAATAGCTCCGCGATGTCGTCCGGCCACCCGGTAAAAGTTGTCCAGATACTTAAGGCCGATATCGTTCGGATCCAGCTTGTCGATGGCGTTCCAGGCGAACGCGCCATCGCTTTGAGCGTAGTCGAACCCCACCGAATTGCGGAACACAAAGAGCGGGCTCCCCGGCACCGAGGCCCGGACACGATCCCAGTTGATGCCGTTTCTGTAAGCTTCCAGTCCGAAGAAGAAGAGAAGCGGGCGGCCGTTCGTGGTCATATAAGCAGGCGAGTGGAAGAAGGTTTTCGCCGCGTACTGCAAGTCCGCGGCGAGCTCGCCCGTGAGATCGCATCCCCGTTTGGCGCACTCTTCGAGCGCCTGCTTGTCTTCCTGAATGGCAAATTGGAAGCCAGGATGCCGCTCCGCTTCTTTCATCAGCTTCAGCGCAACCTCGTTCGTGTGCGCTGAATTACCGCTTCCGGACGCTCCCGTCCAATAGACGATAACGCCGTCGATCCCGCGGCTCACCATGTCTTCAACTTGCCGGTGTATCTGCTCGGCACCGGCTGAGTCGTAACCGACGCTGATGTGGCCCCGCGAGCCGAACCACGGCATCAGGTGGGCGTAGATGCGGGTGTCGGAGGCGCCGAGCAGCGCCCGCGTCGGGACCTTGCTGACCGCCCCAAAATTGAAATTGGAAGCGCCGCCGGAGGAGCCGCTCGCTGCCGCAGCCGCACTCGTATTGTTGCCGTTGAAATCCCGCAGTGTGACGATTTGCGTCTGCTGGGCAAAGCCCGTGCCGCAAACCATGAGCGCAGCCACGGCGAGACCGGGATTGCGGAATCGATTCTTCATGTTGGCTAGAGCCTGTTCATAAATAGTTCTTTGAAGGGGCGCGGCTTCACTCCGGGGTCCCCACGATGCGCCGTTTTTGCGCGTCGTGGGGTGGACGGGCTGCTGAAAAACTGTTCTCCGAGGTGTCATCCTGAGCGAAGCGAAGGATCTGCTGTTTCTGAGAAAAGCAGATCCTTCGGCCGCGCAAAACCGGCGCGACCTCAGGATGACACTGCTACGAGTTTTTCAGCAGTCTCTTTAGCCCCTGAGGGGATTCGCCGTTTCCTCTAACACCGGCTTATGAAACAAGTTCCAATAAGTGCCGAAGCAGGCGCCATCTCGGTTGGATGCCACGGGACCCCAATTGGCAATCCAACGCTGCTGCTCAATTTGTCATCCAACAAATTGGTATGGATATGCGTGCGACAACATCCCTGCGCTGGGTTCTCCTGGTGCTGGTTCCCCTGATGCTCATCTTCGAACTGGGCTGCGGCAAGGCGGATTTCCGCAAGACGCTGCGTTCCAGCGGTTTGCAGGCTCCCGAAGGTGGCCCCGTAGTGCTGGCGGCTTATCAACCATGGTTTGGACGCTTCGGCCACATCGATGTCGGCTACTCCTCGCAGGACCGCACCGTCTTGCAGCGTCAAATCGAGGAAGCCAAGGGCTTGGGCATTACCGCGTTCGTGGTCAACTGGTATGGCGCCCGCCACCACTTCGAAGACCAGAGCTATGCCCTGATGCAGCAGCTTGCCGAGCAACTCGACTTCCGCGTGGCGCTCATGTACGACGAAGACGAAAGCAGCCCGGAGGACTCGACTGGCACGGTCCTTAACGATCTGCAATATGCCTATAGCCGATACATATCGCCCTCCTCGGAAATCTCCAGCCGGTCCTATCTGCGTTATCAGGGCCGTCCGGTAATTTTTATTTTCCCCAAGGCAAGGCACACCAACTGGAGCAAGATCCGCTCCGTGGTCGATCAGTGGCAGGATCGGCCGCTACTCATTTACAAGGACCCCTACCCGAACTTTGCCAGTGCCTTCGATGGTTTTTATGCCTGGGTTTCTCCGGGCAAGGACGGGTGGAAGCCCGATGGCAGCAACTGGGGCCAGGAATATCTCGAGCATTTTTACGTCACCATGAACAAGCAGTATCCCGATAAGCTGGCCGTGGGGGCCGCGTGGCCGGGATTCAACGACGCGCGGGCTTCGTGGAGCCAAAACCGCAAAATGGACCCGCGCTGCGGACGCACTTTCGAGGAGTCCCTGCGCTTGTTCCGCCGCTATTACTCGCCCGACCATCCGCTGCCCTTCCTGATGATCGATACCTGGAACGATTATGAGGAAGGCACCGCGATCGAGGGCGGCACCGCCAGTTGCAGCGCCTCACCCCCCATGCGGAGCGCTTACAAAGCCGCGGCCCGCTGACGCCTGGGAAAAGACTCAGCCCCGTTTGGTGCCCCACATCTGCCGCAGTTAGCAGATGTGGGAAGAAGACTTGGTGCCCCACATCTGCCGCAGTTAGCAGATGTGGGAAGAAGACTTGGTGCCCCATATCTGCCGCAGTTAGCAGATGTGGGAAGAAGACTTGGTGCCCCATATCTGCCGCAGTTAGCAGATGTGGGACGGAGACTTGGTGCCCCACATCTGCCGCAGTTAGCAGATGTGGGAAGAAGACTTGGTGCCCCATATCTGCCGCAGTTGGCAGATGTGGGACGGAGACTCAGCACCGCCCAAGCAAGCCCGCACCAAGGCTCGCATCCAGCTTGGGATATACATCCGGCCCACAACAGGTGTAAAAATTAGGAGGGCAATCGACTCCCAATCGCCCGAGGCGTGCGCTACCTCACAAGGTCATCATGCACAAGCTTACAGCCGTTATTTTGGTGCTGTTCACATCTGTTCTGCTCTGGGCGTCGGACTTAAGACAGGTTGGAATGGTCGACCTGCCCGGCACGCCTGGTTTCGACGAAGCGGCTTTCGCCAAAGGCATGCTGCTGATTTCCCATGCCACGGCTAACACGGTGGAGATCTTCGACCCCAAGAAACGGCGGGTCATAGGTAAAGTCTCCAACCTGTCGCAGCCGCATGGCATCGCGGTCGACGAAGAGGGCGGACGCGCCTACATCGCCAACTCCGGGGCCAACAACCTGGTCGTGCTCTCGACTTCCGATTTCCAGGTGCAGCGTACCATCGCTCTGCCTTTTTCCCCGCGCGCGCTGCTCTACGCGCCCAAGACCAAGCTCGTCTACGTCGTCTGTGCCGATGCGCAGCGCCTGCTCACGGTTGATCCCCAATTGGGAACCACGACCCATATAGCCGAGACCAAGGCGCACCCGGAGTACCTGGCATTCGATCCCGGACGCGATCTTATCTACGTCACCTTGCAGGACGTGAAGAAGATTGAGGCGTACGGAGCCGCCGCCTTGGAGCCGGTCAAGAGCTTCACGCTGCAGGGCTCCATGCCGACGGGCCTGGTCTACGATCAGCAACTTGACCGTCTGTATGTGGCGATTCGTAACGCCGTGCTGGACCTTGACGCTCAGACAGGCTCGGAACTGGCTCGTGTGGCCGCCCCCACCGGAACCGACCGGCTCTGGCTCGACCCGCAGAGTCGAACGCTTTTCGCCGTCTCTTATGGCGACGTGGTTCTGATGCACGCCGGCGATCACCTTACCGCCATCGATGAGCTTCTCATCGATGTCAAGGGACACGCTTTTGCCTTCGACGCCAAGACCGGGTTCCTCTACCTGCCCGGAGGACGGGAAGGCCGATCCAAACTGCTCATCCTGAAACAGCAGTCCGGCGGCACACAGCCGCAGCCGCGGGCAGCGGGCAAAGCCGGAGCGAAGAACTGACTTTCTTCTCAGGTTTCAAGGTTTCTCAGGTTTCAAGGTTTCAGGCCAGAGAGCCAGTTTCGCTAGCCTTGAAACTCTGCAACTTTGAAACTTGTGTAGAGCGCTTTCTCAGGTTTCAAGGTTTCTCAGGTTTCAAGGTTTCAGGCCAGAGAGCCAAGTTTCGCTAACCTTGAAACCTGAGAAACCTTGAAACCTGTGTAGAGCGCTGTCTGCTGCGCCGGACTCATCCCACGCGTTTGAAGGCCGCTTGCAAATCCGCGCGCAGATCGTCCAGATGTTCGAGTCCGGCGTGAACCCGCACCAATGCTCCTGCCACGCTCGTCCGCGAAGCCAAGGCCACCTCGTGCTGCTGGTAGAGCATGATCAGACTTTCATATCCGCCCCATGAATAACCGAGTTTGAACAGTTCGAGGTGATCGAAGAAGGCCGACAACGCCTCTTCCGGCAGCGGCGCCAACTGGAACGCAAATAAGCCGCTCGCGCCCGTGAAGTCCCGCTTCCAGAGCGCATAGCCGGGGTTCGAAGGCAGCGCCGGATGCAACACCTCTTGCACCAGCGGCTGGCTGCCGAGCCAGTCTGCCATCTCGATTCCGTTGCGCCAATGCCGCTCCAGGCGCACTTGCAAGGTGCGCATGCCGCGCAGCGCCAGGTAAACGTCGTCGGGGCCGGCGATCTGGCCAAATTGCCGCGCCGTATGCTGCACCTTCTCCCAGCTCTCGTGCGTGGCGGTCACAATTCCCAGAAACGCGTCCGAGTGTCCGACCAGGTACTTCGTGCCCGCCTGGATCGAGACATCCACTCCGTGCGTGAATGGCTTGAAATACAGCGGTGTAGCCCACGTGTTATCCATGAGCACCGTTACGCCGCGCTTGTGCGCCGCTTCGGCCAGCGCCGGAATGTCTTGCACCTCGAAGGTAATCGATCCCGG
>Ga0187888_1001560_pt1 | contig 21529 bp, 20 predicted proteins | sample June2016WEW_7_40_FD_132987 | JGI IMG/M metagenome (GOLD analysis project Ga0187888, IMG submission 132987) | Peatland microbial communities from SPRUCE experiment site at the Marcell Experimental Forest, Minnesota, USA - June2016WEW_7_40 | ecosystem: Environmental > Terrestrial > Soil > Wetlands... | reverse complement strand
TACACTTCAGCCTTTATCCTGAATTCAGGCTCGTCTGGAGGTTCTGGCGTGGTGCGAGAAAAGCTCCAAAAGCTCGGCGGTTTCTTAGCGGGCATGGTGATCCCCAACATTGCCGCCCTCATCGCCTGGGGTCTGATCACCGCGCTCTTTATTCCGCGAGGGTGGATTCCGAACGAGCACCTGGCCAAGCTGGTGTCTCCGCTGATCATGTACTTGTTGCCTGTGTTGATCGGGTTCACGGGAGGCCGGCTGGTCTATGGCATTCGCGGCGGAGTGGTGGGCGCGCTGGCAACGATGGGAGCCGCCGTCGGCAGCAGCGTGCCGATGTTCCTAGGCGCCATGGTGATGGGCCCGCTGGGCGGATGGACAATCATGCAGGTTGACCGGTTATTGGAGAGACGAACGCCCCGGAGCGTGGAAGTGCTGATCTCGAACTTCTCCGCCGGCCTGGTGGGTCTGTGCCTTACTTTACTAGCCTATGCTGTGGCCGGCCCCTTCATCGAGGCCGTGACGGTCACCCTGGGGAGCGGCGCGACAAGAATTACGCGAGCGGGAGTCCTGCCCTTGATTTCCCTGCTCATCGAGCCGGGAAAGGTGTTATTCATGAACGGCGCGATCAACCACGGCGTCCTGGCGCCGCTCGGGATCGCCGAAGCAAAGCAAGCCGGCAAGTCTATCTTCTTTTTGCTCGAGACTAATCCCGGGCCGGGCCTGGGGCTGCTCACGGCGTACTGGGTGTGCGGCAAAGGAGAGGTGAAGCAATCTTCTCCCGGGGCTATGGTGATTCACTTTCTGGGAGGGATTCACGAAATCTATTTCCCTTATGTTCTGATGAATCCACTCAGCGTGCTCGCCATGATTGCCGGGGGAATGTCGGCGACGGCGACCTTTGTCATGATGCATGCGGGCCTGGTGGCCACGCCGGCCCCGGGAAGCATCTTCGCGTATATCGCCATGGCGCCGAAAGGCGGCCTGATTCCGGTTCTTTCGGGAGTAGCGACTGGTGCGCTGGCCTCTTTCCTGGTTGCTTTGCCGATCGTCTCTCGTTACAGCGCCGGCGGTGATGCTGCGAGCGCCTTTGCAAAAGCCAAACAGACCGTGCAGCTTCAGCAAACGCAAGTCGTGATTTCGAGCGGCAAAGAGTAGGAGTGCCGGCTTCGGCTGACTGCTACTCGCGTAAACCAGAAGACGTCACCACAGAGGACACAGAGTTCACGGAGTGGACTAACCGGAGCCTCAGTGATCTCTGTGACCTCTGTGGTGAACGGTTCGGTTTTTTGCCGTTGGCGGGTCCGTGGAAGCATGCTTTGGTTCTATCTGACTGCCAGGCCGATCCGAAGGGCTGGAAAGTGACTTGTCACGTAAGGACTGTGATTGACATAGTCGCGAAAATCCAGGCGCAGACCCACTCTTTTGAAGGGCCAGTAGTGAATGCCGCCGCCGAAATTGAAAAGATTGTCACGGATAAAGGCGTAGTTGTCGAAAGACCTCGTATAGCCGGCATCAACGAAGGGGACAAGCTTCGATTTGCTAGAGGAAGAAAGCAAACGATAGGAAGCGTCAATTGAGAACAATCCCGCCCCGTTGCCGGGCCGTCCAATAGCACAAAGCTCGCTACCCACTGAGAACCCTTTCGCAAGGTTGACTTCCCCGCCACCGCCCACGTGGCCGATGCCTAAGTGACCAGGATATTCCGGGTACAGGCCGTCGCCGATGAATACGTAGCCCTCGCCTCGATACCGCTGGCCCGCATCCTGCGCCAGCGCCAATGCCCGCACGGCGAGCAACAAGGCTACCGCTAAGATAAGTCCCTTCATCTTGTCCTCCATAGATGAGCTTTCTGCTTTCTTGTTTTTTGCACACATGTACCCTCCGTTGTCGTAGCCGCAGCTTTGGCTACCCACTACGAGCTATAGCACTCGAGGATGGTTCTGAAGTCTCTGTGTTCCCGCGCGGCCCGGGAGGTGCCGCAGAATGATGAGGACCAAGCCGGCGACTGCGAGCAGAGTTACGCCTCCCCAAAAATACATCGGAAGGTTCCACGCAAAGCCGCTGCTGACCGTAAAGTACGGCAGCAGTCGTATGGCCAGCAGGAATTCACTCAGGTCCCGGACCTGACTCCTGTCGCCGTCCAGGATGGCATGCTGGAAAATATACCAGTAGGGCCGATAGGTTAGATAAATCGTAGCGGAGGAGAGCAAAAGGCCCACGGCGGAGATCAGTGCCAGCACGGTCGCCCAGGGATGATTGCGCGCAGCACCGGAACTCCCACCCTGACGAATTGCTGCGATCAGCACCGATGCGGCGACGAGCAAAAGCGCGCACAGAATCACCATGATCAAACTGGAAACCTGAAGTACGGCGGCGTTCCGCAGCAAGACATACTCACCAAACACCCACGGCTCGCCCAGCTTCGCGAGACCTCCCGCTGCGGCGTTCCGGCCGGACACTCCGTGCCCGGCAACTGGTAGCATTCAAGTTCCCCCCGGACAGAGCAACTTCATCGACTGCTCGAATGTGGTTGCCAAGTAGGCGAAAAGCGCAGCCTCGTTGGCGTTGCCTCCTTTCAGTGACACGCTCCCGAGTTGCCCGTAAGCTGTAGTCTGAAGGCTCAGCCCCAACAGGTGCTCAGAGTCGGTGCGGCCTTGGGAGTCGATGACTTGCCCGAAGCGCGCCACGCTCCAGTACTTTTCGCCAGCTCCGTTGCGGTCGCCCCGCGCCTCCAGGTCCTTGCCTGCTTTCAAAATCGACTCTGCATATTTCCGGCAATCCGAGAACGCGTAGCTCGGCAAGCCCCCTTCCTCACCGGCCAATACCGAGTACGGGTCGTTGAAGCCGTATCGGCGCAGCACGCTGGCATCCAACGCTCTCAAACGGTCGAGATAGTCGTCGAATTTCGGAGAAGCGAATGCGGCGGCCATCGTGCTCTGCCACGCCGGGTTGATGTCCCTGGGTTGCCAATACGGCTGTCGGGACGGTTTGGTAGCCTCGGCGATATCAACCGACTCCGCGGTAATAAATCGCAGCAGGGCATTCTGCGGATCCCGGCGGGCGAGTTGCGGCATCCACTCAAGGACTTCGGGGATCTCCGGATGACGAACCGCGACAACCGCGTAAGCCCAATCAAAATCGGGGTTGAGTTGGACAGCCTCTGTTACCAGGCGCGAACTCTCGCGGGCATCCGTGAGTCTGGCGGCTGCAAACACCAACCCTTCCGGGTCGCGCCTCTCCTCCGCCTGATTCGCGAGGGCTTGGAGCCGGCTCTGGCCATTTCGCCCGGTAATGTGCAGCAGCTCATTCCATCCCGCCAAAGAAACGCTGAGCGCTTGTCGAAACGGCGGGGCTGCAAAGAAAAGCAGCGTTGCCAGGACGAAGCCCACGGCGGTCACTTGCAGCGCCTTGCGCAGGGAGACATTCCGGGCGAAGAGCCCTCCGTCATACAGTATTGCCTGCCCGCGGCGCCCCGGGACGAGGAAGGAGATCAAGGCGTGCTTCACCATCACGCTCGCTCCGCCGAAGGCCCACGCCAGCGCTGCCCAATGGCCCTCGACGAAGCTCAGTTCGCCGCGCATGGCTTGGCCCCACTCGCGCGACTCCGGCGGCGCGATGCGAACAGCGTAGTCCAGGAGGAGTGTGGCGGCCTGACGGAGAGGCATTTCCTGCATAAGTCTCAACCTCTGCTCAAAGCAGGCTGTTGAACCGTCCAACGCGAGCGTGCCACGTCCAACTGAGTCCGGGCCAACTCCAATCCATCCGGCGTCAGACGGTAGGTGTGGCGGGGCGGCACGCCGTCTTGCGTCGCCACCCAGCGCGCCTCCAGCAGCTTGTGTTTTTCCAGACGCATGAGAATGGGGTAGAGCGTCCCAGACTTGAGCTTGGTCTCACGGCTCAACTCGTAACCGTAGTGCCAGCCGGTGGGCCGCTCGAGGAAGCTTTCCAGAACGCGCAAAGTTTCCGGCGAGATACGAGGAGTTTTCATAAGCGAAGTCTACATATATAGAAGGCGGTTGTCAACTCTTTTTTCGATGCAACCTTTGTAGGGGCGGTTCGCGATCCGTCCCGCAGAGTCTGCGTAAGAACCTCTCTCAGGCTGTCATTCCGAGCCCTTCGCTGTCATCCTGAGCGAAGCGAAGGATCCCGCTCTGGGTGCTCAGGGTAAACTCCGCGAGGAATCTCGCTCTGAACGTTTTCAGGGCAATCGCTCATGCCCGTCGGTGGACGGGCACCGAGAAACCACGAAAACCCTGTCATTCTGAGCGAAGCGAAGAATGACAGCGCGTTTTCAAAGCAGTGCGAGATTCCTCGTTGCCTGTGACTCCCGGCGGGAGGCTAACGCTCGATTTTCACCGTCAGGTTGTCCAGTACGTTGCGGTCAATCTCGTAGCCGAGTCCGGGCTTGGTGGGCGCGGGTACGTATCCATCTCTATCGATGCGGACTTTGTCCTTGAAATACGGCCTGTCGGTGATTCCCTGAGGCTGGGTCATTTCAAACCAAACGCAGTTCGGCATGGCCAGTTCGCAATGGAAGTGCACGGCATGGTCCAGCGCACTGCCCCAATTGTGCGGCTGGCACTCCATGCCGAAACACTCCGCCAACCGCGCGACCTTCATCCCGCCCGTGATCCCGCCGATGTTGTCGACCACAAAGCGCACGATATCACAGGCTCGGCGGCGTATATATTCGGCGTAGTCGTAAGGCGAAAAGATGAATTCCCCGATGGTGATGGGCACGTCCAACGCCTGGGCCAATTGCGCGAGGCCTTCGATGTCAGTTGTCGGTATGGGGTCTTCGAAGGAGACGAAGCCCAACTGATCGAGCACGCGGCCCACTTTCATCGCTTCGTCGCGCGTATAGACTCCGACGGAATCGAAGAGGAGCGTGAAGCTGTCTCCGGCGGACTGGCGCACCGCCTTCGCGACCTCGATATCAAGCTTGTAATCGGCGCCGCCGTCGGGCAGTTCGGGAGGGTGAATCTTGTAGGCAGTGAATCCCTCGCCCTTGGCGTGCTGGAGATCCGCCACAAACTCACCCACCGTTTTGAGGTGTTGCGAACTCGCATAGGCCCTGACGCGATTTTTGTAGGCGCCGAGGAGTTGGTACACAGGAAGGTTAACGGCCTTGCCCAGGATGTCCCACAGGCAGTTATCGATGGCAGATGAGTAAGACAACTGCCCTACTCGGCGTTTGCTGGGCGCCCACTGAGAAGTGAGCGCTGGAAGCTCCAGCACACTCTTGTCCGGCAGCAGGGCCTTGGTATACTCAAGCCATCCTAGGTTGCTCCAGTTGGGGTGCCAATAGCGCTCGGCCAGGGTGTAGTTGCCTTCGATCCCGCCCTTGGTCACAATGGCGGCAATGCGGGTCAAACTCTCAGCGCCGGCTCGTTCCGCCTTGCCTGGGCCGACGACATAGACTTTGACCTCTTCGATCGTAAGGTCGGGCAAGTCTCCGCGCTTGATCCCCGCTGCCTGTGCAGCAGCGCCGCGCGGATCAACCAGTCCGAACGACCCGGCACCCGCCAAGGCGCTCCCCGTGGTGGCGGTTAAGAAATCACGACGCGAGACGATGCCGGTTGACATACGACCTTCCCTTCCGCATTTCAGATTCGAGATTTGAAATTTCAGATTCCAAAGGCCGCAAACCAGAAACAAATTCGAATCCGCATTTCAGATTCGAGATTTGAAATTTCAGATTCCAAAGGCCGCAAACCAGAAACAAATTCGAAATTTTCAGCTCACCCTACGTTCTCGATTCTCGAACCTCCAATTTCCAGTTCGGGTTTTCGATTTTCGAGTTTCGAATTTCGATTTTCGGTTTTCGAATTTCGAGTGCCGCCCTACGCCTTAAGGTAAGGCTTCAAGTAATTCAACGTATCTCGAAGCGCCTGCCTACCTTCCTCATCGAGGTATGCTTCCGGCTGATCGCCCCCGGCAGCGACTTTGGCAGCGGAAGCAAATCCCGGCGATTGCCGTGTGCGAAGCCCATAGGTCTTAAAAACTCCGCGCAGGCACAGAACGTACTTCACCGATTCGGGGCCGTGGCTCAGCATTTCGGTGAGGATGAGCAGCGTCCTGGCGTGCATTGCCAAGGCTTCGTCGTGCTTGCCCTCGTGCCAGAGATCCCATGTCTGGGCGTAGAGGTCAGCAAACGGAGCGGCCGGCATGCAGCCGCTGAACCCACGGCGCATCTCATCGAGCAAGTCCCGCCCGTGACTTCCGGAGAAGATCTTGAGCTGGTCCGAGCTTCTCTCCCGAAGCGGCGCGACGGTCATCAAGGGCGCTCCCGCCTCGTCCTTGACATAGCGAAATGTGGGGATGGCCTTATACATTGCAACGAGCAAGTCGACGCCCATGTTGCCCACCGCTTGAACAAACAGGGGCAGTGAAGTCGCGGCGCCCACTGCCTTGTAATACTCGAGATCGGTTTTCGGATCACTATTCTCGGACGGGGGAAGTGAAATGATGGCATCCGCTCCCACCTTCTCCGCGTGCTTTGCATATTTGACGGCAGTGGCCACATTCTGCGCCTGCACGCCGATCACGATCGCCGGGCGCAATTTCTTGCCGGTGGAAGCAATGGCTTCGTTTCCCTCCAGGCGCTCTGCCTCGCTCAGGGTCATCCACTCACTGGCCATCTGCGGCCAGACGAACCCGTGCACTCCCCCTCTGTCGATGAACCGGACTTCTTCAATCAGTGAGTCCAGGTCCAACTTGTTCGAGTCCGTAAACGGTGTCTGCGCGACAGGGAAGATACCGCACAGGGGTTTGGAACGAGGAGCCTCGCCGCCGAAAATCCTCCAGCCGGGCACCGCCAGGCCCAGTGCGCCGACGCCTAAGAGTTGCAGGAATTCACGCCGATCGCGGCATTCAATGGGTATCCGTGGTTGCATAGCAGGTTCTCCTTTTTGGCCTTCCCGGATGTGGGCATGATACACATGCAGGCAGCAAGGGTAAAGTGTAAAGGCTGAAGGATGATGTGGCGCGGGCGTCTCGCCCGCGGTCGCGGGAGCGTCCCGCTCCCGCGCGCGGGCAGGATGCCCGCGCGACAGCGGGCAGGATGCCCGCGCCACGATTTTCAAAGCAGCGAAGGATCTGCATTTGCTTGTTTTCAAGAAGATACTGCAGATGCTTCGCTCCGCTCAGCACGACAGACAACCTTTTTCCGCAGCCTGTCTAGGCCAGCATCTGCCGACCTATTGGCCGGCGCTACCGGTTAGACCAGGACCCTATCGAGCAAATCGGCAGCTTGACAACCCTTCTCTCCGTCCCGTAGCATAGCCTTTCATACTTACTTCTGACCGGCTCTTCAAAGAGGTGTAACTGTGAGAATTACGGCCCGTTTCGCCGACGATATTGCCATCGTGAGCCTGAGCGGAAAATTCCTGGCGGGGAGTGATGGACCCTACCTGCGGCAAAAGGTTAAGGATTTCATTGACGCCGGGACGAAAAAACTCATCATCGATTTTGCCGAAGTCCCTTACATTGACTCCACGGGATTGGGCTTTCTTGCCGGGACGCGCGTGACGGCCCAAAACGCTTCGGTGCGGATGGTTTTATCGAATATAAACATTCACGTTCGAAGGATCCTGGATGACGTTAAGCTTTCGCAGTTCTTCGTCATTGCTCCGAACGAAGCGGCCGCCGTGGCCAAGGTGAATGAAGCGGAGCCGGCCACGCCTGACGCCCCTCCTGAGGCGGCGACAAAGCCCCGAGGGAGAAAGGCAACCGTTAACCCGACCGAATCCTGATGACCCGAGTCGAACGAAGTCTGGCATTCTCCCTTGCAGCTCTCAGTCTTCTGCTGGCCACGCCTTCGCGATTGCCTGCCCAATCCAATACCCGTCTGCTGCTGTCAGCCGGTTCCGGCGTTCCGGGACACTCGGGCATCGCCTTCGGCCCGTTCTCCGACTTGGCGATGAACGATAACCGGCAGATTGCTTTCCTGTCATCTTTGCGGAGCCCACGCAATGAGCTGCGGGCGGTGGTCGTGTCCAGCGGTGTTGGCTTTTCTGTGGTGGCCTTTCAGGGCCTTCAGACACCGATCCCGAAGACGTCGTATGATTCCTTCAGTGCTCCGAGTATCAATGACGCGGGAGTGATCTGCTTTGCGGCTGAATTGAAGGACACGGAGGGCAATCCGAGCAGCGCGATTATCCGCGTGGAGGGCAGCAGCGCCAGGGCCCTGGTGACCAATGCGGACAGCCTCCCGGGAACGCCGGACGCGAATTTCCTTGAATTCTCAGCGCCTTTAATCAACTCTCAGGGAAACATTCTGTTCGGAGCGCGCTGGGGCGGGAAGACACCGGGCACGGGTTTGTTCCTCTGGACGGCGCGCGAACTGCAGCGGTTGGACTTTCCGGCGGGTGTCGCGCCAACGCCGAAAGACATGTTCGAGCCGATCTTCTACAGCCACGATGAAGCGGCATTGGCGCTCCGCGGCACTCCAAAAGCCGCCGTGATCGAGCAATTCTTCAGGGCCGTCGCCATCCGCAGCTTTCAGGAGATCACCCCTGCGCCTGATCCGGCGGACACCGTGCAACTTCTCGCTCCTCGGGCCGGCCAAGCACCCGTGCAATTAATTCTCGTCATCATGGAAGGCGAGAACGTGCAAACCGCGCTTCTGCCCGGCGATCCTGCCCAGCCGGTAATGGCCAGGCATGTTGCGGACGCCCCTGGGATAAAACCCGTGGGGCAGGTGGAGGGTCAGACGACTTCCGCGCAAGGCAATATCATCTTTGCCGCAACTTCCCTGGATTCGCCCGACGATATCGGACTCTATTGCTTCTGCGGGGGCCAGGTCGCGCGCCTGACTTCAGCGGATGACTTCGCGCCCGTAGTCCAAACCGCGCCCGGCAAGCCGATTCTCTCGCTGGTCGGGGACTCGCAGCAGACTACGGCCTTCATCGCGCCCGGCGCCGCTGGGGGTGGGACAGCCATCTACGTGACGTCAATTCCGTAAGAGCAGTCAAGAGTCGAGAGTCGAAAGTTGAAAGTCAGGCAGGCTACGGAGAAAGTCCCGCGGGCTGTCATCCTGAGCGAAGCGAAGGATCTGCATCTGGTCGTTTTCAAGAAGATACTGCAGATGCTTCGCTTCGCTCAGCATGACACAGTCGCGTTTCACGCAACCTGCTCGACTACTCGACTGCTCGACTTCTCGACTTTTGATTTTCGACTCTCGACTTTCGACTTCTAACTGATTTCCAGCTTCCACGGGGCGCGATATTCGCGCGTGATCAGCTTTTGGGCCGCCGGCCCGCCTTTCGTCAACCGCTGGCTGGCCACGTCCCATTCAATCCGCTCTTTACTGCGTAGCGCGACGTTCCCCAGCAAGCAGGCGCTGGTTGAGTGGTAGCCGTATTCAATATCGCTCTGCGGCATCTTGCGAGTCCTCATGCACTCCAGCATGTTGGCGACGTGGTTTGCCAGGCCGTCGTCCTCCCTTTGCATCTTCATTTCAGCAGTCTTCCCTTTTCCTCCACGCCCTTGTTGCGGGAAAGCTTGGAAGACATCCCGGTCGACAAACAGGGTTCCGTCAGTGCCGTAGAATTCGATTCCGTAGCCGTGCTCTTCCTCCCTCGCGTCGTTGCATAGCCGGTTCTCGTAGGTGGCGACGAACTCGGGGTATTCGAGCGTGATCTGGAGCGTATCCGGCGTATCGCTGTTGTCCTTGAGGTAAAACTTCCGGCCCAGGGCGGTGACGGTATGCGGACCGTCGACTTTCATCGCCCACTGCACAATATCCATCAGATGGATCATCCAATCGCCGGGCCACCCGTTGGCGTAATCGTAGAAGTAGCGGAAAGTCGACCAGCGCTCGCCCACCCCGAAGCGGTTTGAGTTAAACGGCACCTTCGGGGCCGGGCCAAGCCACATGTCCCAGTCGAGGTCCGAAGGCGGATCGGAATCCGGCGGGTTGCCGATGCCCTCGGGGTAGGTATTGGAGTAGTTCCAGGTGCGCACATAAGTGACTTTTCCGACCAGGCCGTCCTGGACGAGTTGCACGGCCTTCTGGAAATGTACATTCGACCGCTGCCACAACCCCACTTGCACAACTCGCTTGTATCTGCGCGCCGCCTCCACCATCTTCTTGCCTTCCTCGACGGCAACGCAGATGGGCTTCTCAACGTAAACGTCCTTGCCTGCCTGGCAGGCCATGACGGTCGGGAGAGGATGCCAATGGTCGGGCGTGGCGACGATGACCACGTCAATCTCCTTGTCGTCGAGGACTTGGCGAAAGTCTTTCAATGCCTTCGCCGGTCCGCCGGCATGCTGGAGCGCCTTTTGCAAATTAGGCTCGTAAACGTCGCACACCGCGGCGATTTCCACTTTCTGGTTTCTGAAGTTGCCCATGTTGTCCCGGCCCTGACGTCCGCAGCCGATGAGCCCCAGGCGGATCCTGTCGTTGGCACCCATCACTCTGCCCGTGCTGGGGCCGGACATCGCCAAGCTAAGCCCGGCGCCGCTCGCCGCTGCCCATTTGATAAAATCACGTCGCTTGATTTGCTCGCTCATAGCTTGTTCCTCTTTTTCACAAATAAAGGTCTCATGCAAAGCGTCGCCTATTGTAACAGGATTTTTCTGGAATCGCTCTGATTGGTGAAGTTCAAGTTTGGTGAAGAGGCTGCATTGCGCGTTCACATGGCTGGCTGAACTCGCCGCTACTGGTCCAACCCGAGCTGCGTAGCACGCCACCTTGGTGAACTCCGCGACCAAGACGTAATCCCTTTCCGCGCTTCGCTGTACAATGTAGGTGGGGTTCGCGAGGCGACCCACGAGGGCTTGCCGACTGGATTCCCGCTCTCGCGGGAATGACCGGCACCATCATCCAGTTCATTACGGGTTAACGGTTGCATGATGCTCCGTCTCAAATCCCTGTTCTTTTTCCTGTTCGGGCCGGAAGTGCCGTCGAAGCGCAGTCACCTCCTGCCGCGCTGGCTTTGGTTGCGGACGCTGGGCTTGATCTTCTTTTCAGCTTTCTATTCCCTGCTTTTTCAGATCCGCGGGCTGATCGGGCCGGATGGAATTCTTCCCGCCGGCCGTTATCTGAGCGGCGTGCGGGAGCAGGTGGGACTTCTTTCGTATTGGTATGTTCCGAGCCTGCTGTGGATAGGCAGCGGCAACCATGCGCTGATGGCGATCGCCTGGGTGGGGTTGGCCGCCTCTCTCCTGCTCGTGATCAACTTCTGGCCTCGTGGGATGATTGCCGTCTGCCTGCTGCTGTATCTCTCGTTTGTCGCCGCGGCCCAGGATTTCTCGTCCTATCAGTCGGACGGGATGCTGCTGGAGGCGGGATCCATCAGCTTGTTCTTTGCCCCGCGCGGCTGGCGGCCGCACCTGGGTGACGCCTGTCCGCCCTCCCGCGCCAGCCTTTTCCTCTTACGTTGGGAATGGTTCCGCATCTATTTCGAGTCCGGGATCGTCAAACTGGCGAGTCACGACCCTCAATGGCGAAATCTGACGGCCCTCGATCATTATTATGAGAACGGTCCCCTGCCCGATTGGATTGGCTGGTACGCACAACAACTCCCGCACCGGTTCCAGGCTTCACTAACTGTCGCCACCCTCGCCATCGAACTCGGCTTGGTCTGGATGCTTTTTCTGCCGCGGCGCCTCCGCCATGTTTGCTTTTTCATCGTTACGATATTCCAAATCGGCATCATCCTCACCGCCAATTTGGCGTTTCTCAACTACCTGGTGCTCTGCCTGGGTGTGTTGCTTTTGGACGACGAATTCCTGAGTCGTGTACGCGCAACTCTACGGGCGGTCTTCCGGCTACCGCAAAACCCCTCTCCGCAGGCGCCCGTGGGCGAAGCGGTTCAAATCGACGCCGGGCGGCCACAAGGGCCGCCCCTACGCCGGTTTGGCATATATCTAAAACGCGCCGCACAGGTCACTTCTGCCCTGATGCTTTCCTGGATCGCTTACAACACCACCGCACTTTTGCTCTTAATGCTCCTGCCAGCCTTGCCTCTCCCCACTTCGCCCATGCTATGGCTCGAGCCGTTTCGGATTTCCAACCAGTACGGCCTCTTTGCGGTGATGACGCGAGCGCGCTACGAAATCGAATTTCAGGGCTCGAGTGACGGGCAAACCTGGGTTGCTTATCCCTTTCGTTACAAGCCGCAGAATCCGAACGAAGCGCCGCGCCTCTACGCTCCCTATCAGCCGCGCTTCGATTGGAACCTCTGGTTTGCATCTCTGGGCGGATGGAGAGAGTACCCGTTTGTAGTGCGCACCGAAGTGCAACTTCTTCGCGGCAGCCTTAGCGTCCTCTCGCTTTTCGCAGGAAACCCTTTCCCCGGCAAGCCTCCGCGTGAAGTGCGCGCCGTGCTGTGGCAGTACTGGTTTACCGATTTAAAGGTCAAGCGGGAGGAGGGTCTCTGGTGGAGGCGCAAGATGCTGGGCCTCTACGCGCCCACTCTCGAATTCACGCCCGACGGCTCCGTGGGAGCGATTGAAATGCCGGATACTCAGGGGATCCCGCCGCCTTGACGCCTCTTGATTAGTATGCTGTCTTACTCTAAAGTAAGAGATGAGGTGGTGACCATGCTGAAAGCTCGTTTATCCTCAAGAGGACAGCTAGCACTTCCCAAAGAGGTCCGGGACCAATTGGGCTTGGGCGAGGGCAGTTTCCTGACGGTGAGAGTTGAGGGTGATGAGGTAATCCTGCGGAAAGCTCTGATCGGAGGTTGGAGGGATTGGGAGGGACGCTTCAAAGGCTCCGATCTCTTGGGTGATCTGGCTCGAAATCGGCGGCAGGAGTTAACCCGTGAGCGCAAGCGTTCTTGACTCCTGGGCGATGATCGCTTGGCTTCAGGGCGAAGAACCGGCCCGCTCCAAAGTGCACGAACTTCTTGAGCGGGCCACACGCAATGAAACCAAGCTCGGGATCTCTTTGATCAATGTCGGCGAAGTCTTTTACCTGATCGCGAAACGCCACGGCGCCGCGCTTGCGGAACGCTTCCTCGCTGAACTCGCAACGATGCCGATCCAGCCCCTCCTTCCTGACCGGAGATTAATCTTGAATGCGGCCCGTTTGAAGAGCCGGCACCCTATCTCCTACGCAGATGCCTTCGCCGTAGAAACGGCCCGGGAGCAGAACGCCGTCCTGGTAACAGGCGATCCGGAGCTGTGGCGACTTTCCAAACACGAGCCCGTGGAGCTGCTTTGGGTTGGCGAGAAGCAAGTCCACTGACGGACGCTACGCCCAAAACACATCGCCGTGGCCGGTGGGGCCGTCCAGATGCCCGACGAGGTGATGTTGCATATCGTCGTGGAGGGCCGCCATACTGCGGCGCAAGTCGTCCATCTTGACGGCGCTAAAGGGTGAGAAGTTGCGCGCCAGTTCGACGTTGTGCTCGAGCATCTCGACTTTGGGCATACCGGTGACAGCGGTAGTGACCGGCAAGCTCATGGCAAAGTGCAGCAGTGTGTCCGCATCGGTCTTCCCGCCTTCTGTGCCGATCAGGAATTCCTGGCCGTAAACTTTCATGGCGATAACGCCCAGGCCCTTCTTGTTGGCGGCGACGAGGGCGGTCTTCTCAAACTCGCCCGTGCCGGTAGGGTTCAGGGCCATCTGTGTGCAGTCAAGCGGATGTCTTTCGATGGCCTGGGCCAGAATTGCGCCGTCGGTGTGGCAGCTCATGCCGATAAAGCGCGCCATCTTCTGTTCCTTGGCTTCAAGTAATCCCTTGAGAGCGCCATCCGGGGCTTCGATTTTCTCCAGATCATCGGCATGGCGCAGGTCGTGAATGTGCACCAAGTCTACGTGGTCGGTCTGGAGGCGCTTCAGGCTGCCCTCGAGGCGGCTCATGAAGCCGTCGCGTGTACGGTCGGGGATTTTGGTTGCCAGCCACACTTCCTTGCGGCGTGTAGCCATGACTTTGCCAACACGCGTTTCGCTCTTGCCGTCGCCGTAAAGGTAGGCGGTGTCGACGTAGGTGATGCCCAGGTCAAGAGCGTGGTTGAGAACTTTCACGGCTTCGTCGTCGTCCTTGTACATCAGAAAGCGGCTGCCACACCCAAAAGCCAGAATAGAGACTTTGGCGCCCGTGTGGCCAAGTGTACGCTGCGGCAATCGTGCCTTGGCACCGGCAAGATTCGTCCACAAGGGAAGGCTGGCGCCCGCCGCTCCCCCCATAGCAATCTTCTCCAGGAATTTCCTTCTCGAAACATCTTTGCTCATGGCGACTCCTTCGTCGAAGCAGTGGCTAGTGGCTAGTGCCTGGTGCCTAGTTCCACCAGCCGCGCTGAATCCGCTAGCTGGGTTCTCAGACCACCTTCAATTTGCCCCGGAAACATTATACGCCTCAAGTATTGAAGCGCAAGCTCGCCCGCAATCAACCATCCTCGTAGGAAGGTCGGTGCAAGGTCCTGGACTGCGGCGCAAGACGGTCACACGCCAAATCAGGCACGAAGCACTAACCACTGTCCACTGCTCTTTACGGCTGGCAGCCGGCGTCTTTGGATGAGAGCTTGACGTCGGTGTAGTCGCCGGTCTCATCGAATGATCCGAGGCCGATCTGCCCGCACTTGAAGGTCTTGTCGACCACCGAAAAACGCGGCTGGGGCTCAGCGTCGACAAACACCCTGATTGAACCCGAAGCAACATCGCGCTCGACGCGAACCTTGTGCCAATTCGTGTCGGGAAGCACCGGGTCCGCCTCAAGTCCTGCGATGCGGCGGCGCGGCGCGCCATCCACCAGAAAGATCCCGTTATGAACATCGATCTTGCGGCCGGGATCTTTAGATAAGTGCGTGTAGTAGAAGTGCAGCGAGTCGACATAGTTGAAAACGATCATCATCGAGCTGCCCTCACGCCGGACGCGCGTTTCGAGTGTGAAGCTCCCAACCGTGACGCCCTTCACCAACGCAAATTGCTGGGGGCGGCGCGGAACCAGCGGGTCACGGCTACGCAGCATGTGCAGGTAACGGAGCGAGCCCTCCTGCTTCACCACCCAGTCCTCAGCAAACGGGAACTGCCAGGCGTCAAGACTGCCGGAAGAGAAGTTATCTCGAAAGTTGACAGTCTTAAGAGCCGGTTCTGCCGCGACGCGAGCAATCAGAACTGACAGCGCGACACCGCAGAACAGTAAACCGGCCCAAAACCTACCTCTGCGCAAGATTTGCATGCATCAATACCCCTGTCATTTCGATTACAGATCCAGACATTAACGCGCCATGTTCTGTAGGGGCGGCCCTTGTGGCCGCCCTCCGCCCGCCGCGGTAGGCCTAGCAGGCTGCGGAAGCATGTCATCTGTCATGCTGAGCGGATCGAAGCATCTGCAGTAGCTCCATGAAAACAAGCAAATGCAGATCCTTCGCTTTGCTCAGGATGACAACCCAGGAAACATTTTTAGCAGCCCGCAAAGGCCACAGAGGGCAACCACAAGGGTTGCCCCTACGTTGGCTTCAACGTTCGTACCCACTTCCCCAGGTCGCGGAGGTTCCTGAGCAGAGGTTCGAACTGGCGAAGCGGCAGCGAGTTGGCGCCGTCAGAGAGAGCTTGTTCGGGGCGGTCGTGGACTTCCATGAACACGCCATCCACGCCCGCCGCCACGCCCGCCCTTGCCAGAGTGCTGATGAACTGCGGTTGGCCCCCACTCTTGTCACCTTCACCGCCGGGAAGCTGCAAGGCGTGGGTCACGTCGAGGATGAGCGGAACTCCGAAACCCCTCATGATGGCGAGACCGCGAATGTCAACCACCAGATTGTTATAGCCGAAGGTGCTGCCGCGCTCGGTCACGAGGATGTGTTGGTTGCCCTGGCTTTCGACTTTTTCAATGACGTGGCGAATATCCCAAGGCGAGAGGAATTGGCCTTTCTTGATATTAACCACGGCGCGCGAACGGCCGGCCTCGAGCAGAAGATCGGTCTGGCGGCAAAGGAAAGCCGGGATCTGGATCACGTCGCAGACTTCCGCCGCAGGCCCAACCTGTGATGGCTCGTGCACGTCGGTCAGGACGGATACGCCGATTTCCCTTTTGACGCGCGCCAGAATCTGAAGGCCGCGTTCGAGGCCGGGGCCGCGATAAGAATGCAATGAAGTGCGGTTGGCTTTGTCGAAAGAGGCCTTGAAAATGTAAGGAACGCGCAGGGCGCGCGCAACGCAGGACAAGCGTTCAGCCATGCTCAACGTATGTCGTTCACTCTCGATGACGCACGGCCCCGCAATCACAAAGAGCGCATGACCGGCTCCTAGCTTCATTCTTCCAACTGGAACCACGTGACTCATTGTTCGCCCGCGCAGGAAAAATGGAAAATGGAAATTAGAAACTGGAAAATGGAAAGTCGTGGTCGAGGGGTTAGGGGTGGTTGCCGTCCCTTGACGACGCCACCCACCACCCCCTGCCCCTCCTCCCGCTGAGGAGGGGAGTCATTTTCCAGTTTCCAGTTTCCAATTTCCAGTTTCCAATTTCCTTCTTCCGTTACGTTGACGCGGCCACCTTGGCCTCGTCCGCCAACAACGCGCTCGGAAACGCCCCCAACCGTTTGCGGCGATATTGGTACGCGGCGCCAATGAAGGCTTTGAACAGAGGGTGTGGCTCGAGGGGCCGCGATTTGAATTCAGGATGAAACTGGCAACCCAAGAACCAGGGGTGGTCGCGAATTTCGACGATCTCCACGTAGGTTCCGTCCGGAGTCACGCCCACCAGGTCCAACCCTTTCCTAGCCAGGATCTCCTCGTACTCGCGATTGAATTCGTAGCGATGGCGATGGCGCTCGGAAATCTCGAGCTGTCCGTAGGCTTGGTGGGCGAACGATCCCGGCTTGAGCCGGGCGGACCAAGAGCCCAAGCGCATTGTGCCACCCAACTCATCAATGCCACGCAATTCGCGCAATTTGTAGATGACGCGGTGAGGTGTGGAGGGATCAAACTCCGAACTGTTGGCGTCCGTCAAGCCGCAGGCGTTGCGGGCGAACTCAATGACCGCGCACTGCATGCCGAGGCAAATGCCGAAATAGGGGACCTTGCGCAGTCGCGCGAACTCGATGGCCCGCACCATCCCTTGGATTCCCCGATGGCCAAACCCTCCCGGAACCAGGATGCCATCCAGTTCGGCCAAATGCCCTTCCCCGTCCTGACTCTCCAGATCTTCTGCTTCAACCCAGACCTTGTTGAGCTTCAATTCGTGAGCGATGCTGCCGTGGACCAGGGCTTCATTCAGACTTTTGTACGAGTCCTGATATCCGACATACTTCCCCACGATTCCGATGGTGACCTCATCCTGCGGATGCTGGACGCGCTCTACCAGCTCAATCCAGGGCTGGACGTTGCGCTCGCCCGGGTCCAGTTTCAGGCAGCGCAGAATCTGCGAGTCCAGTCCCTCTTTCCCGAGAATCAACGGAACTTCATAAATGTTGTCCACATCCTTGGCGGTGATGACGGCGTCTTCTGCGACACTACAGAAAAGAGCGATCTTGGCCTTGATATCGGGCGAGAGAAAACGGTCCGTGCGGCACAGCAGAATGTCAGGCTGAATACCGATCTCCCGCAATTCCTTCACGGAATGTTGGGTGGGCTTGGTCTTCTGTTCGCCCGAGGTCTGTATATAGGGGACGAGCGTCAAATGCACGAAAAGCACATTCTCTCTGCCCATTTCCTGCCGCATCTGGCGAATGGCCTCGAGGAAAGGCAACGACTCGATATCTCCCACCGTGCCTCCTACTTCGACGATGACCACGTCCACGTCGTGCGCGACTTTTTGGATAGCGGCTTTGATCTCGTTGGTAACGTGAGGAATGACTTGCACCGTCTTCCCCAAGTAGTCGCCACGCCGTTCCTTGGTGATGATGATCTCGTAAATACGTCCGGCGGTACAATTATTGTCCTGACTCATCCTGGCATGGGTGAAGCGCTCGTAATGACCGAGGTCAAGGTCGGTTTCGGCTCCGTCGTCGGTGACAAAGACTTCACCGTGCTGAAACGGACTCATGGTGCCCGGATCAACGTTCAAATAGGGATCCAGTTTCAGAAAAGTGACTTTAAGCCCGCGTGCCTCGAGCAAACACCCCATCGAAGCTGAAGCCAAACCTTTGCCCAGCGAACTGACTACACCACCGGTGACGAAGATGTACTTTGCATCCATGATCCTCCTTGGCAATGTCTGATGGGCTGGAGGTCTTGTGACCTATGCTCGATAGATCCGAATGTGTCTTGCAGCTCGGAGCTATCCAACCAAGTCTTTTGTACCGAATTGGACGTTCTCGGAAGGAATCGGTACGGTCAATTATGCGGGCGAGGCAGTGGTTTGTCAACGATAAATTCCGACGAGAAATTCCGATGGTTCGTCGAAGGCCGACCGCAAAGCCTCCGACGACATGAAAGAATCAGCAATTGTTATTCTGAGTGATGATGGGCATGCAGGCCAGCCACAGAAATGGAAGTAAGCGTTCGTCACCCCCGCGGAAGCGGGGGCCCATTGCCAGCCCAGGGATAAATGGATTCCCGCTTCCGCGGGAATGATGTGAGCTTCGACGGAATGCGGGGAACGATCCACGCGCACAACTGACTACGGACGGCGAATTCGAACTGTGGTAAAATGACTCAATGGGCGAAGAAGGGCTGCAAGCCTAGGGGTAGGCCGGGGGCGTGCCTCCCACGTGCTTGCCAGGGGAGGGGCCGCGAGGATGAAAGCACTATCGACGCACCGAGTTTCCCGACTCTGGATACTGAGCCTTATCGTGGGGAGCACGCTGGGCGTCGCCGTAATAAAGGAGGCGGCTGCGCAGGGCACCCAGCAGCCGGATCCCGCGCCTGCCCCAGCGGCTGATAAGCAAACCCCGGTGAAATCAGTGGGTGACTCTGAATCGAGCCAAGTCACCGTCCGCAAACCCGATATCCATGTTGCGCCTTTTCTTGTGGACGTGAACTTGGTGGTCGTCAATGTGACGGTAACCGATCCGTTCGACCGGATCGTGACCGGCCTCGAACAGAACAACTTTCAGGTGTTCGACGAGAAGGTTGAACAAAAGATTGAATCTTTTTCCACGGAAGACGCGCCCATTTCGGTCGGCTTGGTTTTTGACAGCAGCGGCTCCATGAGTGATAAGATTCAGAAATCCAAAGAAGCAGCCTTGCAGTTCTTCAAGACATCTAACCCCCAGGATGAGTTCATGCTCATCAATTTTAGCGACCGCCCGAACCTGATCACGGGCTTCACCTCGAAGTTCGAGAATATTCAGGACCGGTTGCTATTTGTGAAAGCGGGCGGCAGAACTGCGTTGCTTGACGCCATCTACCTGGGACTGAGCGAAATGAAGAAAGCCACGACCAACCGAAGAGCCTTGCTGGTGATTTCGGACGGCGGCGACAATCACAGCAGGTATACGGAGAATGACATCAAGCGTGCAGTCCGGGAGTCCGATGTGCAGATCTACGCGGTTGGTATATTCGAGCCGCTATCTTCCCGTGGACGTACGCCCGAGGAAGCAGGTGGACCGGGCCTGCTGGCTGACTTGGCGGAAGTGTCGGGAGGCCGAATGTTCAGTGTCGAGGATGCGAACGAGCTGCCCGACATCGCCGAGAAAATCTCCATTGAGCTGAGGAATCAGTATGTAATCGGGTATCACCCCTCGAACCTTGTTCGCGACGGTCGCTGGAGACGAATTAAGGTAAAGCTCGATCCTCCCCGGGGGTTGCCTCCGCTCCAGGTTTACGCACGCACTGGCTACTATGCGCCAACACAATAGTATGAGTTTCAGCATCAGAAAGAAGTCTCGCGGTTTAGCCCCGCTTTGCGTGGCACTCAGTTTCTGCCACTGCCTTCTCGCCCAAGCTCCCCAGCCTGCCAATCCACAGACTCCGCCGGCTGAGAAGAAGGGACGCGAATACACCATCAATGTTGACGTTAACCTCGTGGTCCTCCACGCCACCGTCGTCGATAAAAAGGGGCGAATGGTCAACGATCTGAAGTCCCAGGACTTCCAGGTGTACGAGGACGGAGCGCCACAGAAGCTCTCGGTGTTCAGCCATGCCGACATCCCCGTGACTATGGGCATTGTGATCGACGACAGTGGGAGCATGCGCGAAAAGCGGGAGGCGGTGAATGCCGCCGCCTTGACTTTTGTCAAAACCTCGAACCCTCAGGACCAGGCCTTCGTGGTCAATTTTAATGACGTCTATTACCTCGATACGCCCGGAGATTTTGCCAGCAATATCGAAGATCTGAAGAGTGCTTTGGAGAAGATTGATTCCAGAGGCGGGACGGCGCTTTATGATGCCGTCTACGCTTCACTTGACCATGTAAAGCTCGGCAACCGCGATAAGAAGACCCTGCTGGTCATTACGGACGGTGAGGATAACGCCAGCCGCTACACTATCGACGAACTATTGCGCTACGCTCAGAAATCCGACGCCGTTATCTATACGATTGGACTTTTGGGGTCGGAAGAACCCGGCGGCCTGTTCAAAGTCCACGGCGGCAGCGCACATCGGGCCCAGAAAATACTGGAAAAGCTCGCTGAAGTCTCGGGCGGAGAAGCCTACTTTCCGAGATCTCTTGATGATGTTCAGAGCACCTGCGAGCAGATTGCGCACGACATTCGCAACCAGTACACTCTGGCGTACTATCCCACCAATGCCAGAAAAGACGGGACTTTCCGCAATGTTCGCGTCGATGCGTTCGCCAGTGGCAATCACTCGAAACTGGCCGTCCGCACCCGTCCCGGTTACTATGCCCCGAAGCTGAATACCACGACAGCCGCCGCCAGCGGCCAGTAGCGCCGGGGCTGGGAACTCGCACCACGCCAAGGCAAACCGGCGGAAGACGCCGAGAGGAGACTGTCGGCGGGTCGCTTGTCACCCCTTTGGGGGAGCCTAAGCGTCGGGCGTCTGGTATTTCCGCATCCCCAACCACGAGCCGCAGCCACACCTCCACCTTTGCGCCTAAGCTTGACGACCAACCCAAGTTTTCGCGGGGATCATCCGTTTAGGAGGCGACCTGTGGCCTGCAAGTTGACGTATTCCCCAGACTATCCAATATCCAGCTTGGTGATCTTTGATTCTCCTGCCTTACTGGTGTTCTTTAGAGCTGCAAAAACCGCTGCGCCTGCAAAAAGTCCACCTACGAGTACGATAATTACCATGATGACACTTACCCTCCAAAGTTTTCACTACTTACCTAGACACACGTTCTGGCGATTTGTTCCAAAAACATCTTCGAAACCGTATCATTCCGAGCGCAGCGAGGAGTCCCGCTCGGGTTCGAGCCGCACCGCGTAAAGAGCCAGAGCGAGATTCGTCGCCACGCTCGGAATGACCGTACCCTTCTATTTCGCTTTAAAACTCGCTGTCAACTTCATATCGCCCCACTGAATCGTAATCACGCCGCCCGGACCCGATTTCGTGAGGTTAATCGTGACCATTTCCGCAGAATTGGAAGCCTTGGTCTCGTTGAGCGGCGTGGAAGCCAGATCCTGCGCGGCGTCGTGGTCGGTCCCCCACTGGCCGTGCTGCTTGTTAAACACCAGCTTCCACGAATTGTCTTCTGCCCGCCCTACCCACAGGCTGTACTCTCCGCTCGGAACCGTC
>Ga0187888_1001558_pt1 | contig 21549 bp, 19 predicted proteins | sample June2016WEW_7_40_FD_132987 | JGI IMG/M metagenome (GOLD analysis project Ga0187888, IMG submission 132987) | Peatland microbial communities from SPRUCE experiment site at the Marcell Experimental Forest, Minnesota, USA - June2016WEW_7_40 | ecosystem: Environmental > Terrestrial > Soil > Wetlands... | reverse complement strand
GGGTCTGGAAGGCTGTTCGGATGACTCCCCGTGCCCGCTGCACGACACCTGGAAAGGTCTTCGCAAGCAGCTGATGAATAATCTCGAGGTCACCACGCTGGCCGACATGGCTGCCACGGTGACGAGGAAGACGAAACTCCTGCATCACCCGACACAAGCTCGTGGCAAATGACGCACAGCCATTCGGCAAACTGCACCTGTATTGGGACACCCTTCATTTTCTGCGCATGATGTCTTCCGCCCAGCTAAGCGCTGCTTGACCGTTCGGAAACCCGATTGTGGTGATGGACAGCAAGATGGCGTGGCGAATCTCGTCCGGCGAGACGCCCTCGGCCAAGGCGTTTCGTACGGCGGAATGCATCGCACCTTCGGAGCCGGAACCTGCGGCAATCCCGATCTTGACCAGGCGCCGAGACCGAGCGTCCAGCGGACCGGCGCGGTGACATTCTTCCCCGAGTTTTTGAAACGCCCGCCAGACCTTTCCGTGATTCTTTTGGAATCGTCTCGTCCACTGAGGGAATCGTGTTTGCACTTGAAATCTCCTTTCTGGATATCAATACGGCTCGCGAGCAAACTACATCATTTGCGCGCCTACACGAAATGCTGATTACTTGGCCCTTCGTTCCTCCGACCTTTTCTATCGCCGGAGCACGCGCTGTATCCTCTCGATTGCGCCAAACCAATCTCACGGCCCACGGCTGTGGTGTAAGCTTGTTCTGGGGGGGCGCGTCTGAAGTTCACGTCATTCAATTGGGGATTCTCAGTTCTGGTAGGAACAACAGAAGCGGAAAGCTACTATGGCTGAAGACGTGGAAATAGTTCTGCGAAAAACGCCGCTCTTCGCGAGTCTCACGGAAGCAGAGATGCGCGCATTGGCTGCGCGAGTAAGCAAGAGGCACTTTCAACGAGGCGAACTGCTGTTTGGAGAAGGGGATCCTTGCACCGGACTCTTTCTAGTAGCTTCGGGCAAGATTCGCATTTTCAAGCTTTCGGCCGCGGGCCGCGAGCAGGTGTTAGCCGTGGAAGGGCCGGGTAGCTCGTTTGCGGAGCTTCCCGTGTTCGATGGAGGCAATTATCCGGCCGCGGCATCGGCCTTGGAGGATGCGAACGTCCTCTTCATTTCGCGCAAGGATTTCCAGAATTTCTGCCGCGAGCATCCCGACGTAGCACTCAAAGTGATTGCCGTGGTCGGGTCGCGCTTGCGACGTCTCGTCGGAATCATCGAAGAGCTGTCGTTCACGACGGTTCGCCAGCGGCTGATAGCCGTAGTCCTGCGCCTTGCGGAAGCGAGTGGTAGACCCTCAAAAGAGGGGCTGCACTTGGAATTGACGATGAGCCACCAGGATTTGGCGGCGGAGTTGGGCACGGTGCGGGAACTGGTTTCCCGGAATCTGAGCCGGCTCCAAGCGGAAGGATTTCTGGAAGTGGACGGACGCAAGATCGTGGTGAAAGACCTGGCCGGCCTGAAGAACGAGCAAAACTCCTCCGAGTAACGTCCCCCCTGAGAAATTTGATATCCCGCAGCTGGGTAGTGACTTTGGTCACTGCCCCCAAAGCGGAGCTTCGTCCAAACTGGTTGCTGATAGATAGGGGAGGCGATCATGAACATCACCGGTGAAACCAAAGTGAAAGAAATTGCCGTAGCGAACCCGCGGGCGACGCGGATTCTGGAGCAGGCTGGAGTGGACTATTGCTGCGGGGGTAATAAGTCCCTGCACGACGCATGCGCATATGCCGGCATATCTATGGAAGAGATCATGGCCCGGCTAGAGGAGAACAAAGCTGAAGTGGGACCAGTTGATGTGAACTGGGCGTCGGCCCCACTTGGCGATCTCACGGAGCACATCCGCGAGAAGCACCACCGGTACGTCCGCGAGGCAATACGGCGCGTGCTCGCTTTGTTGGAGAAAGTGACAGCAAAACACGCAGGAAATCACGCCGAACTCCTGGACATCGAAAAACTCTTCGTTCAAGTGGGCCGGGAAATGACCATGCATATGCAGACGGAAGAGCAAATTCTGTTCCCTTACATCGAGGCGCTAGAGCGCGCGGCCAATGGAGTGGCAACGTTTGAACCTCCCTTCTTTCAGACCGTGCGAAATCCGGTTCAAGCCATGATGGAGGAGCACGATGCTGCCGCGGCCTTGGTCAACCAGATTCGCTCAGCCAGTTCGGCGTATACGCCCCCTGCGGACGCGTGCACGAGCTATCAGGTGCTGTATCGTGATTTGCAGGAGTTCGAGGCGGATCTTCATGAGCACGTGCATCTCGAAAACAACATTCTCTTTCCGCGGGCGGTGGAAATGGAAGCCGCGATCGTGTGAGGCCCGAGTCGCTATGCTGATTCCGCCCGAGGAGACGGTCACAGCGTCTGGAAGCAAGCGTCGTCCTTCGCGCTCACCGGCCGAAATCATGGAAATTGCCCGTGCGCGCGAGAGTTCACTGTCCCGGCTGCTAGTTGCTTACATCAGTTCGGGACTTGTATTCATGCTCCTCCCCGGCACATTCCTCGGCGTCTGGAATCTTCTCCAGATCAGCGGGCGCGAGAGCGCAGGGTCCGTCTCACCGGCATGGTTGCAGGCGCATGGCCACGCGCAGGTCTTCGGCTGGATTGGGAGCTTCATTTTCGGTATCGGTTTCTACTCGATTCCGAAGCTACGGGGCTCGACGAAGCCAGCTTTCGGCGCCGCGTGGGCGTGCTGGATCATGTGGACGATCGGAGTGGCGATGCGCTGGGCGGCGAATGTATACGGCTGGCAGTGGCGCTTGCTCCTTCCGGTTTCGGCCCTCCTCGAACTTGCGGCATTCGTGATTTTTTTTCACGCAGTTTCGCAGCACCGGCCTGAAGACTCTGGGAAGGACTGGCCAGAGTCATGGGTGTCGGTCGTTATCGGCGCGAGTATCGGTTTGATGCTGACGCTCGTCGCGAATTTAGCTGGAACCATTTACATGGCGGTACGTGGCGCAAGCCCTGCCCTGCCGCACGCTCTCGACCAGCGCTATCTCGTGCTGGTCGCTTGGGGATTTCTGGTGCCGTTTGTCTGGGGATTCAGCGCCAAGTGGATGTCGGTTTTTCTGGGGCTGAAGCCGCTTCGTCCCAAACTGCTCATGATCGCGCTCGTGGCGAACTTTGCAGGTGTTGTCTTGACGCTCGCGGGATGGGGAGCTCAAGCGACGCCGCTCTTTGTCGCGGGCGCGGCGCTGGCAATTGCGGCATTGCGGATGTTCGAATCGTCGCGACAGGAGCCGAAAACCCGTGGCGTGCACCGGAGTTTTCCGTTCTTCGTTCGCATGGCATACGGCTGGCTGCTGGTGGCCGGCTTGCTCGGAATCGGGGCAGCGCGGTGGGATTCTTCCGGCGGGATTTGGGGCGCGTCGCGACATGCGTTGACGGTCGGATTCATCGCCGTGATGGTGCTGTCCGTAGGCCAACGCATTCTGCCGGCGTTCGCGGGAATGCGTCTGTTGTGGAGCACGGGGCTGATGTTCGCCGGCCTCGCACTTCTTACGATTGGATGTACGCTTCGCATATCCTGTGAAATTCTGGCGTACCAAGGGTACGCGAGCTGGGCATGGAATGTACTGCCGGTCTCGGCCGTGCTCGAATTGGCGGGGATCACGGCCTTTGCTATGAATATTTTTGGCACGTTCATTCTCGAGCCGAGCCACGTACAGAAGCAACCACTAGTAGTGGGAATAGACCAAGCAAGTTCATAGGTTGGCGGCCCTAACAAAATCCGAGAACACCGAATTAGCCGGGAGATTCCTTATGCCAAAGATCGACGGCATCTGTAAGGAGGTGATGGACAAAGCGGAGTGGATCGCCATTGCTACGACTGGTCCTGATGGACCGCATGTGGTAGCAACCTGGGGTGATTACGTGCGAGCACTGGGCATCGAAGATGACACCCTCCTCATTCCCGTCGGTCACATGCACAAAACCGAGGCGAATCTGAAACATAGCGATCGTGTGGAGTTGCTCTGTGGTACGCGTCAGGTGCAGGGGACTCACGGCCCGGGCAAGGGGTGCGGCATCGTCGGCAAGGCAGAGTTTCAGACCGCGGGCCCGCACTTCGATGCCGTCAAAACCAAGTTTCAATGGGCGCGTGCCGCGCTTGTGGTCAACGTAGAAGAAGCAAAGCCTCAACTTTGATAGGGACCCATGTTTGATTGCACGCGACCTCGGAATTCACTTTGCTGCTGGTAACCTGAAAAGTCGCGGATTTGACAGCGGCCAACGCAGAAGACTTCATCATGTCAGTTTTCAGTCGACTGTACACGAAGTGTGCACGAATCGAACGTTTTCAGTCCATTGGGGTTAGCTTTGAGCGAAAAGCAGATTCCCCGATTTGTTGGAAACGTTAGTAGCTAAGATGACCGGTGGAGTTATTGGAGCAGAGTTTCGTGCTTTGCAAGCAGGGGGTCGCCGGTTCGATCCCGGCCACGTCCACCATTAAAATAGCCAACTTTTATGCTGGTATCTAGAGATTTAAGCGTCTGGGCGTTCTGAAGACCGTACGCAAGAATCGTACGCAAGATCCGCCATCGGCAACCGCGTCCGCCGTATCGGCTGCGCGGTTGTTCGTTGCCTCCATGCCGTTTTCAACGCGATCGCAGTCGTCGGTGAACGGATAGTTTCCCTTTCCGTCGTTGAGCTGCATGCCCGAAAAGTACATGTTCGCTGTATCTACAAGCTCCGCGCGGGAAGCACGGTCGGCGGCAGGAATGGTTTCCATAAAAAGAGGATCGGGATGGCCGCGCTTTTCGAGATTCTCGGCTTCGCCCTTATTGCGAACGACGATCGTCTCGATCTCGGCGATCTTATGATTCTCGATTTTCAAACGAAGCGAAATAATGATCGGCTCGCCAGCCTCCCGCATCGTTCCGAAGAAGCCCACTTGCCCAGCTTGCACATCATCCATATAAAACTTGTAGGTTCCCCTTCCGGTCGCGGTATTCCACAAGCCGTCACCGAGATTCAGCCGTTGGCCATCTTCCGTGAATTTAACTGTCTTTGTCACAGGCAATCGGACGGGATCATTCGCAGCGAGAGCATCGAGATACTGATCCAGCAATCCGTCCAAGCATGCGCGATCGCAGCTGCTTTCACCCGCATTCAACCGTTCCGCGAACATGAGATCCGTGCAAGACGTGCACAAGATGGCTGCGAGGGTGAATACCCCGATTGCACCGATGAATAAAAGTCTTCTATACATGCTCTTCCCCCGTTGGATTTGAATCCAGCGACGGCTTGACTGTGGTCAAGCGTACGTCCGAACGGCCGCCATCCTAGAGTTGTTGCATCGTCAATACGGCCGGTGTGAAGGCCATGAGCGCAGCTCAGCAGTGTAAAACTTCAGCTTAATACCCTAAATGTTATTGCCAGCCACGCCGAGGTCCTCTTCTTTACGCCTTCGCTTCTGTATTTCGATCCTAGTGTGGTGAAGATGCGGGGCATCGCCAGAGGGCGCCGTGCCCCTTTCGTACGGTCGCCCCAAAATCATGTAGATTAGCCCACATACCAGCACGACGACCGTGGTCAATATCATTCCGTAGTTTTGATACCACGGATCCAAAGGGCTGCGGGGCCATACCATATTCACAATGGCCGATAATCCATAAGCAAGGGCTGCCATGTTTACTGGCCACGCCCACGCTCCCAACCGGAAATCACCAGCCGGCTTCCAGCCTTTGGCCCGTGCGATCAGAGCGGCTAAAACAATCATCTGAAATGAGACATAGATTCCAGCAGCGCCGAATACAACGATGGTGCGAACAGCATCTTGCAAAAACAGGCCCGTGAGAGCAATGAATGCCGGAACCAAACCCGACACCAGGAGCGCAACAACGGGCACGTGTGTGTGTGTAGATAGGCGATTGAGGTAATTGGCGCCAAAGATCATCTCATCCCGAGCATAGCCGAAAAGAAGCCGGCTAGTTGCTGCCTGCAAGCTCAGAAGGCAGGAGAAAAATGAAACCAATACGATGGCGACTACGGCCCGCAGTCCGAATGCTCCTAGAGCGAGTCGCAATACAGTGACCACTGGATCGACATCCTTGCCGGAGAGTACCGCTCCCATATCGGGCACGGCGAGCAGAAGAGCGAGGCAGACCAATATAGCGGCCGCGCCTCCGATATAAATGGTCATACGCATTGCTTTTGGGATAGCGATCCCGGGGTTCGGCGTCTCTTCGGCAACATCGCCGCATGCTTCGAATCCGTAATAGGCGAACATTGCCCCTACGCTGGATGCGAGGAAAGCCGAAAGATAATGTCCGTTCGATCCTAGGTTGAAGGTGTGGAAAAGTATGCTGAAAGGCTGATGCCTGGCGAACAGCAGAAGATAGGAACCTACGGCAACTGCTCCAATCAGCTCGCAAACAAAGCCGATCATTGCGGCACGTGCCAACAGACGAGTACCGCTGACGTTTAGAAGAGTTGTACCGGCGATCATTGCTACGGCAATCCAAATCTCGCCAGCGTGGCTTATCTCAACTCCCATCACTTGGGCCACATAAGGAGCTCCGCCCACCGCAACGGCTGCAATCGTCGTACAGAGAGCCCACAGATAAACCCATCCCGCCATCCAGGCCCATCGTTTGCCCACAAGGCGGCGTGCCCAAGGATAAAGGCCGCCGGCAATGGGAAATTGAGAGACGATTTCACCAAACACCAGGCACACTAGCAATTGCCCGAGCCCCACTCCGATATAGGTCCAAAACATCGGAGGTCCCCCTGTAGTCAGTGCGAGAGCGAAAACTGTATAGACACCAACCACGGGCGACAAATAGGTAAAGCCCAAGGCAAAGTTCTCCCACAAGCTAATCGAGCGATCGAATTTTGACGTATATCCTAAAGCGAGGAGTTGCGCGCTATCGGCTTCTGAGGGTTTCGAGTCCTCAATTCGCATGCGCTCCACCTGAGGGATAGGTTTTTTGCATGCCTTTTACCATCCTTCGAGAGCGTGTGCTCCCACAAACAGTTGACAAACCAGGTTACAGTCCTGATTGTTCGCCTAAAAGCAGGTAGCGCTGGATTCACGCCGTTCCTTTCGGCGAGTCGACAACAGAACCTTACACATTTCTAGCAAGAATGTCCATTGGGAACGACGCGCCTTATCTGCCAACGGGCTTCCGAATGGGGTAGGTGTTTCATCCAGATGATCCGCTGTCCTTGTTGCGCCTCGGGCGAAAGATCGTGCCCTTGTCGCGTCCAAACGTTTTCCAGCGCGGCAATGAAATCACGCGTCTGCTGGGCACGTATCCAATTCAAGACCCGGGTTTCAAGATCTCCACCTTCTTCTCTTCCTCAGCAATTTGTCGAGCCAGTTCCGCTTTCTCCCGCTCCTTCTCTTGTCGCTCGATCCTATGCTGCTGGAAAACTCACCCTAGACTTGGTACAACAAAGCCGGTCCGATCAGAGCCCAGGAGTGCTAACGTATGACTGGATCAAAAACGGGGGGCAGGTCAGCGTGCCAGCATTAAGCCGTTGTCTTGGGCTGGTCACACTCCAACAATATCTTGAAGTCCTCCTTTTCGTACTGGGGGTTTCGCACTTTTCCAAAAGCCAAAACGAAAGTCGCACACGCAGAAGCTTCTGTTGAGCCCTCGACGGAACATTGCTGTCCCATGCAGGAGCGCGCTGTTACACGACTGTTGGCTTGCGATCCAGCAGAAGTCTACTGTAATTGCGCAAGGCATATCGCTTGGGTGTGGGAATATCGATACATTTATTGGCGAGTACGAAGGAGAGTTCCTATGAACAAACGTTTCCTTGGAATCTTGCTTGGCCTTGTCGTCGTTAGCTTCCCTAGCTATGCAGGAGATAAGAATCCTGTTGTTGCTTCGCCAGATAAAGCTTACTTGCAGAAAATCTGGGATGGCTGGGGCACGCTCGATCCGGCATATGAGGCACGGTTTCATGCGCAAGGGCCAAACACATTCTATGACGAGTCTCCTCTCAAGTACGGAAGCTGGGCCGAGTTCCAACAGGGAGTAAGCAAGATTTTAGCCACCATGAAACGCGCCAAGTTTACGGTCAATGACGATGCGCAACTTCATCCTGCGGGAAGGTATGTTTGGGGCACCGCAACCGTGAACGAAGATATCGTCATGAAGGATGGCAAGAACGAGAAGGGAATTTTACGCTGGACTGTAGTTTTTGAAGAGCAGAAGGGAAAGTGGCTGATCGTGCACGAACACATTTCTCAATCAGCCCCATAATCCCGGCGAATTAATCAAGCGGATTGGAAGATGTGGGAATTCGCAAGCCAAGAAATCGTTCTGGGGCTAGTCGATAATAAGAAGTGCTAGCAGGGCTACCCGAGCGGCGTGTTTACGTCGAAGCACGATGGGGCGGATGCAAGAACCAAGCTGCAGACGCCAAACTGGATGCTCGGGGTCTCGAAGAGTGTGGGAAAACGCAAGGTGTTTGTCAATCTGCACGAGACACCGATCGGATGGTAGTTATGAGCGCGATTCGACTCCGTACAGAAGTGCCCGGGCCACGCTCGCGTACGCTTCGCTCGAAATGCTCTCGAGATCTTGTTTCTTCGCGATTGCTGAATCGCTGAGAGCTTATTATACTCCTTTGCATCTACCGGAAGCACAGGTGCCGTGTCTAGGACAAAGATTCTGCCCAAGGTATCGGTTACGGAGACCGGTCAGCACCTCTTGAGGATCAGTGAAGTAGCGCGCCGGGTACATATCTCCGCCTCGGCTCTTCGAGCCTGGGAAGCGCTAGGGCTGGTTACACCACGCCGCTCGCAGAGTCGCTACCGCCTCTATAGTGAATCTGACGTTCGCATATTGCAGCGAGCGATTTTTCTGCGCCGCGCGCGCAACCTCAATCCTGCCGCAATCGTCCATATCCTGAAGCGTCAGGGCCTCCTCTCCGTGCCCGCGGAGAGTGCTCTCCAGCCTGGGCAGCGCCTGCGGCAACTTAGGAATCGCCGCGGACTTTCTCTCGCCCAGGTGTCCAAGGCGACCGGCATTTCGGTGGGTTTTCTGAGCGCAGTGGAGCGCGGACAAATGCGTTCTTCCGTCTCCACACTCCGGCGCATTGCTAAGGTTTACCGCACAAATATTCTCTCTCTTTTCCAATCTGAGGGAACGAATACTAAGCTCGTTCGCCCAGGACAAAGAAAGATTCTGGAAACGACCAATGGCGTGCGGATGGAACTTCTGGCGTGGGGTCGCACGGTAATGGAGCCTCATCTTTTCCGTGTGAAGCCCGGCGGACGAAGCGGCGAATCGTACATGCACGAAGGCGAAGAGTTTCTTTACGTCCTGAAGGGCGAATTTGACATCTGGCTCAACGGAAAAGAACGTTACCGTCTGAGGCAGGGCGACAGTTTCTATTTTGAAAGCTCCACGCCCCACCAGTGGAGTAATCCGGGACGGAAGGTGGCTTGGCTACTGTGGATCAACACACCGCCGACCTTTTAGACACTGTTACCAGTTGTCGCGCAACCTTCATAGACGACAGAAAGGAAAAAGCAGACGAATGCCGGGTAGAGATTCGAGGCGGCCAGACACATATCAGCTAGTGCGGCTCCATAATCGCCGACGACAAAACCTGCGTTAAGTTTGAGCATCCTCCAGCGAAACGCTATCCGCTCGAACGCCATAAACCGCTGCTACCGATCATAAATTCGCCCGCCCTTTTTTAACTATGTTCTGTGTTCGAGATCCAATACGAACGGGCATACCTAGGTGGATAGATCGCATGTCAGTACCATCCAACTGGTTGCTCGTTAAGAATGACGTGCACTTGTTTGGTTTCCAGGTACTCTTCAATCCCCCAGGTACCCAGTTCACGACCAAAGCCGGACTGTTTGTAACCGCCCCAAGGAGCCTCGCGACATTCAGTTCGAGCGCCGTAGACTCGTCTTCGAGAGTGCAACGCATCGCCCCTCTGCGCCGCTTCCATCCCTACTGAAAAAAACTAAAGTGCTGAGGATAGCCCAAATGATTGTCCTTGACAAACACTTAGGACCAGCTATACCTTCCCGGATTATAGTAATGTTGTCGAACCTACTGAAGAGCAGGGAAGGTGAGGGTCGGCATGAAGGGGCTGCAAATTATCGTGATGTTGACTGCGGCATTAGTTTTGATTGGTATGACACTGCTTGGTTGCTCGTCTGTGGCCCAGCAAGAAGAGCCCGGCAACGTAAATCAGGCTCGGGTTCTCTCTGAGACACTGTCGGGCAGCGATTGGCTGGTGAACGGGCGTGATCTCGGCGAACAGCATTTTAGCCCGCTAAACCAAATTACCGACAAGAACATTGAAAAGCTGGGTCTGGCGTGGTCTGTCGATATCGACAGTGCGATGGGCATGGCGGCAGAGCCGATCGAGGTGGACGGTGTGATCTACGTGAGCGCTCCGCGGTCACTCGTGTATGCCGTGGATGCAGTCTCGGGGAAAGTGTTGTGGCAGTTTGATCCAGACGTTCGACTCGGTATGAGCACTCAAAATTCCTATGCTGTACGCGTAAACCGAGGCGTGGCCGTATGGGAGGGCAAAGTTTACGTTAGCACGGGAGATTGCCGTTTGGTCGCCATCAATGCTGCCTCAGGAAAACAAATATGGTCTTCTCCAATCTGCGATCCCGCCCAAACTGGCAGCACTGGCGCACCGCACGTTGCCAAGGGACGAGTGCTCATCGGCTACAACGGGTCTGACGACATGATACGAGGCTCGCTCGTAGCCTTCGACACGGAGACTGGCAAGGAAGCGTGGCGTTTTTGGACTGTTCCCGGAGATCCTGCCAAGGGGTTGGAATCAAAAGCGCTCGAACTGGCCGCAAAGACTTGGACAGGGGAAAAGTGGTGGAGATTTGGTGGTGGTGACGTATGGGATGCGATCACATACGATCCGGCAACCAATCTGGTAATCTTCGGCACCGCCGGGGCAGGAGTAGTCGAAGGCACGACGCCGCGAAGTGAAACTCCCGGTGGCGCGAAGCTCTTTTCAGGTTGCGTCGTCGCCGTGAATGCAGACACCGGAGAATACGTTTGGCATTTCCAAACCAGCGGCAAGTATTTTCAGACCGAAAACTTCCACACCATAATTGCTGATCTTGTCCTTAGCGGTGAGAAGCGTCACGTAGCGATCACGGCGCCAAGGAACGGTTTTATCTACGTCCTCGACGCGGCAACGGGCCACCTGCTTGAAGCAAAATCCTACGGGACTGTGCGGTGGGCGACTTCCATTGATCTCGAAACGGGACGACCTGTTGAAGTCTCGGGCGGCGGACCTCTGCGGGAACTGGGTGCCGGGAAAACTTGGTGGCCTATGAGCTACAGTCCAATTACCGGCTTCGTGTACATCCCTGCGTACGACGTGCGAAGCCACCAACCGGCGCCAGGCGAGACTCCTTTGGGTGGCAAGCTTGTAGCCTGGGATCCGATCAGCCAATCCGTTCGCTGGTTCGTAGAGCAGCAATTGCAAACGAACAGCGGCGTACTCTCGACCGCAGGCAATCTGGTTTTTCAAGGCGAGGGCACTGGAGAATTCGAAGCCTTCACGGCTGATACCGGTCGTAAAGTCTGGTCGATCCAGACCGGCTCTGCCATTGACGCAGTGCCGGTAAGTTTCAGTGTGAAAGGCGAACAATACATCGTAGTCCCTGTTGGATGGGGTTCGGCGTCGAGAGAGTTCGCTCGAGCCAGCACGATGGCGACCCCCAAATCCAAGAGAGGCCCTGCACGGCTGCTTGCCTTCAGGCTCGGAGCTCAAACACCTTTTCCCACACCACCTGATATCGTGCCTGCCGTTCCCAAACCTCCCGACCAAACGGCCAGCAAGAAAACAATTCGGGAAGGCGAGGCTCTTTTTGAAACACACTTGTGTGGCGGGTGTCATGGGCCCGGCCTGGACGGAAGTGGTGCGTGGACGGTAAATGGTGCGATTCCAGATTTGCGGTATGCGCCGCCGGAAGTTCATCAACAGTGGGATGCGATTGTGCTAGCTGGTACCCATAGAGTTGAAGGCATGCTGCCTTTCGGGATGGACTTGCATTTTCCCGAAGTGAGAAGGCTAACCGTCTCGGAATCGCACGCGATCCGTGCCTATGTCATCGACCAATCCTGGAAGGCTTATAACGAACAGCAGAGCAAGAGGGGAGTAGAGCAAAAGGGACCTTAGATCGAAGACGTTTCTTTGCATCACACGGCGGGATCTGATCAGCCTAACCGCGTGGCTTGAGTGAGGTTACGATGAATCTGGGTGACTACATATCTAGGGGATTGCCACTGCAGCGCCTGGCGGTGGCGCGACTCATGGGAAAGGGCGTTTGGTTTCCGGCGATCCTCGTAATATCTCTATTGACTGCCCTTCCCTCATTCGCGCAGATCAACCAGAGCGAGATTCTGGGCACTGTTAGTGACACCAGTGGCGCCGTGATACCGAACGCCACCGTGACCATCACGAACACCCAGACGAACGTCTCGAACACGCTTAAGACCGACAGTGCGGGGGCATACGCTCTCCCCGATCTCATTCCGGGAGCCTACACTGTGCGGGTTTCCGTGCAAGGCTTTCAGACGGCGATGCACAGCGGCGTCGAGTTGGAAGTCGGCAAGCAGGTGCGGATTGACGTCGTGCTGAAAGTTGGAACGGCGGTGGAAACGGTTACGGTGAGTGGCACCCCTATCGTCGAGACCACCAGCAACACTTTGGGCGGCACCGTCAGCAGCCAGCAGGTTGTCGATCTGCCGCTGAACGGCCAAGATTATGAGAACCTGGTGGTGCTCCAACCTGGCGTGCAGCGTTCGCCCGGAGGGGGGTTCCATTCCACCAGCAGCGATGGCCTTCGGCTCGATAGTCAGAACTATAATATTGACGGTATCGACAACAATGACCCATTTTACGGCGCCCCGGTCATCAACCAAACCGGCATAAACGGCGCGCCTGCGACTCAGATGCCGATCGATGCCCTCCAGCAATTCAACGTGGAGGAACAGCCCCAGGCGAACTCTGGATACGAACCGGGTGCCGTGATCAGCCTGCAGCTCAAGTCGGGAACGAACCAGTTTCACGGCGATGCTTACGATTTCGAGCGCAACAGTTTCTTCGACGCTCGCAACAACTTTGATGTTGTGGGAACTCCGCAAACGCCAGTGATCTTTCACCAATTTGGCGCCACGCTGGGTGGTCCCCTCGTGAAGGACAAGCTGTTTTTCTTTATCGCGTATCAGGGACAGCGATCGAAGGTAGGAAACACCACAACCGTAAATATACCGTTAAGCGTTTCCGCCGGAGGCAATCCGGCGATCAGCATTCCGGACGCGGAGGCGGATCTTGCGGTCCACGGCCTAAGCGTGAGCCCGGTCAGCACAAACCTGCTGAAACTCTACCCAGCCAACACGAGCGGCTCGACCTCTGTGCCGTTGGGATTTCCCAATACAACACGAATGGACAACGGCGTTTTGCATGTGGACTACCACCCGAATGATCACCAAAGCTTCGATGGCTCGTGGTTCATTGGCAACAGCAACCAGATTGAGCAAGATGCGCCCACAGTAAGCCCCCTGTTTCTCGCTACGGCCGAGAACGAGGCAAACGTCGCCGGAGGAACCTGGACAGATGTAATCGATTCTCGGTTGGTCAATCAGGTGTTTTTCGGCTATACCCGCTTCGCGTCGGCGATTAGTAGCGTCGATGGAAATACCAACCCGACCACTTTTGGTATTAATACCGGCGTGACCCTTCCTGTAAATTTCGGCTTACCCCTGATCACGATTTCGACTTTCACAGGGCTGGGAACCTTCGGTCCGCTGATCACCCGACCGAATCAAAACTATTCCGTCGGGGATAACCTTTCCTATGTGCTGGGCAACCACGCGCTCAAGTGGGGAGTTGAGTGGCGCCGCGGCAGCACCAACCTGATCTCCGATTTCAACGGCCCGGGCGAAATCAGCTTTACCGGCGGGCAGGCGTTTCCTAAGTCGACGATGTCTCCTGGGTCGACGGCTTTGGAGGACTTCCTCGCCGGCTTTCCCGCTTTCGGGAACGTTCTAGCGGGCGGCGAGAACCATTCGCAAGTCTCGGTTCGTTCTATCTACGCCTACATGATGGATACCTATCGTGTCACGCCTAATTTTACCGTCAATCTCGGCGTTCGGTATGAATACACCTCGCCGCCCACGGAGGCCCACAACCAAATCGCCAATTTTCTTCCGAGCACTGGCATCGTTCAGGTCGGAGATGGGATCCACAACGTCTTTCAGCCCGATCGGCACAACTTCGCGCCTCGCGTGGGAGTTGCCTGGGACATCTTTGGTAAAGGAAGGACTGTGGTTCGCGCCGGAGGCGGCATTGAGTACTCATTCATCCAGCTGGAAACTTTCCTGGCGCGTAATGAACCAAACAGCGGAGGAGCGGGTATCGAGGCGATCCCAACAGGCGCTTTGGGCGTGAATCCCGCCGCCGGCGGACTGGAACAGGGCACCGGAACGATTAAGGATGGCAGCGTGTTTTTGGGCGCCGCGCAGTTAAATTACACGCCCGCTGGCCCTTGGTTTGGGAGTCAGGTTCTAAATTGCGATCCGAATTTGGTAGTCGATGGCGTGGCGGGCACAGTATGCGCCATTACTGGGGTCAACCCCAACCTGAAGACGCCCTACGTAGAAAGTTGGAACCTCAACATCCAACAGGCGTTTGGGAATCAATTCTCCCTGGAGGTCGGTTACGTCGGTAACCATGGAGTGGATCAGCTTGGTGTGCTCGATCTTAATCAGCCTTCTCTGGGGGCCGATCAGCCCGGGGGCCCGGGACTTCAAGCGGCTCGACCGTTCAACAGCCAGTTCCCGTACCTCGGGGTAATCAACCAGATCGGCAACGATTACACGTCCAGCTACAACAGCCTTCAAATAACGGCAACTCTCCGGCCCTGGCATGGGTTGTCCCTTCTTTCCGGATATACATGGGGCCATGCGTTGGGCGTGAGTGGGTCGAACGCCGACGTCGGCTCGGGTGGTTTGCTGCCTCAAAACAGCCTCGATCCCAAAGCTGAATATTCGAGCCTGCCTTTCGACATTAGGAACCGCTGGACCTTGGCGTTGACCTATGACATTCCAGCGCCGGCAGCGACCTTCCATCATCTGCTGGACGGCTGGCAGATCAATTCAATTGTGACTCTGCAGAGCGGGAGCCCGTTCAGCGCAACGGACAGTTTGGATGACATTTCCGGGACCTCAGAATTCACGGACCGATGGGACTTCTTCGGGAAAACCTCGGACTTCCGCGAACAGCCGCGCCAACCGATCCCGTTCTTCGTGCCGCCACCAGCAGGGACGCTCCCAGCCGAATGCATCGCTGATGCCGCGGCGATTGGCGCGACCAGCGCGCTCGACACATTTGGCTGTTTCGCCGCTGGAACAAGCGTGCTGATCCCACCAGCCTTTGGCACATATGGCACTAGTAAGCCCGACATCTTTCCCGGCCTGCCCTATAAGGATTGGGATTTCTCGTTAATCAAGAACTTTCCGATCAAAGGCGACCGAATACATGGACAATTTCGCGCTGAGTTTTTCAACATGCTAAACCATCCCGCTTACGCCAACCCCAACGCGGAGGGAGCTGGCAATGTGACAAGCGGGATATTCGGCTGTGGATGCTCATCGCCAGACGTAAATATCGGGAATCCGGTGATCGGGACAGGTAGTAATCGCGACATCCAGCTGGGCCTGAAGATTCTTTTTTAGCCCCAGCCCGCCGCGTGTCGTGAGGAGGAGCCAGCCGATCACGGGAAGACAAATTCGTCCTAACCGCCGAGGAAACCAACTGGGCAAATAGCGATCAGCCAGGACAGGAACAAAGCAGAACGAGCCTCTCTACCGCGCCGTACAGGCTGCGCGCGCTGCTTTCGATTTCGGCCCCTGGCCGCAGACGACGGCGCAGGATCGCGGACGCATTGTTTTTAAGCTCACGGACAAAACTCGCGAGAACGCGACCATGCTCGCTGAAATGGAGGCGCGCAACACGGGTAAACCCATCGTCGAAGCTGAGTACGACATCGCCGACGTGGCCACCAGCTTTGAATACTATGGCGGCCTCGCCAACAAAGTGATGGGCCACGTGCTTCCGGTTCCAGCCAACGCTCTCAGCTTTACCTTGCGGGAACCGGTCGGCGTTGCCGGCCAGATCATTCCGTGGAACTACCCGCTTTTGATGGCCGCGTGGAAACTTGCCCCTGCGCTGGCGGCGGGCTGCACCTGCGTCCTCAAGCCTGCGGAGCAGACGCCGCTTACCGCGCTCGAATTCGCTAATTGGTTCGAAGACATCGGCCTTCCGCCGGGCGTAGTCAACGTGATCAACGGCATGGGGGAAACGACCGGCGCTGCACTCGTCGCGCATCCCGGCGTGGATAAGATTGCCTTCACCGGCAGTGCCCCCGTCGGCAAGGCCATCGCGAAGAGTGCCGCGGATACCCTAAAGCGCGTCACCCTTGAACTAGGTGGCAAGTCGCCGAACATCTTCTTCAGCGATGCCGATTGGGAGGCCGCCGTCGACGGCGCACTCTTCGGCGTCTTTATCAACCAAGGCGAAGTCTGCTCCGCGGGCAGCCGCATCCTTGTCGAAAAGAAGATCTATTCGAAATTCGTCGAGGCCATGACCGAAAAGGCCAAGCACATTAAGCTCGGCCCGCCGCTTGAGCGCGACACCAAGATGGGACCGCTGGTCAGCAAAGAGCAATACGACCGCGTCACTTCTTATCTCGAAATCGGAAAGAAAGAAGCTACGGTCGCCACCGGTGGCGGCCGAGCGAAGCAGTTCGACAAGGGCTACTATGTCCAGCCGACTATTTTCTACGATGTGGATAACAGCGCGCGCATCGCTCGCGAAGAGATCTTCGGCCCGGTCGCGTCCGTAATTCCGTTCGACGGCGAAGCCGACGCCATCCGCATCGCCAACGACACGCCCTACGGGCTCGCCGGCGCTGTCTGGACGCGCGCGACATCTACAAGGCCTTCCGCGTCGTGAAATCGCTCCGCGCCGGCATCGTCTCGGTCAATCACATGCAGCCGACCTACGTCGAAGCGCCGTGGGGCGGCTACAAGCAGTCCGGCTATGGTCGCGAACTTGGTCCCTGGGGTCTCGAGGAATATCTCGAAACCAAACAGGTGTTCGTCAATCTCGACGAGGCGCCGATCGGTTGGTACTAGATTCCAGAATGGGCGCTGCTTCGCAGCCGGTCGTAAAGAAAAGGAATGGGAAAATGAAGAACATTCAGATTCGCACGGAAATCCCGGGGCCGAAGTCGCGCGCGTTGATGGCGCGGCGCGAAGCCGCAGTTCCCCGCGGGCTATACCATGCAACGCCCCTTTTTGCAGCGAAGGCAGAAGGCGCTGTGATCGAGGATGTTGACGGCAACCGTTTCCTTGATTTCGCGGGCGGAATTGGTTGTCTCAACGTCGGCCACTGCGCGCCGCGTGTCGTTGCCGCGATTCGCGAGCAACTGGAAAAGTATCTTCATCTCTGCTTCGGGGTCACACCGTATGAGGGTTACGTCGCTCTGGCGGAAAGGCTGAATGCGTTGGCGCCCGGCAGATTCCTGAAGAAGACGCTCATCCTCAATACGGGCGCCGAAGCTGTCGAAAACGCCGTCAAGATTGCGCGCGCCTACACGAAGCGCCCTGCGATCGTTTGTTTCGAGGATGCCTTTCACGGCCGCACGCTGCTGACGATGTCACTGACCAGCAAAACTCATCCCTATAAGGCGGGGTTCGGTCCCTTCGTGAGCGATGTTTATCGGATTCCTTACGCTTATCCGTACCGCGGAGAACGGGCGGCAACGGCGGAACGTTTTGCGCATCACTTGGAAGACGCATTCAAACGGGTCGTGGCGCCGGAGTCGGTCGCCGCGGTCATTGCGGAACCAGTGCTCGGCGAAGGCGGTTTTGTCGTGCCGCCCCCGGACTACTTTCGACTGGTTCACGAAATCTGCCGGAAGCACGACATCCTCCTTATTGCCGATGAAGTCCAGTCGGGAATTGCCCGCACGGGGAAGTGGTTTGCTTCGGAACACTTCGGCATCGAACCCGATTTGATTACGATGGCAAAATCGCTGGGTGGGGGCCTGCCCATTGGGGCGGTTACGGGCCGCGCGGAAATCATGAATGCTCCGGAAGTCGGAGGTCTCGGCAGCACGTTTGCTGGCAATCCACTTTCCTGCGTGGCTGCCCTTGCGGCCATCGAAATGATTGAGAAGGAGGGGTTGCTGGCGCGCTCCGCGGCCATCGGGAGGCGCTTCGAAGAGCGTGCGCGTGGGTGGCAGAAGAAATGGTCGTTGGTCGGTGACGTGCGCAGCCTCGGTGGCATGTGCGCCATTGAGCTCGTTCGGAGTACTGAAACCCTTGAGCCTGCCGACACTGAAACCAAGGAGGTCGCGCATTATTGCTACGAACACGGCCTCATCACCATTACGGCAGGCACCTATAACAACGTCATACGAATTCTGACACCATTGGTCATCACCGATCCTCAGTTGGACGAAGGTCTCGGCGTCATCGAAGCCGCGCTTGCGTCCGTCACAGGGCACAAGAACGCGGCGCTTTCTCACGGATCGTTATCCGCCTGAGCATCACAGCAAGTGTGATAATGTCCCGTTGCCTCTGAGTGCAATTGCGAATCACCGGGAGCTCGATCATGCAGAGAACAGTCTCAAAGTCCGCGATTGCCGAGCTCAAAGATGCTCGACTGTTCCGTGAAGCGTGCTACGTGGATGGGCAGTGGATCCAGGGAAAGTCGACCGAGATGATCAACGTTGATAATCCAGCGACGAGTGAAGTTATTGGCAGAGTACCAAGACTAGGTGGCGCCGAAACCAGACAGGCCATCGAAGCGGCGAATCGTGCATTTCCCGCCTGGAGCAAAAGAACGGCCAAGGAGCGGGCCGCAGTTCTGCGGCGTTGGTTCGATTTGATGATGGAGAATCAGGAAGATCTTGCCCGGCTCATGACGCTCGAGCAAGGCAAACCGTTGACCGAATCGCGAGGGGAGGTCGCTTACGCGGCTGCGTTTCTGGAGTGGTTCGGCGAGGAAGCGAAACGCGTTTACGGCGACGTAATTCCTCAGCACCAGGCGGACAAAAGGATTGTAGTAATCAAACAGCCGATCGGCGTGGTCGCCTGCATCACTCCCTGGAATTTTCCCCTGGCGATGATCACCCGCAAGGTAGGACCTGCAATCGGGGCCGGTTGCACGGTCGTTGTCAAGCCCGCTTCACAGACTCCATTCTCAGCACTTGCTCTCGCAGACCTGGCGGACCGCGCCGGGGTTCCGAAGGGCGTGTTCAATGTTGTGACGGGCTCCTCGACGGAGATCGGCGGGGAACTCACTTCAAACCCGATTGTGCGCAAACTGTCGTTCACCGGTTCAACTGAAATTGGGAAAATCCTGATGGCTCAGTGCGCGGGCACGGTCAAGAAGCTCTCACTCGAGTTGGGAGGCAACGCGCCTTTTGTCGTTTTTGACGACGCCGATCTGGATGCCGCGGTCGAAGGCGCCATCGCTTCCAAGTATCGCAACACCGGCCAGACCTGTGTTTGCACCAACCGAGTGCTCGTGCAGGACAGTGTGTACGATGTGTTTGCCACGAAGCTTGCGGCGGCGGTCAAGGCTCTGAATCCTGCTCCGGGACTGGAAGCAGGCGCCACTCAGGGGCCGTTGATTGACGACGCCGCCATGCAAAAGGTGGAAAGCCACATTCGCGACGCAAAATCCAAAGGCGCAAAGGTGCTCGTGGGGGGATGCCGGCATAGCCTTGGTGGGCGCTTCTTCGAGCCGACTGTTCTTACGGAGGTCACGCCTGAAATGACTGTTGCGCGAGAGGAGACCTTCGGTCCTGTGGCTCCGCTATTTCGATTCAAGACGGAATCGGAAGCAATTGCGCTCGCGAACGACACGGAGTTCGGATTGGCTGCGTACTTCTATGGACGTGACATTGCCCGCGTGTGGAGGGTCGCGGAAGCGCTGGAGTATGGCATCGTCGGCATCAATACCGGACTCATTTCGACCGAGGTTGCCCCTTTCGGCGGCGTGAAGGAATCAGGACTTGGCCGCGAAGGTTCCAAATACGGGATCGATGACTTCGTGGAAATCAAATACTTGTGCTTTGGAGGCATCGCTTAAGCCGGTAGGCAGGCCGCGTGCTTTGTCTTTGAGACACTGCAAACTCTCGGCGCGCGGGGAAGGTGGCGATTGGACCCACAGTTCTTTCGTACCAAGAGCATCGACCAGCTCATTTCCGACGCCGAAAGACCGGAAAAGCGGCTCAGGAAATCGCTCGGTTGGCTGAGCCTGACCTCGCTCGGCATAGGTGCGGTGATCGGCTCCGGAATTTTCACAGTGATCGGCACGGCCATTGCCGGCCAGAAGCTCGAAGTGAAGTCCGTACTGAACGCTCCCCTGCTCGAATATCTGATCTTGTGCCTCGCCATAACTTCATCCGCGCCGCGAAGGTTGAATACGAACCCGAATTGAATCGGGATGGTTCGGCCGACGCCACGATTCTGCCTGGGGGCAACCCGTGGGCAGGTCCGGCATATATATAAGGATGGACTTCAAGCGCGCGGTTTTGGAACTACACGCTCGGGGTCAGGCAGCCCGATCATAACGATGATGCAGCCCGCCGAGTCGCTCGTGAGACACGACGCGGCCGGAGGTTGTGGACTGAGCTCTCCCGGCCGGCGTTTCTTTCCCGAGTCCAAGATGCGTGCGATCCTCGTGATAGTAGCGGACGTACTCCGAGAGCAGCCGTTTCAGATGCCGTTCGTTCACCGCAATGATTTGATCCAACAGATCGCGTCGGCAGCTTTCGACCCAGCGCTCCGCCACACCGTTCTGCCAAGGGCTCTCGAAGGAGGTTCGGACGGGCTTGATCTTCAGGGATCGCACAGCCGCGGGAACCTCAAGTCCATACTTCCCGTCCCGGTCGAAGATCAGAAACCGGGGAGCCGATCCGAACGGGAACGCTTCCCGCAACTGCTGAACGGTCCACAGGCTGGTTGGGTGCTTGGTCACGTTGAAGTGCAGGATGCGCCGACGGTCGTGGCTGATGACGAAGAAGCAGTAGAGCACGCCGAACGTGATCGTCGGAACGGTGAAGAAATCCATTGCGGCGATCGCTTCCCGATGGTTGCGCAGAAACGTGAGCCAACGCTTGGCCGGCTCGGGGTCCCTCGGCGCTCGTCTCATCCAACGGGAAATGGTTCGCTCCGAGACATTAAAACCCAGCAGAAATCAGTCTCCAGTACAGCCGGAAGCCGACTCGGTGCCAGCGGACGAACGTTTCCGGCGAGACAACGATGAGCGCTTGCTTCCATTGCGACCAGAACCGACGGACGGCAACCCAGAAAAGCTTGTCCAAGAGGCTGAGGCTGCGCCGAGGATGTCGGCGCTTCAAAACGGCGAGCTGCTGGCGAAGAACCAAGTTCTCCAGAACTACGCTCCCACGGCGACGGAACAAACGGAGGAGCGCTCCGAACCAGAGCAAAAACAGGCTGAGCATGAGTCTGAGTTATAACAGAACGCTGGCGGCGGGG
>Ga0187888_1001557_pt1 | contig 21569 bp, 14 predicted proteins | sample June2016WEW_7_40_FD_132987 | JGI IMG/M metagenome (GOLD analysis project Ga0187888, IMG submission 132987) | Peatland microbial communities from SPRUCE experiment site at the Marcell Experimental Forest, Minnesota, USA - June2016WEW_7_40 | ecosystem: Environmental > Terrestrial > Soil > Wetlands... | reverse complement strand
GACCCGTTGTACTGCATCGAGCTTGAACTCCCTGGTGAACTTCCTTCGAGATCCCATCCAGTTTCCCCTTTCCCTGCATTTTAGGGCTTAACTGGTTGTCTCAAATTCTGGGTCCACTCCAGAGATCATCACCGTAAAACAGACTTTCTTGCGCCAACTGCCTACCAATGATGAATCGGTAGCTTCCAAAGGTCAGGCGCTGGGTTCGATCAGTTCGCGTCTCGGTGTCGAAAACGAACATCGCATCAGGGCGATTCCATTCCCGCTGCGGTTTGTCGAAATCGGGCGTTGCCTCATCTTTCAGATCAGGATAGACGCGGACGGCGATAACCAACGGCGTGGGTTCACGGTGCGCCATGATCGAACTCGTGGTGACCCACTATTGTGCACCCGATTCGCCACCTCAAGAACGGCAGTTATCTGGTTTGCGACGCGAAGTTGGCAGGTGCTTCGGTGCAAATTGCTCCAGTTCGGTGCCCACCCACCATTTCGCACCCAGTCTTTTCACCAAATAGGCGTTCAGTACTTCAAGCACTTCCGTATTCTGGCGTAACATCGCATTGACAAGGTAGCCATTGGTTTCTGTGTATCCGCGATTTCGCCCGGCTGCCGCGAGCAAAGGGCTGCCGTCAGGATTTTCCAGTGTCGTCTTCGGCCAGTCGTATTGACGCACATTCAGGTCTGCCCGATGGTCATTGACCGGGATGGGTGTGGTTGTCGGGTCGTTAGCCTTCCCAGCAGGATGATGTTCATCATAGATAGGGCGCCCTTCACTCTTGCGCTGGCACGCAGCGCAGACAAGAGGCTCGCTGCTTGGCACAAGAGCCCCCGGCCGCGACTCGCCGCACGCGCATTTCCTACCACCGACCCGCCGCGTCGCAATGACCTTACGGACATACGCCCCAGGATCGCGTTGTGGTAGTTTCTTCAAAATCAAGCTGCCTTCGCGTAAAGTGTTTCGAACGAAAGAACGCCTGCAGATCCCAGCCGGTCCAGTGCACGGAGATCTGTCAGCAATCGATGTTGTTTTCCGTCGGTGTCGATGATGTATTTTCCGCGGAATTCCCGGAGCGCCGAGGCGTCGCCGGTGTCGCGGTAACGATCGACGGCGGTCCAGTATTTACCAAGCAGGGACGCCTGTCGGGAGTCGCGCACCCCGATTTCGCGCAGGCCCTTGCGGGTCGGAATTACGAGGACGCGCAAGAGCCGGTCATGGGGTTTGGCGACCCAGCGCCCGTTCCTCAGTTTTCGTAATGCCGACGGCGCACGCTGCAGCATTTTGCGCGGGTCGAGGTCAAACTTGAGCGCGGCTTGACGGCGCGAAGCACCCGCCCTCATTTCCGTGACCGCCTGGACAACGTTCCTCCAGATCTCCTGATCCAGCTCCCGCATGGCGAAGAACTCTTCGAGGGTTCGTGGTGGAACAAACTTGCTCTTGGCTCGGGTAGACTGGGACCTCTTACCTGTTTTTCGTCGTATGTGCTTGCTTTGCCGCCTCATGCTCCCTCCTCGTGGCTATAGGGTCAGCCTAGCAATTTTCAAATTTGGCTCCGGATACGAAAACGGCTTTTCGTGTCCGCTCGAAATGACAAAGCTTGACAGCGGTTGCGGGCAGAGCCTTGAATCCCCATGTGGGCAAGAATCAACATCGCTGGAAGAGATCGCTTGACGCCGACATTTGCAGCGTGCTCGAAGACGCTGCGGCACGGCTGGCATGGGCATGGGAAGTAGACATGAAGCATCCGAGATCATTTCCAGTGAACACAAGTTATGCGTTCTGTCAGATCAATGAATGGATAGAGGAGTGTGAACGAAAAGGAGAGCCAGAAGTCGAGCGCAAAGGTCTAGTATTGCGCAGGTCGCGTCCGCCGAGGTGCTTTTCGGAATTGGTTGACGACGGAATTGTCAGAGCCGTCTTCGAGGATCAAAATGTTGGCAGCTACCGCGATGCGCTCAAACTCGCGGCCTCAGGAGACAAAGCAGCTCACTTCACATTTCGAAAGATCTTGAAGGCAGTGGAACCAGCGTACCTTATCTCTCACTACGGGGATGAGCACGCTCCCAGACCCCGAATCCACTTTCTGCATAGAAACTTATTGGAGATCGCGGACGTGCTACATCTAAACGACCTGACGCATGAAGGGATTACCGAATTCCTTGATGACCTCTGCCCGTGCCACAAGAAACATACGGCGGATGCGATCCGGAAACTCAGAAGACGAGTTGCGCGTCGCGGACCAAAACCCTAGCTGTCCCTGAAGGTTGCACCTTTCACCCATTCGGCTGACCACAATTCTTCTCTAAGTTATTGATATATAATTAGATAATAGAACAATAGGCCTGCCGACTGTTACCCGCAGTCGACAAGCCCTGACCACCATCGGAGGGGCACTCCAATGGCAGCTGACAAAACCGTATACCAACTTCCGCAATCCCACAATTCACTAATGCCCCGTCACGGAGTCGTGACTCTGTTCGGCTACGGCATCCAAGTCCGCGTTGATCGCGGTCACTTGCTTCTTGAGGACGGTATCGGTACCAATCGCCGTTACGCCCGGCTCCCACGCGTCGGACATGGCCTTCGCCGCTTGGTAGTAGTCGGCTGCGAGGGTATGGTGTCGCTCGCCGCGCTCCGGTGGGTCGCTGATCAGGACGTAGCATTCTCTATGCTGGAACGCGACGGCAAGGTGCTCGCGGTCACCGGGCCGGTCCGCCCCTCGGATGCCAGGCTCCGACGCGCCCAGGCTCTAGCGCATTCGTCCGGGGCTGCGCTGCGGATCGCGCGGGAACTGATTACCCAGAAGCTCATCGGGCAGGAGCGGGTCGCACGTCATAAGCTGCTCGATGCCACAACTGCCGACGTCATTGCCCGATTCCGGGCGGAACTGCCGACCGCCGACAGCATCACGACTGTCCGGCTCATCGAGTCGCAGGCTGCCCGAGTGTACTGGTCAGCCTTTAGCACACTGCCGATCAACTTCCCCAAGAATGACCTCAGGCGAGTTGCCGATCATTGGAGAAAATTCGGCGCTCGTGTTTCGCCACTGACCGGATCACCCCGACTTGCCTGCAATCCACCGAACGCAATTTTGAACTATTTGTACTCCCTCTTAGAGGCAGAAGCGCGGCTCGCCGCCAGCGCGATGGGCCTCGATCCGGGTCTGGGAGTTTTGCACACGGACACTACGGCTCGCGACAGCTTGGCTTGTGACCTCATGGAACCATGCCGGGCTGACGTGGACGCCTATCTGCTGGACTGGATCACGCGACAGCCCTTAGATCGGAAGTGGTTCTTTGAACAGCGCGATGGGAATTGTCGCCTTATGGCGCAGTTCGCAGCTCGGCTTTCGGAAACTGTACCCACTTGGCGTCGGGCCGTTGCGCCGGTTGCAGAATGGGTCGCTCGCGCGTTCTGGTCCACGATGCGCAAACCGGATGCCCCGTTGGCTACGCGGCTGACTCAGGCCAAGAGGCGTGAGGCAAAAGGCGGAGCCATTCCGCCCTCACCCCCTGCGCCTCAACCGCAAAATGTGTGCCTTGGGTGCGGGAACGCAGTGGCCAAGGGGAGCACTCACTGCGCTACCTGTTCGGTTGAAATCTCCAGAGAACGGATGTTTGAGATAGCACGGCGGGGACGCGTGGTTGCACATGAGCCGCGTGCGAGCGCACGCCGCAGAGAAACCAAACGTCGCCACGATCTCGCTCTGCGCAACTGGTCTCCATCAGACCAGCCCGATTGGCTGACTGACAAAACGTATGCAAACCAGATTCAGCCTCGGCTACGGGACACTAGCCTCTCAGAGATTGCATCAGCGATTGGCGTTTCCATTCTCTACGCGTCCGACATCCGCCGGGGCCGACGTCGCCCGCATCCGAGGCATTGGCTTGCATTGGCGCAATTGGCGGGCGTTTCGGCGGGATAGAAGCAAGTCCTCATAGTCCAACTCGTGTGACCAGCGTCACAGACAGCAAGTGCTTCTTGAGGTAAAAAGGGCCGCGTCATAGCCTCCCCGAATGAGCACTCAATTCTGCAGGAGTGCATCCCCCGCCGAGGCGGCATAGACGCCCACTTAGTTTGCACGTATGAGAAAGCCGCACTGCGCTCTCGTTCTTTTTCTGCTCCTGGCCTTCGGGCTGTCTCTGGCGGTTCCGGCAGAAGATGTGCCGGAAACCCCGTATGACGAATCGGAGGCACTGCCTTACGAGGGCACTCCAGTGTTCTCAATCGTGGCACCGCAAGCCTCGGGCCGGATAGCCAAAGCTGAGAGGAACTGCGGCTCTCCGCTCCGCTTCAACTCTTCGACGAGACGCTGCCAGCACCGTTGTGAAAGCAGCTCGCAGTTGCACCGCGTCCCCGATTCCCTCACTATTCTTGATCACGCTTTCCGCTGTTAGAAGCGCCACAACCAGTGGTCCTGCCTGGTGCGCGCATTTACGTGCCCAGTTTCTCAACCCGAAGTGACAACCAACCCTGAAAGGGGGAGCTTATGTTACGCACAAGCGTTTGGATGTGTGTAGGTCTGCTGCTGATCGGCTGCGCCGTGCCCATGGCGGCTCAGCAGCCGGCAGGAGCAGCGACGAGCAGTTTCACCAGGGCATTTAACGGCTATTACGAACTCAGCAATGTGGCTGTGGCTGAGGATAGTAGCCAAGTCCACGTGACCATGACATTAACGCTCAGGAACGCCAGCAAAACGGAAGTGGCGGGCGGCATTGTCGCAGTTCTGAGTTCCGAACCCAATCCAGTTCTGATCGGATCGTTCAGCGCGATCAAGACTCTGCCTTCCAAAGGTCAGGCCACGCTGAGCAAGACCTTCACCATCTCGGCAGCCGAGTATAAGAGCTGGCAACAAGGCCATGCGCCGGTCCTCCAGTTTCTTGTGCCCAGCGGAAGTACCGCCATTGCGGCAGGTATCCAGGCGTACCAGTTCGTACCTCCCGCTAAGGGAACCGATTAGCGCGTTCGGCGCTTGCGCGGTGTCTCCAGCGGCTTTCCAGCTATACATGGCGGACTTGCTGGCGCTACCGCAAATGTGAACACGGGCTTTGAGCCTACAGCAGGCTTTAGACAACGAAATGAGGAGCACTGTGAAGACATTGACGAAATTTGCATGCTGTCTGTTAGTGGTCTGCGGCCTGATCTATTCGGCGGCAGCTCAGGATGTGATCAACACAGTCATCGGCGGGGGACCCAACGGCATTCCCGGCGTCAAGGCCAACATGTTGCAGCCCTACCAAGTCGCGGTGGATGCATCGGGAAACGTATACGTTGCGTCGTACGGCCTGAATCGAGTTTTCAAGATAAGCTCAACGGGAACCGAAACTGTGGTTGCCGGTAACGGCTTTGCTGGTTACTCCGGCGACGGTGGCAAGGCGGTGAACGCGCAGCTGGACTATCCGCAGGGCGTGGCGGTGGATACAGCCAGTCCGCCGAACGTCTATATCGCAGACACCTACAATTGCCTGGTGCGAATGGTCAATCAGTCCACTGGCATAATCACCACGATTGTCGGCTTGGTGACTGTTCCGTCGAGCGGGAGTCCGTACCCGAGCTGCGGTTATAGCGGCGACGGCGGGGCGGCGAATAAGGCGGAGTTGAGTTCCCCGGGCGGAGTAGTTGTCAACCCTTCCACCGACGATGTATATATTGCCGACTACAGCAACGGCATTGTGCGCAAGGTCGCGGGCGGCAAAGCCACGGGAACGATCACGACCGTGGCAGGAACTCCGCAGCAGAACTGCGGGGGCACCACACCCTACGGGGATGGGGCGTCTGCCATCAAGGCGTACCTCTGCTATCCGGTTGCGGTTTCGCTTGATACTTCGGCAAGCCCGCCAAACCTCTTTATCACCGAGTCTCAGCGTTGCGACATACGTGAGGTAGTCGGGTCGAGTGGAGATATTTACCAGGTCGCGGGCAGTTATAAGCTCGGCTGCGGCTACAACGGCGATGGCATCAACGCGGTGGGCGCAGAACTGTATTATCCCTATCAGACGCACGTCTCGGTGAGCGGATCGACCACGACCGTGGAGGTTGCGGATTCCGACAACTATCGCGTACGACAATTTACCTTAACCTATTCGTCAGCCGTGCCCAAGCCCGGCAATATTTCGACGATCGCCGGCAAGGGACAATACGGCTGGTGTAATGATGATGGCGGGGCAGCGTTGAGCGCGTGCCTGGGCCCAATAGGCATAGCGTACGACTCGAGCGGCAATTTCTATATCGGCGACGCGGACTCTGACCGCGTCCGCAAGGTAACCAAGAGCACTGGTTTGATCAGCACGATCGATGGATGGGGACCGAACGGCGGAACCGAGCCGTATTACTCGGACCCCGTCGGACTGAGCGGGGTTTCTGGTGGGACTCCGTCGCTCTACTACCCGACCGGTGTCTATGCCGATCCCACCTCCACGCAGGTCTATGTGGGGGGATATCAGGGCGAGGCAGTGTATGAATGGGACAGTGCCAAGAATGCGATCACCGGCTTCGCAGGCAGCGGTTATGCTGGATTTGCCGGGGACGGAAGCCCCGCCAGTTCAGCGTCCACGTATCTGAATTATCCCCTGGGCATTGGCAAAGACAGCGCGGGAAATATCTATATTGCCGACTCCAGCAACTGCGCCATCCGCGAAGTGGAAGTTTCTTCCGGCGACATCACGACCGTGGTTGGCGGCTCACCCGGTGCTCTCAAGGGCTGCGGGTATGTCAATTCCGGCGGAGTAAACTCACAGTTGTATGGACCCCAAGGGGTCGCCTTTGATTCCGCCGACAACATGTACATCGCCGACTACTACAACTGTGCAATCCGCAAACTGACTAAGTCGAGTGGTTTGGTCAGCACCATTGCCGGAGTCGGTCCCCCGACGGCGACTTGCGGCTCCACGGGAGATGGCGGGCTTGCGGTGAATGCGCAGATCTATTATCCACTTTCGATCGCTCTCGACGGTGCAGGCAATCTCTACTTCTCGGAGCAGAACGGCACCAACACATGCCGTGTCCGCGAGATCGTCGCCCAGACTGGAATCATTCAGACGGTGGCGGGCGATGGTGCGTGCGGCTATAGCGGAGACGGGCTGGCAACTGGGAACTCGATTTATCAGCCCTATGTGACCGCCGATCCGAACGGGAACTTGTTCCTTTCGGATTACTACAATCAGCTCCTGCGCTGGGTGACTCCCGCCGGACAGATGCTCACCTTCGCGGGCACTTATAACACTGCCTCATTCACGGGCGACGGCGGCCCAGCCCTGAAGGCAACCTTCTACTATCCCACCGGAATCGCTCGCGACAGCCAGGGCAACACCTATGTTGCGGATGAGTATAACTTCCGCGTACGTCAGATCACTGCCTTTGCCGGTTATGGACTCTCGACGGCAAACTTGATCTTCGAGACCCAGCCTGCGGGCACCACGAGTGACTTCCAGCCGGTCGCAGTGAGCGCGATTGGGCCGACCACGATCAGCGCGATCGCCGTCACCGCCGGCTTTAGCGAGATTGACGATTGCGTTGGTCAGAGTCTGACTACCAACCAGACGTGCGAAATCGACGTCTATTTCGCTCCCACCGCCGCAGGTAAAGTCAACGGCACTCTCACCATCACCTCGAATGCATTTCTTGCGGCGAATCCGAACAAGATTGCTTTGAGCGGAACGGCGACTGGGCTCGCGCTCACTGGATCATTGGCGTTTGGGGTTGATCTGCTGAAGACTCCGGTGGCTAAGACTGTGACCCTGACCAACAGCGGCGCCGCAGTCACGCTGTCGAAGATCTACCTGACCTCAACCACCGCCTTCTCGATCACCGGCGGCACTTGTCCGGTCGCGGGCGGACCGCTGGCCAAGGGAGCAAACTGCACCATCATCGTGACCTTCAACCCGCAGACGATCGGCGGCTTTAAGAGCACCCTGGTGGTCGCAAGCAACGATGCAGCCAGCCCGCTGATGGCTCAGGCTACGGGAACTGGTACAGCGGTCAAGACTTCGGCGGCCTCCGTTGCCTTTGGGTCGATCTCGTATGGCACGACCCTTACCAAGGACCTGACAATCACCAACATCGGCACCGTCAGCTTTACCTTAGCTACGAAGGTTTCGGGCTCCGGCTTCGAGATCTCAAGCACGGGCAACACCTGCACTGCCAGCCTGGCTGCAGGAGCAAACTGCACGCTGCCAATGGAGTTCGCTCCGACTGAGGTAGGGGCCGCCAGCGGCACCCTTACACTGACCACCAACGGTGGTTCGAGTCCGGTGCTTCCGCTCACCGGTACGGCCACTACCGATGTCTCGGCGACGCCTAATCCGCTGGCGTTTGGAACCATCACCCATGGGACCACGAAATCGTTGCCCATCACGGTTACGAATGTCGGGACTATCTCGTCGTTGACCGTATCAGCAACGTCAATTGGGGGGACCAACCCCGCGGAGTTTACGGTGGTGACTAACGGTTGCAGTACCGGAGTCGCGCCGACTAAGACCTGTACCGTGACGGTGAAGTTCGCACCGGCTGCGGCGCTGCCCTATTCCGCGACGGTTACCTTGACCACCAATGGCGGGCAAAACCCGGTCATAAGCCTGACCGGGACTGGCGATTAGGGGTCGGCTCTTTGCTCTCAACCACTCGGCCGCCGGGGCTTAAGCCCCGGCGGCGTTTTTTCGTTCCCGCGTTCGGATCTGTTCGGTGCGGCGGGCAAAGCTTCTACGAAAAGATTCCCAGTTACCAGAGTTCGATCTCGAGCATCGTTGGAAGCTACCGGGGCACTCCCGATCTGTCCTTTGACGCCAATCCTGATACTGGTTTGTGGGTCTATGACACTTTCCCGATGGACGAGTACTTCTACTCGTGGTGGATAGTCGGCGGAACCAGCGCCTCGGCACCGGCGCTGGCCGGCATTATCAACCGGGCGGGCGCTTTCGCGGCGAGCACTAACGCTGAGCTGACCACCATCTACGCCAACAAGGCGGTCACTGCCGACTTCGGCGATATAACGTCCGGGTACTGCGGTCCCTATATGGGCTTCTCAGCAGTGACCGGGATGGGACTACTGCACCGGCGTCGGGCGAGTCGTGGGCTACGCCGGGAAGTGAGATGGTCCTGAACGAGGTCTGAGTTCAGTGAAATGTTGCCTGTTTGTAGCAACGGGGAAGGGAAGCCGTCCCCGTTTTTTGGTTGTCATTTCTTCCGGCGCTCCCGCCGCTCGCCCCCCCCGCTCCGCTCTCCGCGCCCCGCTAAGCCCCGCTCTCCTATTACTAGTTAGTTACTATGGCGACCGGTTTCAGAACGCTCTACCTCCTATCCCCCTTCCGGTTTGACCCTCCGCGGGCAAGACCTTAAACTGATGGATGATCTCCGCTGATTTTCTTTTCAGGGCCGTGCTGGTTTTTCATGGCCATGGTGGCGTGGCCATCGGGCTGGCGTGGTCATCCTGCGGGAGGATTTCCTGAAGCGTTTCCTGAGTTGTGGGTTCCGAGGTTTGCTGCTGGCGGCGGTCGTGGCGCTGCTGGCGCCGCTGTGCGCCGCGGACAACCCCACTCCCATCACGCTCGACACCAGCGAGACCCTGTTCGCCGTGCTGGCGGCAATGAACACCTGCGGCTACGACGTGAGCCTGAACATTTCCGATGCGCAGCGCCTCAACATCCGGGCCGAAGTGCAGAGGAACCTGCGCGAGTCCGAGGATGCGCAAGTCTCGATGACCGAGATGTGCGACTGGTACCAGGCGCATCGCGGAAGAGATCTGGTGCATGACCTGTCGCAGTACGTGTCGCTGGCCCTCTATCTGCAGGGCCCGCCGCATTTCATGCCCAAGGTGAACGAGGATGATCTGCCGCCGGATGCGGCGCCGATTGCGGGATTCGGAGCGCTGCTGGAGAAGTTTTATGACAAGGCGGGGCTGCATGCCATCTGGGAGCGGCATCGGGCGAATTATGCCGCGCTGATTGAGCGTTACCACGTGCCGCTGGCCAAGATGGTGTTCGACGCCGATATCTACCTCAAGCTGCAGTCCGGCGGATATCTGGGACGGACGTTCACGATTTACCTGGACTTTTTGGGCGACCCGAATCAGGCCAACGCGCGCAATTACGGCACCGACTACTACGTGGTGGTGTTTCCCCTGCCTGATCCGGCGGCGGCCGAACCGCTGAAGATGCGCGAGATTCACCATGCCTATCTGCACTACCTGCTGGATCCGCTGGCCGACAAACACCCCAGTGCGATCAAGCGCATCGAACCGCTGCTGCAGTCGGTGAAACGGGCACCGCTGGAGGACAGCTTCAAGACTGATATTTCGCTGCTGGTGACCGAGTGCATGGTGCGGGCGGTGGAGATTCGCACCAGCGGCACCAAGCAGACGGCGGAGGCGATGCGCACGCAGGCGGTCGATGATGCAGTAAAGCAGGGATACGTGCTGACCCGGTATTTCTACAACGCGCTCCTGGCCTTTGAGAAGGACCCGGCGGGACTGCGTGCGGCGTACGGGCAACTGCTCGACAATATTGATTTAAGGCAGGAGCAGAAGGCGGCCAACGAAATTCAATACGCCACAGTGACCGCGCCCGAACTGGTGCAGCTGTCGCGCCTGGAAGACCGGCGGATGCTGCCCACGGCCGAGAAGCGGCTGGCGGCGGGCGACACCAAGGGAGCGCAGGAACTGGCGCAGCAGGCGCTCGACCGAAAAATCGGAGATCAGGGGCGGGCGTTGTTCATTCTGGCGCAGGTGGCCGTGGCCAACAAGAACCGGGAGAGCGCGCTGGAGAACTTCCAGAAGGCGATCCAGACGACGAAGGATCCCAAGGTTTTGGGCTGGTCGCACGTGTATCTGGGAAGGATTCTGGATATGAAAGAAGACCGCGAGGGAGCGATGAGCGAATACCGCGCGGCGTTGAGCACGGACTTGCCCGAGGTGAAGGCAGCGGCCGAACGGGGATTGCAGCAGCCCTACGAGCCTCCGGCAAAACCGCAGTAGAGCTTTGAGTTTCGAGCTTCGAGGTTTGAGTTTTGAATTTCGGTTTTTTGCTCACGGCTCATAGCTCGCAGCTTTTTCGCTGCGATACAATGCACGGTTCGAAGAATTCATACCCCGATTTGATCGGAGCAGTCCGAGACGAGGAGAACGCATGAAGCAACGAGCGATAGTGGTCGCAGTGCTGGGAATGTGCAGCTTGAGTTTCGCGCAAGCCAAGCCGGCGGCGCAGAATCCGCCGGCGGGACAGGCAGCAGGACAGGCAGCAGGACAGGCGGCAGCCGCGCCGCAGGGCAAGCGCCCGCCACAAGCAAAAACGCAGCCGGAGTTTGACGCGTACAAGGCGGCGGTGGCTTCCGGCGAGCTTACAGATGCAGAAAAGCTGCAGGCACAGAAAGACCCTTCTACCGCGGCAAAGCTACTGGCTGACGCCGCAGCACGCGGGGAGAAGGCAGCCGACGATTTCGCCACCAAGTTTCCGGAGAGCGAATTGCGCGTGGTTCTCTACAAGGCCGCCATGCAGAAGTACCAGCAGGCTAACAATGCCGACAAGATGCTGGAGATGTCGCAGAAGACGCTGACCTACGACGCCGACGATCCGCTGGCGCTGCTGGGCGTGGCGCAGGTTCTGGCAGAGCGGACCCGGGATACCGATCTGGACAAGGATCAGCGGCTGGCGGAAGCGAAGAACGACGCCGAGCGGGCACTGTTGACCATTGACACCGACACTCCGACGGCGAGCGTTCCACCGGAGCAGTTGAACGCGTACAAGGGCTTCCTGAAGTCGGACGCGTACGCGATCCTGGGCACGCTGGCCTTCAACGCCAAGAACTGGCCGGAGGCGGAAACGAACTTGCGGAAGTCCATTGAGGCGTTTCCGCAGCAACTGGACCCGGTTGCCGTCTTCCGGTTGGCGGTTGCGCTGGATATGCAAAGCAAGCTTCCCGAGGCCACGAAGTACATCGACCAGGCCATGGATCTTACGAAGGATAGGCCTGACACGGGAGTCGGCAGGGCCGTGCGCGCCGAGAAAGATCGTCTGACCAAGCTGAGCAGCGGCACGGCGCCGGGGCAGAATCCGGCTCCGCCGAAGAACTAGGGCCCGGGTCATTCATGAGGGTTGCTGCGGCTTTGAAAGGGCGCGGCTTCCAGCCGCGCCGACACGGGCAATAGCAAGTCCGGCTTTAGCCGCTGGGGTGAGCCGGTTGTCAGCGTTTCTCCCCAGGGGCTGAAGCCCAATTTTCAGGCGGGCGACGGCGCCGCGGCTGGAAGCCGCGCCCTTTCAACGCGGCATGAATAATGCGGGCTAGTACCGTCAGGCGTTGGCCGCTGGGGTCGTCCCGCTTCGGCACGGCGGGCGAGACGCCCTCGGGACCGCCGGCAGGATGCCGGCGCTACGGGTATGGGTTCTCACCTTAGATTTCCGTTATGAAGGAAAGAGAAATCACGGCGCTGGAAGCGGCGCTGGGCTATCACTTCCGGCGGCGCGCGGTGATCGAGCAGGCGGTCACGCACAGCTCGCAGGCCCGCGAGCAGGAAGCACAGCTGGCGGGCGAGGGTAAGTACAAAGTCCGGGACAACGAGCAGATGGAATTTCTGGGGGACGCGGTTCTGGCACTGGTGACGAGCGAAGAATTGTTTCACCGCTTTCCGCAATTCCGCGAAGGCGAGCTTTCGAAACTGCGCGCCCACCTGGTCAGCGAAAGGCATCTGATCCGGGTGGCGCAGCAACTGGAACTGGGCCATTACCTGCGGCTGGGGCGAGGCGAGGAAAAAAGCGGAGGCCGGGGCAAGACTGCCCTGCTGGTGGACGCGCTGGAGGCGATCCTGGCCGCTATTTATCTGGATGGCGGCTTTGAAGTGGCCCGCGAATTTGTGGTGCGCCATGTGATCGAGCCGGAGCTGGAGCACATGCAGCGGGAAGGCGGCACGCTGCCGGTGACCGACTTCAAGTCGGCGCTGCAGGAAGCGGTGCAGGGCCTGGGGTTGCCTCAGCCGGCCTATGTTCTGGTCGAGGAGTCGGGGCCGGAGCACAGCAAGACGTTTACGGTGGAAGCCCGTCTGAATACGAAGAGCAGCAAAGAACCGGAATTGGTAGGACGGGCGCAGGGCTCGACTAAGAAGACGGCCGAGCAGGATGCGGCGCGGCAACTCCTGACCTTCCTCGCCTCCCGGTCGAAGGCTGCGGAAGCTCCCGTGGCGGAGGGCGCACCGCACTCGGCGGTCAAGTAGATGATGGATTCTTCTCACGACCTTCTGGTAAGGACCCTGGGCAGCGACGTGATCGGTACGCTGCAATCGCTGACGGGCACGGTGGTGATTGCGGTGTTCGTCATCACATTTGTGGTGCAGGCGTTCCAGATTCCCTCCGAATCGATGGAGAATACGCTGCTGGTGGGCGACTACCTGCTGGTGAACAAGCTGTGTTACGGGGGAAGCGGGCCGGGTGACCACTTGATGCCGTACCAGAAAATCGCGCGCGGAGACATCGTGGTGTTTCACTACCCGGTGGACCCGAAGCAGCATTTCGTCAAGCGGGTGATCGGTTTGCCCGGAGACCGGCTGCGGCTCATCAACAAGAAAGTCTGGATCAACGGCGAGCCGCTGGACGAGCCTTACGTGCGGTTTCTGGAGCCGCCGAATAACGTGTTCCGTGACAACTTTCCCCGCACCGACATTCCGGCGATTGGTTTGGAAGGCAAGTGGTGGCTGGAGATGCGCAAGCTGGTGGAAGATGGGCAGCTGATTGTTCCTCAGGGGCACTACTTCGTGATGGGCGATAACCGCGACGACAGCCAGGACAGCCGCTACTGGGGCTTCGTGCCGCGGGAAAATATTATCGGCCGGCCGCTGCTCATCTACTGGTCGGTGAAGAATGGGGAAGACGAGCGCATGCCCGTTTCTTTCCTGGGCCGGCTGTATCACGTTGCCTACGGGGTGACGCATATCTTTCAGATCACGCGCTGGAACCGCACCCTGCGGCTGGTACACTGAGGAGGCTGCGAAAGACGAGAGTGGCGAAAAAAGAGAACAAGAGAAAAGAAAGCGTTGCGGTAGAAGAACCCGCGGCGGCGGAAGAAAAACCGAAAGAGACGACAGTCGAGTTTCTGGCTTCTCTGGCGGCGGTGCTGGTGACGGGGCTGTTCATCATCACCTTCGTGGTGCAGGCGTTTGAGATTCCGTCGAGCTCGATGGAAGAGACGCTGCTGATCGGCGATCACGTGTTCGTGAACCGGATTCAGTTCGCCCCGAAGACGTCGTGGGTGGGACCGCTCCTGCCCTATCGCGACCCGCACTTCCGGGACATCGTCGTGTTCCTGCATCCGGACCCGCAGCAGGCCGGAATCTACGTGGTGAAGCGCATCATTGGACTTCCGGGGGACCACATCCGTTTGCGCAACCGCGTCGTCTATCGCAACGGCGCGGCCTTGGACGAGCCCTACGTCAATACTGATCGGGACAACCCTCTTGACGAGTATCGCAACAACTTCCCGGTCGTGACTCCCTCCGAGGGCGAGGGCCTATCCGCCGACTGGATGGTAGACCTGCCGCAATACATTCAGGGAGGCGATCTGGTCGTGCCTCCGGACCACTACTTCGCCATGGGCGATCATCGCGGCGTGAGCCTGGACAGCCGCTACTGGGGATTCATTCCCAGGGCAAACATCATCGGGCGGCCGATGTTCATCTACTGGTCGTTTGAGACGCCGGAGGATCAGTACCGCAAGACGGAGTGGGGCGATCGTCTGTTGTTCCTGGGCAAAGTTGTGCTGCACTTCTTCGATGAGACCCGCTGGCGGCGGACGCTGCGGGTTGTACAATGAATCGCCTCCAGTTCCTGGCACAGGCGCAGTGAAGTCTTCCTCCTCCAAGCGGCGCTGGATCGTCGCGGCAGTGATCGTGCTGCTGTTGTTTCTCTTCCGCCCGGGCGCGTCGCGGCTGAAAGCGCGGATTATTGCCTCCATCAGTTCGGGTGTGGGCCGTTCGGTCGATATCGGATCGGTTCGGCTGCGACTCCTGCCACGGCCGGGCTTCGATCTCAAGAACCTGGTGGTCTACGATGACCCCGCCTTCGGGGCCGAGCCCATGCTGCGGGCGAGCGAAGTGACGGCGGCGCTGCGTCTGACGTCGCTGGTGCGGGGGCGGCTGGAAATCGCGCGTCTGGATCTGACCGAGCCCAGCCTGAATCTGGTACACGGCGAGAACGGCCGCTGGAACCTGGAAGCACTCCTGGAACGTGCCGCGCGCACCCCGCTGGCGCCGACGGCCAAAGCAAAGTCGGAGCCGCGGCCGGCATTCCCTTACATCGAAGCCACATCGGCGCGGATCAACTTCAAGAACGGGCAGGAGAAAAAGCCGTTCGTGCTGACCAATGCCGACTTTTCCTTGTGGCAGGAATCGGAAAACGCCTGGGGAGTGCGCCTGGAAGCCCAGCCCGTGCGCACCGATCTGAACTTGAACGATACGGGCGTGCTGCGGGTGAACGGCAACTGGCAGCGTGCGCCGGCGCTGCGCGACACCCCGCTTTCGTTCACCCTGGAATGGAGCCGCCCCCAGCTGGGGCAGATCACGAAACTCTTCACCGGAAACGACCAGGGTTGGCGCGGAGGAATTCAGCTGGACGCAACTCTGGCCGGTACGCCGGCGAAGCTCGTGATCTCGAGCGACGCGTCCATTGAGGATTTCCACCGCTACGACATTACCGGCGGGCAGCCCGTGCGTTTGGCCGCGCACTGCGATGGGCAATACAGCTCGGTCGATCATGTGTTTCATGACGTCGTCTGCGCGGCGCCGGTGGGGGCTGGCCTGATCACGTTGCGAGGAGAAACCGGCTTGCCGGGGAGCCGCAATCATCAACTGGAGGTGACTGCCGAGGACGTCCCCGCGAGCGCGGCGATTGCTCTGGCCGAACGGGTAAAAAAGAATCTTGCCGTGGACTTGACTGCCGATGGGATCGTGCGCGGGCGCCTTTCCTATCGGCAAGGCCCCGGCTCGAGACTGCAATTTGAGGGCAAGGGTGAGGTTTCTCAGTTTCGTCTGGCCTCAGCCGCGAATAAATCGCAAGTTGGCCCGGAGACGGAGCCGTTCGTATTCGTTGGCGGCGATAACTCCGAAAGCCGTGTGATGCGGCCGGTGCTGCGCAAAAGCGCGACCGGAGCGCGAATTCCGGAGGGGCCGCATTTTGAGTTCGGACCGCTTTCCCTTGGCGCCGGGCGCGCCGGAGCAGCTACGGCACGGGGATGGGCGAGCCGCGGCGGTTATGGCGTTCTGGTCGCGGGAGAAACGGAAGTTTCGAACGCCCTCCGCATGGCGCGAATGTTGGGGGTCCCGGTACTGCAAAGTGCCGCCGAGGGCGCGGCGCAGCTTGATTTGCAAATTGCCGGGTCGTGGCCAGAGTGGGGCACCGGCATGGCCTCGAACTTTCCCGGACCGCAAGTCACGGGGACGGCGAAACTGCGCAACGTGCGCTTCGGAATTCGCGGGACTGCCGGCCCAGTGGAGATTCTGGCGGCCGACATGCAGCTTTCCTCTGACCAGGTGCAGGTGGCGAAGCTGAACGCGAAAGCGGCGGGCACGGCGTGGACCGGATCGCTCGACCTGCCGCGCGGGTGTGGGACTCCCGGCGCCTGTGAGATTCACTTCAATCTCAACGCCAACCAGATTTCGCTCGGCGAACTTGCGGAGTGGGTCAGCCCGCGGCCCAAGGCAAGACCCTGGTATCAGGTGCTCGAGGCGAGCCCGCAGGCAGGGCCGTCATGGCTGGCAAGTCTGCGCGTCACCGGGCGGGTCGCAGCCGACCGGCTGCAGATCGGGAGCGTGGACGCAACCCGCGTGTCCGCCGTCGTGGTCCTGGACCACGGAATGCTGGCGATCCCACAACTGGATGCCGATCTTCTTGGCGGTAGCCATCGCGGGACGTGGCACGCCGATTGGAGCGCCAAGCCCGCGCTGTGCGGCGGCAGCGGCCTGTTGACGGGAGTTTCGCTGGCGCGCCTGGCGCAGGGGATGAAAGACGCGTGGGTGGCGGGCACAGCGAGCGCGACCTACAAAGTAACGGGACCTTGCTCGGCAGACTTCTGGCATTCCGCCGAAGGCACGCTGCTGTTTGAAGTGAGAGATGGGGCCTTGCCGCACTTCTCGCTGACGGAGGATGCGGGCCCGCTCAAGGTTGTCCGCTTGTCGGGCGTGGCTCAATTGCACGGCGGTGAAATCGAGACGAAAGACGCGAGGCTGGATTCTTCGAGCGGCAGATTTCAGGTGAGCGGGACCGCGTCGCTGAAGCGCGAATTGAACTTGAAGCTGGCGCGTGCTGCGAACGGCGCGCCCACGGGATACAGCATCACGGGCACACTGGCCGCGCCCCGGGTCAACGCGTTGCCGCCCACGGAGCAGGCACGGCTGAAGCGGTAGCAACTGTTGAGTGGACTGTTGCAGAGAGAACGTTAGCAGCCGCGCTTGTGGAGGGACGGAAGCCCTCGTCCGCCCAGGGGCCCATCTCCCCGGACGAGGGCGTCCGGGGCTCCATGAACCGGGAATTGTCCGGCCAGCGCTGTCGTTTCGCCACTAACGAATTCACTGCGACAGCCGGCACCCGCCGGCCGCTTCTACGGCGCGTATCCCGCGCCGCGCAGCACTTTGCCGGGGAGCGCGCCGGTCATCTTGCCCCGATCAATCACCGGCACGCCATTCACCAGCACGTAGTCCATCCCTTCGGAAAGCTGATTGGGATTGTCGAAGGTCGCGCGATCGCGCACGGTGGCCGGATCGAAGATCACCACGTCGGCCCACATGCCCGCCTTGAGCACGCCGCGATCGGTCAGACGCATGCGCTGGGCCGGCAACGCCGAAAATTTTCGAATCGCATCTTCCAGCGTCAGGACTTTTTCTTCGCGAACATACCTGCTCAGAATGCGCGGAAATGTGCCATAGGCGCGGGGATGAGGGTGCGCCTGCCCGAGAATTCCCTCGGGTGACGTGCCTTCCGAATCGTTGTCGATCGAAACCCACGGCTGCTGGAGCGCGAGAGTCACATCGGGTTGCGACATGCCGAACACGGCCACACCGGTCGAGGGATCCTGGATCAGAAAATCGAAGAGCGCGTCCATGGGATCCTTGTTCCAGAGCTGGGCAATTTCTGAGAGGCGCTTGCCCTGGAGCGGGAGCAGGTCCGGATTCTCGACGGCGCCGATCATGATGGCTTCCGGTCCAGAAATCTCCTGCCATTCATTGTCCCAGTCTCGGGATGGAGTGAGCATGTCCTTGCGAATTTTTTCGCGTGTCGCGGGATCTTTCAGACGCTCGACCAGCTTCGTCGTGCCGCCGTCGTGCGCCCAGGGCGGGATGAAGGCGGAAAAATCGTTGAACCAGGCGGTGTAGGCGTAGGTGTCGGCGGTGACGTCGGCGCCGCCATCGCGGGCGGCGTTGATTTTGGCGACGACCTCGGGCATGCGGCCCCAGTTGTTCTTGCCCGCAACCTTGATGTGCCAGATTTCGACCGGGACGTGGGCTTGGCGGCCAATGCGCAGGGCTTCGTCAGTGGCGTCAAGGACGGAATCACTTTCGTCGCGCATGTGCGTGGCATAGATGCCGCCAAACTTGCCGCCTTCGGCAGCGAGCGAAATCAGTTCGTCGGTCTTGGCGTAAGGCGCAGGAGCATATTCGAGCGAGGTGGAAACACCGACGGCGCCGTCCTGCATGGCCTGGCGCACCAGGGACTTCATCTGGTCGAGTTGTTCCGGCGTGGGCTGAGTGTCGTCGTCGCCCAGCACCATGCGGCGCACCTGGGTCGCGCCCACGTAGCTGGCCACGTTGATGCCCATGCCCTGTTTCTCCAGCCGCGCGAAGTACTGGCGGAAGGTGCGCCAGTCGGGCGTGATCTTGTAATGGTCATAGCCGCTGCGATCGGTCTGCATGATGGCGTCGTTCAGCGGAGCGATCGAATTGCCTTCGCCGGTGATCTCGGATGTGATGCCCTGAAAGATTTTCGAGGGCAGGCGGGGGTCGACGAGGATGGTCAGTTCCGACTGGCCGAGCATATCGATGAAGCCCGGCGCCACGACTTTGCCGCCGGCGTCAATGGTGCGCTTGCGCGGAGCGGCCGACAGGTTGCCGATGGCCGCAATCTTGCCATCGCGGATGCCGACATCGCCCGAATACCAGGGCGAGCCGGTGCCGTCAATGATGTGGCCGTTGGTGATGACGAGGTCGAAAGCCGGGCCCGGCGCCTGCGCGAGCATGAGGCCAGGAACGGCGATCAACGCGAGAATGAATACAAGATGACGTGGCGTGGACATAGCTTTCATCGGTGCCTCCGAAGTGCGCATGTGTGTGCGTGAGAACTAGGGTCTCGACGACACGGTGGATTGAAGCTCCAGTTCCAGCCGCGAAGCGGCGTGAGAATGCAGCCCACGGCGTAAGTCGTGGGTAGCAAGTGGGAAATGACCAAGCCCCGAAGGGGCGGAAGACGAGTTCTCACGCACACGCGCATGAGCTGCATCCTTTGATCTTCTCCTGCTCTTTCTACGATTGGGAAAGCATACCGCAAAGTTCACCAGGAACCGCCGCGAAGGACGCTGACTGAGCGCTTTACCTATTCGCAGCGGTCCTTCCGCGGTACGCGATGCCGCCCAGGACGATCCAGATTCCCAGGGCGAGCCATTCATAAACGGTGAAGTGGCCGGGAACCAGCGGAACCATCTTCATCAGCGCCATGGCAACTCCGACCAGCAATCCGAACCCGGCTACCAGGCGCTCGGCAGCCGACAGCGTAATCATGCCAGGCTGGCCCGCGGGCAACGTTCCACGTCCGAGGGCCAGACATGCGGCGCAGGTCGCCGACCATCCGATCGCGCACGCGACCGAACCAACTTCGGTGACCGGGACGAGGATGGCATCTCCCAGCAGCATACAGGCGGCAGTGCCGAGGCCCACGCCGAGCACGGCGAGCGACGGCGTCTGGTGCTGCGGGTGAATCGTTCCGGCGCGCGCCGCGATCATGCCGCGGCGCCCCAGGCCGAACAGCAGGCGGCTGGCGGCCACGAAGCTGCCGTTGAAGCATTTGAACAGCGACAGCAAGGCAGCGGCGAGGATGATGTTGACGATCCAGCGCGATCCCACCGCCTGCTGGAATGCCACCGCGGTCATGAATTTTTCACCGGTCAGCCGGCGCCAGGGCGCAACGAACGCCACCGCCGCTACGATGCTCGCGTAGAAAAGCGTGCCCACGAAAATGGCCATCCAGATGGCGCGAAAGAAACCGGAGCCGCGGAAATCGGGACTGGCCTCTTCCGCCGCTTTGCCCACCGATTCGAACCCGTTCATGAAGTAGGGAACGATCTGAATCACCAGCAAAATCGAGATCAGCGGAGTGTGGGTAAACAGCGGAGGAAAGTTCGCGGGCGAACCCCGGCTTACGCCTATACTCACGAAAACGATGAAGAGCGCAAGCGTGCCGAAGCTGGTCCAGTTCTGAAAGGTGGCGCTCAGGCGAACCCCGCGATAGTTCAGCACGGTGAGAAGCGCGGTCAGGGCCAGGCCGATGATCAGGTGCGGCAGATACACCGGGCGCCCGGCAATGCGGTAGAGTTCGAGTGAATCGAGCGCGGGAAATATGTACCCGGCGATGCGGCCGACGGCAACCGCTTCCCACGGGCACACGATGAAGTAAACCAGGGTCATCATCCAGCCGGTGGCGTAACTGATGGGGCGGGAGAAGGCGGCTGAAGTGTAGGCGATCTCGCCCGCGGCATCGGGCATGGCGATGATCAGCTTGCCGTACGCCCACCCGACGGGAAGCAGCGCCGCGCCGCCGATTACGAACCCGAGCACGGTGCCGAGGGCGCCGCCGCGCAGCAGCCAGTCGTCCATGATGACCAGCCACCCCACGCCCACCATGGTTCCCCAACCCAGCGTGAAGTAGTCGGTGGCGCGCAGCTTGCGGGCAAGAGTGGTCACGGGTGATGGCGGTTGATGGGATGAGGTCGGCGAATTATAAAGCATTGGCTGGGCGGCTAAAAGCGGCGCTGATCGCAGGACCTGAAGGCATGCGCCACCCTAGCGGGCGCTACTAACGAAATATGTGGCTCTGTTGACATCCGCAGGAGCGGAGGACAGTCGGTCCCGGAGGGACCTCTGAAAGTAGCCCGCCAGTTCACTGGCGGGATGGCGCGCGGAAAAGACCTTTCGTGCCGTAGGCACGACTGAGCCATAGACGCCACTTTCGGCTTCGGTCGTCCCTGGCGGGACTGGTTCCCCCTAAAGGCCGGACGCCCGGCGCTTGAAGCGCCGGGCTATTTTCAGCCGTCCCGGCGGGACTGGGAAATCGGTGCGCGTCCGAGGACGCCACAGTGCCGGCCGACCTCCCGAAGCCGGTTTCGCATGGTACTATCGAATCCAGCCCTCGATGACACTCGAACCCATGCCCATCCGGCGGTGGCCGGGTGAGCAGGCCTGTGTGGCAGGCAATCATTCCAGCCGATTAAGAGCAACTGGTTAAGAAGCAAGATGGCAGAGACAAAAACTCGCAAACGCGTGCTCAGCGGCATGCGCTCGACCGGAAAGCTGCATCTGGGAAACTACGTGGGAGCGCTGGCGAACTGGGTGGGCATG
>Ga0187888_1001556_pt1 | contig 21584 bp, 36 predicted proteins | sample June2016WEW_7_40_FD_132987 | JGI IMG/M metagenome (GOLD analysis project Ga0187888, IMG submission 132987) | Peatland microbial communities from SPRUCE experiment site at the Marcell Experimental Forest, Minnesota, USA - June2016WEW_7_40 | ecosystem: Environmental > Terrestrial > Soil > Wetlands... | reverse complement strand
TGGTGACGCCCGCGTGCCTCGATCCGGAGACTGTCCCAGAGGTCGAGGTCCGCCAACTTGACCTGGACGAGCACGTGTCCTCTCCGCCGGGCCCTCCTGTCGGAGATGGCAGCCGCTACAGGAATTCCCATCGCGGCGAGGACGACCAGGCATATGACCAGCACGAAGAGATCCCTCACGACCTGCTCCTCGCCTCGTCGCGGACGAGGTTCTCGTGCATCTCCTTGAGGGCAGCCACGTGGGGGTACTGTGACCTGGCCTCCTCGCACAGCCTGACCGCCTCCTCGATCCGGCCCAGCTTGCGCAGGCAGGCCGCAACCAGCACCTGGGTCGCGCTCTCGTGCGCCTCGCCCCCGTCGAGCAGCTGGATCTTGTTCTTGAGTCCGATCCCGCGCTCGTATGCGGAGACGGCCTCGGCCCAGAGCCCCTGGCGGAAGCGGGCGCGCGCCAGGCGCATGTTGGGCAAGACCCCGGGGTACAGCTCGTGCGCCCTCTCGTACCAGTGCGAGGCCGAGACGTAGTCCTCCTCGTTCTCGTATATCTCGCCCATCATGGAGGCGGCCCACGACTGCTCTTCCGGCCACCTCGAGACGGGCAGGTACATCTCGATCAGCTTGGCCGCCAGGCGGGGCATGATGACGCGCGACTCGGCCGCCAGGTAGACCATCTCGCGCGGCGTGATCTGCCACGATCGCCTGCGGGCGTGGTAGTAGAGCACCTTCAGGTTGCGGCCGGGGATGCGTATCCCCGTGCCCTCGCTGTCCCGCATGTCGCGCACGACGAGGGAGCCGTCCACCTGCGCGACCTTCCTCGGGTCGAACCCGACGAGTCCCTCGTGCACGTAGCCGCTCCACTTGATCTCGGGTACGCCGCGCGCCAGCCGCTCACGGAAGGTGGCGACGCGGGGCATACCGTTCGAGGAGACCTCGTAGTGGTACCTCGTGGCCGCCGCCGCGAGTCCGTTCTGGTCGAGCATCCGGCAGACCCCGGGGAGGCTCTGCGGGTCCACGACCACGTCGTCCGCGTCGAGGAAGAGACGCCACCTGACGGCGACGGGGTGCATGTCCCAGCCCAGGTTGCGGGCGCCGGCCCAGTCGGCGAGTATGTACCTGTGGGTGAACGGCCCCTCGTAAACTTCTCCGACCAGCGGCTCGCCGACCGCGTACGTCTCCGGCACGTCGTATATATAGAGCTCCGGGTGGTTCGAGGAGTTGACCGTGACCAGCACCGGGGGAGCGAGCGAGTACAGCAGGCTCTTCTCGGCGATGACGTCCGCCGTCCGGTCGGTGCAGTCGTTGAGCACCGCCACGACCCCCGTTACGTACGGCCCCACGCAGTCGAGGAGCCTGCCGACCACCGACATGCCGTTCTTGACCATCAGGTGCAGGGCGACCTGCTTCGGCCCCGCCTCCGCCGGCGAGGCGAGCTTGATCGCTTCTCTGGTGTTATCCGACATCTTCTTGCCCCTCTTCCGATGATCTTGAGAAGTTGCTCTCCTGACTACTCCCCGAAGTTCTACTTGACCTCTAATCGTGATCGGTGGACTTCTCGCCGAGGGGGAGCCAGTCTTCGTTGATGACGTGTCCGACGGCGTCCACGGTACCGTAGGACTGTCCCAGCAGGACGCGCGGCACGACCCTGGCGCGCACGACCTTACCCACGACGGCGCTCCACTCCCGCACCCCGGCTATGCTGAGCAGGCGCGCCAGGCTCTTCCCGGTGAGGGGGACGTTACCCGTGCGCTGGGTGACGTCGCCGTAGTCGAGCATGAGCTCGAAGCATGCCTGGGCGGTGGGCTCCTGGTCGTCCGACTTACGCACCATAACGAACCGGATCTCCGCCTTCTCGATGACCGCGTTCCGTACTTCGTTCTGATCGGCCATGGACAGACCCTACGTGCTTGAGAACCAGGTGTCAACCGTCAAATTTTAACGGCCTGATCTACGATGTCGGGACGCCTGGCTAAGACCGCCTGCCAGACCCGGTCGGCCACCTCGTCTTCGGTACCGTCTCCGGATACTATTGACCAGTCGTGGCTCAGGACGACGCACTTCTCACCTCGCCAGAGCTTACGGTAGCGGGCAGCGAGCCTCTCCTGCTTGGCCAGGTCCCTCTCGTAGCGGTCGTGGCGATCGCAGCGCTTCGCTATCGTCGCCGGGTCGACGTCGAGCAGGACGGAGAGGTCCGGCTGGACGAGTCCCCGGACGGCGTCCCGGATGAGATCCGCGTCGATCCCGTCGTCCTGGCCGTACACGAGCGCCGACTGCCACCACCGCGCGCTCGCGACCGACATGCCCGCGTCGAGCATCTGGCGGATCTGGGCCGACGTGGCGTACTTGTCGACGATCTGCATGCACTCGAAGGCCAGCGGATCGTAACTCGACGTGGAGCCCGAGGCGTCCGCCAGGTAGACGTCGCCCGCGAGGTGCTGGGCGATCAGCTCACCCACCGGGCTGGCGTAGTCCGGTGTCGACACCTCCCGGGCCGGGCGACCGAGGGACACCAGCCGGGAGACCAGGCGCTCGGCCTGCCTGCTCTTCCCGCAGCGGTCGACTCCTTCGAGCACCACGAACACCGGAGGGCTACTCATCGACGTCATCTCCGGGGGGCGTACCGTTCACCTCGGTCATCCTGGGCGGTCCGGTGACGCCGTCTACTTCGTCAGCGTCGTCAGGATCTCCCAGGTCGTCGGGGAGCTCGTCCTCCGACGCCGCGGCGGCAGCGTCGGCGACGGCGGTCGCGGCCCGCTGCTCAGCCTCCTTCTGGACGGCCAGGTCGGATCGAGCCGCCGCCTCCGCGCGGATCAGCTTGTCGACCGCCTTCTCGTCAGCGGTCATGCGCTTGTACAAGATCTCGGCCATGGAGGTGTCCACCTCGCGGTCGCCCGCCCTGACCGCCGCCTGCGTCCGGATGTACTCGACGGCCCCGCGGGACAGCTGCACGCTCACCGCCGAGAGGAGGGTCTCGGGCCGCGATCGCTCCGCGAGCTTGGCGGCGTGCTTCCACACGCGCAGCGGCCAGACCTCCCGTAGGGTGAGGTAGAGGCCAGCCATCTCCGGGGCGTTGTCGTGCACGCAGCCCGCGCGCCAGACGATGGTCTCGAACCGCTGGCCTCCGGGTCGCTGATCTTCCTCTAGGGTCGTAGAGCGGCGGTACCAGGCCGTGACCAGGTAGATCCGGGCGAAGTTGCCGCGGGGAGTGTAGCCCGAGCAGAGCGGCTCGCAGAACATGGGCCACGTGCCGATCCCGACGGCGTCGAGCGCCCGCCCGACCGCGGCCACCTCGTTCTCGTTCTCGCCGAGCTTGACCCCGGGCAGGTCGTTGATCTGCGACTCCCGCGTGACGTCGTCGCGGTCCGGCAGGACCGGCGACTCGGGAGCCGCTGGCTCGGGAGCCGCCGGCCTGGCGTCCTCCGGAGCGGCACCGGACCTCGCCGACTTCGGGGAGGGCTTCTCGTCCACCACCGGCGGGATCTTGACCAGCGCGAACTCGTACGAGATCGAGATGCTGGGGGAAGGCGAGGTCGAGCCGTCGCCCGTCTTCTTGATGCGGGGGAGGAGAACCTTTATCCGGGTCGGGCGCTCGACCTTGGCCGGCAGGGCAGGAGCGTCGCCCGGCAGCCCGCGCCAGGACCAGGCCGCGTTCACGCAGCAGGCCTCGCACAAGCCCGCGCGCGCGCCCGGCCGGCTCGAGGTGAGGACGGTGCGCTCCGTGCGGCCACAGAACACGCACGACAGGTCGTCGCGGAACTGAGGCGACCAGGCGTACGACTCCTTCTCCGTGAAGGCAGTCGACTGCTCCAACTTGATCAGTGCTCTGCCCCTCTCGACCGTCTCACTGAGGAGGTCGGCAGCTGCGCGATCAGCCTCTATTCGGTCGGCGGTCTTCTCGGACGCCATCACCACCCTCGGCTGTCGTCATCCCTGCGGCGTCCCCTACCCCGGTCAGACCGTCGACCGCCCCGGTCACCCTCGCCTTCCCAGCTGCGCGCGACGCTGCGCGGTCCCCCGCGGCCGCCTCCCCGGCGGTCCGGCCGCTCGATGGCCTCCCTGGCGGCCAGGGAGCGCCCCATGATCGACAGCCCGTCGAGCTGATGCATGGCACGCTCGGCGTCGGCGTCCGAGACGAAGTGCGCGAAGGCGAAGCCCCGCGACTGGTGCGTCTCCTTGTCGAGCACGACCTCGGCCCGCTCGCACGCCACGCCGTTGTCTTGCATGATCTGCTCGAGGTCGGTCGACGACACGGACCACGGCAAGTTCCCCAGGTACAGCTTCTTTCCCATGCAGTTCCTCGTTCGGTGTTGATGGTACTAGCGCGAACGTATATCGCGTTTTTCCGCGGCCAGTCGAGCTCTCCTGCCCGCCTTCCCGGTGTACGTCGCCATGGTCTTCCGGGGGTCGGGCGGGGCGTAGACGTTGTCCTCTTTGTTGAGGCAGAGGTCCCACGCGAAGCTGGTCAACCCGGTCCCCCTGATGGACTGCGCCTCCTCGAGCTTGACCCACCAGTATGACCACGACCGACTGATACCGAAGATCTTGGCCGTGATGTGGTGCCAGATCCGACTCCACAGAGACGCGTCGGGCCGGTCGTCTCGCGCGTACCTGCAACAGAACATCGCGCGCTCCACCGCCAGGTCCAGCATCCACTGGACGAGCCCGACGTGGGGGGACTCGATCCGCGACACCCGGCCCCTGTTCGACGTGGCGACGATCGACTCCGTCATCTCGAACGCTTTATCGTGGTGTGACACCTACTCGCCTCCGCTATTAGTCCTTCCTAAACCTGAGCAGGAACCTGTGCTCGACGTACCGGGAAGCCTCGATCAGGCAGAAGCCCCCGACGCCCGCGACTACCTTGGCACACGTGCTCCCTCCCGACGGGAGCTGGCCAAACGCCGTCAGCATCAGGATCACCCCGAACACCGTCACGACCAGGGCCACCAGGTGGACCCAGAGCACTATGGCGAGGTCTACGAGGGACATCACTCGAGGTCCTCGTCTTCGTCGTCCGCCTCGCTCGGCGCCGGGCGGCTCCCGTCGCGGTCGGGGCGGAACAGTCCGCGCGGGGACCTCACCGGCTCCACGCGCGAACGAGGGGGCTCCGGACCGCGCAGGATCTCGGTGCTCGGGTCCGACGGCGGCCTGCCCGCGGGCCGGGGCGCCGACACCCCCCGAAGGTGGGTCTTGTAGCGCTTCGTGACCTCCTCCGGCGCCGCCTGATCGGACCTGCGCCCGGCCAGGAGCGACCGGGCCGGGATCCTGGACGCGTCCGGGACGCGGAACGGCCCCGCCTGGGTCTTGCGCGGCCGGGCGGGCGGGGAGGGTGGGGCAGGCTTGGTCATCTCAGTCACCGACCGAGACGGGCGCCAGGTGGCTCTTGCGCACGGCGAACGGCGTCTTCTTGTTGCGCTGCACGACTATCTCCCCCGTGGGGAGGGTGCTGTGCACGACGAGCTCGTCGAGCATGCGCGAGTCGGACTCCAGCACGGACGCGTAGATCGCCTCGTACTTGGACCGGTACTCTTCGGTGATCCGCACGACCTCGCCGACGGCGGGTGCCCAGACGTTGTAGTGGCGGGTCGGGCAGAACCCCTTCTTCTCGAGGGCGACCACGCGGCCGACGAGGTCCCGGGCGTCCGCCTCGATCTTCTCCGTGAGGGCCAGGGCGGCCGCGACGTCGGGGTCGTCGGACTTCCAGGCCAGGAGGCGCTCGCGGCCCAGCTCCGCGTGCCGACCGATCTTCTCCACGTTGCGCCGCAGGCGTATCACCGGCGTGGTCTTGGTGTACTTGCGCCTGCGGGCGGGGGCGTCCTGCGACTTGCGCGCGTGGTTCTTCATGGCGGTCACTCCGCGGCCGGGGCGGGCACGCTGACCCGGGCTATCATGGCCTCGATGTCGGTCGGCGTCGGCTGCCTGGGCGCCTTCGGGTCGCGGACCTTGATCCTCTCGTAGAAGGCGCGCGCCAGGGTCTCGACGGTCAGGTCCTTGGTGGTCTCGTCCGCCGTGACCACCACGTGCTGACCCGCGGCCACCAGGTCGGAGAGCTCCAGCATCGAGATGTAGGAGGCACCCTCGATGTGGTAGAGCTTCTTGTTCCCGTACTTCTTGATGTGGGCTGTTTCTCGCATGGTGTGACCTGTGGTGTGAGCTAACCGAGTTATTCCGCGTCAAATTTTTTATACCGGGGACGGTGTTCCGGAGGATCTTCGCCGTAGTCGAATTCTTCAACGACGCAGTCGTCGCCCAGGAACTGCTCCAGAGTCATGGTGCACATACCGCGTACCCACTCCACGGACTGGCAGGTGCCGACCACCTTCAACCGATCTCCCCGCATGTTGCGGGCCCTGAGCCACGGCACGAGCTCCTTCGCGAACCACGCGCCGAAGTCGGCGGGCGCCTCCACGAAGTAGAGGGCGTGGTCCGAGTAGTCGCGACCGTTGTCGATGATGTAGGTTATCAGCTTCTCTTCGGCCATGATCTATCCTTGCGGCCCGCGCCGCCGCTCGATCTCTTCCTGGATGTCCGTGGCGAGCGTGCGCATGCCCTTGATGATCGCCCTGGTCTGGTCGGTGTGGCCGCGGAACTGGTTGACCCGGCCGGCCATCCCGTGCAGGATCTGCACGAACTGCAGCAGCTCGTTCATGATCTGCGCGTCGCCCGCCGGGATCGTGACCTCCGCCTTCACCCCGTGCCTCCCGGCCTGGTACACCTCCGGCACTGCTGGCATGTGGCTCACGGCGTGGGGGATCTCCGCGAGGGCCCTGAGCACGCTCGGATCTATGGACGTCGCCGTCACGGTGCTCACCGGCTCCGGCCGTGACGGCACCACCGCCGCCGAGCACGCGGGGCAGCGCGTGCTCCCCTCGGGCAGCATGCGGTTGCACTGCGTGCAGGCCAGGTCCTGCCGGAAGCAGCGGCGACAGCTGGAGCTGCCCTCCGGCACTAGCACCCTGCAGTTGGGGCAGTAGAGGCTCACGACGGCTTGACCTCCGAGCGCGACCGTCCCCGCCGGCGGCGGTCGTCGATCTTCCGCCTGGCCATCTCGCACGCGGTCTCGAACACGGACGTGATCTCCTCCCCCAGCTCCGGATCCCTGTCTCCCACGAGGTGGCTCACGGCGAGGGCTACCACCTCACCGTCTGGGTAAGCGATCGAGAACACGAGGAAGCTCGGCTCCAGCTTCTGCCGCTTCATGCGCCCGGCGGTCCTCGAGAGGGCCTCGAGGCAGACCGTCCTGGTGAGCTTCTTCGTGGTGGGATCCATGGTCTCCTACCAGGTGACCGTCCCCGCTACCGTGCCGTAGAAAGCTCGCTGAGAGTCGGTCCGGTTCCGCACCGTGATGGCCAGGATGTCGGCGGGCTCCATGTCGACCGGACACTCAAAATTCCCCTCGCACCGCTCGGAGTAGCTGTCCGTGACGAACGGCCCCTCGATCTTCTGGCGTAACTCGCGGCGGTAGTTCAGGACCGCGGCCGCCACCACCTCGAACGCCCCCGACGCTCCCGTACCGAGTACCGCCCGGGGGATGGCGAGGCGCCGCGGCAAGAACCTGAGCTGGGGCTGCGCCCCGTACACCACCACCTCGGCCCCGGGCGCCACCACCGTGAGACCGAGTCCCACGATCATCCTCATCTTGGTCCCGTCCCCGGGCCTGGGATCGACGTGAGATCCGACCACCTCGCCGACGAAGCTGCCCTCGAACACGCGCTCGTCGGCGCACAGGTTCGTGAGCGACACCTTGAGGTACGTGTTGTTGTGAGCCACGCCGAGCAGCCCGAGCCTCTCGCGCCGAGACGAGGCCGCGAAGAAGCTGGCCGGGAAGCAGGACGGCGAGATGAGCTGAGAGTCCTTACCGACCCGCAGGTCGGTGATCATGAAGGCGTCCGCGACGGCGTCGGGCACCTCCAAACCCAGCAACTTGAAGGAGGGCCCCGTCCGCAGGACGTCGAAGTTGCTCGATCCGAATCCGGACACCGGTGCGGTGAGGAGCTTGAGCCTGACCAGGTTGTCGTCCATGTCTGTCGCTTCTTTCCATGCCTATTCGGTTGACGCCCATTCAACCAAGAAGTTCCCTTAGAGCTTCTGCAATTTCGCCAGCTTGTTCTTTGCTTTTGCAAACAAGGTGGTCCCCATGCAGACCGTTAGCCCCAGTCTTGATCGTCACATACCAGTGACCAGCTAGAGACCATCCATGGTCAACAGATTCCAGACAAGTGGTCGGACCTGTCGGCCCAGACAGAGCAGAACTTGCATTGCTTTCTGCCACAAATTCGGCTTCGGTTTCAGGTCCTTTGTATCCTGGTTTCATAGTTTTCCTCTCAACTCACTCGTGGTTGTCAACCGGATAGGCATGCTTCTTTCTCGGTTGACCAGGTCAAAATCCCCGGGGGACGTCTCTCTGGTAGTGGGGGTAGACGTCTGCGGGCTCCTCTATGGGTCCCGCCCACTTGAGGAACCTCGAGCTGGCAAGAGAGAAGTTCTCCCCGTCGCTGAACACGAGGTCGGGCCGGGTCTCACCGTCCCTGAGAGACCGGTACGCGTGGACCACCCGGTCTATCTCGTTCCCCGACGGCGTGCTCATGCGCACCCAGTAGAACCCCTCGCGATCCGGCTTCTTATTGCTGAACGTCATGCTCTTTTCCTCTCCAGGGCGCTCGCCACCCAGCGGGCCGCCAGCGCGTCGATCATCCGGGCGACCTCGACGGGCCACGCCTCGGTAGTGTCGGCGATCCCCACGCGACGGCAGAGATCACCCACGATGACCATGGCCTCCACACTGGGCTCCCTTGCTGCCACCTTCCACTCGTGGGTCTTGCAGTTCCGACCGTTCGCCAGGTAGTCCTTGGCGACCTGCACCTGGTTCTCCCAGAAGGCGATGAAGTCGAGCACGGCCTCCACGGTCGCGTGGGCGCCGTCCTCCCGACCGCAGCTCCCCGCGCAGGGACCTAGGAAGTACACGCGCTCCGTAGACTGTCCGCTCGTCCTGATGACGTTCTCGAACCCGAGCTCGCGGACGACTTCCAGGGTCTTGTTGTTGCGTCCGTGCATCGTACTACACCATCAGGAGATCCCAGTTGATGTCGATCGCGGAGGCGATCACGGGACTCTCCCTGAATGTCGCCAGCGCCGCGTTGTGGGACTCCGCCGTCACCTTGCCCACGTGGTGGCGCGTGCGCAGCCAGCCGAGGGCGGTCTGGATGCTGTCCTGCAGACAGTAGCGGGCGGTGCGCGCCTGACGCGCCTCCGACCCGGCCGGGTCGCGCACGGACTCGGCGTGGAGCACGGAGATCTTGTCGCCCGACATGTCAGTCTTGCCGGGCAGGCCGCATAGGTGGCAGAAGTCGCCCAGCTTGATGAAGCGCGAGGCCCCGTAGTCGCTCATGAAGTCCATCAGGTCGCAGTGTCCCTCGGTGCTGTAGCGGTAGCGGACGTCGCGGGACTCGTAGTACCACCGGCACGCGATCTTGTGCAAGAGCGATCGCATGACGATGACGGGCAGGTCGAACGTCCGGCCGTTCCAGGTGATGAGGTGGACGTCGGGGACCATGGCCTCCCCGAACGCGGAGAGGAGGTCGTGCTCGAGGGAGTCCGCCCGCGCCTGCGACCCGGTCGCGTCCCACCGGCACTCCGTGTAGCACTTGTGGAACTGGTACTTGGGGGTGGATGTAGGATCGAAACGTACGTCGACGTACGAGATGGACACCACCCGACACATGTGAGGGGGAGGAAACACCTCCAGCTCCTCGACGGCCGCTAACGTGCTCCGGAGCACCTCACCACCGCTGTTCGGTGAGCCTCCCAGGCAGGAGTCCACCGCGAGATCCGTCGCCCGCGGTCCCCTGGTCAGCTTGTAGGATGGCGCGGGGGGCGACCACCGGGAGTCGTCGGGGATGGTCTCGATGTCGGTAGATCGAAAAATCATCGCTCAGAACGCCTTGTCAAATAATGTTTTACCGCGTCCCTGCATGTGGTGTCAAGCACGAAATTCGAGCCGCGGTCAGGCGTCCGCCGGGTGCGGCGGGACCGGGCGGACCTCGATGCCCAGCTTCTCGACCACGAACTTCCGCATGGCAGCCTGCACCTCCTTGACGAGCTCGGACGTGTCGGTCGTATTGACCAGCTTCTCGTTGAGCGCCACCTGGACGCCGAACCCGTGCTCGCTCGTGACGCCGAACAGGCAGAACACACACTTGATGCCTCGCTTGGAGAGCTCGTCGCCGGCGGCGATGACGTGGGCGCCGGTGTGCTCCGCCGCCTCGAGCATGGCCAGCCGCGGGTCGTTGATCACGAAGATGCCCTCGGGTCGCGGACTCCCTCCTCCCTCGAGTCGGTCAAGAACGGCGTGGGCGTGCTGGGGCCCGGGAGCCGAGCTGGCCTCGTCGGGGTGCCGCCGGCGCCACAGGCGAGCCGACCCGACCTCGTCGACGTCGATGTCCTCGCCGCCGCATCCTCCGCAGACGCGTGGGGTGCCGCCGCCGGCGTACAGGCGCAGCTGGTGGCAGTCGGGGCAGTAGTACTCGCGACGATCTGACATGGTCTGGCTCCTATGCTAGTCGCTCTCTCATCACGTGCTGGATGGCGACGTTGAGGTCGGTCATGGCCGCCTCCGAGTTGTCACCGCTTATCCAGGCGACGTGCTGGAAGAAGAGTCCTGTGATGAGCACGCCGTCCGGGTACGCACCTCCGTAAGCGAGCAGCACGCGCGCTGCGAACAAGTCACCGTCCGACGACCTCAAGATGGACAGGATGTTGATCTTAGGTCCTGGGAGCTTGCTGCTCGCCATCTTCGTCACGTACCTGGCGACCTCCGCTCGCAGTCCGTCTGACGTCTCCTTGGTATCAGCCATGATCACGACCTTTCTTGGACCGGACATCTCCGTCCTCGCCTGTGTGCGGAAACCAATCTCCGTCGACGTGGGTGCTCTGCTGCCGGACCACGACCCGGCCCTCCGGCGTGACGCGGACGCAAGCCCGCGCCAGGTCGAGCCCCATCTCGTATATCGCCGGGCAGGGAGCGTCGTCGAGGTCGATGCTCTTACTCTGCGGGGCACCGCGGACCCGGCTCGCCGCCTCCCTGGCCCGCGCGGTGCGCTCCCTGGCCCCGGCCACGAGCCTCACCAGGGCCCCCACCACACCGACCGGCTGCTCCGCGGGCCGCTCGGCCGCGGGCGGGTCCTGTGCGCTACGCCAGAGCTCGTCGTCCTGGCCGCTCGCCTTCTTGTGGGCCGCCATCCGCGCGGCGATCCCCATCACCACTCCGCGTCGGAACGAGTCGGCGCACTCGCCGGGACTGTAGCAGGCCGTCCACTCGGCCAGGAGGTCGATCAGCTGGTCCGCCGCCAGCCGCTCCAGCTCGGTCACCAGCCCGCACAGCTCCTCGTACAATGCTTTCGCCCGCTCCACGTCGGCCCGCTCGCCCACGAGGCGGACCTTGCGCTTGGGAGCGCGGTACTTGCGCTCCACCATCAGCGACACGGCCTCGGCGCCCGAGTAGCGGGCCGCGGCAGTCACGAGGGCCCACCGCCAGGACTCGTCAAACCCTCTCGCCCCCATGGGCAGCTCCGCGTAGCCGTCCGCCGACATCTGGGCGACCTCCTCGCGGGTGAGGCCGTGCTTCTTGAGCAGTCTTTCTGACGCCTTACGCGCAGTGTCGGCCTCGTGCTTGTTGGGGGAGGACTCGAGGGCGACTAGCTTCCGGATCTTGTCGATCACCTTGTCGAGGGACCTGGACCTGGGGCGGTCGGGCGTCATCGATCCGTGCCTACGCGACTGACTTGTCCGTGGGACGCGGCGGGTGGTCCACCACCGCGACGACGTCTGCTTCCGACAGCTCCACGACGTTGGATCCGACCACCAGGGAAGACACGATCTCCGTCACGTCGCGAAGCACAGCACTCCCCTCCTTCAGGTCTTGTCGGGCAGGCCCATCTTGTGGCGGCCGTGGACCGCCCGGCCCAGCTTGTCGTTGTGCTCGAGCGCCTGGGCGGACGGGGCGTCCTCCGGCCTCTGCCTGCGCGGTCCCATCGAGTTGAGGTCGCGCACCCCCTGTGACGTGTGGCCCACGTTCTTCTCGCGGCGGCGGTTCTTGGTCATGCCCGATCCTTTCAACGGATTTCCGAAAAAATGATTGCCGACGATTACTTGGAGACCTTCTCCCGACCTCGATCCGGCTCGGTCAGCTCGACCGGCCCGCGGACTCCCCAGGCTTCCTCCACCTCCCGCACCCGATCCCTGGCCATCTCCATTCGCTCTCGGAGCCCGGGGTCGGTGGTCTCCTCCGCGAAGTACGCCCCGTCGTGCCCGCAGGATGAGCACCGAGCACCCGACGCCACCTCCTTACCACACCTGAAGCACTCATAGTGGCCGGCCCGCCTGGCGCCGTGCGCCTCGAACAGAGTCCTCGTAACGCAAGAGACTTTTTCTTCGCTCATCTTCTGTGAATTCTCAGCTATGTGGAACCAGGTGTCAAGCGCGAATTTTTTGCTACCCCCGGGACCCGGGCGAGTGGCCCTCGTACGAACAGCGGCTGCACACTACCACCCGCACCCGGTCGCGCGGGTACGTCTCCGTGTCGCAGAGGAGGCAGCGGATCGGCTCCGCCGGCTCCCAGTGGTCCTTGTAGCGCTTGTACGCCACCATGGCGATCCGGGCAGCCAGCTCCTTGGTCTGCTCCACGGTCGTGCCCGTATGCATGCTGGGTGCCAGCATTATCGCGATCTCCAGCGCGAGCTTGGGCGTCGTCTCGCTGTAGTCGAAGTCTATGAGCAGCTGCCCACCCGCCACGGTCCTACTCCTCCAAGACGCAGGCGACCCGCGCCTCCGCCAGGCACTCGCTCGCCGGCTTCTTCTGACTCATGCACTCGGCCAGCCTCACCCTCTCGGATCCTTTACCAAAACACCCCAGGTCGGTGGTCCGGCTGCCGAGGTATATGAAGCAGGTGGGCACCACGACCGCCAACAAGATCGACATCAAGACGAAGATGAGCTTCAAGGTGCTCGTCACCTCCTTAACGAGCTTCGTCAGCTCCGCCTCTTCCGCGCAGCTCATGGTGACGTCTCCTTGGTCGCGCACTGGAGGATCCTCTCCATCCCTGGCCAGATGAACCCGCAGATCAGGTCCCGGGCTTGCATCAAGTCGTCGGCGGCGCACCTCGGGTCTTCCTTGTTTTTCAGCACCGAGTCCGCCTCGGTCAGGCAGTGGATCGCCTGCTCGATCATGCGCCTCAGCGTCACGTTCCTGTCGTCAGATGGCATGTGTCAGCCTCCTTCCTTCTCCCAGCGGATGATCGTCCTGACCGTGATGGAGAAGACCAGCAGGCCCAGGAGGCCTGCTACCGCGACCATCGCCATCGGCAGGTCCTCCCAGCCGGGAGGCAGGCCCGCCACGTGCGTACCCAGGTAGAACGTGAACTGTACGTACAGGACCAGTGCCACCAGGAGCCAGTCCACGTGTAGCGAGTATATGTTCGCCTTCTCCTTCGTCATGTTCGTCCTCCCGAGCTGATTATGTACTCACCCACCACACCACGCCCGTACCCCCGGCAGTTGATCGCGCGCACCGCGGGCACTAGGTCGCACCTGAACCCCTCGTCCCGGTAGAGGTCGACGACGTCCTCGTCGCAGGACTGCGACGCGATCACGTGGACCCCCGCCCCGGCCAGCTCAGCCGCGTAGCTGACCAGGCGCTCCTGGTCCTCCCGGCGGAACTTCTCCGCGGTGAAGCTGGTGAAGTTGGCCGTCTTCGTGAGGGGCGAGAACGGTGGATCCAGGTAGACCAGGGAGCCTTGGGGCACGTCCCTCACGAGGGTGAAGTCGCCCAGCGTGATCGACGCGACCGAGTCCTGGAGTCTCCTCGCGCAGGCCTTCAAGTTGTCCGCGTCGCAGATGGTCGCCTTCGGGTTCTTGCCCCAGGGGACGTTGAAGATCCCCTTGGAGTTCACCCGGTAAAGTCCGTTGAAGTCGCTCTTGTTGAGGAACATGAACCGAGCTGCCCGCTCCACGGGGGAGAGCAGAGAAGGCGCGAGAGACCGGTACTGCAAGAAGACGTCCTCTGGGTTCTTTCGATAGGCCTCCTCGATGTCTTTGAGCACACCTATCAAACCAGCCGCGTCGTCGCGCACCACCTGCCAGCTCACGACGAGCTCGGAGTTCAGGTCGTTGAGGTGGGCCCACCGCGGAGCGAGCTCCCAGTAGAACGACCCCGCGCCCACGAACGGCTCGTAGTACCGGTCGCGGTCGGCGCGCCACGGCCTCGGCACCCGCTTGAGCAGCTCGGGGAGGAGCTGACGCTTCCCTCCGGCCCACTTCACGAAGCTCCTGGGCCGCGGCCCAGCCTCCGCGGCCTCCGCGCTCGCCCTGCGCGACCTCGACTTCTTCGACACTACCGTTGCGATCATCGATCTCCTCCGTTGTGCCCGCGACTTGACTTGGACCCGCGAGCTGGCCTGCACCGACTCTCCACCGAACCCAGCTGCTCCGACAGGATCTTGTGGCTGTCGCAGTATATTATCCCGCAGCGGGCGCACTTCCACTGAGGCTTGCGCGGACAGCACGCCTCCGTGAGGCCAGACTTCGGCGTGACCACGACGACCTGCTTCCAGCAGGCCGCCCACCTACGCCACTTCGGCCGGTGGGTCCACGCGTGCCGGCACCTGGGCTTCCTGCCCGTGATGCGAACAGAGGTCCTGACCATCGCTCCCGAGTGGTTGATCAACTCCAAGCGGATCACGTCCCCCGCTCGCAGATCTCGCGAGGTAGCGAAGGGAGCGTCGTTCAACCACATGTTGAACGAGACCTTCCCCGCGAACGTGCCGTCGAAGATCACCTTCTCCGGCACGAATGGATGCGTGACGACCTGGTCGGCCCTGGTCACCTCGTAGGGCGGTGCCACGAGCTCTCCCAGGCTCAGGGTGACGTGCTCAGCCACGACTGTCTCCTTTGCGAGGCCGGCCGGGCCGCCTGACCGGCAGCTCCGCCAGGTTGATCTTGAGGCAGCGCAGGCGGGAGTAGAGGTACCCCCGCCGCACGCGCAGGAGGGCGGCCGCCTCCTTGCGCGAGCCCCCGCACGCCTGGATGGTCTTGATGAGGATCACCCTCTCGTACGCGGCCATCATCTCGGCGAGCGACGCCGGCTGCCTGGGCGCGGGAGCGCTCGGTCGGGGAGGGGAGGGGATCGTCACTCGGCCTCCTCGTCGTCTCCGTAGCCCATGTTGACCGCCTGCTCGTAGAACTGCAGCTTCAGCTCGTGCCAGAACCCCAGCACCGTCCCCCGGCGCTTGTAGCGGTGCTTTTCCGACGTGTTCAGCATGGTGTAGACGTCGTGGTACGTGAGCCCGGTCCGGAACCTGTCGTACCCGGGCAGGTTCTTGTTCCGCCCCCACCGGCTCGGCATCTCATCCCAACATCCCGCCGCTTACCATGTGATTGAAAGCGGGCGTCTTCCCGTACGACGAGCTCTTCCAGTGGCGGATCCACTCGCGCAGTCCGCCCGGCCCCGGGTCCCTCACCGTGAGGAGGGAGCTCGTCCTGCCGGTAGCGAGGCACTCTACCTCCGCGTCGGCCACCGGACCCTCATCATAGAACTCCGGTATCCGGAGCTCGTAGCACAGCTGCATGTCCTTCACGGTCCCCTCGCTCCGGCGCGCCCGTTCGAGCCCCACCGTGACCGCCATGGCGTGGCAGGTCGACAGTATCTGCAGGGAAGCCTCGTCGAGGAAGTGACCGGGGAAGGTGCCCTGCATGTGGCGGTACATCGAGTGCCATATGACGGGGACGGCCCCCATCTCGGCGATCAGGACGCCCAGGTCGACCGCCCGCCGCACGTTGATCTCCATGTCGTACTCCGTGGGACCCCGGAAGGGACCGCCGACGTACACGCGAGGCATCGTGAAGCTCACCGGGCTACCCACGAGACCGACCTCCTTTCTGCTTCTTGACCCTCGTCTTCTTCGCCGCGGGGAAGTAGACGTCGTCGATCTCTACGTCCCCCGCGTTCAGGAGATCGTCAGCGTCGATGTGGATACCACTGAACAACTCGAAGTCGTCCAGGCTCATGGGCAGGTCGAGGTCCCTCATCGCCTTCCGCTTGTGCTCCGGGACCTCGACCTTGAGGTGTCCCTGCAGCTCGAAGCAGACCGTGACCGTCATCGTAGGTCCCCGCCACGCCTCGGCGGTGTCCCCGCCGGGGGACGCTCGGCCGGGCCCGGAATTCAAGTACTTCGCATTTTCACCCATAGTCGATCTCCTCTCATACAGCTGCCGCCAGCATGGACCTGGTCACCGTGTCGAAGCTCTCCCTGATCTCCGCCTCGAAGTCGAAGCCGCTGGGCAGCCGGTCGCCCGAGCGCAGCTCGTCGACGCTCCAGGGCCTGGTCTCGCCGTCGGGGTAGTGGAACCTCTTCGACAGCATCTCGAAGGTGAGGGCCTTGATCACGAGCATCTCGAACGGGGCCGTCGTGTACTGGCCGTCCACCATGGTGCGGTAGAGCTCCCGCATGCGGGTCATGCGCTGCACGCCGATCCGGTCGCCGGCTATTATCTTGTCGAGCTTGTCCCAGGCCTCCTGCCCCCGCCCGAGCGAGAACCCCTTCGCCTTGGTGAGGCGCTTGGGCTTGAACGTCCCGTCCTTCTGCAACTCGAACCCCTCACCGCGGTAGATCTTGGGCGCCACGAACTCGGCCCACTCCATCTTCTTCTCGAGCTTGAGGGCGCCGAGCTTGTCGCCCGTCTTCAGGTCTGCTTTCGTCGACAGGCTGTCGGTGTTGTGCAGCAGCACCCTCCCGAGCCCGTCCACGAAGGTGTGTGCTCCCTCCACCTCCAGGTCGTACACGTAGTCGTCCGTCACGTGGGTGTACACCTTCGTGACCCTGCCCGGGCGCTCGCTGCCGACCGGGTGCTCGCGCAGCGCATACGCGTCCTTGTCCGGACGATAGAGTATGGAGTGCGCGAGGCCGTGCTGGCTCATCAAGAATGACATGCCGGCTGCCAGGTGCTGGGAGTTCGTGGTGTATATCTCTCGATCTCCACAATGATCTATGGACCCGTCGCCCTCGACCATCTTGTCCCAGAACACCTTGAAGTCCCGGTCGTCGAGCTCGTACAGGAAGGAAGGCAGCTTCCTCCCCCTCGAACCGTAGATGCCGCCCAGCTCCCCGAACAAACACGCAAGTAGGCCCGCCCCGCTCCTCAAGTAGTACACGTTCGACCCCTCGCTCCACAGGGGCCCTGTGAAAACGACGTTCTTGGTTATCCCGCGCAGGTCGCCCCTCAAGTCGAGCAACCACTTTTCTTTGTTCTGACTGAGTGAGAAGCAGTCTCTAGACTTGTTGGTGAGTCCCCTCAAGCTCGAGCTGCCCTCCGCTATGAAAGCGGCGAGCACGCGGAGCAGCCTGTGGAAGTCAGCCGACCCGCGCTCGTAGTGTCGCTTGAACAGCTGCGGAGGCTCGTAGGAGCCGGTGTACCTGATCCAGTCGTCTCCCTCCGCCACCAGCCGGTGCTCGATCTTCCCGCCTCTCCGAGCGGTGGTGTGTATCGTCCTCTCGAAACCCTTCACGTGCTCCAGGACGTCGATCTCCTCGGCCGGTACCGGCGGAGGTGCAGCCACCGTCTCGAACTCCATCTCTCGCTCGATGAAGTCAACCGGCTTGACCTCCCTGCCGCCTACCACTAGCGAGTGGTCCGCCGTCACATGTACCTGCCCCTTCTTGGAGCTTATCAGGTAAGCCGTCTTACGAGTCTTGTGCCGGATGATCCTCTTCAGGGGGAACCACCCCTCCCTCCCACCGCCGTCCTTCGCCAGCGCCGTCCACCCCTCCCCCAGTACGCAGGTCTCCTTCTCTCCGCGGTACGAGCTGACGTCCCTGCCCCGCTTGGCCCACACCATCTCGATCGGGTCGACGACTATCCTCCCCTCGGGAGAGCGCAGTACCACCGTCCGGTCGCCCGTGACGCTGTCGCTGTAGAAGGGGGGCTTCTCCTGGCGCATGCACTCCTTGGCCAGGTCGTAGAGCGTCCGGCGCGCGATGGCGGTGATCACGGCGGCTATGATCACATGTCGATGTGAAATTTTTGCTTCCTTCTCCGCCAGCCACACGCCGGGCTGGAGCATCTGCATCGTCTCCCGGTCGATCTTGTCGGGGTTGATGAGCATCTCCTGCTTGTGCGTCGACTCCGAGCACTTCCCGTAGAGGCTGTTGAGCAGGTACTTGAGCACGAGCTTGCGGAAGTCGGTGGTAGCTACCCGCCTCAGCTCGTAGATCTTGTCGGCGTAGCTCTTGAAGTCGCGGAACGACTCGAAGACGTAGACCTGGTGGACCTTGTGGAGCACGGCACCCTCGCGCAGGGCGAGGCGGATGTCGGTCGACGTGAACCAGCTGCGCCACTTGCCCACGGGGAAGAACACCCGGTTGTCCTTGCGGTAGGGGAGGGGAGGCAGGTACATGTCGGGGACCTCGACCGTCGCGTCTGCCAGGTAGATGCAGTCGTCGGACTCGTCGGACGGCAGGGTGAGGCGGTACTCGACGAGGTTGCCCGGCAGGGGGAAGGTCATCGCGTAGGGGAAGCTCGAGTTGATGTCGTAGATCAGGAAGTCGTCGGGAGGGTTGCGGTTGAACACCTCGACCCGGCTCGCGAAGTAGGCCTCCTGGCTGATCTGGTTGAGCGACTCGGAGGTGAAGATGTCGCGCTGGAGGAAAGTCCGGCGGAAGAGGGTCATGGCGGTCGAGGCTATCGTCTGCTGGAGCTGGCCCCCGAGGCTCACGATCTCCGTCTCGAACTGGGATATCGCCTTCCACAGGATCTCGCAGTCGAGCTTGTTGTACAGCTCCAGGATCTCGATGGGGACGTCGCGATAAAAAACCTTCCTCTCGTCCGGCGAGAGCTCCTCGAAGTCCTTGATGGGCCTGCCGAACCTCTCGGTCATCCAGGCGAGGGCGCGCGGGTCGTCGCCCTTTTTCAAACCGATCGCCTTGCCGATGTTGGCCAGGGAGTCGCGCAGGAGCCAGTAGGAGTCGACGAAGTGCCAGGCGTTCTTGCCGTTGATCACGTGGACGATGATGGCCGAGCTGCCGCTGAAGGAGGCCTTGATCTTCCAGCACCTGCCTCCGGCAGTCACCCCGCTCTCCTCCTCGCTCGTCTTCGAGCCGTCCGGTGCGTAAGACGTGCTAGAGCGGGTGCCTCCCGAGCGCAGCTGCTCCTTGATCTCGCTCAGGAGCTCGTCGAGGACGAACTGCATGTCGGCCAGTCCCCCGGCGTGGGCGAAAAACCAGTCGCCCCGCCGCTCGCGCGTGAGCAGGAAGTCGACCTGCTCGCGTATCGAGTTGAACCTCCGGTAGCACTCCTCCATCACTACCTCGTCCTCGTCGTCGCTGCCCCTCGCCTGCTGGTCGTAGTACCCGGCCAAGCGCAATTTCAGCGCGCTCGTCATGCGCTTCGAGACCGGCAGGGGGATCTTGACGGGGGTCCTTATCCCCTCGACCTTGACCAGGGTGTTGACGAGCGTGGGCAGGGTCTCGCCCGGGACCCACTCGAGGTCGAGCACGCCGAACCGCCGCAGCTTGCGGGTCGACTTTATGGGGTTGAAGACGGCCACCGCCGGTTCTTTCCTCTCGGACGCTGATACTCACGACGAACGAGGCTGATGATGCCGCAGACCACCAGCACTATCCCTCCCACCCCCGCGACCAGGCACTCGAGCCTCTGCCAAGGAGACATCACGTCTCGACCTCGTCCTCGTGCACCCACAGCTCGCCCAGGTCGCGGCCCCTGCAGTTGCACGGCTTCTGCGATGGGCCGCCGTCGGGCGCGGGCTGTAACACGTCGCAGTTCCGGTCGTGTCCCCCGAGCATAGAGGACACCGCTCCCTTCTCCATAACTACCAGCTCCCGCGCGAGACTCGTTCGCTGACGGGCGACCTCATTCGTGAGAGCGATAGATACCCCGCGCTCCTCGTCCAGCAGCTTCCTGGCCTGCTCCACCACCTCGCGCAGCAGCTCAGCGTCGGTCACGCGGACCGACTGGGGAGCGTCATGACGGACGTCGCGCCCCCCGACGAGCCGCATCGCCTCCCTCTCCTTGGATCCCACCATCCGGTCATAAGACTCGTGCTCGCCCGAGTGACCGCGGTCCAGCCGACAGAGGACCTCACCGCCGCAGGTGGGACACTTCCCCCCTTCCCCACACTCACCGAAGTACTCGCCGTACTCGTTCTTGGGCAGGATGACGTGGCCCTCGTGGCCGTCGAGGTTGCCCAGGAGGAGACTACTCTCGTACTCAGTCCGCCCGAGCACGCCCAGCGACTCCAGGTCGATCCTCGCGTCGGGCATCGACCTGGCTAACCTCATCAGGAGGGGGATCGCGTCCAGGCAGACCCGGTGCAGGTGCTCCTCGCCGTGATTCACGCCGCAGTTTACTATGCACGCGTCACAGGTCTTGCAGTAGATGTCCCAGCGGCAGCTCATCGTCTCCTCCTTCAGTTCTTGGCCTCGGGGACCTTCTCGCCCGCGATGCCCTCGCCACACGAGCCGAGCCGCCTGGGCAGGTAGTCGCCCGCCTCGGCGCCGGAAGAAACAGCGTTGGCGAAGAGCGCGTATATGTTGTGCAGGCAGATGGAGTCGGTCTTGTGGCACTGGTCGAGCAGGTTCTTGGAGATCTGGTTACGGATCACGAGATCGACGAACTTCCGGTTCTCGTCGTCTCCCCGGTCGTCGTCCCCGACGCGGTCGGCGTAGATGCTGGTGGCCACGCTGTTGTACACGACACTGAGCAGCTCGCGGTTGGTCGGCTTGTCCGCTCGCCTGTGGAGCTCGCTGGCGATGCGGCCTCGCTCCCGCCTGACGGCGCCTCGCACCGCCTGGCGGGCGACCAAGAGCCCGTACCCAAAACAAAACACCAACACGACGATCTGAGGCCAGTGCATCACTTCTCCCCCTTGTAGTGACCGGGCCGCGACCCGTCCGGGGTCCAGATGAAGCGGATCATGACGACCGACGGTGGCAGCCCCCGCTTCTCGAGCAGCGAGGTCAGCATGGCCAGCATGCCGACCCTGTCTCCCGTCAGCGCGATCTGCATCGCCCCGGTGCCCCACGCCTGCGTCGGATATGTTCCAATTTGGAATAGTCCTCTGTGCCTCTTGTAGAGATCGGCCAGCTCGCCGATCTCGGCCTCGTTCTGCGGCCCGAAGCGGATACCGAACGAGCACCAGAAGCTGCCGCCCATGGGGCACCGCGAGGGGATCGGGAACGGGTCGAAGGCCCGCAGCGCGGACGACAAGGTCGCCACGAGCCACCGCACCCCCTCGAGCGAGCGCCACTCCTCCGGCAGGTTGCGTATGGTCAGCTCACCGTCGACGGTGCCGTCGAGGTTGATGCAGGTGTTGATCGCCATGTCGAGCCCGGACTGCAGGCGAGCTATGTCCTGCATCAGCGCGAGGAGGCGCTCCTGCATCGCCGCCTCCGCGTCCCGCGCCCGCTCGCCGACGGGGGGCAGGACGGGAGCGACCGGAGGCGCCGCCTCCGGGGGAGCCGCCGGCTTCTTGCGCCGCTTGGGGGGCTTCTTCGGCAGCTTCTTCGGTGGCTTGACCGGAGGCTT
>Ga0187888_1001553_pt1 | contig 21621 bp, 20 predicted proteins | sample June2016WEW_7_40_FD_132987 | JGI IMG/M metagenome (GOLD analysis project Ga0187888, IMG submission 132987) | Peatland microbial communities from SPRUCE experiment site at the Marcell Experimental Forest, Minnesota, USA - June2016WEW_7_40 | ecosystem: Environmental > Terrestrial > Soil > Wetlands... | reverse complement strand
TCACCGCTTTCGAAAAAATGCCTATTTTACAGGTGTTTGAACGGCCTAACGTCCAAATGGAAGCAGGCCTCGACCCTAACCAACTGAATCTGTTCGACTTTTAACGGGACAGCTGTGGGTCTGTCCCACTTCTGACGGCTCGGCCACAGGTAGGCCAGGCCCGAACTCCGGCTCAACCTGAATTCCCTCGCCATTTGCGCTCCGTACGCGGCTACAATAGCTCTAAGGTCCGCATGGCCAATCCCACCGTCGAAGCTTCGCGGCCGGGGCTGCTACGCCAGCTCGGCTTCTTCAGCGCCACCGCGCTGGTCATTTCTAACATGGTCGGGCTGGGCATTTTTACCAGCACCGGTTATATGGCGGGAGACCTGGGTTCGGCATGGCTGATCATGCTTTGCTGGGCAGTGGGCGCGGCATTCGCGCTGGCCGGCGCGCTCAGCTATTCCGAGCTCGGAATCAACTTTCCCAGCTCCGGCGGCGAATACGTATATCTGACGCGGGCCTACGGCCGGGAGTGGGGATTCATGACCGGGTGGGTTTCGTTCTTCGCCGGCTTTTCGGCGCCCATCGCGGCGGTCGCGCTGGCGTTCTCCGATTATCTGGGCCATTTCTGGCCGGCGCTGAAGCAGTCCAACGCCCCCGTCGTGATCGGGAGGGGAGCTTTTTCCCTCCATCTCGGCCCCGGGCAAGTGCTAGCGTCGTCGTTGATCGCGGCCTTTACCGTGCTCAACTGCTTCGGCGTAGGGCTCACGGCCAAGGTGCAAAATGTGCTGACCGGAGTCAAGCTGGCCGTGATTCTGAGCTTCGTGCTGATGGGTCTCGGGATCGGCGCCGGCAATTGGGGCCACTTCTCGCAAATCGCGACGCGCACGTCCACGGCGCCCGTTGCGGAGCAGTTCTTCATCAGCCTCTTATGGGTGATGGTGGCCTACAGCGGATGGAACGCGGCCACCTATGTCGCCGAAGAAGTGCGCCGTCCGGAACGCACGCTGCCGGCCGCGCTGGCGGTGGGCTGCGGGTTGGTATCGGTGGCGTTTCTGGCGCTCAATGTGGTTTACATTTACTCGACGCCGCTCGAAAGCATGAAGGGTGTGATGGCGGTCGGCGCTTTGTCAGCCTCCAACCTGTTCGGGCCGGGCATCGCGGGCGCATTTTCCGGGCTGATGGCCCTGGCGATCATGGCCACCGTCAATGCGGAAATCACGATCGGCCCGCGCGTCTATTTCGCCATGGCCAAAAACCGCGCTTTTTTCCCTTCCGCAGCCAAAGTTCACCCGCGTTTTCATACCCCGGTTTTCGCCATTTTGAGCCAGGGTCTGTGCGCCATGCTGATGACCCTCACTCCCTTTCGCGAGCTGGTGCTGTACATCGGCATGAGCCTGACACTGTTTACGGTGCTCGCGGTGGCCTCGGTTCTCGTGTTTCGCCGCAGGCAGCCGGGCTGGCAGCGCCTGCGCGCGGTTGATTTTGCGTTCCCTTTGATTCCCGCTTCTTATATTCTGGTAGGCGCCGCCATGATCGTATTCGGCGTAATCCTGGCCCCGCAGGCTTCGTTGATTGCGTTTGGCACACTTGGCGCCGGCGCGCTGGTCTATCGTTTCGGCGTGCGTTCGCGAGGCGCCGAATGAATTGTTCCCGGCGCGATTTGGGCAGGTTGGCCCTGGCCGCTCTGAAACTGATCGAAGCCGTGCTGCGGCTGCTCAAGTCCAAGAAGTATCCCATCCCGGCGAATATCGAATACGAATACGGCAAGCCGGGGATGGACACCATCGCCGAAGTTCGCAAGTGTTTTGAATATTGCAAGCAGTGTTTGGCCTGAGGCGCGGCGGCCCGCCAGGTAAGCGGAAATGAGGGAATCTTCGGAAATGGCGGGTCAGGCTACGACCGCGGCGGCGCAACCCACGCGCGTGCGTTACTGGGTGGTGGTGTTCGCCGTCACCCTGGCGGTAATCACCTACGTCGACCGCGTCGCGATCTCTTATACCGGCCCGTTCATTCGTCACGACCTGGGGCTGAGCGCGGTCCAATTGGGCTGGGCTTTCGCGGCTTTCGGGTGGGCTTACGCCCTGATGGACATGCCGAAAGGCTTTCTGGGCGATTGGATGGGGCCGCGGGTGGTGCTGATGGCCATCGTGCTGTGGTGGTCGTTCTTCACCGCCGCCACGGGTTGGGCGTGGAGCTTCGTGGCGCTGGTTTCGATCCGCGCCCTGTTTGGCGCCGGGGAAGCCGGTTGCTTTCCCAACCTCACCAAGACCTTCACGGTGTGGCTGCCCCAACGCGAGAAGGTGCGCGCGCAGGGCGTGATGTGGATGTCGGCGCGATGGGGCGGGGCGTTCACGCCGCTGCTGGTGAAGTGGGTAGTCGACCAGGTAGGATGGCGTCACGCGTTTATGGTGTTCGGCGGGCTGGGGGTCGTATGGGCGGTGATCTTCTATCTCTGGTATCGCAACGATCCGCGCGACAACCCGCACCTGAACGCCGCCGAACGCGAGCTGCTGGCCCCCAACGAAAATCTCGCCGAGGGCCATAGCCACGTTCCCTGGGGCCGATGGTTCCGCAAGCCCAGCTTCTGGATGCTGTGCGCCCAGTACTTTGCGCTGAGCTACGGCTGGTATTTCTACATCACCTGGCTGCCTACCTACTTGCGCGAGGGGCGCGGGCTGGCGCTCGGCTCAACCGCCCTGCTCAGCATGCTGCCGCTGTTTTTCGGCGGGTTGGGCAATCCGGTGTCCGCCTTCATCACGGGCTGGATGGTGCGCCGCACCGGCGATGTCGGTCGCGCGCGCCGCTCCATTTGCTACGTCAGTTTTTTGGGCGCGGCCGCATTCCTGGTTTTTTCCACTCGCGTCCACAATCCGTTCTACGCCATGCTGGCCATCGGCTCTGCCAGCTTCTTCAACGATCTGACGATGCCGCCCTCCTGGGGCGCCGCCATGGACCTGGGCGGGGAATTCGCCGGCACGCTGTCCGGCGCCATGAACATGGCCGGAAACATCGGCGGCGCCATGTGCCCCATGGTCATTGGTTACCTGCTCACCTGGACCCACAACAACTGGGATATGACGTTCTACGTTTCCGCGGCGGTGTATCTGACCGGCGTGGTGTTCTGGAGGTTTTTGGATCCGGTGACGAAGCTGTAGCTCCCGGCCTCTGTGGGGCAGGTTGGCAACCTGCGGACCGATTGTCAATCGGTCCAGCCGGACCCGTCCCGGCCGCGCGCCGAGGATCCTGAAACTTGACCCGACCCAAATTTCGCCGGGTTACGCGTTCGGGGTCTCGCCGCCAGGCTGGGACGAGAGGTCAATACGGCGCTGCTCATATATCAGGCGTACGAAGGCTTCGGATTCGTCCACGGGTCCGGGATCGATATGGCTCAACAGCCGATCCAGATCGAACGGGCCAGCCTGGACCAGGTTCGGGCGCTCATTCACAGGCCGTGGTGGCACGCGATCCATGGTGACTACTATCTTACCGCGGCGCCGGTGGCTGTCCCCGCCGCCCGCACGGAGTGCGGATTGGCCAGTCAGTTTGCTATGGTGCTGTTTCATGGCTAAAATTCAGCGGGCTCTGATCAGCGTTACCGACAAGACGGGCGTGGTTTCCCTGGCGGCGCGGCTGAGGGAGATGGGTATCGAGATCGTCTCCACCGGCGGCACCGCGCGCGCGTTGCGAGAAGCTGGGTTGGCGGTGCGCGACGTGGCCGAGGTCACCGGCTTTCCCGAGATGCTGGATGGGCGGGTGAAGACGCTTCATCCCAAGATTGCCGGTGGTATTCTGGCGATACGCGACCGGGCGGAGCACCGCCGGTCCCTGGCCGAGCACGGCATTCCGGAGATCGATCTGGTAGTGGTCAATCTCTATCGGTTTGAGGAAGCGGCCGCGAAGGCGGGAATTGCGCGCGAGGAGTTGATCGAGAATATCGACATCGGCGGACCCACCATGATTCGCGCCGCCGCCAAGAATTATCGGGATGTGGCGGTGATGGTTTCACCGGCCGATTACGAAGCCGTGGTGGAAGAGTTGCGCGCTTCGGGCGAGCTCTCGGAGGCCACTCACTGGCGCTTGGCCAAGAAGGCTTTTCACGCGACGGCCGATTACGATGCCGCCATCGGCGCGCGCCTCGAACTTGAAGATTCCGCCAGCCCGCTGCCGGCAACTCTGAACCTGCGCGCGCCCAAGGCCATGGATCTGCGCTACGGCGAGAATCCCCACCAAAAAGCGGCGCTCTATGCGGCGCCGGGGCGGGGAATCGCCGGCGCCGAGCAACTCCAGGGCAAGGAGCTGTCGTACAACAACCTGGTGGATCTGGATGCGTGCTGGCAACTGGCGCTGGAATTCGCGCAGCCTGCGGCGGCGATCGTCAAACACACCAATCCGTGCGGCTGCGCCGAACAAGCGACCCTGGCGGAGGCCTATCTCAAGGCCCTCGAATGCGACCCGGTTTCGGCGTATGGCAGCGTGATAGGATTCAACCGGCCGGTAGACGAAGCCACGGCACGGGAATTGGCCAAGCTCTTCGTGGAAGCCGTGGCTGCGCCGGATTATTCCGCCGAGGCCCTGGAGATTCTCAAACCGCGAAAGAATCTGCGTCTGATGCGGGCCGCAGCGGGCCTCGATCGCCTGGTGGTGAAGTCCATCTCCGGCGGGTACCTGGCGCAGACCGCCGATACCGCCAAACTCACACGCGCCGAAGCCGTGGTGAAGACCCGGCGCGAGCCGAGCGAGGAGGAATGGGGAGCGCTCGAGTTCGCCTGGAAGGTGGCCAAGCACGTGAAATCGAACGCCATCGTGTATGCGCGCGCGGGGCAGACGGTAGGCGTGGGGGCGGGTCAAATGAGCCGGGTGGATGCGGTCAAGCTGGGGGCCATGAAAGCCGTGCTGCCGCTGGCGGGCACGGTAGTTGCGTCGGATGCGTTTTTTCCCTTTCCGGACGGATTGGAAGAAGCGGCGCGGAATGGCGCGACGGCGTTCATTCAACCCGGCGGATCGGTGCGCGATGCGGAGGTAATTGCCGCCGCGGACCGGCTGGGCGCCGCCATGGTATTTACGGGGCTACGCCACTTCCGGCATTAGCAACCGCCTTCCGATCGCGATTACGGCGGCATCTGCGCCGAAAGCGCGATTGCGGCAAGATCGCCCGCATCCAGAACCGCACCTGTGCCTTTTGACACGTTCCGGCTGGTGACGCGTTAGCGCAAATTGTTGGTGAGCGTAGCGCAATTGTTATGAGACACTAGCTAGAGCCCGCTCGGAAGCGAATGCCGTCTACTCAGGATCAGCGACCGCAAACCGTCGTTCTGGCTGACGATCACGAAATCGTGCGCGAGGGTTTTGCCCTGATTCTTTCGGCCGCCGGTATGCGGGTGGTGGCGCAGTGCGCGGACGGCGTCTCGGCTCTCGAACAGGTCGAACGGCACCGCCCGGATTTCGCCGTTCTCGATCTGGAAATGCCGGGAATGAACGGTATCGAAGTGATCGCCGAACTTCGCCGGCGGATGGTGAAAGCCAAACTGCTGATTCTTTCCATCAGCCGCGACGGAGCGCGCGTGATGGATGCGTTGCGCGCAGGCGCGGACGGCTATGTGCTGAAGGACGGCCCGCTCAAACACCTGCTCGATGCCATGGCCTTCGTCACCGAAGGCGGCGTGTATGTATCTCCCCTGCTGGGCGGCGCCGCCATCTTTACCCAGGCTGAAGTTCTCGCCAAGGGCGATCCGCTGACCGTTCTCAGCCCGCGCGAGCGCGAGGTGTTTCGCCACCTGGTGAACGGCGACCGGGCTAAGGAAATCGCTGCCCTGCTCGATATCAGCCCCAAGACGGTAGACACCTATCGCGCCAGCATGATGCGCAAGCTGGGGGTTGGCGACCTGGTGAGCCTGGTGAAATTCGCCTTTGAGAAAGGTCTCACCGAGGCCGGCGTCCGGCACGAAAAGAGCGCCTCGGAATAAGTGGGCTGCAGCGCTATTGGTGGGGCAGACCATCGTTTTCCGTAGTCTGCCAGCCGGACCAAGGCTCGCATTCCGACCGATCTTGTGAATTCAGACCACAAAGAGCGATGGTCTGCCCCACGTGCTGGCGGAAGTAAAATACGGGTAATGCCACCGATCGCGGCGAAATGGGTTGTGAGGGCCGGGTTTGCCGCGACGGCCCTGTGCTTTGCCGTTGGGGCGGCGGAGCGGCCGGCAACGGTGGCGGATGTCGTGGTTCTGGTGAAGACCGGAGTCGCACACAGGCAGGGCGATTCCTCTCTAGCCCGGGCGTTGGAGAAGCTGGAACCGATCGACCGGTTGGACGACCGGGTGGTGGAAGAGTTGGAAAGTCTCGGCGCGGGTCCGAAAACCGTCGGGGCTTTGGTCAACCTGCGCGACCGATCCTCCCGCATGCCGCCAGCCAATCCGCGGCCGGAATTCGATTCGCCTCCGGCGCCCACCGCCCTCCAACAGAGCCAAGCGATCAATCTGGCCGCCCATGCCGCGGCTCAATACCTGGCCGGCCTGCCCGATTTCATTTGCGAGGAATGGGTCAGGCGTTACGAGGACTGGGGAAGCCGGGGGCGATGGCGCGAGAAAGACCTCCTTGAGATCAAACTCACCTATTTCGATCTGTACGTCGACCGCGATACCGGTGAGACCCTGCGCGTGAACCAGATCGCGGATAGCATTCCGGAGGATTTTCCGGTGACCGCCGCTTCCACGCGCCTCGATTACGATTTCGTCTCCGTGGGCGGCCGGCAGTTTCTCTTGCCGCTCCATGCCGAGGTCCGCCTGACCTCTAGAGAAATCTCGACCCGCAATGAGGTGGAGTTCCGGGGATACCGCAAGTTCAGCGGCGAATCGAAGATCACCTTCGAGCCAACCGGGAAACTTTGAGCCGCGAATAAAAGGCGAATTCCCGAGTCGATTCCCGAGTTGATGCGTTTTTACTAAGACCTTGTTATAATGAGACTTACCCACATTTAGAGGAAACCACTTGGCAGATCAGCAAGATCCACCGCAAGTGCCGCCATCGGGCGGCCAGCCTACTCTTCCGGGAACCGGCGGCAGCGGGGATAGCCGCAACCTGGTTCCCATCAATATCGAAGATGAAATGAAGCGCTCGTACCTCGATTACGCCATGAGCGTGATCGTGGGCCGCGCCCTGCCCGACATCCGCGACGGCCTCAAGCCGGTGCACCGCCGGATTCTGTTCACCATGTACCAGATGGGCCTGCTGCCGAACCGGCCCACCCGCAAATGCGCCAGAATCGTCGGCGACGTCATGGGCAAGTATCACCCGCACGGCAATCTGGCGGTGTACGACGCCCTGGTGCGGCTGGCGCAGGATTTCGCCATGCGCTACCCGCTGGTGCATCCGCAAGGCAACTTTGGCAATGTGGACGGCGACCCGCCCGCCGCCGACCGGTACACCGAAGCCAAGCTGTCGCGCATAGCGATGGCGCTGCTGGACGACCTGGACCGCGAGACGGTCGATTTCAGGCCGAACTACGACGAGAGCGAGACCGAACCGGAAGTGCTGCCGACGCGGCTTCCGAACCTGCTGGTGAACGGCTCGGCCGGCATCGCGGTGGGCATGGCGACCAATATTCCGCCGCATAATTTGACCGAAATCATCGACGCGACCATTCATCTGATCCAGCATCCCACGGCCCCGCTCTCGAAAATGCTGGAGTTCGTGCAAGGCCCGGATTTCCCCACCGGCGGCTACATTCTGGGCCGCCAGGGCATCGTCGACGCGTACTCCAAAGGCCGCGGCCAACTCAAACTGCGCGCCCGCGCGGCCATCGAGCGCATGGGCAAGGGGGACCGCGAGCAGATCGTGGTCACCGAAATCCCCTACCAGGTGAACAAGTCGCGGCTCATCAAGGAAGCTTCCGACCAGGTCAACGAAAAGAGGATCGAAGGGATTGCCGACATTCGCGATGAAAGCGACCGCGACGGCATGCGCATCGTGTTCGAGCTGAAGCGCGGCGAGCAGGCCGAAGTCGTCCTCAACAACCTTTATAAGCACACCCAGCTTCAGACCGGCTTCGGCATCATCATGCTGTCGATCGTCAATGGGCAGCCGCGCGAGTTCGGCTTGATCGACATGATCAGGGCCTTCATCGACCATCGCGTGGAAGTGGTGCGGCGGCGCACCGAATACGATCTGCGCAAAGCTCGCGACCGCGAGCATTTGTTGCTGGGCTTCCAGAAGGCTCTCGACAATCTGGATGAAGTGATCCGCCTGATTCGGGCTGCCAAGGGCCCGCGTGAGGCGCGCGATGCCATCGTCGCGGCCTTCGAGTTCACCGAACGGCAGGCGCAAGCCATCATCGAGCTGCAATTGCAGCGGTTGACTGGCATGGAGCGCCAGAAGATTCTGGACGAGCTGGCCGAGATCCAGCGCCGCATCGCCGAATACCTGGAGATTCTAGGCTCGGAAAAAATTCTGCGCGACGTCATCATCAAGGAGCTGAAGGAAATCCAGAAGGAATTCGGCGACGCGCGCCGCACCGAGATTATCGACGACGCCGGCGAGATTCGCCTGGAAGATCTGGTGGCGGTGGAAGACGTCGCCATCACCGTGACCCGCGGCGGATACCTGAAGCGCACCTCGGTGGACACCTACCGGAGGCAGACCCGCGGCGGCAAGGGCCGCATCGGCATGAGCACGCGCGCGGAGGATTTTGTGGAGTACCTGATTGTGGCCTCCACCCACGCGTTTCTGTTGATCTTCACCAACCGCGGCCGGGTCTACTGGCTGAAAGCCTACGAGATTCCCGACGCCGCCACGGTGGGCAAAGGCAAGCACATTTCCAACCTCATCAACCTGCAGCCGGATGAAACCGTGAAGGCGTTTCTGTCGGTGAAGGACTTCGTGCCGGACCGCTACATCGTCATGGCGACGCGCCGCGGAGTGATCAAAAAGAGCGAATTGACGGAGTTCGACAATCCCATGTCGCGCGGCATCATCGCCGTATCGCTCGACGACGGCGACGAGCTGATCTCGGCCAAGATCACCAACGGCAAGAACTTCGTTTTCCTGGGCTCGCGCGAAGGTCAGGCCATCCGCTTCAAGGAAGCCGACGTGCGGGCGATGGGCCGCCAGGCGCGCGGGGTTCGCGGCATGGATCTGGCCGGCGACGATTATCTGATCGGCATGGAAGTGGTGGAAGAGGAAGGCCTGATTCTTTCCATCGCCGAAAACGGTTTCGGCAAGCGCACCAAACTCTCCGATTACCGGCTCACCGGGCGCGGCGGCAAGGGCGTGATCAACATGAAGACCACCGGCAAGACCGGGCCGGTAGTGGCTATTCTCCTGGTGAAGGAAGATTCGGACCTGATCATCATCAGCCAGAGCGGCAAGATCATCCGCATCGACGCCTCCACCATTCGCCAGGCCGGCCGTTCCACGCAGGGCGTGAAACTGGTGAGCCTGGAGGACGGCGACAAGGTGGCGGCGGCTTCGGCCATTCCCGACACCGAAAACGGCGACGGGCAAGAGACCCTGCCGGTTCAGTAGACTGGTAGTATGCAGCCGGCTGAGGAAAAACAGCAGCGTTTATTTTCGATCCTGCGACCCATGGGACGGGCGCTGGTGGCCTTCTCGGGCGGGACCGATTCGGCCTACCTGGCCTGGGCCGCGCACCAGGTGCTGAACAGCGGGGCCCTGGCGGTGACCGCCGATTCGGCCTCCTTGCCGGAGTCGCACAAGCGCGACGCGGAAGCTTTTGTGAAGCGCTTCGGAATCGCGCATGAATACATTCACACCCGCGAATTCGAGAATCCCGATTACCTGCGCAACGACCCCAACCGCTGCTTCCACTGCAAAGACGAGCTGTTTACCCGCATGGGGGAAGTGGCTCGCGAGCGCGGCTTCGAACACATCCTCTACGGCGTGAACCAGGACGATCTGGGCGACTACCGTCCGGGGCAAGCCGCCGCCCGCCAGCACCGCGTTTCGGCGCCGCTGGTGGACGCCGGTTTGAGCAAGAGCGAAATCCGCGAGCTGTCGCAGCGCGCCGGCTTGCCCACCTGGGACCGCCCGGCATCGGCCTGTTTGAGCTCGCGCATCCCTTATGGGACGCCGGTCACCATTGAGAACGTGAAGACGGTCGAAACCGGCGAGGAAGAGTTGAAGGCTTTGGGATTCCGCCAGTTCCGCGTGCGCTTCCACGGCGACGTGGTGCGCCTCGAGATTGCCCGCGACGAATTACCGCGCGCTCTGACCATGGAAATGGCCGCCAGCTTCACCCGGATTTTCCGCGGATTGGGATTCCGCTACGTCACCCTGGACCTGGAGGGCTACCGGCAGGGTTCGCTCAACGAAGTGTTGCCGCAAGCACAGCCGCCCGTGCTGGCTTAGAGGCCAGAGCTAGAAATCGTCTTCTTCGGACGATTTTTTCTTGCTCCTGTGCCGCATCACCGCCAGTACAATCAGCACCACCGCGCCGATTCCGGCAATCAGTTTCACGCTTTCCTGCGTGATCAAAAAAGCCAATGGAGCAGTCATAATTTACGAGCTCTGAATTGGGCAGTATAGAACAGATCGCGCGCCAAAAGCCAGCCTAGCCTCGTGGAGTAGGCCTTGCGGCCTACGACGTGCTGCCGGCAGCTAGTACAAGTAGTCCACAATCCTCCGCAGCCAGGAGGCCGGGCCTTTCGCCTGTGGATCCCGGCGCGCGGCGGACGCACTTTCGGCGGCCAAATCCCACTCCTGGCAGGCGGCGATCAGCTCCACCATGCACTCATTGACGGCATTGCGCTCGCTCCGGCCGATGGCCGAGCTCGCCCGCTGCTGGGGAGCGTGCTCGCCCAGATTGGCCTTCAGCAGCGGCACCCAGGGATCGCGGAGTCCGTACTTGAAGCACAGCCCGCGGGCCCGCGGCGTCATCGCTTCCAGCCGCCGGCGGCTCTCCACGTATCTTTGCTGTTCTTCCCGCAGATCGCCGCTGACGATGCCGGAACGTCCCGGCATGCGGTAGTATTTTTGATATTTCGCCTCCCAGGCATCGACGGCTTCGAGGTACTCGCGCAGAACTTCTTGTAGCTCCAACACGAATTCGCGTTCGGCGATCTGGCTCTGGCTCTGGTTCATGCCTTCTGCCACGCTTTTCCGACGATAGCAGAACTGGCCGCGGCGGTTCAAATCCCTGCGCTCGCGAGGTCGGACCATTGGTCGAGTATGCGTTCGGCCTCAATGTCAATGAGTACCCAGTTTCCGAAAATCAGTAACGTATTCCAGGGCGGACCACTCGGTTGCTGAAGATGTGGCCGTAATTGCGAAACGGCGTTGTGGCAACTTTTGTTGTTGCGCGGTGATGCCTCACATCCCGAAAGACCGCGCCAAAGAAAAAGCGGGCGAACCCGGAGAGGATTCGCCCGCCCAAGACCTCGAGCTAAGAGGAACTGTTGGAACTTAGAAGTACAGCCTCATCGCCATCTGGATGTAGCGCGGGCTGCCAAACCCCGTCACCTGGCCGAAGGTGCTGCTGGTGATGCTGGTGGCCGGATTGTTCCAGTTGGCGTGGTTCATGATATTGAAAAAGTCGGAGCGGAATTCGAGCTTCCACCGCTCCTTAATGGCGAACCGGCGGCTGACGGCCATGTCCCATTGGATCGAGCCAGGGCCATAGATGGCGTTGCGGCCCAGGTTCCCGAACGCAGCGGTCGCAGCGGTCGCAGCGACGCAGTTGGGCGACAGGGTCGCAGCAGACACAGAATTAATCGAGTCCGCGCATATAAATGCGTTCGGGTTAAACCAGAATGGGCCGGTAGCGGGGGCGGGCAGTTGGTGAACCTGGTCCGGTTCGAGCACGTCGGGACGGTCCAGGAGCTGGCCGCTAAGGGAAATATCCTTGCCGCCAACGCTGAGCTGGATCGGGTTGCCGGTTTGAAAGCTGATGATCGGCGAAACCTGCCAATCCTTGGTCAGCCCCTTGGCGAACCCGTTCCCGACGCCCGGGCTGGAAGCGACCACGGTGGCGACAAATACTTGCCGGTGGTCGTAGCCGCAATTGCCACGCTCGCCCTCGGCGCGGTTGAGCGGATTTTGATAAACAACGCCTGCCAGCTCGCCGGCGAAATCCCACGAACTGCTGCAGTGGCTCCAGGTATAGTTGGTCCGCAGCGTGTAGTGTTTAGCGAACTGGTGCTGGGCGGAGAGGAACAGCGCATGATACTCGGAGTCGCCACCGGAATCGGTCTGCTGAATTTCGCCGTAGTATTGTCCGAGGGTGGGGTTGACCAGACTCGTCAGGCGGCGGGCGTTGACATTGGAGGCGCTGGGCGCGACGCCGTTGACAACTGCGGTTGGGATGGAGTAGTTGACATCCGTCGATCCCCAGATATCCCGGCCGGCGTTGCCCAGGTAGTTGGCTTGCACCACCCAGTCGGCGGCAATCTGCCGCTGGTAGCTGAGGTTCCATTGCATCATGTAGGTGACCGGCAGGTTGGGCGGAATACTGACGTTGAATTCATACGTGGGGAAAACCGCGTTCCCGGGGAACGGATCGCCGGGTTTGCCGTTCAAGACGTACCCGTTGAAGGGATTGGAGAACAGGTTGCTTCCCACAAAAAACTCGTTACTGTTGATGGTGATCGAAGAGACGTAGGGCGAGTTGGTGGTCCAGCGCTCGGGATAGAACAGCTCGGTAGTGTCGTGCATCAGCGAGAAGCCAGCGCGGATGGTCTGCTTGCCATCGCCCTTGGGATCCCACACCAATCCGAGGCGCGGTGAGAAGGTCGCCCAGTGGGACTTGGTGAGAGCTTTCCCGTAAGGGTCTTGCGCGCTATCGGTAGAGAAGATCAGCCCCGCGGGCGCAGTGGGGTACCGCGGGTCCGCGGTGTGCCAGCCCTGCAGGAACAACGGCCAACTGAACTGATTGCCGCGGCCGTACTTGTCGTAGGCCGGCACCGACGGCTCCCAACGAATGCCGTAGTTGATGCTGAAATGCTGCGTGGCCTTAAAGGAATCCTGCACGTAAGCGGCGATCACGGTCTGGCGAAGGTAATCGGAAATCACGTTCCCGTCGGTCAAACCGGAGAATTGGCCGGTCATCAGGTCTGCCAGGCCGTCGCCGGTGTAGGTACCGTTGAAGGTGAACTGGCCGTTGGCCTGCTGGTAGTTGTAAGAGTTGAACTGGTCCTTGCGGCCGTCGAAACCGATGCCGATCTGATGGCGTCCGCGGATGATGGTGAAGTCGTCGGCTAACTGATAGGTGTTGATATTGAAATCCGCCAGGGCGCAAGTGCCGCAGCCGACGGAGAACCCGCCGCCGGAGTAACCGCTGACGGAGAGCTGGGTGTAATTCGGCTGGTTGATGAACATATTCACGCCAAGGGTCCCTGGGCTGAACAGGTTGGGAGGCGCAGAACGATTGTTGCGCCGGCGATCGAAAGTAAGGTGCAGCGAGTTGACGGCCGTGGGGCTCACGGTATAGGTTTCGCCCACGGTCATGGTCTGCGAACGATCCCAATTGGCCGGCGCCGCCAGGGTGGTCAGGGCGTTGTTGTCGAGGAAGACTACCTCACCGTAGTAATCGTAAATATAGTAGCGGCCGAAGAAGATGTTCTTAGAGTTGATGTTGTAATCGATGCGGCCAATCCATTGGTCGTCGGGGTTGTTGGCCGGATCGCCGTAGGTGACGGTCCCGCAAGGATTCGTGGACGTCGGGAAATATGTAGAAGCCAGTTTCAAGCCGGCAGGATCGAAGGTCGAAGTGGGAATTTGGTTGTTGGGGTAGGCAACGCCTTGGGGGTTCTTCAGGGTTCTGGCGGAAGACAGGCAACCGCCTGTCGACTTCGCGCCATCCACCAGGCTGAAATCGCCCGACAGGGTTGCAGCCGTCGGATCGTAGGCGGTGGTGCCAACCGGATTGCTGCGCTGCCGGGTACCCTGGTAACCGCCGAAGAAGAACAGCTTGTCTTTGATGAGATGGCCGCCGGCGACGCCGCCGAACTGGTTGCGCTTCAGGGAGTCGCGGATCGGCTGCGAACTGGCGATGCCTCTTGGACGCGCGTTCAGATCGCCGTTGCGCAAGAAATCGAAAAGATCGCCGTGGAAAGCGTTGCTGCCCGATTTGGTCACGATATTGACCGTACCGCCCGGATGCAGCCCGTATTGGGCGGACTGGCTGCTGGTCATGACGTTGAATTCCGCGATCATGTCGGGGACTGGTATGGGCAGGTTGACGTTGCTGAAGGCGTCGTTGTTGTCGCCGCCATCGAGCAGGTAGTTCACCCCGTTGGCCGCGCCGCCCGCCACCGAATACGACGTGGAACCTTGGGAACCCTGAATGTTCTTGCTGCCGGTCAGGTCGCCTCCGTTGAGCGTCATGGTGTTGGTGGCATAGCCGGAGATGGCCAGAAGCTGTGTCGGGTTGCGGCCATTCAGCGGCAAATCCACCATTCTTTCGTTGTCGACGAGCTGTGAGATGGAATTTTCCTTGGTTTCCACCTGTGCCGCGTTAGCCGTAACCTCGACGCTCTCAGTGGTCGAGCCGACTTCCATGACGACCGACTGGGTGCGGTTGTTGCCGGCGTCGAGAATGATCCCCTTCTGGACGTAGTTTTTGAAACCTTTATAAGCGATTTCGAGTTGATAATTGCCGGCCGGAAGGTCGGGAAATTGGTAACGGCCGGTGAGGTTGGTCGTGGCCAGATGTATCTGGTCGCGGTCCACCTCAGTGGCCTTGACTTGAGCGCCGGCAATCACCTGGCCGCTCGGGTCGGTGACGTAGCCATCGAGTTGGGCCACGGCCACCTGTTGGGCACTGGCGGCTGGCACCGCCAGAAAACCGGTTACGGCGAGGGCGAGCAAAGCGATTACCGCCCTGAATCTAAGATCTCCGGAGACCCCGAAAAACGACATAGTCTAACCTCTTTTTTGGGCTCCCGGCTACGAAGCCGAAAGCTGATCGAACGTTGACTTACACTCTGGTCTGCAGCAGTAGCAGCACGGCGACGGCACAGGTAGAGTTGCAGATCCAGCCTTCGGGCGCAACCCATGCGCAGCCGTTTTGAAGCTCCAAAGCGAAACTCGTATCGATTGGAACGATAAACGATGTAAACGCCAAGGTCAAGTTAATTCTAGTAAAGCGTCCGTTTAGCTTTTTTAAATGATGCAGTTGGGCGGATTACCTTGCCGCCGTCTGCGGCAACGTCCCTAGGTAATTCCCATAACCGACGATGACCGTCGACGCCACCAGCACCGCCAGGCTGAGCCCGAGCCAGCTTTTGGTGCGCACGCTGGCGCCCCGCCATTCGTGCAAGGCGATGCCCCACAGACTGCTGAAGATGATAATGCTGGCCATCTGCATAGTCCAGCACGAAAACTTGTACGCGCCCATCTGAGTCTCGCCCATGGTGTAGAAGAAGAACTGGAAGTACCACAAGGTTCCGGCCAGCGCGCAGAAGAAGTAGTTGTTGAGCATCGGAGCCCGCTCCGGCGCGCCCGGCGGGCCAGGAGCCGGCGGCGCCTTCGCCCCTTCTTCACCCGGCGCGTCAATGGCGTTTTCGACGATGGGCTCCTGTTCGCGGCCGGGTTGGTGACTGCGGATCCTGGACGAAAAATACTCGTACCCGGTCTTATTCCGGAAATTCAGAATCAGGCACCAAGCGAAATTGGTGGTAAAGCCGCCCAACAATACCACCACGAGAATCGGCAGGCCCTGCCACAAGGTGCTGGTACCGTGGCGCAAGGTGATTTGCCGAATTTCGGCCCCGGCATCCAGGCCATAAGAAAAGCAGGCGCTCATGATGCCCGAAAAAGTCGCGACCAGGATCCCCTTCTTCAGGCTGAATTCCTTAATGACTGCGGTCCTCTGCTCGGGCGACATTTCGCGCTCTTTGGAGGTGCCCGCCACGCCGGCCAAGGCAATGCCCACCATGCACACCGCGATTCCGGCCAGGATTACTTGCCCGGATTGGGTGTGTGCCACGTGCCCGAACTGCCCGTGGAAAATAGGCGGCATCAGGGTGCCGAAGGCGGCGCAGTAGCCGAGCACCATCGCCATTCCTAACGACATGCCCAGGTACCGTATGGCCAAGCCGAAGGTCAGCCCGCCGAAGCCCCACAAGAAACCGAAGAAATAGACCCAAAACAGGGTATTCCAGGAAGCTTCGTGCAGCACCGCGGTCAGGTGGCTGGTCATGTAAAAACCCAGCGCCCAGGGCACCACGATCCAACTGAATACACCGCCGGCCAGCCAGTACGTTTCCCAAGACCATTTCTTCACAAAGCGAAAGGGTACGTAGAAACTGCCGGAGGCCAAGCCTCCCAGCCAATGAAAGACTACTCCGAGTGCGGGATTTGGCGTCATAAGGTGTGTCCGGATACGAAACCGCTATTGTAGGGCCGGAACGCGCCACCGCCTAATTTTTTTCCACACCTGCCGTTTTTTCCCGGGTGGGGCGGGGCTTTAGCCGGCCTGCCGGCTGTTCAGCCGGCGCTACCGGCTTATCCTCAGAATTCGACCACCGGCACTGCCCGCAATTCCCGCGTTCCCCCATGAATGTTTTCTAACATTAACGGTGTTTCAGCTTCGCAACTCAGCCGCCGCGCATCCCGTTTCTCAAAACAGGAGGACCGTGATGAAACGGATATGGATGGCTGGAGCGTTCGTGATGGCGAGCACGCTCATGACCGCGTGCGCGGGAGGCGCCGTAGTGGTGGAGGGCCCGCCGCCGCCGCGCTATGGCGTCGTCGGTGTGGCGCCCGGGCCGCGCTTTGTCTGGGTGGAAGGATTCTGGGATTTGCGCGGTTCGCGTTGGGAGTGGGCTCCCGGACACTGGGTGCGTCCACCGCGCGCACGGGCCGTATGGGTCGCGCCCGAGTGGCGGCACGAGAGCAACCGCTGGCGCTTTCACAAAGGTCATTGGAGATAGCGCCGCGGCCAACAGCAAGGGAGGGCGGCGCCGTTTGACGCCGCTCGCCCTCAGTCCATTTCGATGTCCTGCTTCTTGTACTTTGCCAAAGGATCTTCGGGCTTCGGTGGCGCCGGCCACTTGATCATGATGACCAGAGCTGCAATCGTCGCCGCCAGGAACAGTGCCAGCACGATATAAGAGAAGGGCGCCCACTTGCCAATCCAGTCGCCGGCGCCGCCCAGCCTCTCAAAGAGCGGCACACGGATCTGTGGCATCATGAGCACAAAGATGAAGAGGAACGCAAGGGCTGCCCACATATCGTCTCCTCGTTACACAATAAAGTACTGGTACTACTGTAGCATAAGCTGCACGGTTTGACTAGGCCCTTCCAAAGCCCATATACTACATGGACAATGTTCAGTATTCATCGCGTTCTCCTGGCTGCGGCTTTGACCGCCCCCTTTCTCTCCAGCCAGTCCCTCTCCGGTCTCTGGGATGCCGCCATCAAACTGAACGGCCTGGAGATCCCCTTCCGTTTCGAGATTTCAGGCAGCGGAACCGGCGTCCGTGGCTCGTTTTTCAACGGCGATCAGAAAGAGACTTCCAATAGCGGCCAGTTTGACAACGGCGCGCTGCGGTTGCGCTTCGATTCCTATTCCACGCGCTTAGAAGCCACGCTGAAGGATGGTGCGCTCGATGGCGACTACGGCCGCGAAGGCCGTCTTTACCCGTTTCACGCCGTCCGCTTCGCGCCGCCCACTGAGGAAGCCAACGCCCAAGCCCCTTCCATCGCCGGCCTCTGGGAAGTAGCCACCAAGAATGCCAAGGGCGGCGAGGGTGCATGGCGCTTCATCGTACGCCAGTCCGGAGCCGAAATCTCCGCGGCCATTCTGCGGGTGGATGGCGATACGGGCGCGATTGAGGGCAAATATAAGGATGGCAAATTCGTGTTGAGCCACTTCGATGGCGCGCGTCCGCTCCTGCTCGAAGTGACCCCTCAACCCGACGGCACCCTCGCTTTGGTCCAAAACGGCCGCACCAAACTCACCGCCGTACGCTCCGATCGGGCGCGCGCCGAGGGACTTCCCGAGCCCGCCGACCCCTCCCGCCACACTAGTGTCAAAGATCCCTCGGAACCCTTCCACTTCTCCGCCCCCGATCTGGAAGGCAAGCTGGTTTCGGATCGCGACCCGCGCTTCCGCAACAAAGTCGTGATCGTCGCCATTTCGGGAAGCTGGTGCCCCAACTGCCACGACGAAGCCCCGTTCCTCGGGGAACTCTACCGCAAATATCGCGGCCGCGGCCTCGAAATCGTCTCTCTGTCCTTCGAGCAGGGCGAGCAGTTGAAAGATCCCGTGCAATTGCGCGCTTTCATCCGCGAATACAGCATCGACTATACCGTCCTGGTGCCCGGCGAGCCGTCGGAGCTGGCCGCCAAAGTCCCGCAGGCGGTTGGCCTCGATTGCTGGCCCACCACCTTCTACCTGGGCCGCGATGGCAAAGTCCGTAGCGTCCACGCCGGTTTCCCCGGCCGCGCCAGCGGTGAGTTCCACGACCAGCTCCGCCTCGAAGTGAGTGACTTGATCGAACGCCTCCTGGCGGAAACTCCCTCCGTGGAGTAGGCCTTTCGAGGCCGCGCTTAAGACAGTTGTGACTTTCCATACAGGCCTGTACCAAGCCATCTGTTACCATGGCTCTGCTAAGGAGATTCTGCCTGTATGTCCAAGCAAGACGAAGCTGGTCTGATTCTGAGATTGTACGAGCTGCGCCGCGAGGAAGTCATGCGCAAAGCTCGGGATTGGTTCTTTTCGGAATTCCATCCCGAATCGATGGAAGATTACACCAAAGCCCTTTTCAGCGAACACAGCAATTACGTGCGCATGGTCCCAACTTATTGGGAAATGGCCGCGGCTCTAGTCAATCATGGCGCCATCAGCATGGAGATGTTTAACGATACCAACGGCGAGCATATCGGCGTTTTCGCCAAGATCGAGCCGCTGCTTCCTCAACTGCGCGCTTCCTACGCGCCCGACGCGTTTAAGAGTCTGGAAAAGCTGATCGACAGCACTCCCGACGGCCGCAAGAAAGTCGCCGCTATGCGCGAGCGCATGAAGGCCATCCGCGCCCAGGTGCAATCGCAACGGGTGGCCGCCGCCAAAGGCGCCTAAACCATTTCAGTGGGGCAGGCCATCGTTTTTCGTGGCCTGCCATCCTCACTAACACACGGCGGCTTGACAGACGACGGAAACCGATCGTCTGTCCCACCTTCCTCACTGCCCCCGTATCGCCCACTCCACCCGGCCGATCACCGTCCTACCAGGCATGGGTACGCCCTGGATTTCCTGATGGCCAGTGTTGGTCAAGTTCGAGAGTTGCAGGAACGGGTGAACGCGACCGCGTCTATAGGCGGCCCGGCGGTTTGACTTCGCGGTTTGAAAAAACAAAATTGCCTGGCGGGTAAATATAGCCATTTCTGTTGGTTAGGGCCAATTTGGGCCTCGGCCACTGGGGGGTGTGTCGTTGTGCGTCTTTGTGCATTTTACGGTGAAATCCGGTCTGTCGCGATCCGCCGCCACGTGTCAACCCCGCTCCACACGGGGCGAGGGATGCACAAGGACGAACCGCTTCGCGGCAAGGGGCGCAAATTGCGGCGGTATCGATAAAACCAATCATATCTAGCGATTCAGCCACACTAGGGCGAACCCACCCCGCTTCGGGTTGTGCAATTTTGGGCAAAAATATACTTGACTAAGTAGCCAGATTCCCGTATAGTGGAATCATGGCCAGCGAATTCAAGACTCTTCAGGACGCAATCATCTACTTCTCCGATCCCGACAACTGCTTGCAATACATGGTAGCCCGGCGCTGGCCACATGGCGTGAGCTGCCCGACCTGCGGGAGCGCCGATGTTCGCTTTCTGGCGAACCAGCAGCGGTGGGAGTGCAAGGAGAACCATCCCAGGAAGCAGTTCTCCGTCAAGGTCGGAACCATTTTCGAGGACTCGCCGATTCCGCTTCAGAAGTGGCTGCCGGCCGCGTGGCTGATCTCCAGTAACCGCAACGGTATTTCCTCTTGGGAGCTTCATCGGGCGCTCGGCGTGACCCAGAAAACCGCATGGTTCATGCTCCAAAGGCTGCGACTGGCCATGCAGGACGAGCAGACTGGCGGCAAGCTAGCCGGCGAGATTGAAGCGGACGAGACTTTCATCGGCGGTAAAGCTCGCAACATGCATGCCGCTGTGAAGGCGCGGCGGATCAAGTCGCGGGGTGGGGACGGGAAGGCCATCGTTACCGCTGTCCTAGAGCGCGGCGGAAGAGTCCGTGCGAAGGTTGTTCCTAATCGGCGCCGCGCTGCGATTCAGGATCACGTTCGGGAAAATGTCGAGGCGGGATCGAACCTCTACACCGACGAGCTTCAGTCGTACGAAGGCCTGGCGGCTGACTTTGTTCATCAGGTCATCAACCACGCGGAGTGTTACGTTAACGGTCAGATCCACACCAACAACTGCGAGAATTTTTGGAGTCTCCTGAAGCGTGGCATCAACGGTACTTACGTTTCGGTTGAGCCTTTCCACCTGTTCCGGTACGTTGACGAGGAGGTTTTCCGGTTCAATAACCGGTTGCCGATGAGCGACGCAGACCGGTTTAGCTATTTGATTCGAAAGGTAGTTGGCAAGCGTCTAACTTATGCCGAGTTGACCGGCAAGATGGAGGAGCAAACGAGCGAAGAGATCCCCTTCTAAAGGAAGGTTACCGCGGGGTCCGAAACGAAAGCTATAGCTACCTGGATTCGCGGTCTCGCACACCGCTAGTCCGGAATTCGCGCGCAATTTTATTATACAGGAGAATTGTCCGTGAAAACCAATATTCCGGTGAAATTCACTACTGGATTGGGCCTTTGTCTTTGCTCAGAAATTCTGCGAGATTTCTTGGAAAGGATGGGGACTGGATTACGGCCGCCAGCCTCCGATACTCGGGACTCGCAGAGAACTCTGCGCGAGCCATCTGGATCTCTGGAAGGGTCAACGAGCCCTTTGCCTGCAGAGCGTAGTTGATAGACATGACTTGAGCCTGTAATTCCAGGATCGTCAGAAACGAAGTTTTAGCGAAAACGCGGAACTCTTCTTCTGTCGGCATCCCGCCAGTCTAACGCCTTGCGCAGTACAATTAGGGCATGGCCGACCTTCCCACGGATCCAGGCATGGACCGGTTCAACGCCACCATGGACAAAGTGCTCTCGGTGTCATACGAGGAATTGCAAAGGCGAATCGCAGCGTACAAAGCGCGGGCCGCAAAGAACCCGCATAAGCGCGGGCCGAAACCGAAAAGGAAGTGATAAAGAACGAAATCTTCAGATGGGCAGCGCTCGCACTGGCCATTCTGTTCCTGGTGGTGTTCTGGCAGGAGTCGCAGAACGGAAGATACGTCCTTGTTCAGGGTGGCGAATACAATCCGCCCGCTGTGATTGACACGCGGACCGGTCGCGTGTTCATCGGCGCTCATATGCAGATCGAGAGATAGAGCCCCATCGTTGGCTCACACGTGTTTGGCTACAAACCTAGCGAACTTCTCAACCCGTTCAAGAACAGCGCGTGCTTCTGACTCTATGTATGGCTGACGGGCATGCGATACGTTATTGCGAAATATGTCTTTCATACCTGAATCCGGCGTGAAGAATGCGATTTCAAACCTAAATCGGCTTCAGTCGGTTAACCTTGCGCAGGATGCCGTTGGCCAGATCCTGGAGCAGTGGCGACTCTCGGAGGCGAAGAACC
>Ga0187888_1001552_pt1 | contig 21649 bp, 22 predicted proteins | sample June2016WEW_7_40_FD_132987 | JGI IMG/M metagenome (GOLD analysis project Ga0187888, IMG submission 132987) | Peatland microbial communities from SPRUCE experiment site at the Marcell Experimental Forest, Minnesota, USA - June2016WEW_7_40 | ecosystem: Environmental > Terrestrial > Soil > Wetlands... | reverse complement strand
GGTGGCGCGTGGTGATTCACCCCGGCGATTGGAAAGCCGCTGACATACCGGAAATGTACAAAGAATACACGGCCAAGGCAGAAGGCTCCAAGTAACCGCTGGCAGCTTGGACTGACTGCCCTAAGTCGGCTGATCTCGTATCTGTATACTTAATCGATAACCCAGGCAGCTCCCATGACACTGTGCAAATGGCCCGCCGGAATCGCGGCATGCGCCGCCTTGGCCGGCGCATTTCTGGCGGGTGGCGCCGATACGCCACCGGACGCTGAGACTTGGCGCTTCGATCGCCTCGACCAAATCGGCGGACGCCCCACCAAGATCGTTGGCCACCCACTCGTTGTCGATACTCCCATCGGCAAAGCCGTGCTGTTCAACGGCGTCGATGATGCCTTGCAGGTGGACGTTCATCCGTTGACGGGCGCGGAGACATTCACCTGGGAGGTGATCTTCCGGCCCGATCCCGGAGGAGGCCCCCAGCAGCGCTTCTTCCACCTTCAGGAGCGCGATCCAAAGACCAGCCTGGACACCGGGAACCGCATGCTCTTCGAACTCCGCGTCATCGATGGCCGCTGGTGCTTGGATGGAGTGGATTTCGCCGGAACCGAGCACAAGGTATTGATCGACCGCGAAAAGCTGCACTCGTTCGGTGTCTGGCACCATGCCGCACTTGTCTACGATGGTCATGAACTGCGGAGCTATGTGGATGGAGTTCTCCAGGGGTTTGCCGCCGCGCACCTGGCGCCGCAAGGCCCCGGCCATAGCTCGATTGGCGCGCGCAGCGATCTGCGGAGTTACTTCAAAGGCGCGGCCTTTCTGGCTCGTATGACCCGGCGCGCCCTCCCTCCCTCCGAGTTTCTGTCCGTTCCCGGCTTTCGCGAACATACCATCGCTACCGGTCTCGATGGCGGCTACCAGGTTGTCGCGGCGGACCTGAACCGCGATGGCAGGCCCGATCTCATCGCTCTTACTACCCGCTCGCATGAGCTCGTCTGGTTCGAAAACCCAACCTGGGAGCGGCATGTCCTCGCCAGCGGCTTCTCCCACATGATCAACTGCGTGACTGTCGGTGCGGACTCCGACGGCATACCTGATATCGTGCTGGCCAGTGAGTTCGACAATCTTGCCAAGAACAGCATCGGCCTGGTTTCCGTATTGCACCACGATGGCGATCCGCGCCGCCCATGGAAAGCCACCGAAATCGACAGGCTCCCCACTTCCCATCGCCTCCGGCTGGCTTATATCGATAATAGCGGCAAACCGGTCGTGATCAATGCCGCTTTGACTGGCGCCCGTGCGGAGTCCCCCGATTTCCGCGGACCGGCGCCGCTCGTCTATTACCGCCCCGGCGTCTGGAAACGGGAGTCCATTCAACCGGAGAATAACGGGTTAGTGCATGGTATCTACGTTATCGATTGGGACCGCGACGGCAGCGACGAAATACTGACTGCTGGTTTCGAGGGAATTCATCTTTTCAAGTTCGGGACCAGCGGCGAATGGACCAGCACCGCGATTGCCGCCGGTTCACCGGACCCATGGCCGAAATCCGGCTCCAGCGATGTCGCCGTGGGACGCCTCGGTACGGAGCGCTTTCTGGCCGCCATTGAACCATGGCATGGCAACCAGTTGGCCATTTATCGTCTGCGCGGAGCCGTTTGGCAGCGCCAGGTAATCGACGCTTCGCTGGTTGACGGACATACCCTCCAGACGGCCGATTTCGATGGCGATGGGAACGACGAGGTGATTGCCGGTTATCGTGGCCAAGGCTCCAGCGTGTATCTCTACCATTACAATCCGAATGACGGCACTTGGTCGCGGCAAATCCTCGATCGCGGCGGCATGGGCGCCGGCGCTTGTACCGTTGCCGACCTCAATGGCGATGGGTGGCCGGATATCGCCTGTATCGGCTTTTCCACCGCCAATCTGAAGTGGTATGAAAATCTCGGCCGGTAAGTCGACGTTGCGGCTTACTAAACCACTTCATAAGTTCACCAACGTATTCGCGTGCAACCGCTCACCGGATACGTGGCCGTACTTTGCGAAATTGAGCACCTGGTTGAACTCAGGCCGAGTGGTCTTCGAGGGAGATTACATAGTACTGCGCCGGCGTTGTACCTACGTTCTTCCAGCCATTGAGATCGTTGAAAGCGGAGAAAATCACGGCACCCGGCCCTAAGGTCGTGACTTGCCCGTTTAGTGTCACTTCGAGTGTGCCCTTTCGAATCACAATGACTTCTTCGTGGGGCTGGCGGGCGGGAGGATGCGGTGCTTGACCCGGCGCGAGTTCCGAGATGTGCATGACGATGTGCTGACCCCGCGTGGTCACACCGTTGAACACCGGGCGGTTTCTTGAAGCTCCATTGGCGCTGCTGCGCACCGGCAGGTCATCCAACCGATAGGTTTTGGATGCCAGTACTGGAATCGCGCCGTCGCCCTTCTTACCGCTCTTGGTGTCTTTCTCCTGCGCCGCGGCAACTGCTCCCGGCAAAGCCGGGAGTAAGCACGCTAAGTCCCTTCGCGAAAAAGTCATAAGTACCTCCCTGGCTGTTAGGCTAACATTTCCCTAAAGAATCGCATGCTCGCGTCGGCATCCGCCTCAAAGGTTCCATTCCCCTCAATGGAGAGACCTCGGTGGAAGCGAATTTTCTTCACGACGTCGAAGAAAGGTTCATATCCCGGGCTTTCAGACGCACTCCGCGGCCATCTCCGTCCGGCCGGGTTAGCGAAATGAAGATGAACGATTTCCTGGCGCGCCTCCCAAATGATTTGTGGATCTTCGTTCTCAAGGAACATATGATAAAAGTCCACGATCATCTTCACATGCGGATGGTTTAACTCATGCACCAACCGAAGCGAGTCGGCGGACTTGTTGATGATGTTGCTGTCGGGCCGCTTGAGCGCCTCAATCCCGATCACCATCTCGTGGCGCGCCGCCAGGTCGCCGGCCATGCGCAGAAAACTCCGGATCTGATCCCAGGCGCGGTCGCGTGAGAAGCCTTCCGGGACGTTGCGCGATCCGCCGCTGCCGTAGACCATGATCTCTCCGCCCAGTTGTTGGCAGCGGCCCAGTGTCCGGTCCACATAGGCCTCTACCTCGCGTTCGTTCACATCCGGGCCCACCACGCGCGTTTTGCGGAACAGAATGCGGAAACTCTTCGAGCGAATCGGCGATGCGAGCACCTGCGCCCGAAACTCCGCGAACCGGCTCTCATCCATCGCGGCAATTTCAGAGGCGTCAGGCTCGAAGTAGTCAAAGCCATAGCGAACGGCGTCCGAGAAATGCGCCGCATCCGCGCAAACGCCAATCTCCACAGCCCCAGCGCGGCCCGACAGCGATGTGCGAAGGGCTGCCCCCAGCAAGCCCATACCGCCGAGAAATGTGCGACGCGGCAATGGCATTAGGCGCCTTCGATCGATTCCGCCCAGACGAACGCCAACTCATCGTAGCATACCCCTTTTGAAATCCGCGTCTGCGAGACAGCGCCCTGACGATGGCAAATTGCGCTCGGGCGAAGAGTATGTCCGATGGGCTGACTTGTCGTTTGGCCGCCGGAAAGCCACCCTATTCGCCGCAAGGGGCCGCACGCCCGATTTCGGGGCGGCTGGCGCTGTCCCAGAGTGGCGTGGTCTTTCCGTTGGAGCAAACCGCCGACGCCAAGACTTCGCCTCCGCTGCGGATAATATGCAAGGCCGCGCCATGGCTATCGCCGACACCGCGGCTCATCCCCACATCGATGAGAAACAGGCGGCCGTAGACTTGGAACATTTCGCCCGCGTTCCGTTCCGTGCCGTCGGCAAGGCTGATGTCGGCGGGTTGGTGACCCTCCACCAGGTGCTCGGCGCCGAGAGCGGAGAGATTGGCGGCAAGAAGCTCGAATGCGGAACGGCGGGGAGTGTCGGCATCGACCCACGGCTTGGTGGCGGCGCCTTTGAGCGTCAGGCGTGCTTCCAACAGCGAATCGGCTCCGATCAATTGAGGGCTGGCGAAACCGTCGCGATCGACGCCCGCAATAATGGCGCTCGAGAGCTGGCCAATCGTGCGGCCACCGGTATTACCGGCATGGCAGAAAAACCACTCCCCAACCCTGGCAGCCATGGGCAGATCGCACAGAAATCGGCCGATCTCACCCCCGCATGCTGCGGTATCCGCCGGATTCACTCCGGCCGCGCGCAGCTCCTTGCTGAACTCCGCGGACTTGACGGCGCCCGGCTGGGCCAGGAACTCAGCTTCATGATTACCCATGAGGGCGATGACGCGGCCGCCGGCGGCAGCGGCGGCCGGCCCAAGAGTGCGCACCAGGCGCAGCACATCGAGCGAGCTGGGTCCCTTGTCGATCATGTCCCCAGTGATCGCCAGGACGGCGTCACCGCCACCCCAGGTGATGGCCGCGCCTGGTTTGCCGGCGATCAGACCGGCCATCCGGAGCAATTTCACCAGACGTTCATAGTCGCCGTGGATATCGCCGACGGCCCAAATTTGGCGTGCATCGTCGATAGTGACGACCGCGGGATGCTGTTGCCAATCGCGCGCAATCTTGCTGGCCGCACTGGCGGACGGAATCCATAAGCACGCAAAAAGCAGCGCCGCCGGAAGGCCAATCCGCGGAAGTCGGAACATGGCCCTACTGTAGCGAATGGGAATCGGGGGCGGCAAGATCATGGGCGTTGTCGCGGCCCGCGAGCTTCCGCTACACCGCTGGGGGTAAACTTGTAAAGTCTTAGGCAATCGTTTTCTTGCCGCGAAATTTTCTCTATGGCACATACCGCTGAGGAAAAGAAGAGGCTGTTGAATCGCGTCCGGCGTATCATGGGCCAGGTGGCCGCGATCGAAAGAGGGCTTGACGAAGAAGCCGAATGCTCGGATATCCTGCATAACATTTCGGCCTGCCGCGGCGCCATGGACGCGTTAATGGCGGAAGTGATCGAAGGTCACATTCGATTCCACGTTTTGTCCCCGGACGGCAGCGCCACCTCGGAGCAAACCCGCGCGGCCAACGATCTGGTCAGCGCCTTGCGCGCCTATCTCAAGTAATCGGAAGACACCCGGAATGAGCCAGAATCAGGACCAACTGAAAGCCGCGGCGGCCGAATCGGCGGCCGCGCGGGTGATGGACGGAATGGTGGTAGGGCTCGGATCGGGTTCCACCGCCGCGCTCGCCGTGAATGCGATCGGAAGGCGCGTCCGCCAGGGGCTGCGCATCACCGGCATTCCCACCTCGGAAGCTACCGCCGCGCGGGCGAAAGCCTTGGGAATTCCGCTCACCACCTTGGCGGAGGTGTCCGGCATCGACATCACCATCGATGGCGCCGACGAAGTGGAACAGGACAGTCTCAACCTGATCAAAGGGCTGGGCGGCGCGCTGCTGCGGGAAAAACTGGTGGCAACGGCAACCAAGGCCATGGTGATCGTGATCGATTCCAGCAAGCTGGTAACGCACCTGGGCGACCACGATCCTATTCCCGTGGAAGTGGTGCCGTTCGGCTGGGAGACCACCGCCGGCCGTCTGTCGCGCCTCGGTGCCACGCCGGTGTTGCGCCGCAATGTCAACGGCGAAATCTTCGTAACCGATGGCGGCCACTACATTCTGGACTGCCGCTTTCAGTCGATCCCGTCCGCCGCCGCTTTGGCCAGCGAGCTGGATCATGTCGTGGGCGTGGTGGAACACGGCCTTTTCATCGGCATGACCTCGGAAGTACACGCGGCCAGCGCGGATGGAGTCCGCGTGTTGAAAGCGCGGCTCTAGGGTTGCGGCCCCTGTCGAGTAGGCCTTTGGCCTGCGGTCACCTTTGGCGCCGGCTCTTACCCAGGCTTGAGCCAAAGGGCGAAGGGCGCGGCAACTTTGCCCAGGTTGGTGAGTGTGCCCACTACGGTCCAGCGGTCGATGCTGCCCAACACCCAGCGGCACCAGTCGAGGTACCGCTTTTCGCCGGTGGCCTGGTAGAGTCGCATCATCGGATCGAGTAGCAGCGTGTGTCCAGCCCGTAGTGCGCCTCGTAGCCGGCAATGGTGATGGGCTTGGGCAGGAGCCAGAATTCGGCTGCGCCCGGCTTCACCTTGCCCAAAAAGAAATCGCCCAGGCGCATGGCCGCGCGCCGCGCCGGAGCGCTTTGCCATTGGTCGCCGGCGGTGAGCAGGGCGTGCAGCGTGAAGTAGAGCTCGTAGGGATCCATGCCGCGCATGGGATGGTGCTGCCGCCGCATTGCAGCTCCATGGGGAAAGCCATCGCCGCGTTTCAAAGCCACGAGCAAATCAACCGCATCGTGGAAGGCTACGGGCTCATCCGCAGGACGCCGCGGACCATCGCCGACCGCGCCGCTCTATTTCAAGAGTTCGAGATGATTCGCAAACGCGGCTACGCCATCGATCAGGACGAATCCATCGAAGGCGGCTTCTGCATCGGCGCCCCCGTCGTGATCTCCGGCAGGCCGGTGATCTCCGCGGTAAGCTTGTCTATGCCGGTGGTTCGAATGAATCAGGACCTGGCGCCGGTCATCGCCGAAGCCGTGGTCGGGACCGCCAAGGCAATCGCAGCGGCTCTGGTGCGCTGAGCGGCTGGGCAGCCGGCCGTAAACATCGAATGCAAAAGCATACCCCCATCGCGGATTCAACCGTCCTGCCTCAAGCCGCGGAAAGCTTGCCCGTCATTGCCATCACCATGGGCGACCCAGCGGGCGTTGGCCCTGAGATCGTGGTCAAAGCGCTCGCCGATCGCGAGCTCGCTCCCCTGGCTCGGTGGCTGGTGGTGGGCGACGGCCGCGTTCTGGAAATGGCCGAACGGATTGCCGGCTTGAAACTCGAGGCCGCGGAACTCATCGACGTGAATACGCTGGGCGATCTGAAGGATTTTCGCTTCGGCCGCCTCGATGCGCGCTGCGGCCAGGCAGCCGTCGCTTACGTTCGCGCCGCCACCGAGCTTTGCCTGAACGGGAAGGCCGATGCCATGGCTACGGCGCCTTTGAATAAGGAAGCGGTCACTCTTTCCGGAATGGCGTTTTCCGGCCACACGGAGTACATCGCCGAGTTGTGCGGCGCTTCCGAATCGCGCATGCTGCTTGCCAGCGAACGCCTTTCCACCGTCCACGTCACCACCCACGTCCCTCTGCGCCAGGCTTGCGATCTGACCGGCGCGCGCGTCACCCGCACCATCGAACTGGGCGATGAAGCCATGAAGCTGCTAGGCTTCGCCCAGCCGCGGATCGCTGTGTGCGGGCTGAATCCGCACGCCGGCGAGCACGGCCTCTTCGGCTTCGAGGACGAGCACGTGATCCGGCCGGCCATTCAGGCCGCGCGCGCCAAAGGCATCGACTGCAGCGGCCCTCACGCTGGCGATACGGTTTTCTTGCAGGCCGCCCGCGGCGCCTACGATCTGGTGGTCGCCATGTATCATGACCAGGGTCACATTCCCATGAAGCTCATCGATTTTGAGGGCACCGTCAATATCTCCCTGGGTATTCCGATCATTCGCACCTCCGTCGATCATGGCACGGCGTTCGACATCGCCGGCGCCAACCGCGCCGATCCGCGCAGCATGAAGCAGGCCATGCGCATGGCCGCTCGCATGGCCGCCGCCAGAAGAGCCGCCCGCGGCGCCGTCATTCCCCGATAAGCCATGGGAACGCTTCGCTGGCTGGATGTGCTTGTGCTCGTCGCCTACATGGCGACATTGATAGGCGTGGGCGTGCGCTTCTCGCGGCGCCAGACTTCCACCGAGCGTTACTTCGTAGCCAAGCGGTCGATTCCCGGTTGGGCCATGGGTCTCTCGCTGCTGGCAACCCTGATCAGCAGCGTCACCTTCGTCGCTTACCCGGGTTCCGCGTTCGCCGGCGATTGGTCGAACCTGGTGCCGGGCCTGACCGTCTCGGTGGTAGTGATGCTGGTCGCGCTGGTGATCATTCCCTTTTACCGGCACGTGGTCGGCATGAGCGCCTACGAATACTTCGGAAGGCGCTTCGGCTACCCCGCGCGCGTGTATGGCTCCATCGGATTCGCGCTGGGTCATTTTTCCAAAATGGGCGTCGTCTTCTATCTGCTGGCGCTGACCGTGACCAGCATGACGGGTTGGGATACCGAGCGAGTCATCGTATTCGTGGGTGTCATCACCGTCGGCTACACCCTCATCGGCGGCATTGAAGCGGTGATTTGGGCGGATGTGATCCAGGGTTTCGTCTTATGGCTGGGAATTGCCGTTTGTCTCGGCTATCTGCTATTCCTGCCGCCCGGCGGTCCGGCTGCGATCTGGCACACGGCGTGGCAAAGCCATAAGATCAGTCTCGGCAGCACGGCCCCGGACCTCGCCAAACCTACCATCCTGACCCTCGCTCTCTACGGCTTCTTTTTTTACCTGCAGAGATACACCGCCGATCAGACCGTCGTCCAGCGATATCTGGTGGCGCCTACGGATCGGGCTGCCGTTCGTGGCGCCGTAATGGGATCGCTGCTGTGCATCCCGGTCTGGACGCTATTCATGCTGATTGGGACTCTCTGTTGGGCATTTTACCGAACCGGCGGCGCGCGGCTGCCTGCTTATGTGACTAAGGCCGACCAGGCGTTTCCTTACTTCATCACGACCCAGATACCGCATGGGCTCGCGGGATTATTTCTGGCCGCCTTGTTTGGCGCTGGGATGGCGAACCTTTCGTCGGACTTCAATAGCCTGGCGGCGATCGGGGTGGAAGATTACTACCGCGTGATGCGGCGGGATTCGTCGGAGCGGAGCCGTCTTCTCGTCGCCAAGATCATTGTGGCCGCGGCCGGCGCCTTGTGCGTGGCCATCGCCAGCGTGCTTGTTCACTCAAAGGGCCCAGCCCTGTCGCTCTGGTATAACATCGCGGCGATTGTCTCGGCCGGCCTGGTAGGCCTTTTCCTGCTGGCATTTCTCTCCGAGCGCGCCAGCGCCATTTCGGCGTATATCGGCATCGCTGCCTGCCTTCTGGTCACCGTTTGGGCTACCCTCACGCTCGATGGCGGCGCGGTATGGAACCTTGGCCGTTTTAATTTTCCGATGCATAGCTACATGATCGGAGTCATCGGCCATATCGTCCTGCTTACGGTCGGCTACGGCGCGAGCTTCGTTTTTCCAAACCGCGATGCCGCCGCGCGCGATCTTACCCTCTGGGGATGGCGCCGCCGCGCGCGCGGAGTCCGCCAATCGAGTTACTCATCGGCGCCAACCGCATCGCCCACGTGATTCATAAGTGACGAAATGTACTATCCGAGCCGCGACCGCGAGGGAGCGGACCCCACCGGTGCCGGTGCAGCGCGACCCCCTAGTCACGCATCGCCTGGGGCAATGGCCCGCTGTCTCAAAACGATTAGATCAACGAAGCGTGTACGCCTTGCGCTAAAATCAACCCAGACGGCTCGCGCGCCCGACCGTGCGCAACCGAACCCGCTATGACCAAAGTGACCATGCGCGATGTGGCCCGGCTCGCCGGAGTTTCGGTGGCCACCGTTTCCGCCGTGATCAATGGCGGCCCCAAAGTCAGCCAACTGCGCTCCGAGCGCGTGCGCCAGGCGATGGAGGCGCTCGATTATTATCCCGACCAGGTGGCCCGCAGCCTGAAGGTCGGCAAAACCGGGGTGGTCGGCATGGTGATTCCCGATATCACCAACAGCTTTTTCGCGCACTTGATCCGCGGCACCGAAGACGTGGCCCGGCAGCACGGCTACTCGGTGATTCTGTGCGATTCCGCCGAAGACCCGCAGCAGGAGCGGCTGCTGCTGAATACCCTGTTTTCGCGCCGCGTGGATGGCGTGCTGATGGCCTGCTCGGACGCTTCGGCGGCCTACGACCGGCTGATGCGGCGGCGCTTTCCCATGGTGTTCGTGGACCGCATTCCGCGCGGGCTCACCCACAGCGCGGTCTCCACCGATAACGTGGCCGCCGCCTGCCAGGCCACCCGTCACCTGATCGAGCTGGGGCACACCCGCATTGCCTTCCTCACCGGGCGGCTGGGCCTGTCGCCGCACGCCGGCCGGCTGGAGGGATTCCGGCAGGCGATGGAGGGGGCCAACCTTCCCATCCGGGAATGCTATCTGTGCCAGGGCGATGGGCAAACCGAAACCGGGTATCGGATCGGCAGCGAGCTGCTGGGTATGGAAACGCCGCCCACCGCCATCGTATCGAGCAACCACAACGTGATGCTGGGGCTGATGCGGGCGGTGGCGCAACTGGGCCTGAAGTGCCCGAGCGACGTGAGCGTAGTGGGATTCGACGATTCGGCCTGGAGCATGCACCACACGCCGCGGCTCACCGTGATCGCGCAAAGGGCCGACCAGATCGGCAAGACCGCCTTCGAGATGCTGCTCCAGAAAATGCAGGCGCCGGAAAGCGAGCCGCCGCAGCCGGAGTTGGTGCTGGTGCCCGCCGAACTGCGGATCCGCGATTCCACCTGCCCGCCCATCGCCCAGCTCAGCCTAAGCTCCTGAGTCCTCGCTAGCGTGGTCGATACGTTTCAATTCAGAAGGAGAATCGATGGCGTGGCAGCAGGACTATTATCCCCTCGCTCACAGCCTGGCGTGGTCCGCGCTGGCGGCGGCAACGCCCATGCTGGTGCTCATATACTTGTTGGCCTGGAAGCGCAAGCCGGCCTGGTTGGCAGCCCTCGCCAGCCTGGCTGCCGCCGCCCTGGTGGCGCTCTTCCTCTACCGCATGCCCCCGCGGCTGGCCCTGGCCTCGTCGATGTACGGAGCCGCCTTCGGACTGCTTCCCATCGGCTGGATCACCCTCAATTCCATCTTGCTCTACCGCCTCACGCTCGAAACCGGACAATTTGAATTCATCAAACGCTCGCTCACCGGCTTGACCACCGACCGGCGCCTGCAGGTTCTGGTGATCGCCTTCGCCTTCGGCGCTTTCATCGAAGGCGCCGCCGGCTCCGGTGTTCCGGTAGCGGTGGGGGCGGCGATGCTGGCGGGGCTGGGATTTCCGCCGCTCGAAGCCGCCGTCATCTGCCTCCTGGCCAACACCGCGCCGGTCGCCTTTGGAGCCATCGGCACGCCCATTTTCACTCTCAATGCCACCACCGGGCTACCCATCCAGCGCCTGAGTACCTGCGTGGCCAGCATCTGCGCGCCCTTTGCCTTGTTCATTCCCATCTACCTGACCGCGCTGGTAGGCGGCCGGAAAGGGGTTCGCGGAGCTTTGCCCGCGTCTCTAGTCTGCGGCGTTAGCTTCGCCTCCGTGAAATGGCTGGTGGCGTGGCGCCTCGGCCCGCAGTTGACGGACGTGTTGGCGTCTCTCGCCGCGCTTGCCTGCCTGGTCCTCTTACTGCGCGTGTGGCAACCGAAAGATAACGCTTCTCATGCCGCCGCGACCAACGCCGAGCGCTATCGCGACAGCGCGAAAACCATCTGGTGGGCCTGGGCGCCCTATATTTTGCTGGCTGCATGCGTGTTGCTTTGGGGATTGCCCCTGCTGCGAGGGCCACTCGACCGCACTACCCCGCTGATTGCCTGGCCCGCGCTCGACGGCCAGGTCCGCCGCATGCCGCCGGTCGTCCCCGCTCCCGCCGGATATGCCGCCGTCTACAAGTTCGAGTGGCTGGCTTCCCCGGGAACGGCCTGTCTCGTGGCCAGCGTCCTGGCCGCCATGTTGGCCGGCCTGTCGCCGCGGCGGTTTGCGGCTGTGTTCGCCAGAACTCTCCGCACCATGGCCTTCCCTCTGATCACCATCGTGTCCGTATTGAGCCTTGCCTTTCTGATGAATTACTGCGGCGCCACGGCAACCTTGGGACTGGCCTTCGCCGGCACCGGCCGGTTTTTTCCGTTCTTCAGTCCGTTGCTTGGCTGGATGGGCGTGTTTCTCACCGGCTCCGACGCCAGCTCCAATGCGCTGTTCGGCAATCTCCAGGTGGTCACCGCAAGGCGTTTGTCTCTGAACCCCGTCCTGATGGCATCGGCGAATTCCAGCGGCGGGGTGATGGGAAAGATGATCAGCGTGCAGACCATCGCCGTCGCCGCGGCCGCAACCGGCATGGATACGTCCCAGGAAACCCAGCTCTTCCGCTTCAACTTTTGGCGCAGCCTGCTGCTGGCCTCGGCCATCGGTTTGCTGACCACGGCGTACGCGTACCTGTTGCCGGCGTCCACCTTCTGAGAGCGGCAATTTATTGCGCGTGCGCGGTATGCATCAAATCCTACTGGATGACATCAAATTGAGTAATTGACATCATTATTGATTTATGCCATCATAAAGGTCATGAGGACGACGTTGACGTTGGAAGATGATGCCATCGAGGCCGTGCAGGAATTCTCGGTGCGGCGAGGCATTTCATTGGGTAAGGCGGCATCGGAGCTCATTCGCCGCGGCAGCCGGTACCAACTGGGTGTCCGCAAGGTGAATGGGTTGCCGGTGCTCGACGCTTCCGGCGACATACCGGCGATCACCGCCGAACGGGTGCGCGAGTTGCTGGACGAAGAATGACGCGCTACCTGGCGGACGTCAATATTCTTCTGGCTTTGGTCTGGCCGCGGCATACCGGGCATGCCGCGGCGCAGGCTTGGTTCGCCAAGTCCGGGCGCCGGGCCTGGGCGACCAACCCGCTGACACAACTCGGAGTGCTGCGCCTGCTGACCAATCCGGCGGTAACCTACGGCGCGGTGAGCGCCCGGACGGCGCTCGAACTGGTTGCCGAGGCGACGACCCATCCTGGGCACGAGTTCTGGCCGCTGGAGCGCGACCCTCCCGCGATCCTCAAGCCACTCGCCGCCGAACTGAAGGGCCACCAGCAATGGACCGATGCCCTGCTGCTGCTTCATGCCGCCGAACGGAACGGGGTGCTGGTGACCTTCGATGCGGGCATTGGCAAGCTGGCATCCGGCAAATTTGGCAGCCGCGTCCTGGTCTTGAAGCAGGGTTAAGACAACGCGAACCGGCGTCCGGGCTCTCACAGACTGAAGTCCGTGCCACCATGCGATAATCGGGGTTCTCCATGAAAGCGCGCGTGTTCGTTTCTTTCAAATCGACGGTGCTCGATCCGCAAGGCCAGACGGTGCGCTCCGCCCTCGAAGGCCTGGGTTATCATTCCATCGCGGATGTGCGGCAGGGCAAAGTTTTCGACATCGTTCTAGGCGATGGCGCCAGCCGCGAACAGGCGGTCAAAGATCTGGACGCCATTGCGCGCGAAGTGCTGGCCAATCCGGTGATCGAGGAATACCGGGTCGAAATCCTCGACTGACAACAGCCGCCCGAAAGGTTTTGCCCAAATTCCGCACTCTATAATGAATTCATGTGTGGGATTGTAGGCTACATCGGCGCGCGCAAAGCGGTGCCGATCATTCTCGATGGGCTCCGCCGGCTGGAGTACCGCGGCTACGATTCGGCGGGTTTGGCGGTATACGACGAACAGGGCGAGCTGGCGATACGGCGCGCCAAAGGGAAGCTGCGCAACCTGGAAGACGCCATCCGCATGAACCCGGTGGATGGCTCGTTCGGCATCGGCCACACGCGCTGGGCCACCCACGGCCGGCCTACCGAAGAGAACGCCCATCCGCATCGCGATTGCAAGGGCGACGTGGTGGTGGTGCACAACGGCATCGTGGAAAACTATCTCTCGCTCAAGCACCAGCTCGAAAGCGAGGGCCACAAATTCAGAACCGAAACCGATACCGAAGTGATTGCTCACCTGGTGGAGAAATACTTTTCGGGCAACCTCGAAGAGGCGGTGCGCGGGGCGGTGAAAGATTTGACGGGGGTGTTTGCGCTGGCCGTGATTTCGCGCTCGGATCCGTATAAGATCGTGGCGGCGCGGAACGGTCCGCCGGTGGTGGTCGGTATCGGCGACGACGAATACTTCATTGCGTCCGACGTGCCGGCGATTTTGAGCTATACCCGCGACATGTTCTTTCTGGCGGACGGCGACATGGCGATCCTCCAACCCGACGGAGTGCGTTTGAGCGATTTTGAAGGGCGGCCCGTAAACCGGCAGGTGGCGCACGTTCTCTGGGACCCGATTCTGGCGGAAAAAGGCGGCTACAAGCACTTTATGCTCAAGGAGATTTACGAGCAGCCGCGCGCCGTTCGGGATACCATGCTGGGGCGCGTGGGCCAGGAAACCGGACGCATCTTTCTGGACGAAATGGATATCGCGCCGGCCGAATTCGCGCGCTTCCGTCACGTGCGCATCATTGCCTGCGGCACCAGTTGGCACGCGGGGCTGGCCGGCAAGTTTCTGATCGAGAAACTGGCGCGCATTCCGGTGGAAGTGGACTACGGCAGCGAGTTCCGCTATCGCGACCCCATCATGCAGCCGGACACGCTTACGGTGGTGATTTCGCAATCCGGCGAAACCGCCGATACGCTGGCGGCGCAGCGCGAGGCCAAGCACAGAGGCTCCAAGACGCTGGCCATCTGCAACGTGGTCGGCTCCATGATTACGCGGGAAGCGGCCGGCGCGATCTATACTCATGCGGGGCCGGAAATCGGGGTGGCTTCCACCAAGGCCTTCACCTGCCAGTTGACCGCGCTGTTCATTCTGGCCATGCAACTGGGACAGGCCAACCGGCAGCTCGACGAAAGCGCCTCGCGCTGCCTGGTGCAGGAATTGCTCCGCATTCCCGGCAAGCTCGAAACCGTACTCTCGCACGATGCCATTTACGAGCAACTGGCGCGCGATTTCCACCACATCACCAACGCCCTGTATCTAGGGCGCGGCATTCACTATCCGATCGCGCTCGAAGGCGCTCTGAAGCTGAAAGAAATTTCCTACGTTCACGCCGAAGGCTATCCGGCCGGCGAAATGAAACACGGGCCCAACGCGCTGATCGACGAGAAACTGCCGGTGGTGGTGCTGGCCACGCGCGACCCCGCCAGCGAAGAGAGCTGTTTGCTTTATGAAAAGACGCTCTCCAATATTCAGGAAGTGAAAGCGCGCGAAGGCATCGTGATTGCTGTGGTCACCGCGGGCGACGAGCACGTCCGCAAATCGGCCGACCACGCCATCGAAATTCCGGCTACCCGCGAGCTGCTCAGCCCGCTGCTCGAAATCGTCCCGCTGCAGTTGCTGGCCTATCACATCGCGGTGCGGCGCGGATGCGACGTGGACCAGCCGCGCAATCTGGCTAAAAGCGTCACCGTGGAGTAGCCGCCTTGCAGCAATTTCAAGGGCGCCTGGAAGTGGCCACGCGCGGCAGGGGCCTGTACGATATTACCGGCCGGGTTGCCGACTGGCTGGACGGCCGCGGCGTGGGCGCCGGCCTCGTCACCGTATTCGTGCAGCATACCTCGGCGTCCCTCACCATTCAGGAGAATGCCGATCCGGACGTGATCGACGATCTGAACGCGTTCTTCGATCGCCTGGTGGCCGAGGACCCGCATCTCTACCGCCACACCATCGAAGGCGCCGACGATATGCCGTCCCACATCCGTGCCGCCCTCACGCTGACGCAGATTTCCATTCCGATCCAGCACGGCCGCATGGCTTTGGGCACCTGGCAGGGCATTTACTTGTTCGAGCACCGCGCCTCTCCGCACCGCCGCAGCGTGGTGCTGCATTTCCTGGGTGAGGCGGAAGCGTAGGGTCCACGCGCACAAAAATGCACAAAAGCCGTGGCCAGAACAGACTACGGTCGAGCGCGGGTGTCCCTCTTTTGGGGCACCGGCTGCCAAATTGCGCTCCGGTACGCTCATCCTGGGCCATATCGCTCAGTCCTATGCCCCTCAAGCCGTTTACCGCGGAATAATTAACCAAAATCTAAAGGAACATCTAGAGTTACGGCTACGGCTGGAGACTTGCAAGTAGGATGTAGAGGGTAGGTTGCTGGGCGGACATATTGTAAAGATCTACAGGTCCAATGCCTTTAGGGAATACCTCTTCGAAGACCATTCGCTACGGCATTTCGGTCGCGTCCGTGCTGGTTGCGCTTACGGTGCGTCTCGGTCTTGACCCGGTACTGGGGTCAACAGAGGAGTTCCTGGTGCTTCTGGCGGGCGTTTTCGTCGCGGCGCGCTACGGAGGGCGGGGACCGGGCTTGCTGGCCACGGCCCTAGCCGTGCTCGCGGCTGAATTCTTCTTCGTCGATCCCCAATACTCGTTTGCGATCACGCACCTTCGGGATATCGGGAGCATGCTTCTGCTCGCCGCCACCGGAGTGGCGATCAGTCTATTGAGCATCCACCCACGGGAGGTGGTGCTTCGAGAGTTCGAGGAGCCGCGCTCGTGGTGGAATGCGTCCTTCTTCCACAGAATCGCTCTGCTGGGAGGCGCGTTCGTCCTGCTGGCGATTTTGACCCGCCTATTGTATACGGACTTCGAGCGGGAAGAGGTCCAACGCTACTGGGTCGCGCACACCAATCAAGTGCTGAATACGGTCGGCAACCTGATCTCCCAATTGGAACATGCCGAAACGGCGCAGCGCGGATATTTGCTGACTGGCGACGAAAGCTACATCGGACCCTTTCAGGCGGCTCTGGAGGGGACGAAGTCCGCCCTGGCCTCTCTCCGCCACCTTACGGCCGACAACCCGAGTCAGAAGGTGCGCCTGGATGTCCTGGAACGGCTGGGCGAGGCGCGGTCCGCCGTTCTCCAGGAAAACTTCGAGGTGCGGCGGAGCTCGGGTTTAGACGCCGCCATTGCCCGGGTGCGAAGGGGCGGGGGCGAGCGGATCATGAACGAGTTCCGGGCAAACCTGTTCGCCGTGGAAGAAGCGGAACGCCGGCTGCTGGAGGCCCGTTCCGCCGCGGTGGAAGCCATGGCGTTGAGGACGCGCTGGGTGCTGGGGATGGGCAGCGGCTCGCTGCTCGTACTGCTGGCGATCGCCGGAGTGACGATCGAACGCGATATCCGGGACCGCGATCGGGCCCAGCAAATGCAGCGAACGAGCGAACAGCGCCTCCGCATGGCGCTCGATGCCGCGGATGCCGGCGCCTGGGAATGGAACCTCCAAACCAACCAAGACGTTTGGTCGGAGGAGTTGTGGAAGGTATATGGACTCGAACCGCACAGTTGCGAGCCCTCCTACGAAGCATGGCGGCGGATCTTGCATCCGGACGATCGCAAGCGTGCCGAGCAGGCGGTGACGGAAGCGGCGCGAGCGGGCGGCGACTTGAATGTGGAATTTCGGGTCTGCGATCGCAACGGCGCCCAACGCTGGCTGCTGGCCCGAGCCCAGCCGCTGCGCGACGCGGCCGGCCGGGCGATCCGCTACATCGGCATCGTTTTGGATATTACCCGCCGCAAGCAGGCCGAAGAGGCGTTGCGCGAGCGCGAAGAGATTCTACGTCGCTTTACCGATGTCGCACCCGTGGCGATTGCCATGTTCGACCGGGAGATGCGATACCTGGCTGCCAGCCAGCGGTTCAGGGACGATTACCATCTGGGGACGCAGCAGCTTTTGGGACGCAGCCATTACGAAATCTTTCCCGAGATCGACGAACATTGGCGGCAGGTTCATCGCCGATGCCTTGCGGGAGCCACCGAACATCACCCCGGGGAGCGGTTCGAGCGTTTGGACGGCGCCGAGCACTGGGTCCGTTGGGAGATCCAGCCGTGGCGTCAGGCCGCAGGGCAAATCGGCGGCATTGTATTGTTTTCCGAGGACATCACCGGCCAGAGGCGCTCGGCGCAGGCGCTCGAGGAGAGCGAAGCGAGCCTGCGGCTGCTCAATGCCGAACTGGAACAACGCGTTTGCCAGAGGACGCTGGAGCTCGAGAACGCGAATCGCGAGCTCGAAGCGTTTGCCTATTCGGTTTCTCACGATTTGCGCGCGCCGTTGCGCGGGATCGACGGCTGGAGTCTGGCGCTGGCCGAGGACTACGCCGGCCAGCTCGAAGGGCGCGCGCGGGAATACCTGGATCGCGTCCGTTCCGAGACGCAACACATGGGCTTGCTGATCGACGATATGTTGCAGCTCTCCGGCGTCACCCGCTCGGGCATGCAGCTTGCTCCGGTCAGCCTGACCCGCATCGCCCAAAATATCGCCGCCGGATTGAAACAAGCCGAAGCGGGCCGGCGTTTCGATTTCGTCGTGGAACCGGAGCTCACCGCCATGGGTGACGCCCGGCTGCTGGAGATCGCCCTTACCAACCTGCTGGCGAACGCGGTGAAGTTCACCGCGCTCCGCGAGGTGGCGAAGATCGAGATCGGCGCGACCACCCATGAGGGCAACCGGGTATTCTTTGTTCGGGACAACGGCGTGGGATTCGACATGGCATATGCCGGCGCCCTCTTCCGGCCCTTTCAGCGGCTGCACAAGAACTCCGAATTTTCGGGAACGGGAATCGGGCTGGCCATCGTGCAGCGCGTCATCCACCGTCACGGCGGGCGGGTTTGGACTAAGGCGATGCCCGCCCGTGGAGCAACTTTCTATTTCACCCTAGGAGCACATGAAAACCAACAAAGCGATCCTCTTGATTGAAGACAACCCCAGCGACGTGGAGCTCACCAAGCGCGCGCTGAAGAGAGGCCGTATTGCCAATAAACTGGTTGTAGCCGAAGATGGTGAAGGAGCGCTCGCGTGGCTGATGGGAGACGGTTCCGAAGCCGGTCGTGCCTCCGCGTTGCCCGCTCTCACGCTGCTCGACCTCAAGCTGCCCAAAATCCCGGGGCTGGAAGTGCTTCGCCGCATCCGGGCCGATGCGCGCACCCGGCGGCTGCCGGTTGTGATTCTTACGACTTCGATCGAAGAGCAGGATCTGGCCGCCAGCTATGACTTAGGCGTCAACAGTTACATTCGAAAGCCGGTGGACTTCAAACAGTTCGCCCGCTCGATCGAGCAGCTCGGCTTGTATTGGCTGGTCTTAAATGAGCCGCCACCGGGATGAGGGGGGCATGGTGAACGAAGCGCTCGATTTACTGCTGGTCGAAGACTCTGAAAGCGATGCCGCGCTGGTGGCGCGCCTTCTCGAAAAAGCCGGGTACGACGTTCGCTGGGAGCGGGTGGAAACTCCGGACGAAATGCGCGCCGCGCTGGACCGGCGGGATTGGCGCCTGATCGTCTCGGACCATCAAATGGGCCAATTCGATGCGCCCGCCGCGTTGCGAATCCTGCGCGAGTCCGGGCGGGACCTTCCGTTTATCATCGTTTCGGGCAACATTGGCGAGGAATTGGCCGTGGCCATGATGAAGTCCGGCGTGCACGACTATGTCCTCAAGAACAACCTCGCTCGCCTGGTTCCGGTGGTGGAGCGGGAGCTCCGGGAGGCGCGCGCGCGCAGGGAGCACGTACGCGCGGCCCGTGACCTGCGCGACAGCGAGGAACGGCTCGCCCTTGCCATTCAGGCGACGCAGTTGGGCACCTTCGATTTTCTGCCCCAGACCGGCAAAATCGTGTGGTCCGCCGAGGCGAAGCGGCAATTTGGATTACGGCCCGAAGCCGAGGTCGATTATGAGACGTTTCTCCGAAGTCTTCATCCAGACGATCGCGAGCGCATGGAGAAAACCATTCACGATCTGCTGCGGCCCGGAGGCGACGGCCAGTACGCCGCCGAGTATCGAACGATCGGGATCGAAGACCACGTCGAACGATGGATTTCTTCCTGGGGCCGCGTCTTCTTCGACGAGCGCGGGCTGGCCATCCGCTTCATCGGCGTGAAGCTCGACATCACCGGACAGAAGCGCGCGCAGGAGGAACAGGCCAAGCTGCGGGAACAATTGCAGCAGGCCCAGAAACTGGAAAGCGTGGGCAGGCTGGCGGGAGGAGTGGCGCACGATTTCAACAACCTGCTCACGGTGATTAACGGCTACACCGATATGCTGCTCAAACAGGTCGGCCCGGAAGACCCGATTCACGCGGACCTGACCGAGATCGGAATTGCCGGCGCGCGCGCGGCGGCTTTGAGCCAGCAATTGCTGGTGTTGAGCCGAAAGAATGTCATTCAGCCGGCGAACGTGAACCTCAACGACATCGTCCGGGAGGTGGAGAAGATGTTGGGGAGGGTGATCGGGGAGGATGTGCGGCTGGCGTCGGATCTGAGCCCATCCCTCGGACGCGTGCTGGCCGATCCGGGGCAATTGCACCAGGTGCTGATGAACCTGGCGGTGAATGCGCGCGACGCCATGCCGCAAGGTGGAACGTTGCTCATCGAAACCGCCAATGTCGACCTCGATGCCAGCGCCGTGGACCAATATACCGGGGTGAAACCGGGCTCTTATGTGCGGTTAAAGGTCAGCGACACCGGCGCCGGCATGACCGAGGAGGTTCTCGCACATCTCTTCGAGCCCTTCTTCACCACGAAAAAGCAGGGTGAAGGCACCGGCTTGGGCCTGGCAACCGTGTATGGCATTGTCAAACAATGCGGCGGGGCGATCCAGGTATCGAGCCACCCCGATCGAGGCACGACGTTCACCATCGATCTTCCCAGAGCGAACGGGACAAGCGCGGAGGAGAAAGCGGACCACGCGCCCTCAATGTTGCTCGCCACGGAGACCATCCTGCTGGTGGAAGATCAGGAGCAGGTTCGCAAAATGTCCGCACGCGTGCTGCGGGCGCATGGGTACCAGGTGCTGGAGGCAGGCAGTCCGGAGGAAGCGCTGCTCGCCTCCGGCCGGCACGCCGGCACGATCCACCTGATGCTGAGCGATATCGTGATGCCGGGTATGAACGGATACGAGCTGGCGGAACGGATCCGTCCCTTGCGGCCGTCCATGAAGATCGTCTTCATGTCGGGTTACAGCGACCGCGTCAAGTTGAATACCGGCGGCGCGGATCAAATGGATGCGTATCTCGCCAAGCCGTTTTCGGCCGAAGCGCTGGCGGCCAAAGTGTTCGACGTGCTGGGAGCGCCCCGTTCGATGGGCACGGTGTTGGTTGTGGACGACGAACCCGCGACTCGCAACTTCCTGTGTAAGATTCTGGTGGAAGCGGGTTATCGCGTTGCCGAAGCTAGTAACGGGGCCGACGCAGTGCGCTACATTGAAATCGCGGACGTGGATTTGATGATTACCGATCTCGCCATGCCCGTGCAGGAAGGCATCGAGACCATTCAGATGCTTCGCAGGAGCCGGCCGGGGCTCAAGACCATCGCCATATCGGGCCAGTTTGGGGCCTCTGTGTTGCGAGCCGCGGAGTATTTGGGCGCGGACGCGTCGCTTGCGAAGCCGGTTCAACCCGATGAACTGCTCCAAGCCGTGGCGCGCGTGATGCAGGGAGAAGCCCTATGAAGCCTTATATAGTCCTGGTGGACGATGACCGCCATATACTACGGTTTCTCAAGCAGGCGCTGGAGGAAAGCGGTTACGCCGTAGCCGCCACAAGCTCCGGCAGCCAAGCTCTCGCCCTCCTCAAGGTGCGTATGCCGGACCTTCTGATTCTGGACCTGAACATGCCGGAACCGGATGGCATAGACCTGCTGAGGATCGAACGAACCCAGTTTCCCTATCTGCGCGTTTTGGTGATCTCCGGATATCTGAAGGGCGAACAGTTGGAGGCGATGCGATTCGTCGGCGCATTCGGAACGCTGGAGAAGCCCTTTACGGCCAAGGCGGTGGTGAGCAAGGTTCGAGAGATGATCGGCGAGGCGCAGAAGCCCGCTGCCCAATCGGCAAAGAAGCGCGCCCGCGCGAACCGCGGGGAAGCATGACGGGAAACCAGGTGGGACAGACGCACACCTGTCCCGTTAAATTTTTCTCAGCTTCGAGAACCAGCTAGTTTTCATATACTTGCAAGGAAAGCAGCTCAAAACGATTTCATTCGTGATTACCTGAGAGGGTGAAT
>Ga0187888_1001550_pt1 | contig 21684 bp, 20 predicted proteins | sample June2016WEW_7_40_FD_132987 | JGI IMG/M metagenome (GOLD analysis project Ga0187888, IMG submission 132987) | Peatland microbial communities from SPRUCE experiment site at the Marcell Experimental Forest, Minnesota, USA - June2016WEW_7_40 | ecosystem: Environmental > Terrestrial > Soil > Wetlands... | reverse complement strand
TGATATCCTCGGGCTTCTTGTAGTTGGTCAGCAGTTGGTCGATTAACTTCTTGTCGATTGCCATGGGGTCCTCCTATTTTCTTCTTCCCATGGCCGTTTACACAGTTTTATTTACACCCTCTGCGCCAATAACCTTTAGCTCCCACAAGCGTCTTTTACCACAAGATTATAGAGATTCTGTGCTGCCTGTCGTTCGTCTTCGGTGTTTCTTGGCATCTCGAGGTACTGCTCCCTCAGGTCTACACAATCGCAGCTTTGGGACTTAGTCTCCTTGCGTTTCCAATCGGCGGGAGTAGTGAGTTTAATACAGGTGTCGCCCGTCGCTGGATCAAAGCGGAACGTCCTGAAGCCCCCGTTGCGCAACTCGTAATGGTGTTCCGGCGTCGCTTTCTGCTTCTGCTTCAGTTCGATCACATCAGCTTTGAGTTGCTTTACATCTGCTTCCAGCGAGCGGATTTTTGCACCCTGCTTCTGTGGGTCGCAGTCATCACTGTCTAGCAGAACAAAGAGGGACAGCAGGAGGATTGCCTTGAGCATGGTCTTGTTCCCTCGCTCGTGACTATAGTCCGCTTTGGCACCAACAGGTGTCAATAAACACCTATAGCGCCGCAGCGGTGTGGCTCCGCCCCAGTAGACACACCACAACATTAGACTGGCAAATAAGAATTTTGCCGAGCCGTGATCTTGAATTGCTAGCGGCTAGCGATGTCTCAAAAGGTACAGAAACACTTCCGCCATGAAGAAGATTCTCAGAGCAAGATGCTCGAATGCTCCGACTACTTCAATGAGTGCTTCTAGTATGCTTTTGAGAATCGCCAGCCATTGAACCGGTCTTGGCCGATGCAATTGTGTTTAGCGAGTTGCCAGAGCAGGCAAAGCCAACAACTTTGATTGTCTCAATCGGCATCGCAGCTAGGTTATTTACTACTCTGGCTCCCGAAGTGAAGGCCAGACGGGCTATCATGGGTGCACCGGAGAGGACATCGTGGGCTTAGTCGAAACTTCCCTAGAGGTTGTGAAGCTGGCTACAAAGATCGCCAACCCTGAGCTGGTGCAGGCTGCGACAAAGGCGAACATCGAAGCCCTTGAGATTAGCGGCAGGAATCTCGAACTCCGCAAACATGCGGAAGAACTTGAGAGCAAAGTGAAGCAGCTTGAGGCACAGCTGGTGCTGACCGGAGAAGTCTTCAGGGAGGGTGATTTCGTTTACCGTGAAGGGGAAAGCGGAGCCTGCTGTTCACGGTGTTGGGATGTTGATAATAGATTAGTTCATATCATCTGGGTCGAATTTGGACCGGGATGTCCGCAGTGCAAGATCCACGCGTTCCACGTTGTACCAAATCCGCACATGAAATAGGCGGGTGGCCCAGCTTTTGATCTTGCTGTCACAACTAGCGCAGGGTGGGAGTTGGAGTATTCACACAATGGACGAACACATGTCGTATCGACAGCATCGCGTCCCGCCCTTGCAAAAGACGCAAGGACGGGGCACCCACAGTCGTGTTATCGGAGAGGAAATCAAGACCGAAGGGCGGGCCACCCGCCCGCTCATCGCCGACATACACGAAAAGGAGACGTACAAATGACGTGGGAAGAGCACGACCTTATTAAGGATGAATGGAGCAAAGAGACCGCCGCACTCCGAGATTTGATGTATAGCACAAGCGCGTCGGCAGCCGACAAACGTGACGCCCTGAAAGAGTTCAAGCCACGAATGGAAGCAGCGGTTAAGCGGCTCGCCAAAGAAGCTGACCTTTGTCCAGCAGATGGGGCGCTCTGCTCCATTAGCGTAATTTTGCACAAAAGCTATGCACACCTTCCGCGCATCAACGCGCCGAAGGAATGGCAGAGCCGAATGTATGAAGCGGCGTCCGACCTTCAGTAGCTCTTTTGTCACGCAACCTTCGACACGACCGAAAAGGAGATTCTATGAAAAAACTCTTCACTTTGATTCTCGCCATCACGCTGTCAGGTGCGGCGTTCGCACAAACCGAAGTTATCAAACGCGCGGCGGATGCAGTTAGTCGCATTCATGACCGCATGAACGACCCTGACTCCTTCGTGCTTGTGAAAGTGTTCACTACGAAGCCCGACAAGCACGGCGACGTAAGCGTGTGTTACGCGTTCAGAGCGCGGAATGCGATGGGCGGCTATGGGAGCGGAGGACGCGCGGTACTTCGTGCGAACAATAGCCTAGAAATCTTCGATCATGCGGGCGAGAGTGGCGAGTATATCGGGTGGGATGCCGGCTGGGTTCACCCATGCGGGACCAAGCAACGAGCGGATGACATCACAGCGGAGGTTAAAGCCGAGATTTCGGCTAAGTGAAAAGTCACGCCGGGAGCCCACTCATCGCGTTTTTTGCGGTGAGCGGGATTCTGCGCCCACCGCTTGGGATTTTCCGCTGACCGCCGCAATCTGACTTCTACCCTTTTTCATCACAAACGCGCGGGCCACCCATCACAGACTTCTAACCGCCCATCGGCGACAATGGAGATCGACCTGTGGCAGAGCCGAGGTGTGCCCGTCAATCAAGACGGCCCTCGGAGCCGCCCCAGCCCCACTAGCCGGCGCTCTTTGACAACACGAGGCTGAGGCAGTCAGCTGTCAAGTCCCCCCGCCGAAATCCTGCGAGTGAGCCCAACAAGCTAACTCCTTATTCCGGAATATTTTACGTATAACCCCTTTAAACTTAAAGATTTGAAAGGAATTTCCCGCTAAATATATGATTCTAAAGGGCCGTGATATAGAAAAATTGTGATGCCGGATAGTACCTTTGGAGTAAACAAGCCGCCAAAAGTGGGGACAGTCGAGCTAAGTCCTTATTCTGGAATACTTTCCATGTAAGTCATGATTCCTGAATACTTTACAAAGCTAGCCCGCCAACCCAATGATTCTAATAACGTTAAGATGGGGGTGGGGGGGGTAGGGGGGGTAGGGGGGGTGGGGTGGACGCACTAACCAGGGAACATCAAGGCATTCGCGGAGCGGCGTTGACCCGACAACCGACCGGCCAAGCAAAATCTATTTTCGAGTAAAATTTATTTCCAATGTTTACGCCATCACATGCTTTGTCGCCGCTACGGGATCGACCCGCAGCGTGAGTCCATCGACTTGGCGCACGACGACGCGTTCTCCGGCGGAAATGGGGACTGCGGAGAAGGCGTCCCAAGTCTCGCCATGCACGAACACTTTTCCGGACGGCCCCAGCATGGTTTGCGCAATCCCGATTTCGCCGATCAATCCTTGCTCGCCGGTGACAATTTTGTGACGGCGAGCGCGCAAGGCGATGCTCATCAGGAAAGCCGTGATCAATCCGAGCGGGATGCTGACGGCGAGCGCCGTCACTAGGCGAACGCGCATTTCCGGGATGGGCGCGTCAACCAGAAACAGGCCACCGAGGGTGAGAAGCACAATCCCACCAGCGGTGAGCACGCCATGGCTGGCGAACTTGGCTTCCGCGGCGAACAACGCAAAGGCGCCGATGATCATGGCAATCGCCGCAAAGCGCACGGGCAGCAGGTTCAAGGCGAACGCCGCCAGAAGGATGAAGACCACGCCCACGGTTCCAGGAATGACCGCGCCGGGGTGGTTGAATTCGGCATACAGCGCAAGCGCACCGATGGCCAGCAGGATGAACGCGACGTTCGGGTCCATGAGGTAGGAGAGAATGCGCTGTTTGAGCGTCATCCGGTAGTCGCGCACCGGTTGGTTGTCCAGGCTGAGCGTGACGGTCTCGCCATTAAATCGCTTGAAGCTCTTCCCGCTCAATTGATGGAACAGATCCTGCTCGTTCGGCGCGATGTATTCGATCAGTTTCTTGTCGAGCGCCTCCTGGTCGGTAAAGGACTTCGACTCGCGCACAGCGCTCTCCGCCAGTTCGACGTTGCGGCCGCGCTTGGCAACGACGGAGCGCATCAGGGCTGCGGCGTCGTTCTCCATTTTCTGCTTCATCACGTCGTCCATTTTGTCGCCGCCCAGGATGACGGGATGCGCTGCGCCGGTATTGGTTCCCGGCGCCATAGCGGCAACGTCCGCGCATTCGAGGATGAAGAAGCCGGCCGATGCGGCGCGGCTGCCGCTGGGCATCACGTAAATGATGACCGGCACGGGCGAGGCCACGATCTTTTCGATGATGTCGCGCGTCGAATCGACCAGTCCGCCGGGAGTGTTCATCTCGATCAGGACAGCTTGGTCGTGGTTCGCGGCGGCCAGATCCAGTGCTCGGCCAATGAATTCGGCGGTGACGGGCTGAATGGCGTCGTTGACCGCGATCCTCAAGACGTCGGCGGAGCAGGCGGCGGCGAACAGAAACAGTAGTGCGAAGCAGCAGGCGGCATGGCGCATCCAGAGTTGTCGTGGGCACGGGCAGCTGCCGAGCTTCGCTCGGCTTGGACGGGCGAGGGCGCCCGTCCCTACACGATCACTGCGAGCTTCGAGCTTCGAGCTGAGAGCTGTTTTCATGGTTGTGGCAGCGGCTGCGCTTTCTCCGCGAGCTTGGCTGCTAGGGTGCGCTTCAGGTCCTGGCCCGCGGGATTGCCGGGTTCCAGTTGCAGCGCCCGATTGATGTTCTGGGCCGCCGCTTCCATTCTATTTTCTCTCAAATCGAGCCGCGCAAGAATCAGATAAGCCTCGGCCGACTCGCGAATGCGGAGGGCAGCCTCGGCCTGGGCGCGGGCTTCGCGCGCGTCGCCGCGAACGTCGTAATCTTCGGCAAGGGCGGTGAGCGGCGCAGTGCTCGAGGGATCAATCGCAGCGGCGTGGCGGAATTCGGCTTCGGCTTCGGTAGTGAATCCGTGAGCCAGGAGTTCTTTGCCGAGTTCGAGGTGAAAACGAGCGTGGGCGCGAGGGTCGGATCGGGCAAAGCGCTCTTCAGCCCAGCTCCCCATTTGCATGGTCATCTGGCGGAAGGCGTCTTCCTCGTAGTTGCGCTTGATGCGCTCTATTGGGATCTTCGACACCGCGCTGCTCGGCACGATAGCGCCACTGCCAGCAGTGGGCGTCAGGGAGTCGAGCAACATTTTAGCCTCGGCATCGTTCGGGCGACGATCGAGTGCCGTGCGCAATTCACGGGCCGCGCCAGCGCGATCGCCAGCCTGGGTAAGCGCCACTCCCAGGTTGAAGTGATAGTCAGCATCGCTCGGATCGTTCCGAATCGCTCGCTCGAAATAGTCGGCGGCCGTCTTCGGGCTGTGGCCGCGGTGAGCGGCGACCACTCCAAGGTTGTTATAAACCTCGGCCAAAGGCAGGCGGGCGGCGACGAAGGCAAAGGCGCTTTCGGATTTCGCGAAGTCTCCATGAGCGTAGGCAGCGAGACCGAGATAGAAATTCGCCTCGCGAGCGACTGCGCCTGACACTAAAGAAGAATGCTGAACCTGACTCAGGGCAGCAATCGCCGGTTCGTAAGCGCGCTGCGCGTAGTAAGTCTCACCCAGTTCCAGCCAGGCTTGAGCGTAAGCCGGATTAAGGCGGACTGCTTCGCGATAGCGCTGTACTTTTTCTTCAGCAGTAGCGGCCAGTATGCCGCGAATGTAATTTTCCTGGGCGTCCAGGCGCGCGGGGGCCACGCTCGCGATGTACTTGTCCTTGGGCATGGAGAATTCGGTGCGAATCAGGCGCAGCAAATCCCATGCGAGAGCGGATTGCAGGCTGCCGAGATCGGCCAGTGACCCGGACTCCGTGACGGCGGGCGAGAGTTTCTGAGCCCGCATGTCGAGCAACTGGGCGGTTGCAGTCAGGCGCGCGCCGTCATAACTATAGGAGCCGAGCACGGCGTAATCGACATCCATCTGCTCGGCAAGGCGGTAGAGAGTGGCGCGTGAGGCATGAACACCGGCCGGAATGCCCTGACGATCATAGGCCCGGAGTCGCTCGTCACGGCTGGCTACGTACAGAACCGGAGAATTGAGTTGCTCGTGGAAAGTTTCGGGAAAGGATTCGCCGAGCCATTCCAGGCCTGGGGTCGGAGAGGCATTCTCGAAGGGAATCACGACCATGGTCCGACCGACAACGATGCGGCCGGCAACGACAGGGCCGTCCACAGTTGAGCCGAAGGCGGAAGTGTCCTGGGCGCGAAGCGACGGGCAGAGAAGCAGCGAAACCAGAAAGACGAAGACAACGACGCGTTTCACGACAAGTTAATTATATCGGCAGGGGGGATGGCGCATCATGCGCGGCGGTTGGAAGGCAAAACTGGATCATTCCGCTGGCTTCGCCGACCGACCTCCGCATACACTGCTTCTTCGCACCTTGCTCTGCAAACTTTGATGACCCCGGCGCAGCCCAGTTCGTCAGCCCTGCGTTTTCTCCTGCCTTCCGTCCGCGACATCATTTTCATTTTGCTTTTCTGGTCGCTGCTGGCGGGGCCTTTGTCGAATCGGCCGCTGGCCGACCCGGATGTCGGATGGCATATCCGAACCGGCGAGCGGATTCTGGCGACGCACTCCCTTCCTCGCACCGATCCGTTTTCTTCCACCATGCAAGGTCAGCCCTGGTTTGCCTGGGAGTGGCTGTACGACATACTGCTCGGAGCCCTGCACCAGGCTTGCGGACTGAACGGAGTCGTCTGGTTGTGCGCCTTGCTGGTGGCTGCGATTTTCGCGCTATTGCTTTCGCAACTGCTGAAGCGCGGGACCGGTCTGCCGCTGGCGATCGTGCTGATGCTGTTGGCGCTGGCCGCGTCGACGATTCATCTGTACGCGCGCCCGCACATTGTGAGCTGGCTTTTTACTCTGCTCTGGTGGGTTGCGCTGGAAAATTGGGAACGATGGGAACGCCCGGAGCGCGCGAGCCTGCCGCGATGGATCCCCTGGTTCTTTCCCGCCTCGATGTTGCTTTGGGTAAACGTGCATGGCGGCTGGATCTTTGGAACAGCGCTGCTCGGAATCTACACCCTCGCGGCGTCGGTCGAGAGCGTGCGCGCGCGGAAGAATGATCCGTTTGCCGCGATTCGCGCCGCGCATCGGGCTCGTGCCATGGCCGCGGCTTGGCTGGCTTCGGCGGTGGCGACGCTCGTGAATCCATTTGGCTGGAGGCTGCACGCGCACATCTATCGCTATCTTAGCGATCGCTACCTGATGAACCGCATCGACGAATTCCGCTCGCCTGATTTTCACGGTTGGGCCGAGCGCTGTTTTGCGGTCATCCTGCTGCTTACGCTGATCGCATTTGCCGGCAATCGTTTTTCGGGCGAGCGCAGGAGGCTGCGGCTCAGTCACCTGCTGGTCGTGCTGCTGGCCGTGTATGCGGGATTCTATTCGTCGCGCAATCTTCCGGTTTCTTCGATGCTGCTGGTGCTGGTGGCCGGGCCGATCCTATGGGAAAACTTCGCTTCACTGGCGGATAAGCCGGGTGCCTGGCAATGGGTGCGCAATGGCTCGGCCCGAATTTCAAAGTTCTCCGATCGGATGGGCGCGCAGGAAATGCAGCTTCGGGGGCACCTGTGGCCGGTTGTCTCGGTGGCCTTTGCCTTCGCGATTTGTCTTCAAGGTGGATGGCTCGGCTCGCGCCAGTTGATTCATGCGCAATTTGATCCGCAGAAGGTTCCGGTCGCGGCGGTTACTTTCCTGCAGAGCGAATTGCAGGGGAAGCACCCGAGCACGGAGCCGGTTTTCTCGACCGACGCTTGGGGCGGGTATCTCATCTATCGAATGAACCCCGGGCCGATGTATCCCGAACGGAAGGTCGTAATCGATGACCGTCACGATCTCTATGGCTCGGACCGGATTCGCCAGTACCTGATCCTGACCCAGGCAGAGCCGGGATGGCAGAGCGTGCTCGAACAGTGGCAGATTCGGACGGCGCTCTTGCCCACCGACTCGACACTAGCGAACCTGCTCCGCGAGGTTCCGCAAGATTGGCGCGTGGCTTACGAGGATAAGGTTGCGGTGGTATTCGAGAGGCGCTAGAGATTACGCGATGACGTCCTAGCGGGTTCGTCCCTGGTCGTGAGCGCAAACGCTGTTTGCGTCAACAAGCTCTAGAAATTCGGCGGGGTCGCGGTATGTGCTAAACACTCTCTGCACGCGGGGTAGCGTGCCTTGATCGGCGAACTGTCACAATCAGCGCCGCGATTGCGGCTCCCCAGATCAGGCTATTCAAAACAAGAAAAACCAATTCCCACGGCGAAGAAAAAAGGTCGATTCCAGACCGGTTCAAAATCGCCGTTGAGGGCTGGAGGAAAAGGTCTGCGAAGAAGTTATACACCCGCTCTGAATAGGTAAGGTGTCCCAGCAACCCGTCAAACAGTGTCCTAATCGCGAGGAAACAGAAGATGATCGTAGCGATGAGATGCACTGGCGCTATTATCGCGGTCAGCTTGAAGAAGCGCTTTGACATTTCTCTTGGCACCGTGGTGAACGCTATTCTCGCTGCAACTCTCGGCAGTTATTGTAACATTGCACTCTTAACCTGACTTGCATTGTTGTCGCCGCTCGCAGCGCCTACCCGAATTCCTCTCCACTCTCTGCAACCTGCACGCTTCCGCGTCATCTGATGTAGTTGGGTTTGGCTGACTGCCTCGAAGGTGCTACTTTTGAACGCGCGCGAAAACTCCCACGCGGGGCTTTCGAGAGAGTGCGAGCATATGCCGATCGCAAAAATGCGCCGATGTGCCGGGAGATGTCCGGAGAGCTGCCGATGAAGGCGCAGTGTTTGCCGTTCCAGCAGATTCCGCATACTACACGTCTCTTCCTTGATTATCTTTCCTACACACCTTCAGTTCGCGGGATGTACCCGCGGTCGCCGATTGGTTCCGGGATTTTTTCCGAGTGGGTGAAGGACGAATCGCAGCGCGTCGGTTACGATGCCGCGCGTCGCAGCAAAGTCAGCGAAATTCTCGAGCGGCAGAATCGCGCGTGGGGCGCGTCTGCTAAGGCAGTGGCGAATATTGAACGGCTCCGGCGAGGAGCGCTGGCGGCGGTTACGGGGCAGCAAGTAGGTCTCTTCGGCGGGCCGCTGTTTTCAATCTTCAAAGCGCTGACCGCGGTCAAACTGGCGGAACAGGCGACGGCGGCGGGGATGGACTGTGTCCCGGTCTTCTGGCTGGCGACCGAGGATCACGATTTGGCCGAGGTCAATCATGTAGCGCTGCTCTCCGAGCACGGTCTTCCGGAACGATTCGCGGTGGAAAGCCCCGCCTTTGAAAGTAATGCCGTTGCCGATGCGCCCGTGGGCGCGGTCAAGTTTGGGCCGGAGATTGAACCGGTGGTCGAGCGCGCCGCAACGCTGTTGGGAGATTCCGAGGTCACAAAGTGGCTGCGTCAGGCGTATCGCCCGGGTGAAACTCTGGGCAGCGCGTTTGCCGTGCTGTTTGCGCGGCTGTTTGCGGATTGGGGCGTCATTCTGCTCGATCCGGCCGACAAAGATTTCCATACTCTCGCAAAACCCTTGTTCCGCGCTGTGATCGAACGGGCCTCCGAACTCGACGAGGCACTGCTGGCGCGTGGTAAGGCGCTTGAGGCGGCGGGATATCACCAGCAAGTGAAAGTGACTTCTGCGACCACGCTGCTTTTTGAAGTGAAGAATGGGGCGCGCACGGTGGTGCGGCGCAGAAATAATGGCGGCAACGGTGGTGAGTTCGCGGTCGGTGAGGAGCGGATCTCTCACCGAGAGCTGCTTGACCAGATTGAAGAGGCTCCGGAGAAGTTCAGCCCGAATGTGCTCTTTCGTCCCGTGGTGCAGGACTACCTGCTGCCGACGCTCGTTTATACCGGCGGAGCGGCCGAAGTCGCATACTTCGCGCAGGCCGCCGTAGTTTACGAGAAACTGCTGGGGCGAGTGACGCCGATCCTGCCGCGTTTTTCGGCGACGTTGATCGAAGCCAAGCCGCAGCGCATTCTGACGCGCTACCAACTGGGCCTGCCCGATTTGTTCCTCGGCCCGGAAAAGGCTAGAGAAGCCATTGCCGCGCGTTCGTTGCCATCGGACTTGCAGGCCCGCTTTACGGAAGCCTATGCGAGCGCTGAGCAGTCGATGGCAGCGGTTCGCGAATCGATCGGCAGACTGGATTCAACCCTCATCGAGGCGGCAGACCGCGCCCGGACCCGCATGTGGTATCAAATCAACCGGCTGCATCGGCGAGCGTCACGCGCGGAACTACTGCGCAATGAGGTCGTCACGCGGCACGCGGATGCCCTGAGCCACGCCCTATTTCCGCATAGGGTGCTCCAGGAGCGCGAGGTCGCAGGAGTGAGCTTCGTGGCGCGGTATGGGACGGAGCTGCTCGCGAATCTCTATCAGAAGATCCATCCCGATTGCCATGATCACCAGGTAATTGAGGTACGGTAGCAGAGATGGGGACCGCGTCTCTACGGGAAAGCAGACTCATCCGCGCAGGACCATCTGCAACTCTTCGAGCGATTCAACCCGCGGTACGCCCTTATCGCGGTATGCGCCCGGGACGTCCATCAACATCGCTTGCATGCCTGCGCCGGTGGCGCCGAGGTAGTCCACGGAATAGACGTCGCCGACATAGAGGCTCTCTTCCGGCGTGGCGTTCATGCTCAGCATGGCTTTGCGAAAGATCTCCGGGTGCGGCTTCTCGTATCCGACGAGTCCGGAATCGGTGATGCTGCGGAAGCAATGCGCGATACCGCACCTGTGCAACACGTCTTCGATTTTACCGTCCGCATTGGAGATGACAGCGACCCGGTACCGCTCGCTGATCTCATGCAGTTGGTCGGCGGTGCCGGGACGAATCTGGTCCCAATTGCCGGATTTCTGGATGCTGGCGACGAGCTGGTCGCGAATTGCGTCGTCTTCGTCCTTAACGCCGATCTCGGAGAGCAACTGGGAGTAGAACATCCGCCAGAAGCTGTGGTCGATGTTGCCGTTTTCGGCCATCATGTCGTCGAACCGATTCTTGGTGCGGCATTCCAGATCGCGCAGGTGCTCGCCATCGGGCACGAAGCCGCGTTCGGCGAGAGGCGCATGAATGCGCTCGCGATTGGGGAACAGCAGCGTGTTGCCGACGTCGAAGAAAATGACTTTGACTTTCGGATTCATGACAACCAAACACCACTATAGCGAATCCAGAGTTGCCGTGACCACGGGCAGCTGCCGAGCTGCGCTCGGCTTGGACGGGCGAGGGCGCCCGTCCCCACACGAGCAGCCGCGCCTCGCGGTGCCACGCTGAAAAATTGCCGAATGAATTAAACTGAAAAATTGCCAATGTATTAAGTGGAATCAGAAGGTCATGGCCCAACTGCGCGTTGTCGTCCTGTGGCACCAGCACCAGCCGTTCTACAAAGACCTGGTGACGGGGCAGTATCGCCTGCCCTGGACGCGCCTCCATGCTTTGAAAGACTACTACGGGATGGTGAAGCTGCTGGACGAGTTCCCACAGGTGCATCAGACATTCAATCTGGTGCCTTCGCTGATCACGCAGATTCAGGACTACGCTTCGGGCGAGGCTCAGGACCCTTTTCTGCAGGTTGCGAGCAAGCCCGCGAAAGACCTGACGGAGCAGGAGCGGCGGTTTGCGCTGCAATATTTGTTTCAGGCGAATGTAGTGAACATAATCGGGCGCTATCCGCGGTACCGCGAGCTGTGGGAGAAATTTCACGGGACGGGCGATTCGCCCGAGCGAGCGGAGAAATATTTTCAGACTCAGGATTTCACCGACCTGCAGGTGCTCTCGCAGATTGGATGGTTCGACGAGTATTTTCTGGCGGAGAAAGACATTGCGGAACTGATCCGCAAAGGCCGGAACTATACGCTCGAAGACCAGCGGTTTGTGATGGCGCGGGAGCGCGAGCTGCTCGGCCGGGTTCTCCCGGCGCATGCGGAGGCGGCAAAGAAAGGCCTGATCGAGATTTCGATGTCGGCTTTTTATCATCCTATTCTGCCGCTGCTGTGCGACACGCAGATGGGGGCGGTTTCCTCGCCGGGGCTGGCCCTGCCGCAGAACCGCTATCGCCATCCTGAGGATGCTCGCGAGCAAGTGCTGCGCGGACTGGATCTGCACGAGAAAGTGTTTGGGGTGAGGCCGCAAGGGGCGTGGCCGTCGGAGGGCAGCGTCTCCGAAGAGACGTTGGCGATTGCGCACCAGCTTGGAGTGCAGTGGATGGCGACCGACGAAGGCGTGCTGGGACGCAGTTTGGGGATAAATTTCTCACGCGACGGTTATGGTCATCTGAATGCGGATCTGGCGCAGCGGCTGTACACGATTTATCACTACGAGAATGGCGATACGCGCATGAATCTGCTCTTCCGCGATCACACGCTCTCCGACCTGATCGGATTCGTATATTCGGGAATGCCGCCACAAGAGGCCGCCAATAATCTCATGCAAAAGATTAAGGAATCGGCGCAGCCGGTTGTTGCGAAAGGGCAAGACGCTGTGGTCTCAATCATCTTGGACGGTGAGAATGCCTGGGAATACTACCCGCGTTCGGGGCGGGAATTCTTGCGGAGGTTCTACGACGCTTTGCAGAAGGATCCGGGGATGGAAGCGGTGACGGTGACGGAGGCGATTGCGCGCCACAAGAACTTCAGCCAGCTAAAGTCGCTGGTGCCGGGGTCGTGGATCAACGCGAACTTCAACGTTTGGATTGGAGCGCCGGAGGACAACAAGGCTTGGGACTACCTGTATCACGCGCGCAATTTCTATGCGCAGGCCGCGCCGGCCGCAACCGAGAAACAACGCAAGCTGGCGTTTGAAGAGATCTTGATCGCCGAGGGCAGCGACTGGAACTGGTGGTACGGGCCGGAGCACCACTCAGCCAACGATCGCGAGTTCGACGAACTCTACCGCAAACACCTGTCGAATGTTTACCAGGCGTTGGGCGGAATCCCGCCGGATTATCTGGCGCAGCCGATCATTAGGGGAGTGGCGCGGCCTTGGTTCACGCCGCAGAGCGCCTACATCCATCCCAGCGTTTCAGGCGACAGGGTGCGCTACTTCGAGTGGATGGGGGCGGCGTGTTATACCGCCGACCAGCGCTCGGGCGCCATGCACGGCAAGCAGTTTCTAATGGATGAAGTGTTTGCCGGAATCGACGAGCAGTATGTGTATGGCCGGCTGGATTTCGCCGGCAAAGTGCCGCAAGACGCATTCGAAGTGGTGGTCAATCTCGAGTCGTGGGCCAACCACGCCGCCAAGCCCCGGCGCGAGCTGCGGTTGGGCGCGGCGGTGGATGAAGGCCGCGTACAGTCGTGGAGAGTGACGGAGGGGGAAGACAAAGTTTTGGCGGATTCGACGGATTCGAAAGATGCGCGAGTGGCGCTCGTCCGGAATTTTGAGTTCCGCCTGCCCCTCACTTGGCTGCTCGCGGCTCCGCTGGAAATTGACAAAGTGCGCGGACCGAAAAGCTCGGATGTGTTGACCACCCGGCTGCGTCTGCGCTTCAGTTTGTGGCAGAACCATTTGCCGGTCGACGCCTTGCCGGTGGAAGGGTGGATTGAACTGGAGCTGCTAACGGAAGCGGATCTGCTGGCCGTGAGCAGTTGAAACAGCAAACGGATCGTGGATGGTGGATAGTTCAGAGAAAGCGGCTGGCTGCGTCTTTGTCCTGAACTACCCACTCCGCACAATCTTCTAACTGCACTATCGTCTAGCCGCTAACTCTCCCTACTGGCCGGTGCTGGCGCTGGTCATCGTCATCGGACGGCTCAATTCCATCACCAGCTCCGTGCCCGCGGGGAGCATCGCGGAACGGTGCTTCCCGAGCCAGTGCGTGACGGTTGCGGTGGCGCCGACGGCTCCGCCAATGAGGAAGCCTTTGCCGCCGCCCGCCAAACCACCGACGAGCATTCCGCCGCCGGTGCCCATGCCGACTTCGGTGAGATCTTTGCCATCATGTCCAGCGCCTTTGAACTGCCCTTCCGGATTGACATCGGTACCGTGGCCCCTGTTGGTATCAACCAGCGAGGCATTCAGCATGAACCTGTCGCCATTCGGAAGAACCAGGTTTTCGGGGAAGATCGCGATGGTGGGCCTGCCGGCAATGCGACGAGGTTCGTTCGATTTCGTGACCCGGCCCTCGACCGTCGTGCCGATCGGAATCACGGTCTTGCCGTCGAGTACGACCGGCTCAGTGACTCTTGCCGAGAACGGATCTCCGGCTTTCGAACTGAAGGTTGCAAGCGTGGTTTCGAGTTTCATCTTGACGGCGGTGCCGGTGGGCAGGGCGGTTTGCGCCCCGGCGAAACTTGCGATCAGGATGAGCGATGTCAGCGAGAGTGTTTTTTTCATGTTGCCTCTTACCTCCAAAATTCAATTATGTATCTCTAGCAAAGCTCCCAGTACCTCATCCAGCGGCGCGCGGTCGAGCTGGTTATCGCCGCGATAGATATAGCGCACTATGCCTCCACGATCGTCGTCGCGAGAAATGATGAGCGTGGCCGGGTGCGCGATGTTGATGGCATCGGTGCCGAGCACGTGATGGAGCCCGTAGGCTTTGGTCACGGCCCGATCCTCATCGAGCAGAAAGACGCTGGAGATGAGATGTTTCTCCAGGAATTTTCCCGGCCTCCACACGCCATCCCGCTTTTCGGCGGCAATGAATGCCAACTGTGCTCCCGCTGCTGCAATTTCCGGTCTCCGCGACTCGAACTGAGTCATGCGCTTCACGCAGTTCGGTCACCAGGTGCCGCGCAGAAACTCGAGAATCAGCGTGCCCTGCGCCACGAGACCGCCGAGAGTGAACGTGCCCTCGCGGTTGGCCGCTCCCAGGGAAAAGTCCGGGGCGCGCGAACCGATCTCCAGAGTTTCGGTGCGGTTCTTCATGTTGAGTTCGACTTTAAGCGAGGTGAAAATCAGGAACAATAACGGATCGGATACGGGGGATGGCTCGGTGGGCAATTGGAAGGGCACGTCCCAGCGCACAGACGGGTCATTCTACGTCCGATATAATTCCAGTTCGCAGGTATTGTCACGTTTCCGCAAGTTCGCAGCATGAATCCCAGTGTCATCCTGAGCGAAGCGAAGGACCTATGGATTTGAATCTGCCCCAATGCATAGGTCTTTCGCTTCGCTCAAGATGACAGCTCAAGCTTATGTTGCGAATTATGGGACACGTGCAGCGACGATGTTTCTAAATTCATCAGATAAGTAAAGGACGCACTTATGCCTCTTACCAGTATTGCCGATATCCGCGGACGCCAGGTGCTTGACTCGCGTGGCAATCCGACCGTTGAAGCTGAAGTTTACCTTGATGGCGGCGCCAGCGCGCGGGCCATTGTGCCAAGTGGAGCGTCCACCGGCGAGCATGAGGCCGTCGAATTGCGTGACGGCGACAAGGAGCACTATCTCGGTAAGGGCGTTCTGCAGGCAGTTGCCAACGTGAATGGCGAGATTGCGGAATCTCTCACGGGGACGGACGCAGCCGACCAGCGCACGCTCGATGCCAGGATGATCGAGCTTGATGGCACGCCGAACAAGGGGCGATTGGGGGCGAACGCGATCCTCGCGGTTTCGATGGCCGCTGCCCGCGCCAGCGCACGCGCGTTTGAACTGCCGCTCTATCGCTACCTGGGCGGAGCGGCGGCGAACGTGTTGCCGGTGCCGATGATGAACATCCTGAACGGCGGCGCGCACGCCGATAACAACGTCGACTTCCAGGAGTTCATGGTGATGCCGGTGGGAGCGCCGTCGTTTTCCGAGGCGCTGCGCTGGGGTGTGGAAGTCTTCCATACGCTCAAGGGCGTGCTGAAAAAGCGCGGATACAACACGGCGGTCGGCGACGAGGGCGGCTTTGCTCCGTCAGTGAAGTCGAACGTGGAGGCCATTGAAGTCGTGCTGGAGGCGATTCAGCAGGCGGGCTACAAGCCGGGCGAAGAGATCGCGATTGCGCTGGATCCGGCGGCCAGCGAATTTTATGAGGACGGAAAGTATGTCTTCAAGAAATCCGACAAGTCGGCAAAGAGTTCAGAAGACATGGTTCGCTTCTGGGCAAAGTGGGTGAAAGACTATCCCATAGTTTCACTCGAAGACGGCTTGTCCGAAGAAGACTGGGACGGATGGGTGCTGCTGACCGAAGAGCTGGGAGGCAAGATTCAGCTGGTGGGCGATGACATCTTCGTCACCAACATTGGGATCTTCGCCAAGGGCATCGAGAAGGGAATTGCCAATTCAATCCTGATCAAGCTGAACCAGATTGGCACGGTCAGCGAGACTCTGGATGCGATCGACCTCGCGCGCCGCAACGGATACACGTCAGTGATCTCGCATCGTTCCGGCGAAACCGAAGACACGTTCATCGCGGATCTAGCGGTGGCGACTGGCGCGGGGCAGATCAAGACGGGCTCGGCGTCACGCACCGACAGAGTTGCCAAGTACAACCAGTTGCTGCGAATTGAGGAGGAGTTGGGAGGCGCGGCGCGGTTTTTGGGGGTGAAGGCGCTGAACTATAGAGGATAATCTTGTCATCCTACGCGAAGCGAATTACCTGCTGTCTCGGGTACCGGCAAGAAGCAGATCCTCCGCTTTGCTCAGGATGACAAGCACTCACAATCGTCTTTGCTAGAACCCCATCGTGTCATCCCCCGAAGGCCCGTAAGTCGCCGGCACCGGCTTCTCATTCAATCGCAGATACACGCCGAGTTGCGCGCGGTGATGTACCAGGTGATTGAGGAACATTTGCCGGTAGGCCAGAAAGCGCGACCCGCTAAAAATTGGCTTGCCCCCGAAGCTCAGCTTCCACGGCTGTGTCCAGGCATCGTCGGGAGTGTTCTTGAGCGCGGTGCGTACTTTCGCAGCGCCTTCATCGAAAGCTGAGACCAGTTGCGCCGCGGACTCAAAGGGCAGAGGCTTCATGCTGCTTTTTGAGAAATCAAGTTCAGGAGTTGTAAGAATCGTGAGACCAAAGCCAGCCAACTGCGCCACGTGCGGCGCGAGCTTGTTCAGCGGCATGGATCTGGGATGCGGCGCGAAGTCTTTCTTGTCTTCCGGAACGCGTTCCAGCATCGTGCGCGTCTTTTTTATTTCTTCATCGAATTCGGTCAGGAGAAGTTCGTTGATCGGCATGGTTATCCTCACGGACACTTTTTGCAATAGTATGAGATGCGTGGTCGCTGGAAGGGATTCAGTCTATCTTCCGAAAGCCAAAAGCCAGGAACTAGAAGCGATTTTATGCCCCGTCCCAAACCTCTTGTCCTTGTCATCCTCGATGGCTGGGGATACCGAGCCGAAACCAAGGCCAATGCCATCGCCCTGGCGCGCAAGCCAATTTACGACCGGCTGCTGCGCGAGTATCCGAACACGCTGATTCACACCAGCGGCCCCTTTGTCGGACTGCCGGAAGGGCAGATGGGCAACAGCGAAGTCGGCCACCTGAATATGGGCGCCGGGCGCATTGTGCACATGGATATCACGCGCATCGACCTGATGATCCTGAACGGCGAGTTCTTCTCGCACCCAGTGCTGCTCGAAGCGATGAAGAACGCTCGATTGGAGGGGCGCAAGCTGCATCTGTTCGGGCTGGTGTCAGATGGCGGCGTGCACTCGCGGCAGGAGCATTTGTATGCGCTCCTGAAGATGGCCAAGCAGAACGGAGTCGATCGCGTCTTCGTGCACGCCTTCATGGATGGCCGCGACACGTTGCCGACCAATGGCGCCGGCTATCTCGAACAGCTCCAGCAGAAGATGCGCGAGTACAACTCCGGCAAGATTGCCACCGTCAACGGCCGCTATTATGCCATGGACCGCGACCGCCGTTGGGAGCGCATCGCGAAGGCCTACAACGCGATGGTCGCGGGTAAAGCCGAGGGCGGCACGTGCGGCGACGCTGTGCAGGGCATGAAAGAGTCTTACAACAAAGGCGTGACCGACGAGTTCGTGCTGCCCTTCGTTTGCACGGATGCACGCGGCGAACCGTTGGCTAAGATCGGCGACGACGATTCGTGCATCTGCTTTAATTTCCGCGCCGATCGCGTGCGCGAGATCACGCGCGCTCTGTGCCGCAACAGCGGGCTGAATGCGCAGGGTGGGAGCGATTTGCCGGGCGCAGCGGACCTGGACGCAACCATCCAGCGCGACCGCGTGCCTAAGAACCTGAAGTACGTTTGCATGACGCGGTACGACAAAAACTTCGACCTCCCGGTGGTGATTCCGCCGGAGTCGATGGCGAACATCCTGGCGAACGTCATGGGTGGACTGAACATGCGCAACCTGCGCGTGGCCGAGACCGAGAAATATGCGCACGTGACATATTTTTTTAATGGCGGCGTGGAGCAGCCTTTCCCGGGAGAAGATCGTGTGCTGGTGCCATCACCGAAAGTTGCAACTTACGATCTAAAGCCGGAGATGAGCGCCGCCGGCGTTGCTGCGGCCGTTGTCAAAGCAACGAATGACGGTACGTTCGACGTGATCATTGTCAACTTTGCGAATGCCGACATGGTGGGGCACTCGGGCAAGATTGAGCCCACCGTCAAGGCGGTCGAGACCGTCGATGCCTGCCTGGGCGAGATTGAGAAAGCGGTACGCGCTAAAGGCGGAGCCATGCTGATTACCGCCGACCACGGCAATGCCGAAATGATGATCGACCCCGTAACCGGCGGTCCGCATACGGCGCATACCACGAATCCGGTGCCGTTCGTCGTGGTGGCGGAAGACGCGAAGCGGTATACGCTGAAACCAAACGGAGCGCTGCGGGATATCTCGCCAACGATTCTCGGAATACTCGGAATCGACGAACCGAAGGAGATGACGGGCGCCGATTTACGCAAGCCGCTGAAAGCTTGAACCGCCAAGACTCTTCGATCCCAGCAGTCGGACGGACAGGCGGCTTCATGTATTATGGGCGCGTCGGGAGGTCCGGGTATCCATGCCAAGCATTCCCCCATCCGGGGCTGAAGAATTTTTGACGGGACGCTTCATCGCCAGTTTGGGCACTGAGAACGAAGGCGGTTCCATACACCTTACGGCGGTTTGGTACCTGTTCGACGCCGGCTGCTTTTATGTGGCGACTTCTTCGCGGAGTCGCAAGGCACGGAATATAGCGGCCCGGCCAAAGGCTTCTCTAATGGTGGACATCAGAAAACCCGCATCGGAGCGCGGTCTGGTTGCCGTGTGCGCCGCAGACGTTATCGCCGGCGAAAGCCTCCAGAAAAATCAATGCTCGCATCCACCGTCGCTATATGAGCGAGGCTGCATTGTCCGACCCGCGCGCGGGCGGCACCATGGCGGCAATGGACGACATCACCCTCAGGCTGACCCCCACACTCTGGTATGCATGGGACATGCGTACACTCGACGAAGCCGTCTTTGGAGGAGCTATGAAAACACCCGGCTATCTGCTCCCGCTTGATTAAGCGACGCATTGCCCCCAGACCGGATGCCGGAGATTCCAAGCCTTAGCAGAGATGCCGAGAGATCTTCAGATCACCCGATGACCAGATCATCCGATCATTCGATGCGCAAGCTTCTGATTTGCGTTCGCCACCCTTTTGACCAGTGGAACGCGCCGGCATGGTTCTCCGAGCGCTTGCGGAAGGAGTTCCCGCAAATTGAAATCGTTCATCTTCCCGATTACAAGCGAGTCGACGAAGAAATCCTCGATGCTGAAATCGTCATCGCCTGGTCGATCCGTCCCGAGCAGATCGCGGCGGCAAAGAAACTGCGCTGGATTCACTCTCCGGCGGCGGCGGTTCATCAGCTGATATTTCCGGAACTCGTCAACAGCGACGTCATTCTCACTAATGCGCGCGAAGTGCATGGGCCGGTGGTGGCCGAGCACGTGATCGCGCTCATCTTTGCGCTGGCCAAGAAAATTCCCGACTCGGTGCGCCTGCAGGAGAAGCACGTTTGGGGACAGCAGATCCTGTGGGACGAACTGCCTCGCGTGCGTGAGGTCGCAGGCGCAACCGTCGGTCTCATAGGCCTCGGCAGTATCGGACGCGCGGTCGCCAAGAGCGCGAAAGCCCTGGGCATGCGGGTGATCGCTGTGCGCGAGCACCCGGAGAAGGGAAGTAATGGCGCGGACGCCGTATTTGCTCCGGCTCAAATCGACGAGGTATTTCGCCAAGCCGACTACATAGTGCTGGCAGCGCCGGTCACGGACAGCACGAAGGCCCTCGCCAACGCTGAACGTCTGGCGCTCATGAAGCCGGACGCCTGCCTGATCAACGTCGGCCGCGGCCCGCTGGTGGATGAACCCGCGCTCGTCGACGGGCTTCGAGAGCAAAGGATTGGGGGCGCGGCGCTCGACGTATTTCCGAAAGAGCCGCTCCCCGCCGACTCGCCGTTGTGGGATGTTCCGAATCTGCTGATCACTCCACACACCGCCGCGCTGACCGACAAGTTATGGGAGCGGCATTACGCGCTGTTTTCCGAAAATCTGCGCCGCTATCTCGGTGGCCAATCCCTATTGGCGGTGGTGGATAAGCGAAAAGGCTACTAACAATCTCTCTACCTCGTATCGATCCCAAACCCCAGGAACGCATTTACTTCCACAGGTTCATTCCCCCGAAATGCCGGACGAAACTTCCAATTGCGCAAAGCCACCAAAAGTTTTGAAGTAGTTTCAGCGGAACCGGGCTCGAGTACCCTCAGGTCCTTGAGATTTCCGGAGCGGTCGAGGATGCAAGCGAACACTACATAAGTCGGACGTAGTCCTTGGGGCAAGTCATCGCGTATGGTCTCAGGTTTAGTGAGGTCTCCGGTATAAGGGTGCGCGGCGGATGTAGCATCGGCATATTGCATCACTGCCGTTCCGAGCGATGTTTCGATGTAGATGGAGTAGTTGTCGCCCTTCAATTGGCCGTAGCGATTGAAGACGCCGCCGGAGCTTGAAGTGGCCTTTACCGTATAGCTCGGTCCTCCGTGAGCGCTGGTGGACGAATGTCCGGGGCCCGTCGATGGGGCGTCGCCGCCGGGACTTCCGAAACTGGGCAGCGTGACCGTAGTCGTGCCGCCTTGCACGGATACGCCGGGCATGGCGGGTGTGCCACTGGTGCCGGTCCCTGCGCCACCGGGCCCAGGATACGGCGAAATCCCGGTACGTGCGTTTGGATCGGAGCCGCGTCCTGTGCCTTCTTTACCCGCGCCTGAACCTTCTCCTTGCAATCCGCTGCCGGGGCCATTGCCTTTGCCGACGCCCGATCCGCCGCCGCTGCCGCCGAGGCCACTTTTTGCCGTGCCGCTGGGCGACATGGCGAGAGCGCCACCGCTGGTAGAGTTCGGCAGTCCAACTTTTGTTCCCGGTTGGTTGGAGACGACGACCCCGGAGCCGGCAGCGTTGCCTCCAGCGTTGGTCGGTGGAGCTACGGAAGAACCGAGGTCGAGCGGACCGCCGGCTCCGGTTCCCTTGTTGCCTCGTCCGCTGCCAGAGAGGGCTTTGCCGCCGCCGAGGCCCGGCGGAGGCGGTATGACGTCGGCGGAGCCGAGGAGCGAACCTGCGGATTGGCCTGCGGACCGACCGGAGCGGCCGCCGCCGTTTCCTGGAGAACCGTTTCGCTGAGAGTCGTGTTCGTCGATGCTGGCCGGAGGCGGCACAACCTGGGACGCAAGAGTGCCAACACCAGATCTGGCAAGTGATCCTCCGCCAGATGCAGTCGGTGGCGGAGGCACAGGCTTTGCGCGCAAGTCGCCAGTGGCGGAGCTTCCCCAGCTGTTGAGATCGCGGCTGACCTGCGACGGCGGCGGCGCTACCACGGCAGGGGCGGGCAGCGTCAGCTTGGGGGTGGACGATACGTCGCGCGGAGGCGCGGAAACCGGCGGCGCAACCACGTCGACGGTTTGCGTCA
>Ga0187888_1001549_pt1 | contig 21684 bp, 14 predicted proteins | sample June2016WEW_7_40_FD_132987 | JGI IMG/M metagenome (GOLD analysis project Ga0187888, IMG submission 132987) | Peatland microbial communities from SPRUCE experiment site at the Marcell Experimental Forest, Minnesota, USA - June2016WEW_7_40 | ecosystem: Environmental > Terrestrial > Soil > Wetlands... | reverse complement strand
TGCGCATTTATGTAGATAAATTCACCAGATGAATAACGCATCGCGTGGCGGAGGCTTCGATGGATGGGGATCGGGCGAAACCGAACGTTATCTCACGTTCTGGCGCGAAAATTCAGGCTAGGCGGCAGGCTTTGGGAAGCGGCTCGCTATAGCTCTCGATTGGTCGGGTATACGGAAGTTGGCCACCGCTGCGCAGATCACTCTCAGCCAGTCGCACAGAGTTGAACTACAGGGGTGCGGAGCGCGTGTCTGCCCAGATTGGGGCCGTTAAGCCAGCACATCGGTAAACGCTGTGCGACCAGGCAGGAGTAATTCCATTCATCGACTGTGAAATTCTTGCCTGCGGGTTCATTGACCGCCCTGTGGACGCGATCATCCAGCGCGCTGTCGCATAGTCGCCGAATAAGATCGTGGCCTGCGATCTCAACTGAAAGCTTTGATAAGGGCGGATTTAATCGCGGATGTCCAAATGGCGTAGCCCTTTTCATTCAAGTGCACACCGTCCCATTTGAAGACGTCAAGCCGCGGCTTTGCATATTGATCCAACATGGCGGGTACGATATCGATGAAGTGTAGTCGTGCATCGGAGGCGCAGTGTTGTTGTATCAGTTGATTGGCCCTCTGCATCACTGGCCAATGTTTGCGCCGCAACTTTGGCGGCTTTACGGCAATAAAGTAGATCGGCACATGCGGCAAGTCCGTATGGACGGTGCGACAGAAGTTTCCAAAAGCGACCAGGATTTCCTCGGGGGCCTTCCTCTTGGACAACAGCATGCCGGCCATGTCGTTCTCGCCCGCATAAAACACAACAGCTTTGGGTTTGTACGGCGTAACAATCCGTCGAACATAGTGTGTAACGTCGTGGATTTGCGCTCCGCCAAAACCGCGATTCACGACGGGCAAGGGCGCCATGTCGGTTTGGAGCGATTTCCAAAAGCGAATGCTGGAGCTCCCGGTGAACACAATCACGCCTTCCGGCGGAAAACAACGCCGGTCGTTTTTCTCAAAGCGGCGGATCGCTCGTTCCCAGACTCTTGGATCACCCTTACGGTGCTTGATGATAAATCGCGCTGTTGCGATGAAGCAGTAGAGGAACACGAGAACAATAAGCAGCTCTGCAATTGCGACAGGGACGCTTACCCTGTAGTCCATGCTCATCTCTTGGATTGTATTATGGAGCTGGCGCAAAATGAACAGTATGAATACTGGCATGGCCTGACGCTGCGGGCGTAGCGCGTCATCCGACATGAGTACTGCACGACTCCTCGTTACCCATCCGAGTACCAGGCATCAAGGTTCTGATTGCCTCGGTCGCTGGTTTTTGGCAAACTCGAATGATCAGTCTGGAGACTGCGCCACGAAAGAATCAAGCTGAAGGAGTCGCCCCCATGCCGCAGTACATTTACCGATCGGCCCACGAGCTGGCTAAATTGATCCGCGAGGCGCAGGTCACCAGCGTTGACATCGTGAAAGAGCATGTGACCCGCATCAAGGAGCGCAACGGTGAACTGAACGCGTTCGTGAACTTGTTTGAGGGGGAGGCCCTCGCGGTTGCCGCCGAACGCGACCAGCAGGCCCAACAGGGGAGATTCCTAGGGCCTTTGCACGGTGTGCCGGTGAGCGTCAAAGAGCAGTTCTGGATCCAGGGCAAGAGCAGCACGATCAACGCGAGGATGCACAAGGATTTCGTTGCCCCCGAGGATGCGGTGATCGTGGACCGCATTCGCAAGAGCGGGGCCGTGATCCTGGGCCACACCAACGTCCCAAGGCTCCTCCTGGACTACCAGGTGTGGGGCGACCTCTACCCCGAAGGTAAGAACCCCTACAACACCGATTGCTCGCCGGGCGGCAGTACAGGCGGAGGAGCCGCGGCGGTGGCGGCAGGATTTTCGCCCCTCGAATTGGGGGCTGATTTGGGCGGGTCGATCCGCAACCCTTCCAGCTTCTGCGGCCTCTACGGGCTCAAGCCAACTGAAAACACCGTTCCTGGACATGGGCACCTTCCCTTGCCCAAGAACACCAAGACCATGATCTGGCACATGGCGCAAGCTGGTCCTTTGGCCCGGACGCTCGAAGACATCGAGATCCTATGGAAGGTCATTGTCGGTCCCCACGAAAGCGACCGGAATACACCACGCATCGAATGGCGGGCCTCCGAAAAGAGGTCATTGCCTGAGTATAAGATCGCATGGGTGGACGGCTGGACTGAACATCCCGTGAGCAAGCAGATTAGCGGAGCCATCCGGGAGTTTGTCGGAAAGCTCGAACAACACGGTTGCAAGGTGAAGAATCAGTCCCCCGAGGGGAACCTGCACGAGGAATCGCTCGACGTGTATCTGGGGATCTTGCCTTACATCCTGGCCCAGGGTGTCCCTTGGTTCGTCCGGCCTTTTCTGAAGATGGAATTGAAATCGACAATAGGCAAGGGCTTGAAGAAGCATCGACAGGATTTTGACAAGGCCTTTCGAATGTCCGCCAACCACTACGGAGAAATGATGCTGCGCAGGAGCATCGCGATATCCAGGTGGGAATACTTCTTCAAGGACTACGATTTCCTGATTTGCCCGAGCGGATTTGGCCCGGCGTACCCGAGAACAAAGGTCGGAAACAAACTCCGCTACGGGGGCACGGAAATGATATACATCGATTACGTATGGCCCTTCATGGCCTGCTTCAACGCCTCTGGTCATCCGGCCATGAACATCCCGCTCGGGCTTGGCCAGGAGGGGCTACCCTTGGGTGTCCAGATCGTCGGCCCTTATTGGAGCGAGCCTGAGCTAATCGCTTTTGCCAAGCACGCATCTCAACTGACCGACGGATTCGTGAAGCCCGCCGGCTACTGACTGGCGGCCTGCGGACTTCGGTCAGTCATCTGCAAAACTCGCAGGCCGGGCGCGCAGCGTTTTCCAATTCGCTAGCGCCTGCATGGTCGCCCACTCGGAGAAAGCCGCGTTCACAAAGGCTCGGAGGGAGAAGACTACCGATATCACGCCATAACGCTGTCACAAACCAGGGCTGCCCGCCCACACGGGGAACGATTCTTCGAGTTTCAATGATCCCACTGGGGCAGCCAGTACGCTTCCCAAAACGCCATCTCGTCCAGTATCGCTGAGTCCGCGTTACAGCGCGAGCCTGCGCCTAACTATCAAGCCACTTGGGCATGGATCCTCACCATGCTGAGGTCCAGCGATTTGAGATTCGGCTTGCCGCACATGGCCATGTCGCGGGCCAGTTCCGTCTGCAGCATTTCCAGCAAGGCTTGCACGCCGCCGGCGCCATAGGTTGCCAGCGCCCATAGCACGGGCCGGCCCAGCATAACGGCGCTCGCGCCCAGTGCCAGCGCCTTCAGGATGTCCGAGCCGCGGCGGAAGCTACCATCGATCAGGATAGGCGTTTTGCCGGCCACGGCCTCGGCAATGGCCGGCAGTACTTCCATCGGCGCGGTCATTCCGTTTGTGTTCCGGCCGGAATAGTTGGAAACCACGATCCCTTCCACACCCTTGCCCATCGCGGCGGCAGCTTCTTCCGGGCTCATGATGCCCTTCAGCACGACCGGGACGCGGACACCCTGCCGCACACGGTCGATGGCGCTCCAGTCCGCGCCGCCGACGGCGATGCAAAGCGCTTTGCAGCCAAGCTCGATGGCCTGGTCGATACGGCGCCGTTGCGCCGCAAGATCCGGCTCTGGGTAGACCTGATACCAGAGCGTGGCCGGACCCTGGGCGGCGATCTCATTCATTGGATAGCTGGAGCGACCGGAAACCACCATAGCGGTTTTTGCGGCGGAAGCGCCGCGCACGGTCGCCAGCTCGCCCTCCGGATGAAATCGCTTTTGCTCGGAAGTGGGTCCCACCAGGATGGGTGCGAACATCCGTTGACCGAAAAGCTCGGCGGTCAGATCCAGTTTCGTCGTGTTGACCATCATGCGCGGCCGGAAGGTGATGCGCTCGAAGGCGTTCCGCTCACTGTCGGCGATTTCGGCGAAAGCCGCGGCGCTCAAGCTGCGCCGCGCCATTGCTTCGAACTCGAACGTGTTCACCAACTCGCGGGCGGGAGCAATGCGGCCGGGCGGCTCGCCCACTAATGTCTGGGCCACGCTCATACGAACTCCGTTCTTACCAGGCTTTTGTCGATGGATGCCAGTGTCGGCCGGCCGGTCGCGGCCATGGCCTGAACCAGCTCGGCTTGCAGGATTTCGAGAACCTTCCGGACCCCTTGCGGCCCATAGGCGGCCAGGCCCCAAAGCGGCACGCGGCCCAGTCCGACGGCGCTGGCGCCGAGCGCCAGAGCCTTCAGAATGTCGCTGCCGCGGCGGATCCCGCTGTCGAAGATAATTGGAGCGCGGCCATGAACCGCATCGGCGATCTCGGGCAGCACCTCCAACGTGGAAGGGCCGTAGTCCAGGGACCGGCCACCATGGTTGGAAACGTAGATGGCATCAACCCCGTGTTCCAGGCACAGAAGTGCATCTTCCCTGGTAACGATGCCCTTGGCGACCAACGGAACCTTAACGATGCGGCGCAGTTCGTCGAACAGCTTCCATTCATACCAGAGCCTAGTGTCCGGGACGCGATACGGGTTGGTGGAAGCACGCGGCGCGACAGATACTGCACCTGGCGTTGCGGCAACAGGGGTGCCGAGGTTCCGGTCATGCAGCGCACGCTCGTAGGAAGAAGCCTGCTGGTCCACGGTGACGACAATGGCCCGGCAGCCGGCCGACTGCGCTCTCTCAATCATCTCGCGGTTGTATTCGGGCTCGGGCTGAGGATAGAGCTGGAACCACAACGGGCCGGTCGCCGCCGCCGCGATCCTCTCCACCGTCAAAGTGGCGACGTTGCTCACAATGAGCGGCGTATTGGATGCGGCCGTAGCTCCTGCGTGCGTGGCCACCTCAGCATCGGGATGGTAGAGCACGTGGCGGGACGTGGGAGCGATGAGCATCGGGAAGGGCAACTTCATGCCGAGAAGGTTCGACTCCGGCTGGACCGAGCGCACGTCCGCGAGCCGGCGCGAGAGCAGGCCGACCCAGTCGAATGCCTCCCGATTGCGGCGCAGCGTGAACTCCCCATCGACGCCATACGACAAGAAGTCGTAGGCTAGCCTCGGGAGTTTCGCAAAAGCCACGGGCTCGAAGTCAAAAACGCTGACCATCTCGCCAAGCGCGGGAATGCGGCTGTGGTCGTGGAAAGGATCCTGCTGGCTCCCCAATAAGGGCGATGCGGCGAGAAATCCAGCCAGCCCGCTTAATGCGGCGCGGCGGCTCACCGCGGGGTTGAATGTTGTTCTATAACCTGGCAAAAAGCACTCCGGGAAAAAGACTTTTGTATCCGTCGTCGATTATACGCAATCTTGCCAATCGGAACCGTAATCGCGTGTCCGGTTAGCTACCGATATTCACCGTTAACGCTCGGCTGGACCGTCGCGACTCTGAAGACGGGCTGAGTTGCCTGTCATCGCCGGCCGTCGCCGCGGTAGCGACCGCGACTAGCCGCCCAAGCCCGACGTGGAACCGCACGCCTGGCGGTGGGCGTTTACTGTTTCGGTCCCGGCGCCGCCCGCGTCATCAGCTCCACGAACATTTTGCCGAACTTCGCCATGTCCACGTGTACCGCCGGGCCCGGCCGCGTCCTGGTCGATCACCACGTATCGCTTCTCCTGCGCCACACCCGCGCCAGCCAGAAGAAGGAATGTAGCCGCCGCCATCACAGGCTGAGTGATTCGAATCACAAGCCGAGTTGCTCCGCCTAATACTGTAGCGCCCGGATTTGCTGCCCCTCCGGAGCAACAGACCCTGGGTCCGCCGGTTGCTGGCGCCGGATGCGCCCCGGATGATTCTTGAATTCAGGGCCGCCTCGCGGGATCAGAAGCCCGCCGTTCCAACTGAGCATAGGTCTCCCCTAAACTGAGCGTCCCACCTCTGCTGGCGTAGATCGCAGCAGCACTCGCCAGCGCACTGCAGAATAAGTTTTGCAACCAGGATGATCCGCAGGGACGAGCATGCCCGCAAGATATACTTTCGGCGACCTGATCCGGCGCAAGAGCGGCTGTTGGGGGCCAATCCGCGTGGTTCTGGTTGGCCGGATGGCTTCCGATAATGCAAAATAACGTTCCCGATGAGCGTCGTCACCCGGAGGGACGTGCGCATCGGTAAAATGGGATGTCTTCAAGGGATCCAAGATTAACTCCCCAACGACGTACAGATGTTTGGCTGGGTTTATCAATTGCGTCAGCAGAAACAAGAGAAAGAAACCCACCATTCCTTTTACCCTTGCCCGTCCTTGTGAATCCCGCTAATCTACTCCGGGGCGGCTTCGCGGCGCGAGAAGCGCTTGGCCAACCGCCGCCTCCGGGAAGGATTCGATGACATCCAACGCGAACCGCCGCCAGTTCCTGGGGAGCGCAGCCGCTGCCGCTGCCTTCTCCATCGTGCCAAGACACGTCTTGGGGGGGCCGGGCGTGGTAGCCCCCAGCGACAAAATTAGCCTGGCCTGCGTCGGCACGGGCACCGAGGGGCTCCGCGAAATGCCGGTTCTGCTCGCTTCCGAGGACATCCAGATCACGGCCGTCTGCGATCCGAACAAGGACGCGGTCGAGTACCGCGACTGGAGCCGGGATGGCCTGCTGAGCAGCCTGCGCCGCGCGCTCCGCGACCCCGCTTGGCGCGCCCGGACCGAGGGCACGATTCCCGGCGGACGCGAGGTGGGCCGGAGTTTCGTCGAAGCATACTACGCCGGGCAGCGGCCTTCGGGCCAGTACAAGGGCTGCGCCGCCTACGCCGACGTGCGTGAGATGCTCGAAAAGGAAAAGGGCATCGACGCCGTCAAGATCATGACCCCCGATCATCTCCATGGGGTGATCGCGATTGCGGCCATGAAACGCGGAAAGCATGTCGTCATGCACAAGCCCATCGCCAATCGCCTGAAGGAGGCGCAACTCGTCATCGAGACCGCGCGCAAGACCGGCGTCTCCACCCATTTCATGCCCTGGGACAGCAACGGCGACATGGCCCCAGTGATGGCGTGGATCAAAAGCGGCGCCATCGGAACCTTGCGCGAGGTTCACAACTGGTCGAACCGCCCGGTCTGGCCGCAGTATGCCACCATCCCCACCGACCGGCCGCCCGTGCCGCCGGGGTTCGACTGGAACCTGTGGCTCGGCCCCGAAGCCGACCGTCCCTACCACCCCAGTTACACCCACATGGTGTTCCGCGGCTGGTACGACTTCGGCGGCGGCTCCATGGCCGACATGGGGCATTATAGCCTCTGGACCGTGTTCAACGCGCTGGAGCTCTCCGGGCCGGCCAGCATCGACCCCATGCTGACCCACGCCTGCATCCTGAAGGACGGCGTCTCCACCACCATCCGCAACGACTTCTCGTTCCCGCTCGCCAGCGCGGTCCGCTTCAGGTTCCCCGCGCGCGGCCGTCGCGGGCCCATCGATCTCATCTGGTACGACGGTGGCATTCGTCCGCCCACGCCCGCGGAGCTGGGCGCAGAGGGCCAGGAACTGGCGCGCGAAGGCATGATGTTCATCGGCGACAAGGGCAAGATCCTCGCCGGGTTCAACGTGGAAAGTCCGCGCCTGATCTCCGAACGCCGCAAGAAGGGCACACAGGCGCCGCCCCAGCCCGCGCGCACCGCGAACGGCGGATCCGAAGCGCCTCGGCTGTCGCCCGGGCTGACGCAGTGGGTGGCGGCGTGCCGCGGCGACAAGCAGCACTCGCCCAGCAGCTTCCTCAACGCCGGCCCGATTTCGGAGGCTGTCAACCTCTACGCGGTAGCGCTGCGAACCGGCAAACGGCTGCTATATGAGGCCAAAACCGGCACGATCACCAACGTCCCCGAGGCCAACCAGTATCTCTCACGCGAGTACCGCAAGGGTTGGGACCCGCAAACCATCTGAACGGTTGATAGGAGAAAGCGTCATGCATCTTTCCAGAAGAGAGTTCCTCGCCGCCACCGCCGCTGGCGCCGTAGCAGCCGGCCCGCTCATGGCCGACCCACTGGGCATGCCCATCGGAACCCAGACCTGGCCCATCCGCGATGCTATAGGCAAGGACTTCCCCGGCACGCTGAAGCAGATCGCCGCCATGGGCTACCGGACCATCGAAATGTGCTCCCCACCCGGTTACAGGGAAGGCTTCGGCGTGCTCGCGGGCATGTCCGCGGCGGAGATGAAAAAGACTATCCAGGCCGCCGGCCTGCGGTGCGAGAGCTGCCACTACCAGTTCAAGGAGATGAGGGAGAACCTGGACGAGCGCATCGCTTTCGCCAAGGATCTAGGCCTGAAGCAAATGATCCTCTCCACCTTCGGCCTTCCTAACACCGCCAAAATGGCGGACTGGGCGAACGCCGCGGACGAACTGAACAAGATCGGCGAGAAGATCGCCAAGGCGGGCGTGCAGGCCGGCTACCACAACCACAACGGCGAGTTTCAGAAGATCGACAACGAACTGATCTACGACAAGCTGATGGCCGAGTTCGACCCCAAGCTGGTCAAGATGCAGTTCCAGGTGGCCGTAATCAGCATCGGCTATGAAGCCGCCACCTACATGCAGAAATACCGCGGCCGCTTCATCTCGATGCACCTGGCCGACTGGTCGGCCGTGACCCAAAAGCAAACTGCCATAGGCTCGGGCTCAGTGGATTGGAAGGGGCTGTTCGCCGCCGCCAAGACCGGAGGCGTCAAGAACTACTTCGTCGAAATGAACCTGGAGTTCATGAAGCCCAGCTACGACTTCCTGCACCACCTGAAGTAACTGCGGGCATGAAAGCGGAAGCGCTGACGAATCTCCCGTTGATCGAATCGTCACGGTTCGACTGTTTGAGCCCAATCTACCGGTGAGACGGACCCCACGATGAAGAGAAAACTCAGCGCTCCTAGCACCAACACCACGCACACAGCCACGAAGGCGTAAAGGAACTGGCCGGTCGCGGAAACGATCACACCGGTTATCCACGGCGCGGCCACCCCCGCCAGATTACCGAATGCATTCTGCAGGCCGGTCCATTTGCCCGCCGCCTGAGGTCCGGCGATGGTCTGCGTAATGGCCCAGTGGTTGGAGGTGCAAAGTCCAAACGACAGGCAGGCTGCCGTCAGCAGCGTGATGCACATCCACGGGCTGGGAACCATCACCGCAGGCAAAACCAACGTGCACAACAGCAATCCAGCCGCAGCGAAGCTCTTGCGAATGCGGGTCGGTGTGGCCCCCCGCATGATCAGGTGGTCCGAAACCCAACCGTTGATGGTAGATGAAGCGGCGAGCCCCCAAAAAGGAAGCGAGCCCACGACGGCCATCATGCGCATCGAGAAGTGCCGCTCCATGACCAGGTAAGTGGGCAGCCAAGTGATCAGAAAGTAAAACGCGTAATTGATGCTGAAAAGCCCGAAAAACGTTCCCCAGGCGGACGGCTCCCGCAGAATCCGGGCAAATCCCGGCCCTTCGTGGCGGTGCGGCTTGCCCGGAGCCTTGCTCCGCGGCGCCCAGACCACCCATAATGGGACCCACAGCAGGGCACCGAAGCCCAGGATCAAGAACAGGGCTCGCCATCCGAGCCGCGCCGCCACCAGGCCGCCGATCAGCGTCCCCAGAGCGGGCCCAGTTTTCGAGCCGGCATCGATGAGGGCGTTCGTGAGGCCGCGTCGGTGTTCCGGAAAACGCGTGGCGATGATTTTCGAATAAGAGGGATAGGCCACCGACTCCGCAGCACCGAGCACCAGCCGCAACGAAAACAGTGCGCCAAACCCGCCTACAAAACCGGTTGCCGCTGTCGCCGCCGACCAGATCAGGAAACCGGCACCGAGAACCCAGTTAACATCGTACCGGTCCACCAACCAGCCGGACACAATCTGAAACGCCGCATAAGTCCAGAAAAACGCTGAGAGCAGAAGCCCCAGGTGGGCCGGCGACAATCCGAGTTCGGTCCGCAATCCTGGAGCCGCCACGGAAAGATTCGTGCGGTCAACGTAGTTAATTGCGACCGACACCACCAGCAAGGCCAGGGCCAACCAGGCAGCCTTCGTCGTCTTGGTCTCAAGGGAAGCCACTGGTCTCATGCTGTTGTCCCAGACGCAATCGGCATTGCACTCCAGGCTCTACACGAGATTACCATCCGCCGCTAGCGCGAGCCGGCAGGTGTCGAGCAGCTCTATGACTTGGGCGCGGCACCTACACCGGCGGCCGGTTGGGGATGGCAACGGCGGCTTCCGATATTGGGGTTAACGCCCTCTACAAAGCCGATCTCAGGTGCACAGATGGCCGTGGTGGCATTATTGTCCGAGTGGCTGAAACTAACCGGCCAAATGTGTTTAAGCCCTGGTTTCAGCGCACGCGCCCTATGATTAAACAGTCTGGCGGGTTAGTTTCGGCTTAACTGCTCCTCTACCGCTGCAAAGCGCGGATGGGCATCGAGTGGACGCGTTTCCCCGTCGCGTCGAACACCGCGTTCGCGATCGCCGGCGCGATGACGATGATTGGAGTCTCCCCTGCGCCCGCCGATTCGAGATCCTTGCGGTCCAGCAGGATCACGTCCAACTTGGGAACGTCACGGAATCGTGGCACCCGGTATGTCGCGAATCGCGCGTTGGTGAGCTTGCCGTCCTTGAAGAGGATTTCCTCCCGCAGTGCCGGGCCGACGCCCATCATGATCGCTCCTTCCACCTGAGACCGCAGGTTGGCCGGATTCAGGATGGCCCCGCACTCGAAGGCCTGGACCACCTCGATCAACCGCGGTGCGCCGCTCGCGCGATCCACCTCCACTTCGCAGCAGGCCGCCACCACCGAGTTCTTTTCGGTCCCGCAGGCGAGGCCGATGCCGGTTCCCGGGCGTCGCTTCTTGCGCCGCTCCACCCAGCCGAACCGCTGCGCGGCGGCGTTCAACACGTTCCTCATCCTCTCGTTGTCGAGGTGAGAGAGCCGGAACTCTAGAGGATCTTTGCCCGCCGCTTCAGCCAGTTCGTCGGTGAACGCCTCCCGTGCGAAATTGTTCGCCGTGGCTGCCAGGACCCGGTACGAGGACTGCCGCAGCGGAGGATCGGATGCGACGAACCTGGCTCGCGTATTGGGGATGCGATACGGGGTGTCCAGCGCCGCCGAACCGGAGTTGTAGTTGGTGATATCCCAGACCGAGATGGCATTACTCGCATCCAATCCGGCCTCGATTTCAATCAGCGCGGCCGGGCGGAAATACGCCCACATGAATTCTTCTGCGCGCGTCCACCGCACCGCCACCGGGTGCCCCGCTTCCCTGGCGAGGCGGGCCGCCTCCGTAGCCGCTTCTCCGGTGTGTTTACCTCCGAAGCCTCCGCCGAAGTGAGGCACGAGGACGTGCACCCGATCTTGCGCCACGCCAAACGTCTCAGCGAGTTGCCCGCGGACGCTCGCCGGATTGCTGGTACCGGTCCAGACCGTGAGACGGCCGTTCTGCCACTCCGCCACCGCGGCGCGCGGCTCCATAGGGGCGTGTTGCACATAGGGCACCTGGTACGACGCCTTCAATTTCGTACGCGCCTCGGCCAGTCCCTTCTCCACCGAGCCCCGGCCCTGCGCCTGGGGGCGTACCTCCGGCTTGGCATGCTGCTTCAGGTAGCCGAAGAGATCGTCGCTCGATGGCTGCTCGACGGTCTTCCATTGAGCTGTGGCGGAGATAGCCGCCAAGGCTTTTTGGGCGGCGAACGTGGTGGGCGCGGCGCAGGCGACGAAGCTGCCATCGCGTACTGCCGTCACGCCCGGCATCTTCTGCGCCTCGGACAGATCCACGCTGCCCAGTGTCGCCCCGTAGGACGGCGCGCGCAGCACGCGGCCGTAGAGCATGCCCGGCCGCACAATGTCACTGGGAAATCGATGCGCGCCGGTGACAAGCTCGCGGGTGTCCAACCGGACTTGGGGCTTTCCCAAGAGCTGCCAGTCCTTGGCAGGGGTGACCGTGATGTTGGCCGGTAACGCCTGTTTGTAAGCCCCGGCGAGTTCGGGCGAACGGGCCAGGTCAGCGTAGCCGTACTTCTTGCCGGCGTACTGGACAGCGCCATCGATGACTTCAAGCCGGGCGTCGGCATCCATGTGGAACTGCCGACCCGCCGCGGCCAGCAGCAGGGTGCGCGCGGTGGCTGCTGCCCGGCGTACCAGCGGCGCGGTACGCGGCGTGGTTCCACTGCCGGCGGTGCCCCCGTCGTTGGGCGTCTGGTCCGTATCGCCCATCACCATCCGTACGCGGTCGAGTGGCAACCGCAGTTCCTCAGCGGCCGCCATCGCCAACTCGGTGAGCGCGCCTTGGCCTTCCTCGATCTTCCCGCTCAGGACGGTGATGAAGCCGTCCTCCCCGATGTGCAGCCTGGTTTCAAAAGTTCCGGCTCCGCTGCCCCTCTGGGCATCCGACAAGGGTGCTGTCGCCACGATCAGAAGACCCGCGCTGGCGATCTCCACAAACTCCCGGCGGTTCACAACGGACATGGCCGCCCCCTATCCTTTCTTCCCCGTGGCTGCCGCGGCACGCCGCACAGCAGACATAATCCGCTGGTAGTCGGAACAGCGGCACAGGTTTCCGTTCAGGCCGTCGACGATTTGTGCGTCCGTCGGCTTGGGGTGGTTCTGCAGCAGCGCCACCGTTTGAAGCACCATGCCCGGCGTGCAGTAGCCGCACTGCACGGCGCCTTCGTCCAGGAACGCCTGTTGAACCGGGTGCAACGTCCCACCCTCGGCGAGACCTTCGATGGTGACGATCTTGCGGCCCTCGGCCGCGCGTACCGTCGTCACGCAGGAGACTGCCGGCTTGCCGTCGAGAAGCACGGTGCACGATCCACACTGGCCTTCACCGCAGCTATATTTCGTTCCGGTCAACCCCAAGTCTTCGCGCAGCACTTCCAGCAGGGGCCGCTCCGGCTCCGTGTCAACGCTTCGCGCCTTTCCATTGACCGACAATCGGATGGTCGCCATGTGGTTGAGACCTCCTCCTATCACTTGTACTGGGGGCACACCGAATCGGGCCATGCCGCCTCTTGGATTATAGGGCGATTTGCGACTGAAAGTAGACTAACAGACCTGAAATTACAGCGTGTTGCAAACTGCATTTTGCGATGCGAATAGGAGAGGCGTGACTTCTCGGATCGAGGCTTCGCGCCACTCCGCGATTTACGGCCCGCTGGTCCGCAGTCTCAAACTCCTGGAATAACGCATAAACCGTCGCGGTGCTCATTCGGGTCCCGGCAGACGGCTACCGATATGTGTCTTAACGCTCGCCAACACTGACGATTTCGCTGCGCGTGAAACGGCAGGCCGCCGGTGATGGTCCCCTCCATCTTGGTTTGGAACGCTTAGGACGGCACAGAGGTAAAGGGGTGCAATGCGGTTGTACGAGCAAACGGGGGCATTACCGCTCCACAAGTTCCACACGACGATTCTTGGCTCTTCCTTCCTCATCCCTGTTCGAGGCAACAGGGGCCAACGGACCATTGCCGTAGGCTTGGAGCCGGTCCGGCGCCACGCCATAGGTGGTAGTCAGCGCTTTGAGGACTGCGTCCGCGCGCCGGCGCGATAAATCCATGTTCATCTGGAATTCGCCGACGCTGTCGGTGTGCCCGACGATATACAACTTGAGCTTCGGATCCTGCTGCAGTAACTTGCCAATCTCCTGCAGGGCCAGCCCGGACTCCGGCTTCACATCCGCCTTGGCAGTGTCGAAGTAGATGCCGTAGACGGCCACGTGCCCGGTCTTGCCGATATCGCCCTTCAACGCGGCCGCATTGACGGTTACTAGACCGCTTTCCATGGGCTTGGTTTCGATGATGTCCAGATTGGTTGTGCCCGGCGCGACATGCAGGCTCACATAGATATCTCCTTCCGGGCGCGCCAGCTTGCCGGAAAATTGCCAGTGGCCGGCGCCATACCAGGTGTCGGACCAGTCGGCGGTCATGTGAAATCTGGCTAATCCGCAGGCATCGCCGCTGCAGGTAAACACCGTCTCAAAGCCCGCGCGCTTCAGGGCGCTTTCATAGTTGCGGTAGACCTCCAGGGGCGAGCGGTCCTGAGGATACGTGTATGAGATCCGGGTGATCTTGCCCTCCAGGTGCAGGCTCTTGGGCATACCCTGCGAGGTAACCACGCCGATGGGAAAATTGAATTCGTCAAACTGCTTGGTCTTGTAGTTATCAATGACCGAGCCAGGGTACCGCGAAGCGAGCGGGGAATCCTTGCTTCCCTCGACATCCTTCGACTGGGAAGCCGCCGGCGCAGCGGCGAGAGCGAGGAAAAGCCCCGCGGCGAGCGGGTTCCGATTCATCGTCATAGGACTCCATCGTAGCCGACGAGTATACCCTGAATCATCTTCCGCAGGGTTGGTGGCCCGACGAAACAGCTAACGATATCACCAGTTAATGCTCCACTTAGGCGAAGTGCAACGGCATTTTCTCGTCACCGATCCGCAGTCTGGACTGGGAGATAACCGCCAGCCGCTTAGCGCGGGAAGGGCGAGGCTCCTTCGGGGCCATACCAATCGTATTCCACCGCGCGTCCATCGATGCGCCAGCGGCCAGGCGTGGTGGTGTCCATCCAGTCGAGCGGTTCGGCAAGCTCGCGCGCTTGAGTGGCGGCCCCGAACGCCCGCCGGAGGGCCTGCTTCGACTCAGCGTTGACCGCCGCGGGATCGGGGGAGACGAACAGCGCGGTCCCGCTGCGGGCCACCAGGTCGAGCCAGCGAGCGGCCAGGTCCCAGGGGAGCTGCGGCGTGATGGGAGCGCAATCGGCGTCGAGATCGAAGAAGGCGCGGTGCTGTGGGCCGCGAAACGCCAACGTGTTGACGCCCATCCGTCGCGTGCGGTGGAAGTCACGGCCGCTGGTGTCGTCGCCGGTGCGCTGCAGTTCGAACAGACCGGCGGACAGATGTCCGAAAGTATTGCAGCCGATGATAGTCGCGCCCCCGGCCGCTTCCCGAATCGCGCGGTAGAACGCCAGCGCGATTTCGGCCGTGGTGCGGGACCGGTCGGCGAAGTGCCAGCCAGCTTCGGTGAGGTCTGCACCCATCGAAAACCCCCAGCGGCCCAGCAGGTCGAAACTGGTGTAGTCGTTCTTGATCAGCTCGAAACCCCACGAAGCCATGCGGCCAATGTCCTGGCGGACGGTTTCCAGCGTCTCGGGTAGGCTGGGATCGAGCGTCGCGTTGCGAGTGTCGGCGCGAGGCCGAAGCCGGGCGGTCGGGGAAACCTCGGCGGTGGTGTACAGGGGGCGCAGCCAAATACCAGGACGAACGCCCTGCCGTTTGATGGCCGCGGCCACCCCCGTCATATCGGGGAAGCCGGCATTACCGCGCTCCCAGGGGCCGGCGGTGTTAGTCAGCGACCAGCCGTCATCGATCACCATGAAGGGCCGGTTTGGCCCGGATGGGGCGAGTTCCCCCATCAAGCCGGCATCGCGCTCGATGGCGACGGCTGAGCAGTTGCGGCCGTAAGCGTAATACCAGTTGTTGCCGCCGTAAACGGGCGCGGTGGGGAAGCGCGGCTGGGCGCAGAGCTGGCGGCAGAAACGCCGCGCGGATTCGAAAGCGCTCTCATCTGCGGCGGCCCCGCGGCGGACTCGAATGACGGCGGCTTCCAACGTGCGGGGGCCTAGGCGAACGCCGGAGCTCCCATTGCGCAGGTCCAGCCACAGGGATATGCCGGCGGGGTCGGCCTGCCAAAAGGCGAAGCACGAGGCCCCCGTAGCGACGCCGTAACCGTGCGTGGCGCGGCCGTCGAAAGCCAGAAAATACCATGGCAGGATGCGCTCGCCGACCACGCCCCGCCATTCGAGATCCCCGTAGCTGCGCTCCCACTGGTCGTTGAGGATGCGCCAGCGCTCTGGCACGGTGGCCCGCCAGCGGAGATGCAGACGGAGCAGCGGGGCTTCCGGTGCCTCGATGCGGACAGGCATGCCGCTGGCGGCCGGTTCAATCTGGACGGAGATTCCAGCGCCGTTCCATCGGCGACCTTCGCGGGTTAGCGGAAGTGGACCGCTTTCGAGGAAGGCGATGGCGAGGTCGGGCGGGCGCAGGATATCGACATAGCCATCAGCGGCACGCACGGGCTGCGCGGAAGCAGGCAAGCTAGCCGAGAGGGCCAACAGTTCGCGGCGGGAGAGGCTGGGCGGGTTCATGAATCCATTGTGTCAGGGGACGCGGCGGGCAAAGTCGGCCAGCTCGGAAGCGCGATCCCCAGCCACGGGTTACCTTCCGATATTGCCGCATATCGTTCCGTTTTCAGCGTTCGCCTGACGACGCCATTGTCCGGTGAGGACCGGTCTCGATCATTGGTTTTATGGGCTGTTCCGGAACTTGGGCGACGGGTGCCGATCTCCCGTTCCTAATCAGTTAACTTCCGGGTTGGCGACCATTCGGAAGCTGTCCCAAACGGCTCTTCTGGAACATCACTCCCGATGCTTCCGGTTACGTCAACTGGACGTCTAACGCCCAAACCGCAGAGTTTGGACGCGCCACCCAATTCCCATTCACCTGTGCAGTCTCAACATGCGCAGCGAAGCGCGCCCCGAATCAAGCGGGCGGTCTACCCTACTTGATGCGGGCGGGCCACTTGAGGATCAAGGCGATCTCCCGCTGGACGGTTGCATCTCTTTGTTCCGTCTCGACCATCAGAAATCGCTGGCCATCCGCGCTGGCCTGAACCGGATCTCATCCGGATTGAGAGTCGGGGATCTAAAATAGAACTTTCGTTTTGAAAGGATTTGCTGATGAGTAAAGTGCGTTGTGGCAGGCTTTTCCGCCCCGCCACATTGGTGGTCCTGCTGGCGGCCGGTAGCGTCGGCATCACGCTGCATGCGCAGGAGAAGGAACACCCTATCCCCCAGGTGATCAAAAAAGACGGGCGCTACGCATTGATGGTAGACGGTGCGCCTTTCCTGATGCTGGGCGCGCAGGCGCACAATTCGAGCGGCTGGCCGCGCATGCTTCCGAAAGTGTGGCCAGCTATCGAATATCTCCACGCCAATACGCTGGAGATACCCATCTACTGGGAGCAATTCGAACCTCGCCCGCAACAATTCGACTATTCCGTAATCGATACCATCATCACCCAGGCACGCGAGCACCACGTCCGGCTGAACCTGCTCTGGTTCGGCACCTGGAAGAACGGCAGCCAGCACTACATGCCCGAGTGGATGAAGGCGGATCCGGCGCGATATTTCCATCTGATCGACAAGAACGGACGGACGGCGGATTCGCCATCGCCGTTCTGTACCGCGTCCCAAGAGCTGGATATTCGCGCGTTCGCCGCGTTCATGCGCCACCTCAAGGCATTCGATCCACAGCACACCGTAATCATTGTGCAGGTTGAGAACGAGTCGGGAACCTGGGGCTCCGTCCGTGACTACTCCCCGGCCGCGCAAAAGCTCTTCGAAGCTCCCGTCCCGGCCGATGTTCTCAAGGCCATGGGCCACACACTTGGCGCTTCCGTCAACTGGCAGGAAGCTTTTGGAGCGGAAGCGGAAGTGAACTTCCACGCCTGGGCCGTGGCTATGTACGTGGGGAAGGTTGCCGCCGCCGGGAAAGCGGTCTATCCACTGCAGCTTTACGCCAACGCCGCCTTGCGCGACCCCATCAAGCCGGGCGCGCCCGGCAGTTACGAAGCCGGCGGTCCCACGGATAACGTGATTCCCATCTGGAAGGTCGCAGCACCCGCGATCGATATCGTCTCGCCCGACATTTACATGAACGATCCCGCTGCATATCTGAAGACATTGGAACTGTATCACCGCGACGACAACGTCTTGTTCGTCCCGGAGACCAGCGGCAGCGCCGCGGTTGCCAGGTTCTTTTTTTCCGCGCTTGGCCTGCAGGCCATCGGCTTCTCGCCCTTCGGTCTAGACTACAGCACCACCCCCTCCGTTCCTCCCAGCACTCCAGCCGCTGCTCCAGCAGGCGGCCCTGCTCCGCAGGACCAATTCGCCCCGACGGCGCAGAACTACTGCCTGATCGCTCCCATGATGCGGGATATTGCCCGCCTCAACTTCGAAGGCAAGCTGCAGGCTGTGGCGGAAGAAAAAGGCACGCCATCCCAAACGCTCCACTTCGGGGCGTGGGACGCAGTGGTCTCCTACGGAGCTGGGCGGAACAATCGTGCGCCGTTGGGGAATGCGGAGCCGACGGGGCGGGCCCTGATCGCACAACTAGCGGACAACAAGTTCCTGGCAGCCGGGTACTTTTGTCGGGTGGATTTCCGGCCCGCCGCCGCCGACAAGCGCCGCCAGTTCCTGCGCGCTGAGGAGGGAAACTACGAAAACGGCGTATTCCAGTTCATCCGCATCCTGAATGGCGACGAGACCGATAACGGTCTCAATCTGCGTGCCGAGCCGATCGCACTGCGCGTCTCCCTTGGAGTCTATTGAGAGGAACACAATGGTAACTAAACTGTTAATAGCCTCGATTGCAATGCTACCGATGCTTTGGCCGGCAGCGAGCTGGGCCTCGGTTACCCCTACCCCTCCGTATCCGGGGGCACCTCCGAGCCTGGCTTATCAGGTGACAGTGGACGGCCAGCCGATTTTTGCGTATCGTTACCCGACCTACAACCAGTTCAATTGGATGGACTATGCCAGTTTCAGTATGACCGGCAAGGTTCACGTCACGATTACCTCGCTCGTCAGCGAGAGGGATGTGCGAACAGCCTACGTCAGACCGATCGCTTATAACATCCAGCCGCAGATCAAGGGCAATACGATCGGCTTCGACCTCGATCGGCCGCGTTATCTGGTCATCTTCATCAACGAAGAGCCGCTCTTCTCAGGTACTGGGTTGCTGCTCTTTGCCGACGCGCCTGAGGCCAATGCTCCTAAACTCGGCGATGCGAATGTGGTCAACATCATGGACTACAAAATTGACAATACGGGTAAGACCGTCGAGACCGCGAAGATCAATCAGGCCATTAGCGACGTGTCGGCCAGGCCCGGGGGCGGCGTGCTCTTTTTCCCGAAGGCCGGTGTTTACCTGACCGGCTTGGTGATGATGAAGAGCAACGTCACATTTTACGTCGAGGCTGGCGCCGTGCTTAAAGGGTCCACCAAAAATGCGGATTACGTCTTGCCGCCCGGGACGACGGGAGGCCCGGGAAGGGTGCAGCGAGCGGTGTTTGTCTTTAACAACGTCGAGAATGCCAGCCTGATGGGCCGGGGAACCGTCGACATGCGGGGTTATCCGTGGCTGTGGCATGATTTCCAACCCGACACCGGGGACGGGCGCGCAAGAACAGCGGAGGGATTGGTGAATGATCCTCATGGGAATGGCAAATGTCGGCGGCCGGGAAGCCAGAATGGTACCGAATGCCGCGCGCCGGCAGTAGCCGACTGAGGCTCGACGAATCGCAGCTTTCGCTTTGGAGGTAAATTCAGGCATGAAACTGACGACTTTTGCGTGCTTCGCGCTCGCATCCTACGCCAGCGCGATCGAGGCCCGGGCCTATGGGCAGGCCGATCCAGGCGTACCGCATCTGCAGAGGCAAGGAACCGCGACGCAACTGATCGTCGACGGGAAGCCGTTCCTCGCTGTCGCAGGAGAACTGGGCAACAACACTGCCAGTAGTCTCGAGAACATGCAGCCGATCTGGTCCAGGTTGGTAGCGGGCAACCTCAATTGCGTGTTGGCGGCGGTATCGTGGGCCCAGGTGGAACCCCAGGAGGGACACTTTGAGTTTGGGCTGGTCGATGGCCTCATCCAGGAGGCCAGGCGCAATAACCTAAAAATAGTATTCCTGTGGTTTGGCAGTTGGAAAAACGGCCTTTCGAGCTACCCGCCGTTGTGGGTGAAGCAGGATTACAAGCGGTTTCCGCGGATCCAAGTCAAAGGAGGACGGAGCATCGAGCTGCTGAGCACTTTTTCAAATGCCAGCCGCGACGCCGACGCGCGTGCCTTTCGCGCGCTGATGCGGTACATCAAGGAAGTGGATAGCCGGCAGCACACCGTGCTGATGATCCAGGTGGAGAACGAGGTGGGTGTGCTGCGGGATTCGCGCGACCGGTCCGAGCCGGCCAACAAGGCTTTTGACGGGCCGGTACCGAGGGAATTGATGGATTATCTTCAGAAGCACAAAGCCATGCTGGCCCCGGAACTACGCGAGGTTTGGGGGGCCAATGGGTTCAAAGCCGAGGGCACTTGGGAACAGGTCTTTGGTCCGGGCAAACCCGAAAGTGTGGACATGCCCATCCAAACTAATAGCCCGCCTCTGAGCCGGGAGGAATACCAGACGGGCTGGCGCAAACTGCACTGGCCGGTGGATGAGATCTTCATGGCGTGGAACTATGCCCGGTATGTCGGCAGAGTGGTATCGGAGGGCAAGGCGGAATACAACATCCCGATGTTCGTGAACGCATGGCTTCAGCAGCCGAATATGGCCTGGCCGGGGACCTATCCGAGCGGTGGCCCTCTGCCGCAAGTACACGACATATGGCGTGCCGGCGCGCCGGCAATCGACATTCTTGCGCCGGATCTCTACTTGCAGTACTTCGACGAGGTCTGCGACCGGTTCACGCGCAACGGCAACCCGTTTTTCATCCCCGAGACCAGCGCTAACCCGGGCAACGTCCTGGCGGCGTTCGGCAAGTACGGCGCGATCGGCTTTGCGCCTTTTGGCATCGAGAGAAGCGTCAGCGCGGACACGGAATTAGCCGCGGCTTACCGTCTGGTTTCCCAGATGGCTCCAATTATTGCGGCTTACCAGGGGGAGGAATCGATCACCAGTGTGCGGCTGAGCCAGGGCGAGCTCCCGAAACGGGTCCGGCTGGGAAACTACACGCTGGAACTCGCCTACACGGGGAGGGGCCGCGTTCCGATTGCGCCCGAGCCGGCCCGGGCAGCGCAACAGGGAGACAGGGCGCCACAGGCCCCCGCGACTCCAGCCGGTCAGCAGGGACGTGGAGGCACCGAGCAGCCTCCCATGGAGGCGGCCGCGATCCTGATCGCATCGGGTCCCGACGAGTTCTATATGGGCGGCGGAGGGTTTCGGATCGGTTTTACTCCGAACACGCCCGGACCGGTGAGCGTCGGACTTGGCATTGTGCAGGAAGGCAAGTTCGTCGACGGAAAGTGGGTGGTTGTGCGGCAGCTCGGTGGCGACGATATCGGTCAGGGCGAAATTCTGACGCTGCGCCCGAATACCATCCTTCGCGTGGTCGTCTACCGCTACGAATAGGAGCGTGGGCGCGGGCCTCATGCAGCGGCAGCCGTTTCAAGACTCTCGAACTGGACGAACGAACGCGTCCACGGAAGACAGAGGATTACGGTGGATGCGCTCATCGACCGCCTGCCGCTGTTTGAGCGCCTGGCGAGTTGCCCTGGAGGCGCGCGGACTCGGCGCGGTTTCGATCAACGTCCGGATCACCGCGGTGCGCAAACTGGCCGTCGAGGCGGCCGACAACGGGCTGCTGGCGCCGGAACTGGCCAGCGGGATCACGCGCGTGAAGGGAGTTGCTTCCAAAGGCGTCCGCCTGGGGAACTGGCTGTCCGTCCAGCAGGCCCAGAAGCTCCTGAACACCCCGGATGCGACCACCACCAAGGGTCTGCGCGACCGCGCAATCCTGGCCGTGCTCCTGGGCCCTCGGGGGTCACCCAAAACCGGCCAGTCGGGGTCACCTGAAAACCGGCCAGTTGTAGACCGCCATCCAGGACATTGTGAGCAATGTCTTGAACGAAGAAAAGAAACATCAAGTCATAGCCT
>Ga0187888_1001548_pt1 | contig 21691 bp, 12 predicted proteins | sample June2016WEW_7_40_FD_132987 | JGI IMG/M metagenome (GOLD analysis project Ga0187888, IMG submission 132987) | Peatland microbial communities from SPRUCE experiment site at the Marcell Experimental Forest, Minnesota, USA - June2016WEW_7_40 | ecosystem: Environmental > Terrestrial > Soil > Wetlands... | reverse complement strand
GCTCAGCGTGCCCTACGCACTGAAGGCAGCGGATGCGGAAACCATCGGCGGACTTCCGCCCTCCGCTTTTGTGCTGGCCGCGCCCGCGAGCAGTAGCGGCGCAGGCGTGACCGGTGGCGATGCGACCACCTCGACTGCGGCGTCAGCCACGCCTATGGCCTCGTCGAACGTAACCACGACCGGCGGGACGGTGAACACGATCCCGCTGTTCTCCACGGCGACCAACATTCAGAACTCGCTGTTGACGCAGACCAGCACGACGGCCATCAATGTGGGCGGCAAGCTGAATCTGCCGGCGACGGCGGCCGCCACCAAGACGGCGGGCACCGACTCGCGGCCGCTGGACTTCGTGGCGTCTTCGTTCGACAGCACCAGCAGCACGGCGCTGAATCAAACGTTCCAGTGGCAAGCTGAGCCGGCGGCGAACGACACAGCGAGTCCGTCGGGCACGCTGAATCTGCTCTACGGACTGGGCGCGACCGTGCCCAGCGAGACCGGGCTGAAGTTGAGCAGCAAAGGCGTCTTCACCTTTGCCGTGGGGCAGACGTTTCCGGGAACGGGGACAATCACCGGCATCACCACGGCGAGCGGCAGCGGACTGTCGGGCGGAGGCACGACGGGGACGCTCAGCTTGAAAGTGCCCGCGGCGGGAATCACCAATGCGATGCTGGCGCATCCCTCGTTGACGTTGACCCCGGGCGGCGGCATGGCCGGTGGGGGAGCGGTGGCGCTGGGCGGCACGACCACGCTAGGACTGAAGACCTGCGCTGCAGATCAGGTGCTGGAGTTCATCAGCGGCGCCTGGGCCTGCACCAACGCCGCGGTGGGCACGATCACCGGCGTCACCGCCGGCACCGATCTCAAAGGTGGAGGAACTTCAGGCGTGGTCACGTTGAACGTGGACACCACCGAGGTGCCGCAACTGTCTGGCAACAACGCATTCACCGGCAACAACGCTGTCACTGTAAACAACTCTACCCCGGCTCTCACGCTTTCAAATTCATATTCTGGCACCGCAGATGCAATGGACGTTTACCCTAATATGTACGGAACCGGAATTTACGAATCGGGTGGAGCGTTTGGTGTATACGCGACTGGTGGCGAGATCCCCCTGGTTGGCCTGGGTGGCGCTGTTCAGGGCGTCTATGGCGGAAGCGCCACAGACTCCAATTTCACGCCGGCAATTTTCGGGGTCGAAGAAGGTACGACGACCCAAACGATTGGCGTTTTTGGTGAAACTGCGAGCCCCAAAGGCGCTGGAGTATACGGCCAGAGCCAAGATAACCAAAGCGGCACGGGTAGTGCCAACACCCTTGGAGCTGGCGTTTGGGGTGACGGCGGATCCGCAGGCCAGACCGGCGTCGTAGGCACGGCGGATGACTACTACGCCGGATATTTCGAGAACAACGGTCTCATTAACTACACCTTGGAGTCTTTCAACGGCAACAGTAATGGGTACCCGTTCGCGGCATTCAATCAGTCCTTCAATGGTTGCTACATTGATGCACTCGGCGACATTCTCTGCACCGGCGCAAAAAATGCTCTCGTTCCCATTGACGAGGGCCAGCGCAAAGTTGCGCTTGCTGCCATCGAATCCCCCAAAAACTGGTTTGAAGACCTCGGTTCAGAGCGGTTGTCGAATGGCGCTGCCGTTATCGCTCTGGAACCGGAATTCGCACAGACCGTCAACACTGACCTTGAATACCACGTGTTCCTCACCCCGAAGGGCGACTGCAAGGGTCTCTATGTCGCCAACGAAACCGCGAGCAGCTTCGAGGTTCACGAACTGGGCGGCGGCTCCTCGAGTGTGAGCTTCGATTACCGGATCGTTGCCCTGCGTAAGAACTTCGAGAACATCCGTTTAGCGGACCACACCAACGACCCTAATCCATGGAAAACGATGAAGAAGCGAACCCCGACCCACCTTGACATCAACCGGTTGATCCCTCCCAAGAGAGAGGCCCAGTTGGTGCGGCCGATCGCACAACCAGCCAGGAAGTAGAGGTCATTTCGTGCGGGACCAGCCCGTGGCTGGTCCCGCGCTAATCCATTGCATGTGTCTCGGCCGCCTTGCAAAACGAAAAACAATTCAAGAATTCAACAAGGAGAATCAACGTGCATAAGTTCAAAAGTTCAGTCCGCTGCAGTCCCTGGTCGTGCCGTATCACTCTTCTCATGCTGCTGCTGACGCTGGCGGCGATGGGACAGCAGGCCAGCATCGTACCAACGCTGGTGAACTTCAAAGGCATCCTGACGGATGTAAAAGGCAAGCCTTTGACCGGAATCGTCGGCGTCACTATCTGCTTATACAAAGACGAGCAGGGCGGAGCTCCTTTATGGATGGAGACGCAGAATGTTACGGCCGACAAGAGCGGGCATTACACGGTGGTACTCGGTTCCACGACTACTCAAGGATTGCCGACTGACCTGTTCGCTTCGGGGGAGGCGCGCTGGTTGGGAGTGCAAGCCCAAGGGCAGGCGGAGCAGCCGCGCGTGCTGCTGCTCAGCGTGCCTTATGCACTGAAGGCCGGAGACGCGCAGACGGTAGGGGGACTGCCGCCTTCGGCCTTCGTACTGGCCGCCCCGGCGGCCATCGGATCGGCTACGGCGAGCAGCACGGCTGCCAGCACGGCCGAAGGGGTTTCGCCGCTGACAGCTACCGACGTGACCACCACCGGCGGCACGGCCGACTTTCTGCCGATTTTCAGCGGGGCCTCGACGGTCATCGATTCGGTACTGTACCAGACGGGCACAGGCAGCACGGCCAAGGTCGGTATCAACACGACGACGCCCGCAACCACGCTGGATGTAAACGGCACTGGCACAGTTCGCGGCACGTTGAGTTTGCCGGCAACTGCCGCGGCCATAGCCACGGCGGGCAAGGACTCGCAAGCGCTGAGTTTGGCGGCTTCGGCGTTCAACAGCACCAGCAGCACGGCTCTCAATCAGACTTTCCGCCTGCAGGCGGAGCCGGCCGGCAATGACACCATTGCGCCCTCGGGGACGTTGAATCTGCTGTTTGGCGAAGGCGCGACCGCGCCCAGCGAGACTGGGCTGAAGTTGAGCAGCAAAGGTCTCTTCACTTTCGCCACGGGGCAGACGTTCCCCGGCACGGGAACGATCACCGGGGTCACGACGGCTTCGGGCAGCGGGCTGAAGGGCGGAGGAACGTCGGGCACGCTGAACCTGGGCTTGATCACCACCTGCAGCAGCGGGCAATTGCTGAAGTGGAACGGCAGTGCCTGGGCGTGCGCCGCGGATCTGAACAGCGGGGGCACGGTCACCAGCGTCGGGCTGTCGGCGCCTGCTTCCGACTTCAAAGTAACGGGATCGCCGGTCACCACAACGGGCACGCTGAATCTGGCGTGGAATGTGGTGCCGACGAATGCGAACACGCCAAATGCAATCGTGAAGCGCGACGCTTCGGGCAACTTCAGCGCTTTCAACATTAGCGCGAGCGGCGTGGATGCTACATCAGGCCTCAGCGGTGCCTCGCTGCGCGTCACTAACGCTGGTTCCGGCGCGCTCGCGGCCTACACTTGGGCATCGGCAACCAGCGGAAACGGAATTGGAATAGAGGGAGAATCGGACAGCAGCAGCACGGGCGCCATCGGCGTCTTCGGCAACGCTCCGTCGATCACGTGCTGTGCCGCTATGGGCGTGGAGGGATATGCGGGCAATGGCATCGGTGTCTATGGGGTGAACTACAGCCCAAGTTCGACCGGCGCTGGACTCCCCGAAGAGGGTGCGGGAGTGTGGGGTGACGCCGGAACGGGTTACAGTCCCGGCGTGCTGGCCACGGCAGACGATAAGCAGGCGCTCATTGCCCACAACAACAGCCCCAGCGGCTTTGCTACCGCTTATCTTGAAGCCGATGACACCACCTCTTCCAGCAACTTGGTCTTCCAGACCGACAGTCCGTACTTTGGCGGAAGCTGCACGATCGACGAAGGCGGAAATCTCATCTGCACGGGCAGTAAGTCGGCGGTCGCACCCGTGGACAACGGCACGCGCAAGGTGGCGCTCTATGCCATCGAAGGACCGGAGAACTGGTTCGAAGACGCAGGCACTGGCCACCTGGCAAAGGGCGCGGCGACGATTACGCTGGAACCGGTCTTCGCCCAAACCATCAACACCTCTCTCGACTATCACGTCTTCCTCACGCCCAACGGAGATTGCAAAGGCTTGTACGTGACCCGCAAGTCCGCGATCTCGTTCGAAGTTCACGAACTCGGTGGCGGAACCTCCAGCCTCGACTTCGACTACCGCATCATGGCCAAACGCAAAGGCTATGAAAACATCCGGCTAGCGGACAAGACCGAGCAATTCCAGATCCGCGACCATCTCCGCAGACGAGCCAAGGGATTGGCTCCAGCGCCGGAGCACACTGCCCCGCGCACCGCGAAAACGGCGGCCGAGTTGGTGCCGCCCACGGGGCGGCCGGCGACGGCAGTCAAATAGTCGCGGCGGCATCACTGCAGGGACGCAGGGCACGGCTTCCGCCGTGCTCGTGCGTCCCGCTGGGGAGATCTCCAGCCGCAAGTTGGGGATTGCCGGTGGATAAGGAGTCAGCCGAGGGCGAAACATGAAAACTTTTCGCAGATTGTTGCGGTCTCTCGGCACTCCTTGGCTCGCATTCCTGTTCTGCGTGGCACTGGTAGAAGTGAAGGTGCAGGCTCTCGGGTCCGCAGCTTTGCAAACGGTCTCGCCACAAACTCAGCTCAAGCCAGCGCTTGACGATGAGTACCAAAAGCTCTGGTCCCAGGTCGTCAAGAATGCCAAGGTTGAAACGGGGCCAAAGCTGAAGAATCCGGCGATCTCAAGTGATGGTCTGGCGCCAGGCGTCGTCCGTGCGCTGCTGGAACAGCGAGATTATCTCGCAGCTCATGGAACTGTTTCCCCGACCCAATCGCCGGTCAACGCAGCCGCCCGAGAGTTGGTCGACGACAACTCCCGAAAGCCGCGACCGCTTCCGCAATATCCACCGTGCCACGAGCCGATCATTCGATCGGTAAATGGAAAAACAAAAGGTGTGGTGTTCACACCCACGGCGGCTGACAACATATACCGGATCGAAGGATGCTTCTTCGGAGATGCACCCGGAATCGTTCAACTGGAAGCGCATTCCGCTCCGCACCAACCTAACGCAATCCCCCCAATCCGGTTGCAATTGGACTCCCCTTCGCGCGCGGCGTGGTCCGAGCACGAAATCACCGCCCGCCTTGATATGGAACTTAGCGGAATCGCGGATTACCCCGTGACGCTGGTCATATATCCTGCGAAGCACCGGCGTATTGAGCTACGCGGATGCCGCTTCGTCGCAGCCCGTGGTCACCCGCAACTGTTGACCATGATTCCTTCGGCGTGGGTTAGCCTATACCCGAGTGGAGTCGGCTCGCGCTCCATCCGGCAGTTGGAATATGTCTCTCCAACCGAAGCCAGCGATGCGGTCCCCAAGGACGCGAGCGCGTCGTCGGCATTTGTGGTTCGCTCCGACCCGAGACAGTTTGGAATAGGCAGAGACAGTTATGACTTCAGCCGGCTAAATCCAGGATGGGTTGTAGAGAGCGTGCAGCTGCAGACCTACAGTGTCTCCTGTCCCGAAGTCGCCACCTCGGCACAATCGTCTGGAAGCTGGGAGGCGGAGTGGACTCCCCTTGGGGTGAGAGTCGCCTTTCAGGAGAGCGTATGCGCTTCACTCCCACCACGTTTCGGTTTCAACATGAGCCAATCGCAGTATGCGATCAGAGTGTGGGTAGTTGGTCCAATTGGCACGCAACCGCTCGCACTCGTCCGATGAACAGCTGCCACGCAACTCGCAGCCAAGACGTTTGTCAATCGTGTACTTCCTCTGACGCTTACACTCAACCAAACAAAAGCTTTTTCGTTGCCAGTCTCCGACAATCAGGTCGGCGCGAAAGTCGCCATACAGCGTGTACTCGAGGCTCAGCCTGTCGGTCGCAACGAGGGTTGGTGCATACGTCCCAATTAACGCGGCAATATTCTTGTGGTTTCGAAAAAACGGCAAGATGTGCTCGCGTTCCTTCAACTCTTCATTCTTTGAAAGCAAGGCGTCGAGCGCATCTAGTTCGTTCGAGCAGTTCGCGAAGGAAAAGGTAAAGGCGTCCAATGGCTTCATTGGTCACCTCTGATGGCCCAGAAGAGGCTCTTTAGTCGATCACGATGTGCGATGTCCAAGACCGTAATTCTGGTTTCATCGTGTCGAAAGACGATCCGGTATTGCTGGCCTGCCCGTGTGCTCGGAAGGCTGTGGTGGGCTCGGTGATCGATCTGCGCAACGAGACCGCTGTGCGAGAGGCACTTAAGGGATTGAGCCTAAACATTAACCTCGACCTATCGGAAGATGCTGGATCGCCGGGTCGATTTTCCGAACTAGTTGAACACTACGTCAGAAAAGAACTGGCGGTTGACAACGAACGGAAGGCATACTCCACGAAACAGTGTTACATGGACTATCTGACAAACTGGATCGTTCCGCGTTGGGGCGAATACACCCTGACCCGGATCGAAAATGGGATTGCGGTTCATGTTGAAGAGTGGCTGTCCACGATTCAGCGGAGCCGGGGGACTAAGGCGAAGATCCGCAATATCATGAGCGCGGTATGCAGTCACGCTATCCGCTACGGTTGGATGAAAACAAACCCCATCCGTACGGTGCGGCAGAGCGCAAAAAGGGAACGCATTCCTGTACCTCTGACAGCCGAAGAGCTACAGGCCCTCTTTGTCGAATTGGGACTTCGAGAGCGCACTCTTGTGTTGCTCGATGTTCCAACCGGCATGCGTCGTGGCGAATTGCTAGCCCCCCGGTGGCTCGACGTCGATTTTCAGAAGCGGACGCTGAACATCCGGAAATCGATTTGGCAACAACACCTGGGTCCGGTCAAGACGGAGGAGAGTGAAAAGACAATGCCACTGGATGAAGAGATGATTGCCGATCTGTTGCGTTGGCGCGCCGAAACGCCCTACGCCCAGGACGACGATTGGATCTTCGCCAGTCCTCGAATGGGGGGCCGTCAGCCACTCTGGCCCGAGGCCCTCATGCGCAACTACATCGTTCCCGCTGCTCGGCGGGCGGGCATCACCAAGCATATCAACTGGCAAGTCTTCCGCCACACCTTCTCGACCTTGCTGGCCGAGAACGACGAGGACGTAAAGACCGTGCAATCGCTGATGCGCCACGCCAACAGCAACATAACTATGAACATCTACACCCATGCCGTAAGCAGCAAGAAGCGCCGGGCTCAAAGCAGGGTGGTAGAGATGATTCTGCCGCAGGATCGGAAGGCCCATGTGGCAGTGGCCACAGGAGGTACGGCTTAATGTGTACCTTCTTGTGTACCACGCCAAATGGGGAATCCCGGCTAAGCTACTCAAAAGAATGGCGGGGACGACGGGACTCGAACCCGCGGCCTCTGCCGTGACAGGGCAGCGTTCTAACCAACTGAACTACGTCCCCTCTTTGTTTTCACCGGGTTACTGGGAAACCCTTGATTTTCCTGTCTTTTCTTACTGTCAACTGCGTCGCCTGTGTCAACCGTTTCCACCCCATATAACCGAATTTCGGGGTTTTATCGACAGGAAACCGTAAGGAAGTACATCCCGACGAGTCCTGACGCAAGCCCTACGATCCGGAGCATCTGTCCATGCCCCGTGAATGAATTGTAGCAGAGCGAATTCAGATCAGTACAGGCTTGAAAATATGGGTACTGTCCTAATTAGGACAGTACCAAAATATTACAATTCGATACTGTCGCAACAGCATCCCGGGGAGACGTATGCGGACTTTCCGGTGATGAACATGCACTCGCACGCGTGGCCCCTCTATGGTGCCGCTAAGCTGCTGGGACTCGAATTCGACGAGAGCGGACTCCGCTTGCAACCTGGACTGCCCTCGGAAAGCTACGAATTCAGCTCTTCGCTGCTGGGATTCCGGAAAACGAAAAGCGGGTACAGCGGCTGGTATGACCCTTCGGCGGCGGGCAGATGGGAGATTGAGTTGCGGCTGCCCGAGAGCGAGATGACACAGTTCCGAGAAGTCCGCGTCCATGGCCAGCCGCAACCGCTGCCGCGCGGCACAGCGTCGATCCGATTCGCGGGAGATAGCCAGCCGGGCAAACCGCTGCACTGGGAGGTACTTCGCAGTCCATCAGCCGGTGAATGACAGATAGAGAATTTGTATTCCCACAGAGAGGATGCTGGGTTAAAAGATGAAGTCACCAAACATGCGAAATAAACTTTTCATTATTACAATTTCACGCATAGTCGCCATGGGCGGATTCTTTTTGGCCTTCGATACGGTGACAATGCCTTCGCATGCTGCTCTTTTCCGTTCAACTTTCAGCGCGTTCTGGCACTCGGAGGGGAAGAAATAGAGAAGAAATCATGAATCGGCGCACATTTGTCGGGATGGCTGCAGCCAGTTCGATTGCCTTGGCGGCCCGGTTTGGCCGGGGCGAGAGCGCAAAGCCGGCCGGCGGCAAGGATCAAGGCCGTGGGGACGACCTCCAGACGCGTTGGCAGAAGCTGGACAGCACCATCCGCGGCTGGTGGGATGGGGATTTGCGCCACGCGGATGAAGCGGCGATTCGCAACGATGCTGAAAAGACCTTGCTCTTCCTTCCCTGTCCTTACTGTTCCGGCGGCGGGTCGGAGGCGGCCTTTCCAGGGCTGTACGGCTGGGATACGCAATTCGTCAATCTTGCGCTGCTGGTTCATGGCCGGACGGATATTGTGCGCTGGCACATTCTGGATCAGCTTTCCATGATCGATCGCTTCGGGATGGTCCTCAATGGAAACCGCACTTACTATCTCACGCGCAGCCAGCCGCCGTTGCTGGCGTGGAGCGTGGAGAACTATCTGGCGGTCAAGGACGACGAGGAACTCGCGCTGCAAGCGTATGCCAGCTTGAGGCGGGAGTACGCCAGTTACTGGAATGGTCCGGATCACGCGACGCCCACGGGCCTTTCCACCTGCCGCGATGCCGCCTGCAAGGATCTCAGGCAGGAGTTGGCGGCCGCGGCCGAGGCCGGCGTGGATTTCACGCCCATTTTTGATGGCGATGTGCGCCATTGCGTTCCCATTAACGTGAATGCGGCGCTCGTGTATCAGGCAAAAGTATTGAGTTCGCTGGCGGTTCGCTTCGGCTGGAGCAAAGAGGCCGCGCGCTGGCACCAGGAGGCTGATCTGCGTGGCCAGCGCATCAATCAGTATTGCTGGGATGAGAGCAAGGGCTTCTACTTCGAGTACGATTACGTGCGGAAAAAGAGCCTTCCCTTCTACTCCCTGAATGGGTTTTGGCCCCTGTGGGCGGGCATTGCCTCAAAAGGGCAGGCAAGCCGCGTTGTCGAACAGTTGCGGTTATTCGATCAGCCTTTCGGTCTGGCCTTCACCGACCGGCAGTATCCCAGCCCCCATCCCGAGTTCGCGTTCAATCAATGGGCTTATCCGGAGGCCTGGCCCCCAGAACAGATTCTGGTCGCCCTTGCTTTGCGCAGGTACGACTTCAGGGATGAGATGTGCCGGATCAGCCTCCGCTACATTCGCAACGTGGTCGAAACCTACGAACGCACCGGGCTGCTGTGGGAGCGGTATAACGCCGTCGCCGGAGGCCATGAGGTTCCGATTGAGCGCGAAGCGCCAGCACCCCTGCATGGTTTCACGTCGGCCTCGGCCGTGATGGTCGGAAGAAGCGCCTTCGGGCTGGAACTGGAGCCGCCTCCAGCCCGAAGATCGAACGGAGCGGGCGGGCAAGCCGGCTCCAAGCGGCTCTCCAGTTGTGCCGTTCGAAAGGGCAAGCCGGCGCTTCAGCCCCTGGAAGACAATAGTCTTACTCTTGGCTCATGATGAAATGACCTGACTTTGCCGGAAACTAACCTTCGAAGTGGACCAAAGAAACCGGGGCCGCTCACTTTTGTTCGCGCGAACTGTTCTGCATAGGCAACGCCTTACCGAGAGAGCAAAACCATGCTTCCCACGATTGTTCTGAGCTGCTGAAGAATGGACCTCTCAATGCACGAGTGCGTCGACGGTCTGGCTCGGACCTTTCCACATGGTTCCACCAAACTAGACGATGCCTGCCCACGGGGCAAACGCTAACTCCGTACGACGTCGTTTTCAACCGGTCATTTGGAGACTCGAAATATCACCAGAGTAGATTGAATTTGACAAAACCTTATTCATACTCTTGTCAGAGTCGGCGAGCGGCGCGGAGACTGCTTAGGTGGTTTGCAACTCGTGGTCTAATATTTCAGTTACGGTAGGTAAGCCTCTTGTGTATGGACTGACCGTTTCCCGTAAGCAGTTGGCGTATGACTGCCGATTGATACACGCGCTCGCTTCTAGCTCACGGGAGCATGTGATTCAGTTCAGTGATTGGCTTGTGGAAGGTGGTGCGGCATTTGGTTGGTAAGCTTGGCTACTGCGGCCTGATATGGTCCTAAGAACTTAGCAACGGCTTGCTGCCGAGCCCACCACACATCTTCAGACCCGCGTGGCCGCTCGCCGTGCAATCGAAGCAATCGCAGAGGCGCTGGGGGATGGAGGGCTTTGAGCGTCCTCAGAAGGTTCGCTGGAGGGTGAAGATCGGGAGAGAAGTGGATCAACGAAAGGCAAGCGATCAAGACGGCCATCAACCCTGCGACAATCTCTACAGGCACGTGCTGCCCTGCCGCGGATCAAAAGAGAGGAACAAAATGAAGCGTATCCACTGCAATCTGACGGCGCTGCTGTTCACGGCTATTCTCGCGTTCGCGGCTTTGCCTTCGTTTGGCGCCGAAGAAACCCCCGTCAAAGTGTGGGAAGAGAAGATCGTGATCCCGACTTATCTTGTCGGCGCCCCGGAGCCCAATCCGATGTTCTATTTCGGCAGTGAATCCCAGGGAGCGCAAGGCAGAATCTATCCCTACCCTTTGTATGACACTCTGACGCATAAGAAAGCAGATAAGACGTATACGATCGTCTATCTCGAAAATCAATACATCCGGGTTGGCATTCTTCCGGAAATTGGAGGTCGTCTTTTCGAGGCGATCGACAAGACGAACAACTACAATTTCATTTATAGGCAGCACGTTGTCAAGCCGGCGCTAATCGGTCTGATCGGGACGTGGATCTCTGGCGGCATCGAGTGGAATATTCCGCATCATCACCGCGCCACGAGCGCGCTCCCGGTGCAGTATCGCATCGAGCAGAACGCGGACGGCAGCGAGACCGTGTGGGTCGGCGAACTGGAAATCCGTCATCGCATGCGGTGGGCGGTCGGCTATACACTCAGGCCCGGCAAATCGTACCTGGAAGCTCAGGTGCGCATCGTAAACCGCACGCCCGTCGTGGAGACGATGCTTTGCTTCGCCAATGTGGCAGTACACGTCAACGACCAGTATCAGACTATCTTCCCGCCAAGTACGCAATACGGTACATATCACTTCAAGAGTCAGTTCATAAAGTGGCCTATCGCCGATTCGATCTACAACGGTGCGGATTTCACGAAGGGCGTGGACGTGAGCTGGTACAAGAATCACATCGAAGCGAATTCCATTTTCGCCTGGAATTACACGGACGACTTCTTCGCCGGATATGACCACGGGAAACAGGCCGGTACTATGAGTATCGCGGACACCAACATCTCCCCGGGCAAGAAGCTTTGGACTTGGGGCACTGGCCCAGAAGGTCGCATGTGGGATCACATCCTGACGGACTCGGACGGTCCGTACAACGAACTGATGCGAGGCGCCTATTCCGATAATCAGCCAGACTACAGCTGGCTCCAGCCCTTCGACACGAAATCGTTTTCCATGTACTGGTATCCGTTCCGCGACATTGACGGCGTCAAGAAGGCAAATCTGGATGCGGCCGTGAACCTGGAAGTCGAGAAGAACGGAACCGCGAAGCTCGGCTTCTATACAACTTCAGCGCACCGGGCAGCCACGGTCTTGTTGCAAGCCGGTTCCAAAGTTCTGCTGCGGGAAAGCGTCGCGATCGATCCCGGCAAGCCCTGGGTAAAGGAGGTTCCTATTCCGGCGGGTATCGACGAGCACGATTTACGCGCTTCGCTCTCCGCGGAGGGCAGGGAGTTGGTCGCATATTCGCCGGTTCGCCTGACACCCGAGGACATGCCGAAGCCGGTGACGCGCCCTCCGGCGCCCGAGGAAATCAAGACCGACGAGGAACTTTACCTCACGGGCTTGCGCCTGCAGCAGTTTCACGCTACGTATGCGGACCCCGAGGACTACTGGAACGAAGCTTTGCGCCGCGATCCTGGCGATGCCAGGGTCAACACCGCGCTCGGTATCACCCGCCTCCGGGAAGCACGGTTCGCAGAAGCCGAGGCTTTTTTCCGGAAGGCTCTCGAGCGGCTCACGGACAAATATACAACCCCGAAGGACGCCGAAGCGATTTACTATCTGGGACTCACGTTGAAAGCAGAAGGCCGGTTCGACGAAGCGTACAAGTATTTCTATCTGGCCACATGGAATCTGCCGTGGCGTTCCGCCGGCTACTACGGTCTGGCTGAGATTGCGACGATGCGAGGCAATTTGACAGCCGCGATGGACTTCATCAATCGCTCGCTCGATAGCAATGGCCAGAACATTCGCGCGTTGAACCTGAAAGCCGCAGTGCTGCGGCACGCGGGACGGAAGCAGGAGGCGATTCAAGTCTTGGCTGCGGTGCACCGGTCGGATCCGTTGGACGTCCGTTCGATGGCTGAACTTTGGCTAGCTTCGGGCCGTCTAAGGACCCGGAACGAACTCGCGGCTGTGATGAATGAGTATCCCGCCACTGCTGAGGAAACCGCTGCGGAATACTACAACGCCGGCCTTTGGAAGGACGGCACCGCAATTCTTTCCCAATCGATAGCCGCAGCTCCGAATCAATCCAGAATTCAGCCGATGGTCTATTACTACTTGGGATATTTTGCGGAGAGGATGAATCAGCCACAAAAGGCGTCGGAATACTACGCGCTCGCCGCGAAGATGCCTCCGGATTATGTGTTCCCTTTCCAGTATGAGGCCATTGAAGTCCTCCGAAGCGCGATGAAGGCGAATCCGCGGGATGCTCGAGCGCCGTACTATCTTGGCAATTTGTTATTCGATTGGCAGCCATCCGAGGCTATCTCGCTTTGGGAAACTTCCGTGGCACTCGATCCTTCGTTCGCGGTCGTGCACCGCAACCTCGCGGTCGCTTGGTCCAATCAGAAGTCCGGCAACTCACTGGAAAAAGCAATAGCGCAAATGGAGCAGGCCACATCGCTCGAACACAAGTACCCCTTGCACTTTTCAGAACTCGACAAGTTGTATGAGGCCGCAGGTGCGGCTCCCGAAAAGCGTTTAGCGCTTCTTGAGAATAACCAGAACTTGGTGGCCCAGCGCGAAGGTGCTCTGTCGAGCGAGATCGCTTTGCTGGTTGCTATGGGCAGGTTCGACCAAGCAATCAGCCTGCTCAGCGGAAAAGAGTTTTCCGTCTGGGAGGGTGGTAACGATCTGGATATAGCGGAAAGCCTGAGTGTGGCGGACGACTGGGCCGATGCTCATATGCTGCGCGGTCAACAGCGGTTGCACGCCGGGCAGTTTCAGGAAGGGATTGAGGATTTCAAAACGGCGGTGGACGTCCCGGCGAACCTTCCATCCGAGAATAGGGTCAATCGCGAACCGGAAGCGGATTACTGGATCGGCAAGGCATACCAAGCCCTGGGCGACGTCGAACAAGCGAAGCAATACTGGCAGAGATCGGTCGCGGTTGTGATCGAACCGCCGCTGCCCGGGCAAGAAGAGCCAGGCATCGGCGCGCGGACAATACAAACCTGTTACAAAGCCTTTTCGCTTCGCGAACTGGGCCAAAAGGAGCCCGCCATCGACAGGTTCCATGAGCTACTTGAAACTGCAAATCGTGTGGTCCAGCAGGGGCCGCCGCAGTTTGACCTCAGTGCCTCCTTGACCGATCTGCTGCTTCAGCGTTCGCGGCTCGCAATCGCCCATTACGTCGCGGGTTTGAGCTACCTCGGACTCGACGACAAAGAGAAAGCAGCGCAAGAACTGGGTCAGGCGTTAAAGGCGAGGCCCGGTCTCTCAGCGGCCCGGTTCATGCTGGCCCAACTCCGGTAGCGTGGCGGAAACAAACCAGGGATCTGGGAATCGGACAATTCACCCAGGAGATTCTGGCTTGAGTAAAGGCGGGGCCCAAGACTTGAGGTCCCCGAAGTTGCATCGAGGAGACAATATGAAGACAAAATACCTCGCATTCATGATACCTCTTCTGTGCTTTCAGTCCGCGTTCGCTCAGGATGTTCCTTCAAAGATACCCCGGCGCAGCTCGACACAGTTGCTCGATGGGTTTGGAGTGAACCTCAATCTGCCACGCCAACCCCGGATGCCCTGGACAAAAACTTGGGCGCCGCTTTTTGATTCAGGCGCCAAATGGGTGAGGATTGGCCAGTATGAAAACTCTTCGGAGCAGGTCAGTTGGGACTGGGTTGAACAGATGCCAGGCCACTATGCCGTTCCGCGGAGCGCAGACGAAGCGGTGCGTTCCCTCCTGGACAACAAGGTGTCCATTGAGGTCGAACTGCAGTATTCTAACCCGCTCTATGCCGAAGACAAGTCGAAACGCCCAACCCGCGTCACACTTCCGCCGCCGGGAATCGGACAAGGCGATAAGCCGGTGAATCCGATTTTCCTTGCCCCGAAAACGGACGAGCAGATTGAGGCGTTTCTAGGCTACGTTCGCTTCATGGTCGGCCACTATAAGGGACGCATCAACCATTGGGAACTGTGGAACGAGGAGGACGATGGCTATTGGCAGCCAGAGATGCAAAAAACGGAGAAAGCAAAATGGTACGGGCAAGTTTTCTGCCGGTTCGCGGACGCCGTGCATGCCACGGATGCGGATGCCAAGGTCATGTTCGGCGGGCTGGGCGGCCCGAATCTTGAGTTTGCCTCTACCGCCCTCAAGGGCTGCCCGGAGAAGATCGATATCATGGCGTACCACTGCTACCCTGACGGCCCGTTTGGAATCGGCAGGCCGCCAGAGGAGATCGACCCGCTTTACGGCGGAGCGGCCTTCCGTAAGGGAGTACTGTCAATTCCGGGAATCCGCTCGGATCTGGAGTTCTACCTTAATGAATGGAACGTCAACCCCAAAGCAAAAGGTTCAAACCAATCCGTGCAGGCGCGCTATCTTCCACGCTTCTATCTTGAACAGTTAGCGCATAACATAAGGGGCGCGATCTGGGTTCTGATGCCCGCCACCGACGGAAATGAAGACAACAGAATGGGCATTCTCGAAGGCGATACCCAAGGTCCGGATGCATTCCGGCCGCGTGAGGCTTACTTCGCGTTCCAGAATCTGTCGGCCGTTTTCGGCCAGACCGTTCGTGACCCAGGTGGCGAGAACGCTCTCCAACCGGTGAAGCAGTATGCGGCTGGAGATCTTCGGAGCTTTTGGTTTCGTGACCGCGCCTCGGGACGCAGGGTGTTCGCGTACTGGCTGGCGATTCGGGCGGACCCGAAAGACAACCTGAAGCCCGTGATGACGGAAATGACGATCGCCGACAAGAGCATAACCCGGCCGGTGCTGATGGACATCCGTAGCGGCAACATCCAGGTGTTGACGTGGGTTGACAAGGACAGAAGGACGGTGAAAGTGCCGCTGAAGGACAGCGTGATGGCCGTGGCTGACGCAAGCTTCCTGGACTGGTCCGAGTTGCCGCTGACTCCCGCTGAGTTGGCGGCGGAGTGCAGCGGGGAGCTAGCCACGCTTCATTGGAAACCCAGCCCCGGTGCGCTCAAATTCGAAGTGGAGCGTTCGGATGACTACAAACCATGGCAGCGAGTCGGCGAGGTAACTGCCCCGAAGGCTGAGTTCTCCGAGAAGTCGTCGGAAGCCACTCACGCGACGTACCGCGTTCGTGCAACCAACGCAAATGGCGCGTCGCCATGGTCCAATCCTGCGTGGGCCGGACAGTAGGCCTGATAAGAGCGGGAGATTCGCAGGGGCTGTGCGTTCGGAACGGAAGGCAGAGCCACCGCCAAACCGCGAGGAATAATGATTTCTACGGATCTACCTGACCGCGCCTGTGCCATCTGAAACTAAACTGCAGCATGGCTGGCGTTTTGCCCGCAAACGGCACCTGAGAGAGTGCCAGCTAAATCCCACAAGCAAGCCTCAAGATCTTTTCTCCGGGGGGCACGCACGCAGTTCGTTTGAAGGACTCCATGAGGCGAATGCCGTGCGATCACAAACCGATAACAGAGCGAAGGCGACTTGACTTTGGTAGTACCTGAAAGATGCGATTCCCATCAAATCGGTTTCAACAATTCTGCTCCCTTCGTTCCAGAAATTGTGAGCCCGCCTGCGATCGTCGGGAATTTCGGCCAATTGAGGAGGGAAATCAGAAAAAGAGAAGATTAGTCATTAAAAGGCTTGTACTCCCCCCCGGCCCGAATTCATAATATTTAGATCGTGCGGGGGAGGACGGTAATGGACATCGCGCGCCGGCCGAACCTGCCGTCCACGCTCGACCCTAAGTCACTGGCTGGGCAGTTCGAAAAAGATCTGCACTTCTTCCAGCTTCTCCTAGTGCTCATTAATAAATCTTGTCCAATCAAGAGCGTCGATTTGATGTGGAAGAGCAGCGAGTCAGACGAATCAGGCCTTACACAGATCACCGGGACCGCGCAAGCTCTCCAAGGGGTGTGCTCACGATTGGTTTGTTGCAAACCAGTTAAGCCATCTCCAAAATTCTGTCAGATTGTGAGTGCAGGTTGCGCGACTTCGGACAAGGCCGCCGCGACTCGGGTTGGCGCTACCGGAAGGCCCGAGGTCTATCGTTGTCATGCAGGACTTGTTGATATTGCTGTGCCGGTGATGTGCGATGGCGTGCACATTGCGACGCTGTTTACTGGCCAGGTCCTGCGATCTCGGCCTAACGCTGCGGGGTTTCGGGCAGTGCGTCGAGAGGTCCGGCATCTGGGAGTGCTTGACCTCCGACAGTTGAAGGCTGCTTATCAGCAGGTTCCCGTAGTGTCGGAGAAGGACATCCAGCACACAGTAGGTATTCTCGAGATCTTTGCCGAATATCTGGCCACGGCATGGAAGCGTCTGCTGGACGCCATCGAGGCCCAACAACTGCGTCTGCGAGACTCGCAGCTTCTTCGCAAGGAGATGGCTTACATCATCCTGGGTGGATATGTCGAGGAGAGTAAACGTCTGCGAGAAATTGCCCGGGCCATGGAGTTCACGTCTTATCCAAACCAGATCATGATCGTTCGGCCGCAAGAGGAGGTGGAGAATGGAGCCTTGCCCTCTTCCTTTGATTTGGCATTCACGCGAGCTTTGTATGCCCTAGAAGATCTGACCGGGAGAATGAAAAACGTATTAACGGTTTACCTTCGAGGCCGCGGTATATGTATCCTCTTCGCGGATGACGGAGGGCGAACCAGCAGGCTGAGCGAGGTAAGGACCTATGCTTTGGCGCAGAGAGTGATGACCTGCATCCACCAGCAAGGCGATCTTCGCATCCGGATTGGAGTAGGGCGACCGAGAAAAGAGTGGCATCGGCTGGCTGAGTCATATCAGGAGGCGTGGACAGCGCTGGCCGCATCAGAGGCCGCGATCGCCCTCTACCAAGATCCACCTGCGGCCGTTCGTGCGCTCTCGGGCCAGATGGAAATTGCATGCCAGGCGCTGATGCGACGAAACTTCCAACAGGCGCGATCCACTCTACAGTCGGTTCCGATGCTGGCGAACCGGCACCTCGGCAGCAATGTGGAGAGTTTGTCCGCCCTGCGGCAATTCTTCCTGTCCGCCATGGATGCACTCATGCTGACTGCACAAAGGCTGGGCTGCGACACAACAACCCTGGGGTGCAGACGCGAAGCTTGGGAAAAGCTGGAAGTGGCGCCAACTGTGTTCGAGCTGCAAGAATCCTGGCTCAATTGCGTCGAGCGCCTGATGGCAGACATCGGGCGCTTGTACTCCGGGAAGCACGAGAAGCTCGTCGCGCGTGCGCGGGATCTTATCGATGGGAATATTGAGCGGGCAGAAGGATCTTTGCCAGTTTCGATTCCCGAAGTGGCAGCTCTTCTGGGAGTCTCTCAGGGACATCTAAGCCGCACTTTTAAGAAAATAGCGGGAGTGACACTTGAGCGATACGTGATGGAGAAGCGAATTGAGCGTGCCCAGCGCTTGCTGCTGGATCCCAGTAGCCGCGTGTCGGAGGTGGCGGAAAAATGCGACTTCTGCAATCCGGCCTACTTCGCCAGAGTTTTTCGCAAGATTGCAGGTTGCTCGCCTAGTGACTTCAGCACGCAGCCGAACCGATACAAAATCCCTCTATTGAGCACCGGTGTGACCATGCGCGGCGAAGAACAATCCCCGTAATCGCCCACGAGATATCGAAGTGAGACGACTCGCACCACCGGAGTAGAGAACCGCCAACTGCAATTTCCTCCTTTCCCCCTGATCTGGGCGTTAAGATCTACGGCCTCTTACATAACCCCATCAGAGCTTCTTGAACCTTGCGCCTGCTATCCCGAAGACGCACTAATGGACACTCCATATGCCACTCTGCTGGCATTCGGTCAACCAGATGCAATCCTTGCATTCCCGATGCGCTAATGCGTCAACGCTGTTTCTCGGATCTCTATCGATAGGTCCATCGAATAGGCGATGACTGCCCGTGGGCAGACGCCAAGTCTGCGGCGCCTGGCTTCCAGCTGATCATGAGAAGACTCAAAATATCACCAGAGCATATTGAAGGGGCACCGCATGGCGCTCACACTGCCGCAGGTAGCGCAAGCAGTGCGCTGCGAAATTGCACGAACTGCGGTTGATGGATAGCGCTATCCCCTCGACCCTAACAGTCGATCGGAGCTCTCGATCTCGCGGTGCCACACATCCGAAGCGAGCAGGAAAATGACGGGGCAGAGTTAGACGAATGAGGGCGAATGCTGCGCGCAATACCCTGGAAGGAATTAACAGTGGAACAGCGGCGAGACTTGGGATTCTCTAAGTGGAGGCATGTCATGAAACGAACATTCTTGATAGTGGCTAGCATCCTTATTTTAGCCGTTGCCGTTTTCGGCGGCGTTACGGGGAGCATTTCCGGAACGGTGACAGACAAGACGAATGCCCTTGTTTCTGGAGCTAGAGTCGTGGCTGTCAATGTTGAGACTGGCGTCAGGAGTTCGACCCAGACCAACGCGGCCGGTTTTTATTCCTTCCCTGACCTGCCCATAGGTCGCTACAGTATCGAAATCCAAGCCCAGGGCTTCTCTGGATTCAGAGAAACGGGCTTAGTGTTGGACGTAAACTCTGCGCTTCGCGTCGACGTCACCCTCGAAGTGGGGGCCATAACGGAGGTTGTTAAGGTTTCGGCTGCCGCCGCTCAAGTGGAGACCCAAAGTACCCAGATGGGCGAAGTGATTGGCGGCAAGGAAATGGTCAGCTTACCTCTAAACGGGCGCGACTATACCGAATTGATGGCGCTTCAGCCCGGGGTGGTCCCATCCTCGGTCGCCGCACCAGGCGCCGGTGGTCGTGGTGAAGGCACTCTGTCGATCAGCGGCGCGCGGGAGAGCTTCAATGGCTTCACGGTGAACGGGGGCAATGTTCAAGACCCGATGTCACAGGGCACGAACATTATTCCCAACCTCGACTCCATTGCCGAGTTTCGGATTCTCACCAGCAACTTTGACGCCGAATATGGCCACTACGCTGGGGGTGTGGTGAATGTCGTCACCAAGTCCGGCACGAATCGGTTCCATGGCGATGCCTTCGAGTTTTTGCGGAATACGAACCTGGATGCGCGCAACTATTACGCTACGACGCGCAACGATTTTCGCCAGAACATGTTCGGGGGCACTTTTGGCGGGCCGATTGTTCACGATAAGTTGTTTTTCTTCGTGGATTACGAGGGAACACGCCAGACCCTTGGTGGATCTGGATTTACGCCCGTTCCCTCAGCCGCGGACAGGCAGGGGAATTTAATTGATGAGGTGGACTCGAACGGAAATAGCCTGCTAACGGGAAGCGTCATAGGACCAGCGTTCGCCAATACGCTTTCCACAGAATTGGGATACCCGGTGAGCGTCGGAGAACCCTTTTACGTTAGCGGTTGCACGACCGCAACCTGCGTCTTTCCTAATGCCGTAATTCCAGAGAGCGTTTGGTCGGCGCCAGCGAAGAATCTGTTGCAGTATATCCCTCTGCCCAACGTCTCGCCCTCAGCCAGCAAGGGATATCCAACCGGAGCCTATACGAACTCGGGTTCGTCCAGCAACTCGACGTACCGGGAAGACAAAGGCGGCGGCCGCATCGATGCCAACACCCGCTGGGGCATGTTGTCAGGGTACTACCATTACGACGGCACGTCGGGGTTCAACCCCGATGGCTTTAGTGTTGGCGCCCTGGCCACTTCTTTGAACAGTGCACGGGGGCAGCTCATCACGTTCGGCGATACCAAGTCCATCACCAATTCCAGCGTAAACGAGTTCCGACTAAGCTATGAGCGCTACGCCTCGCAATGCTGTACTCCGACGGGCCCGGCGGTCGATCTTGCGTCGCTCGGCTTTACGGTCGGTTGCAATACCCTTGGGATATGCTCCTCTTTCCCGTTTAAGAATCTGCCTCCCATCAGTTTTAACAGTTTCACCCTCGGCGGTCCCGGGCAAATAGCCTATAACTATACGAACGTCTATCAGATGTCCGACAACTATTCCAAGATTCTTGGGACTCACAGTCTAAAGCTCGGAGGCATCTATTCGCTCGCGCAAACTCATCCGTATATCTTGGAAGGGGGGCCCAATGGCTTCGGGTTCACGGGCGGCGCTGAAACTGGACTTGACTTCGCCGACTTTCTCCTCGGTGCTGTGAGTGGCTACGGACAGGGAGACATAGGGCCACAGTACTTGAGCGCCCGGTACTACGGCGTGTTCGCTCAAGACAGTTGGCGCGTAAGGCCGAATCTGACGTTCAACTATGGGTTGCGGTGGGATGTCTCGACGCCTTGGTGGGAGAAGTACAACCGGTTGAACGTGATTTTGCCTGGCGCTCAGTCCGCGTCTTTCCCCGGTTCACCAACAGGTTGGGTCTTTCCGGGCGATCCGGGGATACCCTCAACCATCGCCCCAACCCGATACGGCAATGTCGCTCCGCGATTGGGATTGGCCTACTCCCCCGATCCTAAGGGAGGAGTGTGGCAGAAGCTGACCGGCGGAGCCGGCAAAACGAGCATCCGCGCCTCCTGGGGCATGTTCTATACCGACTTCGAGGGCTATACAAACTATAGCGAAATCGGCGGCGCTCCGTTCGGTTTCTGGTGGTCACCTCCCACTCCGCCAGAGTTTGCCACACCGTTTGTGGATCTTTACACAGGACACTCAGAAGGCCAACGTTTTCCCGCCCCCTTCCCCCCTCCTAATACCTCCCCCTCTAACCCGGATACAACTGTCAATTGGGCGCAATACGAACCGATCACCAGTTCACCAGCTTATAACACACAGAACAAGGTTCCCTATACCGAGAACTACATGTTGTCTGTTCAGCGGTCTCTTGGGGCGGCCACAGTGCTGAGTATGAGTTATGTGGGAAGCCAGGGGCACCACCTCATGGTCTCCGAGGAAGCGAATCCCAGCACCCCGTCCGTGTGCTTGAGCGTGAGCCAGGCAAGTGAAGTAGC
>Ga0187888_1001535_pt1 | contig 21766 bp, 17 predicted proteins | sample June2016WEW_7_40_FD_132987 | JGI IMG/M metagenome (GOLD analysis project Ga0187888, IMG submission 132987) | Peatland microbial communities from SPRUCE experiment site at the Marcell Experimental Forest, Minnesota, USA - June2016WEW_7_40 | ecosystem: Environmental > Terrestrial > Soil > Wetlands... | reverse complement strand
GGACCTCCAGGTGTGCCGCGTCGGGTGTCCAGCCGACGTTCCGCAGCGCCCGCGATCCTGTGGCCGGCGCCTTTGCCAGCGCCCTCCGCTTTATCGGCCCTCGTTCGCAGTTCCGTAGTCCTCGAACTTCCGCAACACCCGCGAGTCCGAGCCGCGACCGTCAGGGAGCGGTTGCCGGCGCCCATCGACCACGCTCCTTTTGGGGCCCGCAACTCGCCGCTGCCTTTGCCCGTAGCCCGAAATGCCGATGTGACCTTTTTCAGTCACAGACTTTCGAAATATTTTTTTACTCCCGCCGTTTCATCGCGCTACAGCCATTTCGACCCTTCCCCACCACCCCGGTTCCGCCCGCTCGCAGGCTATCGTAGAGCCGAAAGTGGAGCCCATGAACGATTCTCATCTTTCCGATCAGATGTTCCAGGTCATCGACGCCCTGTCCAGCGGCGCCACCTCACCGAAGCCGCCGCCGCGGCTGGCGTTCACCGCAACACCATCGCCAACTGGCGCCGTAATTCCCCCCAGTTCCAACAGGCCCTGGCCAATGCCCAGCCCGACCGCGCCCTCGAATTCCGCGAACGAGCCGCGGACCTGGCCGATCTGGCCTTCGATTCCCTTCGCGTAATCCTCACCGACCCGAAAGCCTCCCCCTCCGTCCGTCTCAAAGCCGCCACTTTCATCATCCAAACCGCCATGGCGCCAGCCCCTACTAGAGCCCAAAAGCCCCTCGCTTTCAACGCCCCGCCAGACTCGGACCTCCCCGCGGCCCCCGAAGAAGGGGAAGCCGAGCAAGACTCATCCCGACACGCTGTCGCCCCGCGGACGTCCCATCCCCGCGGGAAAAGCAAATGGTGCTGGATTTCTCCGACAGGATACTGCGGTATTGAGTTCCGCTCTTCGAACTGCACTCGAAGAGCGGCGCACCAATTCGGCAAGCGTTCCGTCTGTTACACTTTGGGAGGGTGAGTCAACTTTCGCGCATGCGTGTAATCCCCGCACTGCTGACAATCATCATTCTGGCTGGAAGTAGTTGCCGTCAGGAGAAGGCTCCGGCGATGACCGGGCCGCCGGTGGTTCCGGTATCGGTAGCCCTTGTGACCGAGGAGCCGGTGCCGGCCGATTTGCAAGTGGTTGGCACGGTGGAAGCTTCCGCCATCGTGCAGATTAAATCGCAGGTGGCGGGCGAACTGACCAAGGTGTATTTCACCGAAGGGGCGACCGTCAAGCAAGGCGACCCGATGTTCGACATCGACGCTCGTCCTTACCAGGACGCTCTCGAGCAAGCCCAGGCGGCGGTAGCGCGCGACCGCGCGCAGATTGCGCAGGCCGAAGCGAACCTGGAGCGCGACCGGGCGCAGGCCCGCTATGCGGAGAGCGATGCCGCGCGCCAAACGGAATTGAACAAGGACGGGCTGACGCCGCGTTCCACCTTCGATCAGGCGCAGGCCACGGCCTCGTCGTCGCGCGCCTCGGACCGCGCCGACGAAGCCGCCATCGAGACCGCCAAAGCCGCTCTGGCAGCCGACCAGGCGGCGGCGGAATCGGCCAAATTGAACGTCAGCTTCTGCCGGATTCAGGCGCCGCTGGCGGGACGCACGGGAAACCTGCTGGTGCATCCCGGCAACCTGATCAAGGTGAACGACGTCGCGCTGGTGGTGATCCACCGGATCGCTCCGATTTTCGTGGATTTCAGCGTGCCGGAGGAGCACCTGAATACCATCCGGCGGCTGAACGCCCAGGGACCCCTGCCGGTGAAGGTCGCCGAGCGGGATGGCACGCCCGCGACGGCCGGCGGCCATCTTGCGGTGATCGACAACACGGTGGATTCCACCACGGGCCAAATTCACCTCAAGGCGACCTTCGATAATGCCGATGGATTGCTGTGGCCCGGGCAATTCGTGAATGTAACGCTCACGCTCGACACGCGGCGCGACGCGGCGGTAGTGCCGGCGGAGGCGGTGCAATCCGGGCAGATGGGATTTTTCGTTTACGCCGTAAAGAGCGACAAAACGGTGGAGATTCGCCCGGTAGTAACCGGCCGGACATTCGACAACAAGATTGTGATCGATAAGGGTGTGGCGCCGGGCGATACGGTGGTAACCGACGGTCAGATGCGCCTGTTCCCGGGCGCGAAGATCATGGCCGTAGACGCCCCCAAGCCGGCGGCGCCGCCGCAGTGAGAACGTGTAAAGGAATATAGCCGCAGATGAACGCCGATGAACGCCGATAAAGAAAACCATGAAGTTATCGGTGTTCATCTGCGTTCATCGGCGGCTCAAAGCGTTTTTTTTACAGCTTCTGAGCAAGCCGTGGAAAACTGTCTTCAAAAAGGGGCCCAGCCGCTTAGGAGGCGGCATGCAGGCGAAAAGAAGGAAAGCCGAGACGAATCTCGGCTCTGCAGGCTGGACAGCCTGCGCCACGGGGAGGGGTCGAGTGGGTACAGAGATGGGGCGGCTGTAGTATACACGTTGTGGTGATGGTGGCACGGTGAACCTTTCACGCATTTTTATCGAGCGCCCGGTGATGACGGCGCTGCTCTCGCTGGCCATCCTGCTGTTCGGCGTAGTGGCCTTTCGCGTCCTGCCGGTAGCGGCACTGCCCAGCGTCGACTACCCCACTATACAAGTGAACGCGGAGCTGGCCGGCGCCAGTCCGGAAACCATGGCTTCGTCGGTGGCCACCCCGCTGGAGCGCCAGTTTTCCACGATTGCCGGCATCAAGGCCATGAATTCGGTGAACTCGCTGGGCGGCACGCAGATCACGGTGCAGTTCGACCTGAGCCGCAATATCGACGCCGCGGCGCAGGACATTCAGGCGGCCATCAGTGCCGCCGGCGGAAACCTGCCGCCCACCATGCCGCGGCCGCCGACGTATCAAAAAGCCAATCCCGCCGAACAGCCGGTGCTGTACCTGTCGCTCGATTCCTCGACGCTGCCGCTCTACCGCGTCACCGACCTGGCCCAGAACGTGCTTGCCAACCGCATTTCGATGGTGGGCGGGGTTTCGCGCGTCCTGGTTTATGGCGAGCAGAAGTACGCCGTGCGGGTACAGGTTGACCCCGACCGGCTGGCGGCTCACAACATCGGCCTGGACGAGGTGGCCGCAGCGGTGTCGGCCAGCAATTCCAACCTGCCCACGGGGCGCCTCGACGGCGCGTACCAGGCCTTCACCATCGAATCCAACGGTTCGTTGTTCAACGCGGCGGCCTTCCGGCCGGTGATCGTGGCGTGGCGCAACGGGGCGCCCATCCGCTTGCAAGAAGTGGGCAATGTGATCGACGCGGTGGAGAACAACAAGTTGATTGCCTGGTTCAACGACGTGCGCGGCGTGATTCTGGCGGTGGAGCGGCAGCCGGGCACCAATACGGTCGAAGTAGTGGACAACATCAAGCGCCTGATGCCCGAATTCCGGCGCGAGATTCCGGCCGCGGTGCGGCTTTCGACGGCGTTCGACGCGTCGGAATCGATCCGCCATTCGATTCGGGATGTGGAATTCACGCTGATGCTGACCATCTGCGTGGTGGTGATGGTGATCTTCCTGTTCCTGCGGAACCTTTCGGCCACGCTGATCCCCGGCTGCGCGGTGCCGTTTTCGATCGTGGGCACGTTCGCGGTGATGTACCTGCTGGGTTACAGCCTGAACAACCTGTCGCTGATGGCGCTGACGCTTTCGGTGGGCTTCGTGGTGGACGACGCCATCGTGATGCTGGAAAACATCGTGCGCCATATGGAGATGGGCGAAACGCGCATGCAAGCTGCGTTCGCCGCTTCGCGCGAGATCGGCTTCACGATTCTTTCCATGACTCTTTCGCTGGTGGCGGTATTCATCCCGGTGCTGTTCATGGCGGGCATTGTGGGGCGGCTGTTGCACGAGTTTTCGGTGACCATCGTGGTGGCGATTCTGATTTCCGGATTCGTGTCGCTGACCCTCACACCGATGCTGGGCAGCCGGTTCCTGAAATCCGAGCACGGGATGCGTCACGGCGCGGTTTACCATTTCCTCGAAGGTGGATTCAACGGCCTGACAAGCTGGTACGAGAGGACCCTATCGCTGGCGCTGCGCTTTCGACTAGCCACGCTGGCGATTGCCGTGCTGATGCTGGCCGGAACCGTCTACCTATTTGAGGTCATGCCGAAGGGGTTCATTCCCAGCCAGGACCAGAATTTTTTGTTCGGCGTGATCCTGGGGCCGCAGGACGCATCGTTCGAATACATGGCCAGCCATACGCACGCCATCGCCGACATCGTGCGCGCCAACCCTAACATTACGGACGTGGGCGCGTTTGTGGTTGGCGGCAACCAGGCGTTTTTCTTCTGCAAGACGAAGCCGCGGGACGAGCGGCAACTGTCGGTGGACCAGATCATCGGCCAGCTCCGGCCGGCCACCATGGCGGTTCCGGGCGTATTCGCGTTTCTGCAGAATCCGCCACCCATCACCGTGAGCGGGCAGGAAGGACTCAGCGTCTATCAGCTCACCATGCAGAGCACCAACTTGGACGAGCTCTACTCCTGGGCGCCGCGGCTCACCGCCGCCATGCAGAAGATACCGGGCATGGTGGACGTGAACAGCGACATGCAGATTGCCAGCCCGCAGGTGATGGTGGATATCGACCGCGACCGCGCGGTGGCGCTGGGCGTGACCCCGGCGGTGGTGCAGAACGCGCTCTACAGCGCTTTCAGCGACCGCGAAGTTTCGGTGATCTACGCGCCCGCCGACGAATACCAGGTCATCCTGGAAGTGGAACCGCGCTACCAGCGAAACACCCAGGCGCTTTCGAAGCTCTATGTGCGTTCATCGAGCGGATCGCTGGTGCCGCTCGATGCCGTAACCCGTATTTCACGCCGCACCGGCCCGCTCAACATCAACCATTTCGGACAATTGCCGGCGGTGACGATTTCCTTCAACCTGCTGCCCGGCATGTCGCTCGGGCAGGCCGCTACGGCGGTGGATGGAGCGGTGGGCGAACTGCGCATGCCGGCCACCATCAGCACGGCGTTTCAAGGGACGGTGAAAGAGTTCCAGGAGTCTTTCCGCAATCTCACCGTGCTGCTGATTGTGGCCATTCTGGTGATCTACATCGTACTGGGAATGCTGTATGAGAGCTTCATTCACCCCATCACGATTCTTTCGGGCTTGCCATCGGCGGTTTTCGGCGCGCTGCTCACGCTGAAGCTTTTTCACCGGGAACTAGACCTGTACGCCTTTGTGGGCATCGTGATGCTGTTCGGCGTGGTGAAGAAGAACGCCATCATGATGATCGATTTCGCCATCGACGCACGGAACCGGGGGTTGGGCGCGCGCGACGCCATCTGGCAGGGCTGCCTGCTGCGCTTCCGGCCAATCATGATGACCACGGTGGCGGCGCTGTTCGGCACGATGCCGATCGCGCTCGGGTACGGCGAAGGCGCCGACGCGCGCCAGCCGCTGGGCTTGGCAGTAGTCGGCGGCCTGGTGGTGAGCCAATTCCTGACGCTCTACATCACCCCGGTGATCTACCTGTACCTGGAGCGTTTCCAGGAGTGGATGAAGGGTGCGGAGACGGGAGAGAAGTTGACGGTGACAAGTTGACAGTTGTCAGTCGTCAGTTGTCAGTTAAAACCAGCTCACTCATGCTTCGGGCTGTGTTACTGAGAACTGATAACTGACGACTGATAACTTTCAACTTTCGACCCAGCCCTCCGGCGCTACGACGCGTATTTGCGGCTCGGCGGCCGGGCGGTTGGAATGGTACGCGATGGTGTATTGCGAGAGGTTTGCGATCGAGAGCCTCTCCACCTTCTCCACCGATTCGTGGCGGGAAGCGGAGCGATAGAAGGCGCCGTCGGTGAGGCGGCACAACTCCTCCAGCTTAGGGTTTTCGCTCTCGGTGATGACGTCGATCCGAACCGACCGATCCAGCATAGCCAACTTTGCGACGTGCTTGTCGAGGGGGGCTTCGGCCTCGTAGGGGCAGTACACCACGACCAAAGGGGCGGCCTCGAGCGGCGCCAAGCGCTTGCAGCCGGTCACGGCTCCCAGCAGGGCATCCCAGAGGATCGCCGGCTGCGTCGCCGGGGCGCCCTCCATGGCGCCGGCGGGCGAATCCATGGCGGGCGTGAAGTCCGGAAGCGCGGTTTCTTGCGGCGTGAGATCGGGCGGCGCGATCTCAATGATCTCCCCCATCAAGGTGGCCCGCAGGCGCCATTTTCGAGGCGGCTGGAAGGAAACGGCCGCCCACAGGTCCCGCGGGCGTTTCCACTGCAGCCCCCGCCGCACCGCTTGGGCGAAGTCCGCGCCATCGTCCGGGCTGGCCTGGTACGGGAATACAAAGGCAAAAGCCATGGTCTGCGGCAGGCAGCGCTCTTCGATGCGGTAGTCGGTAACGATCTCCGCTCCTTCGAGCACCGCGAATTCGGTGGGAAGGAGTCCCCGCGGGTCGTTGCCATCGGCGCCGCGAATGGCAAGGTGGATGGCGCGTGTAGCGGGCTCCCCGGGTTCCCACTGGGAGATGGCAGCCATCCGCCAGGGTGCGCGCGGAAGGGAGCGGGCCTTGGCTTCGATCGCTTCGAGCGAGCGCGCGGCGTGCCGGCGGACCTTCGGATCCTTGTCTTCCGTCATCCGCCCCAGGACTCCCTTGAACCGCAGATCGCCCAGAGCCCCCATGGTCCAAGCCGCGGTTGCCCGCGAATCGGCCCGCTCGCTAGCGGCCTTTCGCAGGAGTTCCGATATGGCCCAACAATCTCCGGCGCGATACAGGCCCACCAGCGCGTTTCCCGCCACGCGGTTATTTTCGTCGGCCGCCGCGGATCGAAGCAGGTTTCTGGTTTCCTCCGTTCCGAGGCCCCAGAGCGCCTCGATCGCGTTGGCGCGCGTGCGAGCGTCCCCGTCCCGCATCTGGCGGGTCACCCATGGGACACTCTTGCCGCAGCGGCCCACGATCAGCGCGGCCTTCGACCTTAGGCGCGCATCGGGATGGCGCAGCAGGGTCAGCAGCCTGGGCGCGATCCGGTTCACGTCCGCAATTTGGTCCAAAGCCTGCAGAATCCGCACCAGCCCATGGACGGAACCGGCAGGGTTCTCTCGGGCGGCATCGGCAACGGCTTTTGCCAGGGAGAGGTCGGCATTGGGGTCGGCGTCCACGACCGCTCGCGTAATCGCCAAAACCTGGTCGAAATTGAGGTGCGGATCGATCAGAACCCTGAGCGCCAGACCACGCGCCAAAAGCAGCTTCAAAACAAAGCGCGAAGCCTCGGATTCTTCCACGGCCGCAAACATTCGCGCCGCGGCGTGGCAGAATGCTTCGGGATCCCGCTCCAGCAGATCGACCATTTCTTTGGCAGCGGAGCCCGGAGACCAGTAGCACAGGCGGGCCAGCCCTTTGAGCTCGCCGTAAACATTGGAAACTCCGTAGCTGTCTACAAGACGGGGTTGTCCCATAAATCATGTATCGGCGGGAAGGATCGAAGTGATCAGTTATCAGTTGTCAGTTTTCAGTTAATACAGCGCGCTCATCACTACGGGCTGTGTTTACTGATAACTGATAACTGAAGACTGATAACTCTTACTTAAATACTCGTTCGAAAATTCGATCCACGTTGTGCAACTGGCGGTCGAGCGAAAAGGCATTGGCGATTTGTTCGGGCGTCAGCAGGGCCGCGATCTGGGGATCGGTTTCGATGGCGGCGCGGAAATCGCCTTCTTCCTCCCAGGCTTTCATAGCATGGCCTTGCACGATGCTATAGGCCTGCTCGCGCAGCATACCGGCGGCCGCCAAATCGAGCAGCAACTGGCCGCTGAACACCAGCCCGCGGGTCAGATCCAGATTGCGCTTCATGCGGGCGGGATAGACTACGAGTTTGTCGATCAGGGCGGTGGTCTTATCGAGCAGATAATCCGCCAGGATGGTGGAGTCGGGCAGAATCACGCGCTCCACCGAGGAGTGCGAAATGTCGCGCTCGTGCCACAGGGCAACGTCTTCGTACGCGGCCTGCACGTTGGCGCGCACCACCCGCGCCAGTCCGCAGATCTGTTCGCTGGTGACCGGATTGCGCTTGTGCGGCATGGCGGAGCTGCCTTTTTGTCCGGGAGCGAAGTATTCTTCGGCCTCGCGCACTTCGGTGCGCTGGAGGTGGCGCACTTCGAGAGCGATTTTTTCGCACAGCGCGGTGGCGAGGGCCAGGGAGGCCACCAGGGCGGCATGCCGGTCCCGCTGGATCACCTGGGTGGCGGCGTTGGCGGGCACGAGCCCGAGACGCGCGCAGATTCGTTCTTCCACTTCCGGACCGATATGGGCGAAGGTGCCGACGGCTCCGGACGTCTTACCGACGCGCAACCCTTCCGCCGCCGCGCGGACCCGCTCCAGGCTGCGCCCGGCTTCCTCGTACCAGATGGCCAGCTTGAGGCCGAAAGTCACCGGCTCGGCATGCACGCCATGGGTGCGGCCAATCTGCACGGTGTGTTGAAACTCGAGCGCGCGGCGCCGCAGCACGGCGCGGAGCGCTTCGAGATCGGCCAGTACGATCCCGCAGGCTTGCCCCAACACCAGGGCCTGAGCGGTATCCACCACGTCGTTCGAGGTCAGCCCATAGTGCAGCCAGCGCGAGGCTTCGGCGTGGCCGGCGCGGGTCATGGTTTCCGCCACGGCGGTGGTGAAGGCGATCACGTCGTGCTTCACCTCGCGCTCAATGATGTGAATCCGGGTCACCTCGAAGCCGGCGTGGGCGCGCAAGTGATGGGCCGCTTCGGCGGGAACCACTCCCAGCTCGGCCAGCGCCTCGGCGGCCGCCAGTTCCACTTCTAGCCACTGCGCGAATCGGTTCTGGTCGCTCCAGATGTGGCCCATTTCCGGGCGTGTGTATCGGGGAATCATGGTCGTAGCTCAGTATTCAGTGAGACAGGCCTCCTGGCCTGTCGAGACGCAAAGCGACAGGCCGGGAGGCCTGTCCCACTCGTCAGAATGCGTAAACCTCGGTGGGCGCGTGCGGCGCGGCGATGCTCAGGCGCGTGGTTAAGCCGCGGCCCTCCAGCGTCTGTTGCGCCACCATGCGCGCGATCTCCGGATGATTGTTCTGCTCGCTCAAGTGGCCCAGCACCAGGTACGTGGTGGACCGGTCCAGATCCCCGGCCAGATAATCGGACATGCTCAGATTCGACAAGTGCCCCACCCGGCTCATCACCCGCTGCTTCACAGCCCAGGGATAGGGACCCACCTTGAGCATATCCAGATCGTGGTTGGCCTCCAGCATGAGCAGGTCCGTGCGGCGCAGATGATACTTGATGGATTCCGGCACGTAGCCCAGATCGGTGACCACGCCAATGCGCACGCCGCAGGCTTCAAAGGCGTAGCCCACCGGGTCCAAGGCGTCGTGGGGAACGCTGAAGCTTTCCACCGCAATGTCGCCCACCACGAAGCGCGCTCCGGCCTGAAAAGTTTCGAGCTTCGGCGCCGCCCCGCCCCAATCGATGGAGGGAGCGGTGAGCCGGGTCATGTAAATTGTGGCGCGAACTTTCTTGCTTCGCGCCAGTACCGGCAGGCCGGAGACATGATCGCTGTGCTCGTGCGTGACGACGATGGCGTCGATCGATTCCAGCGTTTCGCCGATCGTCGCCAGGCGCCGGCCGAGCTCCCGCATGCTCAACCCGGCGTCAATCAGAATACGAGTGCTGGCAGTCGCGATCAGGGCCGCGTTGCCCGTGCTCCCGCTCGCCAGCGCACAAAACCTGACCGTGTTTTGAGTCCTCCCTTGACACTCTAGAATACACCGGAAGGGATGGAAACAAAATAGGGTAATTGTGTAGTGGGGCGGGCGCGCCCTGGGAAAAGCGTTAATAGCCACGGATGAACACGGATAAGACAAGAAGACAACTAAGACGTGTTTTGGTTTTCTATCCGTGTTTATCCGTGTTCATCTGTGGCTAAACTCCTTTCCCCCGCTCACTCCCCCTCCTCCGGCGGCTCGAACTCCTCGATCAGGTTCGGATTGCGCGCGAAACGCTTCAAAACCCGCAGGATATCGCCGCCGCGGAAGCCGGCCCGCAGCAGCCGGCGGTAGGCGCCGGCCACGTCCTTGTCTTCCTGGAACAGGCTTTCCTTTGCCGCCAGGCGGTACTTGCGGCGCACCCAATCTTCGATCAGTTCCTCTTCCTTGACGTCGCGATAGGCCTGGCTCACCGATTTCTCGGCCAGCGCCGGGGCAACCCGGCGTTGGCGCAGGTCGCGCACCACGCGCGCGCTGCCCAGTTTGTCGTTATTCAGCCGCGCGGTGGCGTAACTCTCAGCGTAGCGGCGGTCGTCGAGATAGCCGTAATCCTTTAGCCGGCCGAGCATCGGCTCCACGTCTTCCGCCTTGGCCGCCCGGCGGCGCAACTTCTCGCGCAGCTCGCCGGTGGAATGTGCTCGCCCGCCCAGGATCTTGAGTGCATAGTTCCACAGTTGGCCGGCTTCCAGCCGCCGAGGTTCTTTAGATCCCATAAAATTCAGTCCCATGCGGAGTATACTGAAGTTTGATTGGCAGGTGGCGGACGGCTTTCTTCTTGGCCGCGCCACGAGGAGAATTATGGATAAAGGCGGCTTCTCCAGCTTCTTGCTGGGCTTGGGCGTGGGAGTTGGCATCGGTTTGTTGTTCGCTCCGAAATCGGGCGAAGAGACCCGGAAATTGATCAAGAGCAAAGCCGGCGAAGGCGGCGATTACCTGAAGCAGCGCAGCGCCGAATTGAAACAGGACGCGGCTACCTGGGTGGATAAAGGCAAGGAGGCAGTCGCCCGGCAAAAAGACAGTCTGGCCGACGCCGTCGAAGCGGGCCGTCAGGCTTACCGCGATTCCGTCGACCAGGCTTCCGCGTCGGAAGGCTTGGCACACTAGGTTAGACGGCTCCGATCCGGTCACGTCCTGGCGGCGAGCTTTCAGCAAGGGGCGATCGGCGGCGATCCGCGCCGGCTGAGAGCAGAGCGTTGGCGAGGGATAGCCTGGGTGGGAAGGGAAAGGTCTCGGCATGCCGGAAGACTTATTTCGCGTCGTAATCACGGTTGGGGTCGGGCTGGTGTGCTTGGCGGCGTTGGTCATTGCCGCGGCGTTGCTGGCTCTGTACCGCAGCATCCGCAAACTGCAGTCCCGGAGCGAACCGCTGATGGACCGCGTCGAGCCGCTGATCGCGAAACTGGATCCGGTTACGGAACGGATAACGGCGATCTTGGACGGTATCCTGCCGGCGATCGAGAAGCTTGGACCGGCTATCGACCAGGTCCGTCCCGGGCTGGCGCGCATCGGCCCCGCGGTCGATAAGCTGATTCCCGTGTTCGAGCGCGCCCAGGAAGTGCTGTCCAGCGCGGGCCGGATCATGGAAGAAGCCCGGCCCCGGATCACGGAGGTCTCGGGCGAAATCGCCGAACTGGTCCACACCAGCCGGACCCAAGCCGAGCGCTTTGGCGACGCGATCACCGAAGCCAGCGACCGTGCCCGGGTTCGCATCGAGCAAATCGATCGATCGGTAGAATGCACCATCGATCAGGTCAACGAGTTAAGCGGCGCCGTCAAGCGCGCCGTCGCCCGTCCGGTCCGCGAAGTCAATGCCGTAGCGGCCGGCGTATCGGCCGCGATCTCCACCTTGGTGCGGGGTTCGCGCCGCAGTTCGGTCAACACCGCGATCCAAGACGAAGAGATGTTTATTTGAGAGGCGAGCTTTCAGCGGTCAGCGCTGGCGTAGCTGATCGCTCTCCAGAGACTGCTCGCTTGGGGGCGTGGCTAAACCGCTGGCACGAGAGTGCACCCCTGTTCCCCAGCCAAGCGTTGGAGCAATTGATGCTGACGGTTCTTGCGAGGTTTCTCGAACTAGGCACGGGCCCTCGCTGAAAGCTGACAGCTCATTGCTACCATGGAGCCATGGTGCGGCTGGCAGACCTCCTCACCGAGCAACAGAATCCACGCTCGGCGGCTATCGACTCGTTCTCGACCGAGGAGATGCTGCGCGTCATCAATGCCGAAGACCGCCTGGTGGCCGATGCCGTGGGGCGGGAGATCCCCGCCATCGCGCGGGCTGTGGACGCGGTCGCCGCGGCATTCGAAAACGGCGGCCGGCTGTTCTATATTGGCGCCGGAACCAGCGGCCGGCTGGGCGTGCTGGACGCTTCCGAGTGCCCGCCCACTTTCTCGGCGCCGCCGGAGCTGGTGCAGGGAATCATGGCTGGCGGTGAAGCGGCCCTCAGCCGCGCCACCGAAACTACCGAGGACGATCCCGCCATCGGTGTCCGCGATCTTCAGGCGCGGGGGTTCAGGGCTGGAGACGTGCTGGTTGGCCTGGCCGCCAGCGGTCGCACGCCTTACGTGCTAGGCGCGATGGCCGAAGCCCGCCGGCTGGGTGCGGTCACGGTAGGCGTGAGTTGCACTCCCGATTCGGAATTGGCGCGCGCGGCGGATATCGCCATCACTCCGTTGGTTGGGCCGGAGGCAATTACCGGATCGACGCGCATGAAGGCCGGCACGGCCCAGAAAATGGTCCTGAACATGCTCTCCACGGGGGTGTTCGTGCGCCGCGGCTATGTGTACGGCAACCTGATGGTGAATGTTCAGCCGAAGAACCGGAAACTGGTGGACCGGGCCACGCGGATTGTGGCGCAAGCCGCGGGCGTGGAGTACGAGCGCGCTGCGGCGCTACTGGCCGCCGCCGGGAAGAGCTCGCGCGTGGCAATCGTGATGGCCAAGACGGGCCTGGACCGCGGCGCGGCCGAACGGCTCCTCGACGATGCCGGCGGGCGGGTGGCGTTGGCGCTGGAAAGAGCGGCCGAGAGTCATGCAGGTTAGTAGGCCATCTCACTTGCGCAATGACAGGCCGGGAGACCTGTCCCACGGTAACCCATGGATAAGTTCGTAATCGCGGGCGGAACCGCCCTCACGGGTTCGATCCCCGTCAACGGGTCGAAGAACTCGGCGCTGCCGGCGCTGGCGGCGGCGTTGCTTACCGAAGAACCGGTCACGCTGCACCGCGTTCCGCGAGTCCGGGATATCCGTACGATGGAGCGCCTGCTGGTGGATATCGGCTCCAACATCGGCGGGGAGGGCGAGACCGTGCGCCTCGAGACGCGGCGCATTGCGAGCCCCGAAGCGCCTTACGAACTGGTGAAAACCATGCGCGCGTCGAGCCTGGTGCTGGGGCCGCTGGTGGCCCGCTGCGGCCGCGCCCGCGTCTCGCTGCCGGGCGGATGCGCCATCGGCGCCCGTCCCATCAATCTCCACATTTTTGGGCTGGAACAACTGGGCGCAACCATTCACCAGGCGCACGGCTACATCGAAGCGGAAGCGCGCGGAGGATTGCGCGGCGCTCAGGTTCTTTTCGACCGCATCACCGTGACCGGCACCGAAGATCTGCTCATGGCCGCGGTTCTGGCCAAGGGGGAAACCGTGCTGCGCAACGCGGCGCGCGAGCCCGAAGTGGCCGATCTGGCCGCTCTGCTGGTGAAAATGGGCGCCCGGATCGAAGGCGCCGGCACCTCCGTCATCCGCATTCAGGGCGTCGAACGGCTCTCCGGCGCCGAGCACACCATCATTCCCGATCGCATCGAGGCGGGCACGTTCCTGGTAGCCGGCGCCATCACCGGCGGCGACCTCACCGTCACCGGCTGCATTCCCGAGCACGTCGGCGCACTCGTGTCCAAGCTGCAACAAGTTGGCGCCTCGGTGACACAGCCCGACGACACCACGCTGCGCGTTTCGAGAGGCGGCCCACTGCGTTCGGTCGACATGACCACCGAAGAGTACCCCGGTTTTGCAACCGATTTGCAAGCGCAGTACATGGCCCTCATGACGCAAGCCGAGGGCATCGCGATCGTAGTGGAGACCATCTTCGAGAACCGCTTCATGCACGCCCAGGAGCTGGCGCGCATGGGCGCCAATATCCGCATCGATGGCAAGCAGGCCATGATTGCCGGCCCGCGCAAGCTGACCGGCGCCGGCGTCATTGCCTCCGACCTGCGCGCCAGCGCGTCGCTGGTGCTGGGCGCCCTGGTGGCGCAGGGCGAAACCGTCATCGACCGCGTTTACCACATCGATCGCGGCTACGAGAAGATCGAGACCAAACTCGCCGCCGTCGGCGCCCGCATTCGCCGCGTGGAGTAAACTGGGGGAGCATGCAACATAACCCAGGGTTTCTGGCGCTGGTGGACGATGCCAAGTCGCGCATCCGCCAGATCGATATCGCTCAGTACCAGGCCATGCGGCAAGCCGCCGAGGCGCACCTGCTCGTCGATACGCGCGAGGAAAGCGAATGGGCCGCGGGCCACGTGGCCGGCGCCGTGCATCTCGGCAAGGGCATCATCGAACGCGACATCGAAACCAAAGTGCCCGATAGAAACACCACCCTGGTGCTCTATTGCGGCGGCGGCTTCCGCTCGGCGCTGGTGGCGGATAACCTGCGCCAGATGGGTTACGCCAACGCGATTTCGCTCGATGGCGGCTGGAGAGCCCTGAAGGAATCGGGACTGCCGTTGGAGTAGGGAGCGTGGCGAAGAGCCGGCCAGGGGCCGGCTGCGGACGAGGGCGTCCGCCCCACAATGCGCTCGGACCTCGGCACTATCTCTAGGTGCAAGCCAGCCTCCGATACCCGCATTTTAGGGTGCTCCAACCCGCATTTTTCAGGGCTGTTTGCCCGAGCATTCTGGGCTAGCGTGGAGGCATGGGGAAGAAGATTGTCTGTCAAACTTGCAAGAATGTCCGGTGCGTGGGCAAATGCAAGTTCACGAGCGAACCCAAGCCTCCGCGGAAGGCGGCTTAAGGCGTCGCGAGATCGCTCACGCTCACGCGAAATCTCAGCGTGAGCGGCTTGCCCGGTTCCAGCGTGTAGCTCTCCACCTGGTCGGTCCGCCCCGGAAACGAAGCTCCGACGAAGCCGTAGGACCGCAGGCACCATTGATACGGCGCTCCGGGGTCTTTCTCATCCGGCGTGATCCGCAGCACCACCCGTTTGCCGCCGTATACGCCTTCGAGCTCCGCCCACTTGCGCGGATTCCGGTCCTCGTCCTTGGTGAGCACTTCGCCATCCGCGCGCACGATCGTGCCCTCGCGCGGTGCGAACCGGGCGCTGAATCCGCCATAGCTCTTGCCGTGTTCGGGAGAGCCCGCCAGCGTGACCGGGTCGTGTAACGCTTCCCAGGTGAGCACAACGTCCATGTCGCGCGAGTTGCCGTGCGTGGGCAGAACGGTCAGCCGCACGTTCTCACGCACGATGTCCTTGCCGTCCGCTTCCCAAAAGTTCTCGGCTTCCAGCGTCGCCTGCCCTCCGCGAACGGCCACCGTAGGCGTTTTCGCGGAGCGAGGCTTGGCCGTAAGCTGCATCCAGATGTCGTACCGTTTGCCTCCCACCTCCACGATAGGCCACGCCCAGAACAGCCCGCGATGGTGCCAGTGGTCCTTCGGAAAGTCGTCGAGCATCGAGACGCCAGCCGGCGAATAGACCGGGAAGATATAGCAGCAGCGGCGCCGGTTTTCCGGAGCGCCCTCTTTCAGTTGCGGGCCATAGTTGTACACCAGCGCTGGTTTCCCGCCCTCGCTAAGTTCCAACCGGCCGTCGCCCAGATCTTTCCAGGCAAGTTTATCTTGTGCCGCAAGGGGCAACGCCAAACCCAGTGCCAGCCACAAGCATCTGTTCATGTGAAACATGGAGGACCCCTTCTTCCAGTCTTTGAGGCAACACATACCGCGCATGGATGCGGGCGTGAGCGCCGCAAGACAGATTTAAGGCCCGGCCTGACAGCCGGGTCCGATTTCAAATTCGTCGCCGGCGATTGCCGATTAAGCCAGGCCTGCCTTGGCCATTACCGCATCCGTGCCATAAGGCGCGCGCTGCTTGCGCGAGAGCCAGGTATTCTCCTCCTCCGCGCCCTTTCCGGTGAAACGTTCGGTCGCCGGATCCCAGTGGACGGGATGGTCGGTATGCATGGCCATCTGCGAAATCAGGCAAACCGTATTCGAGCGGTGGCCGACTTCGGCCGGGGCCACGGTGGGCTGACGCGTTTGGATACTGGTCAGCCAATCCCGGTGGTGATCGTTATTGGGGCTTGCGTGCAAATGAATCTCGCCGTCCTTGGTGCCTTCCTTAATCCAGCGCCGGTCGCTGGCGTCGATCGCTCGGGCCCACGGTCCGCCCCGCCCGGTACCGCCGCTGGCGCTGAGCGCTTGCATGTCCACGGCGCTGAAGGCTCCACGAGTAACCCAAATCCATCCGTTGTCGCCCAGGAATTTGATGCCGTTGGGGTACTTGTCGCTGATGTACATGTCGGCCCCGTCCGCGTATCTTGCCCGCACATGGTAAGGACCGTGAACGTCCCAAAGACCCTGCTTGGGGAACAAAGCCATGGCTTCGATCTCCACCGGCCCGGTGAGCTCCGTTCCCATACCCCAATGCGCGGTATCGACATGGTGAGCGCCCCAGCCAGTGATCATGCCGGCGCCGAACTGCTCGCAGCGCAGCCAGCCGGGACGGTTATACCGGCTTCGCACCGCCGCCGTCTGCGGATGGACGCGATCTTCGGTGTAATACACCATGGGCGTGGAACCCAGCCACGCATCGTAATTGAGGTTGGAAGGGACCGGCATCTCCTTCGTGTTTCCACCGGAAGGATCGGTGGGAAGGCCGATATAAACTTCCCTGACCTTGCCGATTCGTCCATTGCGCACCAGCTCACAGGCCAGCCGGAACTGGGCCTCGGAGCGCTGCTGGCTTCCCTGCTGAAAAATGCGGCCGGTATGTTTGACCGCGTCGGCCATCTGGCGGCCTTCCTTGACGGTCAACGAAGCCGGCTTTTGCAGATAAATGTCCTTGCCCGCTAAAGCGGCTTCGATGGCGGGTTGGGCATGCCAGTGATCCGGCGTGCTGATGCAGACCGCGTCGATGCTCTTGTCCTGGAGCATCTCCCGGTAGTCGCTGTAAGTCTTCAGCCAGGAGTATTTATCGCCGAACTTTTTGGCGTACTCGGACTCGATCAGCTCCTTGGCATCGGTGACGCGCACGCTGTCCAGATCGCAGACGGCGACATATCGCGCCATGTCGCTGTTACGGAACAATCCGCGCATCTCCGAATCCCGCGCAATCCTTCCGCAACCGATCTGGGCTACCTGGATCAGGTTGCTGGGCGCGCCCTGGCCGAAGACTCGCGCGGGCACGATCATCGGAAAGCCAATGCCGGCAACGGCCGAAGCCGTGAGAAACTGCCGCCGTGACGACGTAGACGGCGTATTATCGGAATTCATATCTCCCTTTCTGAGGACTTTCCCAAGCTGCACGCGCTGAGAGCCTACACTCGCGACATTTGTTGCACTTTCAAACTATCTATACACCCCGGACGGGCCAGCGTCAAGCGCGTTCCGCTTTCAGACTGCGTCAGTTCAAGTGACTCGTCTCCAAACCCTTGGTGGTGACGTAATACTTCACCAGCATATTGCTCTTCTCCCAGGCGGGAAGCGACTTCGGGTCCCGCAAATACCCCAGGAACGCGCGCGTGACCTGAGCAAAATGGTCTTCGTGGCCGACCCGATACTTTTCGGGAATCACGATTTGAGCTTCGTCTCCGCCCTCGGCCACCTGAATGCCCGGCCAGCTTTTCTGCAGAGCGTCGATTTTCTTGTGCAGTGCGGCGAATACTTCCTCCCGGAGCGCCGCCGTGCCCGGAACCACATAGAGCTCGGGCCGAAAATGCTGTTCCTGCCGCTGGCGCACTTCGACGCGGCATCGGGTGCCCCGGAACGTCGCTTCATAGAGGTCGCCCGATCCGGCGGGCGCCTCCCAGTTCCATCGCACATCGATCGCCACGTGTACGCCGCGCACCGTGTACCCGACCGTGTTGTTGGAGTAATATTCAAACTGCCCGTCCTTCAACCAAGGCTTCAGGTCCGGCGTAAAGCCGGGTTCGCCCGTGACTTGCGCAAACTGTGCTTGGCTGACGACGGTCGGCCAACGTGTCGCCCGTAACACCTTTACGTCCGTGCGATAGTCCACCTGCTGGCTTGGAAATGCCGTCCACTCCACCAGGTCCACCACGTGCGTTCCGGTGTCGGCCACGCCTTCGCCGGATTCATCGATATTCAGAGACCAGGGTGGGCGCCGGAGCGGAACTCCGGCCACGGTTTTCAGCAGGTAATGAATGTTCCGGGCGGTGATTCCCGGCTCCGATGCCGAACCCGGCGACTGTTGGCCGAACACCTCCGGCGCATTGACAAGCTCTTTCTGCAGGATGGACGTGATCTCGTAGCGCTCGGTCATAATGTCATACGCGACCAGTCCCTTCTTTTCCGCCGTGTCCAGCGCCGCCGCCAGCTTCCCCATGTCCGCGTAAGCAATGATCCACGGCTTATCGGCAAGCACGTTGTATCCGGCTTCGACCGACCGCAGGATACGCCCGATCTTTTCCCGGTTGCGCCCCGCGAACACCACCACATTGCCCGGATGGTCGCTTAGCATGCGGTCGAAGAAGTCCACGCTGGTGTGGACATCCAGATCCCAGCGCGTAGGGTCCTCCTTGCGGGAATTGAAGAGCGCGATTCGATTCAGATAATCGAGCAGCTCCGGTCCCAGCGGCGCATACACCGACACGCGCGGCGACACCTGCGGGTACATGTCCTTTTGAATCATGGAGGCGTGGAAGTGCCCCGGATCCACAATGACCAGCCGAACTTGGCCGATGGCGTGGCCTCCCAATACCGATATCAACAAAGAGCCTATCAACACCTGCCTACACATTTCCCGGCTTCTCCTCCACATGCCACTGATGTCTTCTTGGCCATTCCGGCCGCTTCGATTATAGACGATCTCAGGATATGGATGTCTAGAATTGCCAGAACCGGCTTGACTTCGCATTTAGTTTAGGGTATGAACTATACAAATAGACAAACTGCGGACTGGCGCCGGGCAAGTGGCGCTGGCGCGGAGAGTAGTGGCGGGCATGCCAAATGGTTGCGGGGAGCGGGATCGGAAGGAGATTTTTATCTCCGAATTAGCTCGTTCCCAAATGCGACTCCGATTCGAGTGCTTCCGCCGTAATCTTCGACGACGCACTGTCAGACGTTGGTTGAGCGCCCTCATTGTTTGTCAGCATGGAACCGTGCCACCAACTGTTCCGCCCTATGGAACACTTCGACTCACGCTCACTTTTTCCTTGACACACGTTTTGGGCCGATGAGATAATTCGACCGTTGAACATAATGCCGGAGTACGTAACGGCTCTGGTGGGTCGCAACGGATGGTTTTGGCGCCGAAAAACGGCGCGCGCAAGCTTGTGAACGAACTGCCAGTCGCTCCCATGAGCGGCTTCCAAACTTCTTAACTGGCTTTCGGGCCGAATAACATCGGAGAAACGGCGGACGGCGTGGCAGGCGGCGCCCGACGGCCTCAATAGAGTTTTGGGGGTGCGGGGTTCTTTAGGAGACCCGCGCGGCCATTCCATCAGACTCGTCCCGGCGAAGTGTGGAGGTTCCATGAAGAATCTGTCTCTGCTTTGCGGCCTCATTCTTCTGATTGCAGCCGCCGTTTATGGACAGGGCGGCGGCAATGCCGCAATGAACGGGACTGTTACCGACCCGAGCGGCGCGGAATTTCCCAAGCCCACGTCACCATGACCCAGGTTGGAACGGACGTGAAGCGCACGGCCACCACCAATGTAAGCGGCCAATTCACCATTCCTTCCCTTCCGCCGGCGACTTATCGCGTGTCGGTGGAAGCGGCCGGGTTTAAAACTTACGTCCAGGACGTGACCTTACTGGCCGACGAGAGCGGTTCGCTTCAGATCCAAATGCAATTGGGAGCGGCGCAGGAGTCGGTCACCGTGGCGGCAACCGCCACACTCGTCAACACCGTGACGCCGGTGTTGAGCCAGGTGATTGAGCAGTCCCGGGTGGTGGATCTGCCCTTGAACGGCCGCAACCCGGCCGACCTGACCAAGCTTGTGGCCGGCACGGTGGATTCCAATAACGCAGCCGGCACCACCCAGGGCAACACCAAGCAGGTCCCCGGCGCCGAAGCGATGTCGGTCAACGGAGCGCGTCCGGACCAGATCAGCTTCAACCTCGACGGCGGCAGCAACGAAGACCTGATGAGCAATACCAATAATCCCTTCCCGTTCCCCGACGCTCTTCAGGAATTCAGTGTCCAGACCAATAGTTTCGACACACAGTACGGCACCAACGCCGGAGCTGTGGTGAACGTGGTCACCAAGTCGGGAACCAACCAGTTCCACGGCGACGCGTTCGAGTTCGTGCGCAACCGCGAATTCAACGCACGCAACGATTACGCCGCCACCACCGATCCGTTGAAACGCAATCAATACGGCGCAACCATCGGCGGTCCCATCAAGAAAGACAGTACCTTTATCTTTTTCGGCTATCAGGGGACGCGCATCCGAACCACCGGGAACGCCAACAATACCATTCTCCCCACGGCCGCTAATATGACCGGCGATTTCTCGAATTACTTGACCTCGAACGCCGCGGTCAATCCCCAGGCGAAAGTAATTCAGATCAACGACCCTACCACGGGGCTCCCATTTCCAGGCGATATAATTCCCGCCACTTCCGTCAGTTCGGTTGCCGTGAACTTGGCGAAGTACCTCCCGATCTCTCAGGCGTTGCCCAACGGCCGTATTACGTACTCGGTGCCTTCGATACAGAACTTCGACGAGTACGTCACGCGGTTCGACAGGGTGTTCCGAGGTCAGGATCGATTCTATGCCAGGTTCTACATGGACCGCTTTTACCTCGCGCCCGGTTATGACGGCAAGAACCTGCTGCTGACCGGCACCACGGGCGCCACGGTCCATACCCAGAATTGGGCCGCTGGGTATACGTGGGTTGCCGGCCCGAATTTCGTCAATAATTTTGTGGCGGACTTCGTGCGCGCCGCTTCGGACCGCGGGCAGGGTGGCAACGTGCCGCAATTTAACGACTTCGGCTCGAATGTCCCGCAACTGCCCAAATCGGAAGGCGGAATTCGCGGGTTCGGCATCACTAACGGGTACTTCGGGCTGGGTAACTTCACGGATGGAAAATTCATCCGCAACACCTATGAAATCCGCGATCAGGCCACCTGGACGCATGGATCCCACACCTTCCAATTTGGCGGCAATTACGAGCGCGACCAGTCCAACATCCGCAACACGGATTTTGAAGACGGCAACTGGCAGTTCTCCGATGTCCTGAGCGGCCTGGGGCTGGCAAGTTTCGTAGTCGGTCACCTGCATAGCTACAATCAGTCTTCGGGAGACTATTCGGACTCACGCCAGAACGTCATCGGCCTTTTTGCGGAGGATAGGTGGAAGCCCCGCCAGAACCTGACGATCACTCTGGGCCTTCGCTGGGAACCCCAATTTGTGGAAAAGGAAATCTTCGGGCGCACCGAGCAGTTCTGGCCCTCCGCTTATTACGCCGGCGTACACTCCAAAGTCGTTCCCACCGCACCCGCGGGCTTGATGTTTGTCGGCGACTCGTATAACGGTCTCAATTTTCCGGCGACTGGAAACCGGCCGGACATCAACAATTTCGCTCCCCGGCTGGGAATCGCCTGGGATGTGTTCGGCAACGGCAAAACCGTGGTGAGGTCCGGAGGAGGCATTTTCTATTCCTCGCGCATGCCCGGACTTTTCCTCAACGACGCGTCCATCATCCAGCCGTTCAGCTTGCAAACCACCCCCACCGTGTTAGCGGCGGCGGGGGAGGGAACCATTTTGGCGGGCTAGAGAGCGCCACACCGCGAATGCTGGGTGGCGGTGAGTGGCGACATGGGGGCGTGTGGGGCGAATCGGCATTCCGCCCTTCGG
>Ga0187888_1001532_pt1 | contig 21780 bp, 14 predicted proteins | sample June2016WEW_7_40_FD_132987 | JGI IMG/M metagenome (GOLD analysis project Ga0187888, IMG submission 132987) | Peatland microbial communities from SPRUCE experiment site at the Marcell Experimental Forest, Minnesota, USA - June2016WEW_7_40 | ecosystem: Environmental > Terrestrial > Soil > Wetlands... | reverse complement strand
TTTAATCTCCGGCCAGCGCTCCCGTTTCCAGCGCCGGATTTTATCTTCGTCGCGCTCCAGCGCACGTCCTACCGGACGCTGGCAACTCCAGCCCAGTTGCCGCAGAATCCGCCAGGCTTGCGAGGGGTGATACTTCACCCCGCATTCCTGCTCGATCAGATGAGCCACGCGCCATGAAGTCCACAGGCTGGTTTCGTACCCTAAGGCCTGCGGCCCGCGCTTCAGTCCCTTCTCGATGCGCCGCAGATCCTCGGGCCGCAAGCGGGCTCTGCGCCCAGCGTGCCCCGCCTTCTTCAGCGCTCGCACTCCACCTTGCTTCAACTGTGCCGCCCACCGACTCACCGACTGCCGATGCACTCCCACCTGCCGCGCTACCTCTGCCGGATGTACTCCTTGCCGCAACAGTCGAGCCCCCAACAGCCGCCGCTCCTCCAACTTCTCAAAGTCTCGCCGTACTCCCGCCGGGTTTCCCATGACCGCAGAGTAGCATAGGATCTCCAGAATGTCACTATATTATTCAATTCTCAATAGACGTAGAAATCCTTTCCAGTCGCGGGAACGACCATGCTGTCTTGCAATGGCTGTATTTCCCGAGGAAGAAAGTTTTGGTAGAAGCCCATCGTGTCGAGAAGACCGCCTATCACTGTGGTATGAAGCCTTTTTTGAACTTCTGCAAACACGCGTCGGTCGTCTTGGCAATCGCCACTGTTCATGGCCTAAACTCGATAGGGGTTTTACCAATGTGGGTTCGACCAAACCCATTCGATTGCCGTGCAATCCATGTCCTCATGCCTAATTTCCATTTCCGGTGATGCTGCGCACCATGGCCCAGAAGTTTTCGATCGGCGTGTCGAGCTGAACGTGATGGGTGGGCGACAGAATTAGACCGCCGTGCCGGCCTATGGTGGCCACACGTTCGAGCACCTGCCGGCGGACAGCGTCCGGTGTGTCGAAGGGCAGTGTGTATTGTTCGTCGATGGTACCCCAGAAGCAGAGTTTGTCGCCGTACTGCCGCTTGAGCTTTGCCGGGTCCATAGAGGCCGGTTGGATGGGATTCAGAACGTCGAGGCCGATCTCGATGAGTTCCGGGATGATCGGCTCGATGTTGCCGTCGGAGTGATAGGCCACCTTGATGGCCGGGTTAAGGCTCTTCACGCCCGCGATGAACTCGGCCATGCGCGGCTTGAGAAACCTCCGCCACGTTCGCGGTGAAATCAGCATGCTTTGCTGCGCACCGACATCGTCGCCCGTCCAGATCATGTCTGCGCCCAGCGTCACCAGGCGTTGGGCGGCCGTCAGATGGTAGCGGAAGGGGATCTCGAGCAGGCGGTCCGCCAGATCCGGATCTTCGACGAAGTCCACGAGCATCTGCTCCAATCCCCGTAGCGCCCAAGCCGTCTCAAAAATCGTCGTCACTGTCACACCCACAATCCAGTAATCCGACTTGTGGGCGGCGATCAGATGTTCGGCCTCCTCGTACAATTGCGGCCGGTTCGGATCGGGAGGCCGATAGCTATCCAGGGCGCGGGCGTCGGCCAGCGGATGGCTGGCGATTTCCGTGTAGAAACCGGATCCGAAACGCGTTTCATACGGGGCCCTCTTCCATCCGACGCCCCACTCGTCGGTGTACGAGTCGGCGTCCGGAGCATAAGTCTGATTGGCGTAGTAGGAGTTCGCCCAACCGACCGAAGTCAACAGAAGATCCTCCCCCAGCGCGCGTTCGAGTTCGTAGGTGTTTCCACCGCCGTGCGGATTATGGACGTGGCCGTCGGCTTGGTGCAGATCCTTGCGCAGGTTCGCGGCAAATTCCGGCGTGAAACTGATCTGCATCGGGCAGCGATCCGGCTGCTCATGATGAAGCGCCATCATTACCCGATCTCGTGGTTTCATGAAGAATCCCTCCCGTGTATTGCTCCAAGCCAACGTAACGGATACGGGCAAAAGCGCCCGTTGCGCCGACCGACCGAACTTGCTTCATAATATCGGGGAGCGCGTGTTCCACCGTGTAAAACTGACGGTTCCGGCTCCGAAAACCCGATAGCAGTATTCCTCGCCTTTCGGGCAGCCAGGAGGCAGCATTGGCGCTGTCGGATCATCCGGCGACCCTTCAGTTCCGCTGAACAACGACCCGATTGAGCGAGCGAACGGAATTTGGCACAAACAAGCGTGTCCCCCGAAGCCGCAGTTGCGGGCGGAAATTTCGCTGGACGATAGTCCAAGATCTGTGGAATCCCTTGCGGCAGGAGCGTTGCCAATGAAAAGGTCCCGTTAACGAATTATATTAGGTCTGGTTATAATCTCTGATTTAATTTCCTGGGTGGGACTTGCGCCACTACTTGGACGGCGCGCAGTCTCTGCCTGATCTAGTGTATGCGAGGGTGGACAGAGCCCCCTTGCGTCGGAGGGGTTAGCCGTGATGAATCGACGAAGGTTCGTCAAAGCCCTGGGTACTTCAGCCGTTTCTTCAACCTGGGTATTCGCAGGTGGGCAGATTTTGGGGAAGCTGAACGGTGCCGCGCTCCCCGATGTGGGATTATCAACCGATCAAGAAGGTGCGCAAGCCAGCGAGATCTGGGCCAGACCGATGCTCGTCCCACTGCCTAAGGAGGTGGCAGGCGTCCCCCAACCCATCGTCGATCTGGCAGGGACCTGGAAACTCACAACCTCCCCTCCAGCGGAGTTTTGGGCGAATGGAGTTGATCCTAGGGGCTGGACCGATATCGCAGTTCCCGGCGAGTTCACGACTCAGGGAATCGAGTTCGCCAGGGATACCGAATATCCCTGTAAACGGGCAGTGCAGATTCCCGCTGAAGCGACCGGCAAGACGGTTCTGCTTCGATTTGATGGCGTCTACAGTTACGCGCGTGTGTGGGTGAACGGCAAGTTTGTGAGGCAGCATCATGGCGGTTTCACCTCGTGGGATTGTGATATCACCGAACATGTAACGCCCGGCCAAACCGCCTGGATCACGGTCGGAGTGACCGACCGCGCCGATGAGATTTCTTGGGCCAGCAATTACGCCAAGCATTACATCGGGGGAATCCTGCGGGGCGTGAAAGTTGTGATTCTGCCTGCCGTTCACGTTTCGCGATTGCACGTCGAAACAGATTTCGATTCGTCATTTAAGGATGCGCGCTTGAAGATTATGGCAAGCGCCGTAATCCGAGACGGTCGTGGCGCCAATTTGAACCTGTATTTAAAGGACCCCGAAGGAAAGAGCATTCCCTTACGTCCGAGTTCGGCGGCCTTTTCTGCTGACAAGCCGGAAGCGCTCCTCGAGATTCCCGTCTCTTCGCCCATGAAGTGGGACGCAGAGCACCCGAACCTCTACACTCTCGAAGTGGAGCTGGTCGTTGGTAAGTTCACTGTGGAGAATCTGGAAAAACAGATCGGATTCCGGAAAGTTGAACGGCGGAAAAACAAGCTGTACGTCAACGGGGACGCCGTGAAACTGCACGGTGTGTGCCGGCATGATATTCACCCCTTGTGGGGAAGGACAACCACTCCAGAGCAAGATGAGAGGGACGCCATTCTCTTGCGAGATGCGAATGTCAATTTTGTCAGGAGCTCTCACTACCCTCCCACGGAGAGCTTTCTTGTAGCCTGCGACCGTTATGGAATTTACGTCGAAGAAGAGTCAGCGGTGTCCTTTGTAGGCCCAGAGTGGTCTGTGGTTCGCACTGGAAATGAGTCGGCACCCGAATTTACTTCAAGGTTTATGAACCAGTTTGTGGAAATGATCGAGAGGGACCGCAGCCATCCTTCTGTCATACTCTGGTCATTGGGAAATGAAAGCAGTTGGGGGACAAATTTTGAGAAGGAGCGCGACTATGTCAATCGGGTGGATCCAACACGTCCGGTCATCTTCAGTTACCCCGATACTGTTCCCAAAGGTGTCAATGGTTATGACATCTACAGCGACCACTATCCGGAATTTGATCGGGACCTGACCAGTCACGACATTCCCAAACTCAACGACGAATACGCGCATATTTCTTGCTACAACACCGAAACTCTGAAGCGTGATCCGGGGGTTAGAAACTTCTGGGGGCACAGTCTCAAACGCTTCTGGGAAAACTGCTACACCGCGGAAGGTTGCCTGGGAGGAGCTATCTGGGCTGGCTTTGACGAAGTGTTCTTGCTGCCGGAAGCACCAGTAGGCTATGGAGAATGGGGCATCGTGGATGGATGGCGTCGGCCCAAACCCGAGTATTGGCTTGCGAAGAAAGCGTATTCGCCGGTGCGCATTCCTGATGGCGTAATCTCCAGTCCTGGCTCGGGTAGGCCATTGGACATCCCAGTAAAAAACTGGTTCAGCCACTCCAATTTCAGTGAACTCAAAATTGTCTGGACCATCGGAAATGACTTCGGGGAAATCGGTGGCTTGAATCTAGGTCCCGGTGGGCAAGGAAAAATCCGAGTTCCCGCGCACGCTTGGCATGACGGAGATGTTGTCAATCTGAAGTTCTACCGAGCCGGAGGAATCCTCGTCGACGAGTTCAACCTGAGGCTTGGGGACGAAACGATGGTTTTCCCCGCCGCGAAGGGTCCGGCGCCGAAGATAACCGAAGATGCGCAATTCATCACCGTCCAAGGTTCGGAGTTCGCCATTGTCTTCGACAAGAGAAAGGGCCTCATCAGCGAGGGCGTGTTTCGGGGCAGGAGGATTCTTGAAGGTGGACCATTTCTGAACCTCGGGTCGGTTGCCTTAGCTCCGTGGTGGCCGACCAGCATCCGTCATTCCGCGACAACGGAAGAAGCTGTGATCAATCTGAGCGGTGACTGCATGGCTCGCCGAGGTGACGCAGACCCTGTAAGTGTCGAATTTGAGATCAGAATTGACGGGCACGGGTTGATCACAACGGAGTATATAATTCACGGCCAACCTAAAGGAATCACTGAAGTTGGAGTTGCCTACACACTCTCGAGCTCAATCGACCGGCTGGTCTGGAACCGAAAATCTCTATGGTCCGCCTATCCTCCTGACCACATCGGCCGACCTCAGGGAACAGCTGTGAGGATTGCAAGTTTACCGGCTGAAACGTACCGCAGCGAACCTAAGGGATCCTGGTCGCAGGACTCCAAGGACTTCTTCCTTTTTGGTCCGGACGATCGTGGCGGCCGTGGCACAAATGACTTCCGGAGTCTTAAGGAAAACATTTGGCGCGCCTCCTGTGTCCTGGCGGGAACGGACCTGCGAGTCCGCGCAGAGTCGGATGGCACAGCAGCCGTTCGGGCTGAGGTTCAGCCAGACGGTAACATCCAGTTTCACATAGACAACTTATGGGGGTATCCGGACCTGGCTTGGGGAAACTACGTCCAACCGTTAACAATCGAGCCTGGCTATAAGAACCGCGTCCGCATTCGCCTTACCGATACCGACGAAACCTAGGGGCCCGCGATTGGCAATGGAACCTTTGTCGTTGATGGACGAACTTTGAATCTAAAGAAAAAAATGGTGAAGTGGAGCAGTTTCACAAAGGACTAGGAGAACTCCTCTCCCTCTAAAATCTCCCCCTCCCCCAACTGCCCCCATAACTTCTCCATTTATAGGTTTGGGCCACCGCCGACACCGGAACAGGACGGGAAGTATCGCCAGTGGTTCCGGGGGGGCAATGGGTCGGGAGCCGTTGGAGCACGAGAGGATTGCGGCAAAGCTGATAGCGCTGCGGCCACCGCTGATAGAAAGCGGCAGCTCTTGCTGAGCGGGAGCGTCGCAGATGGGAAACATGATCTTGTCATGCTTTGGGGGGCGGGTCTTTACTCGATTCTTGGATAGCGATGGCGTAGAGCAATGACACTCCCTGCGGAGACGTTCGCGAGCGCGGCAAGGATCGCTTTTGGCCAGAGGGCAAATGGTCACATCCGCGCTTTGACCGTGCTTTGGGTGTGGCACCCTTAGAGGTTACGCAGAACGGAGATCAAGTGGAGCGCAGCGAAAGGGCTCGACCTTTCTCCCATTCCTGCAACATTCGGTCTCCGACTTCCGCGAACTCTAGATGTTCTTTGATGTAGGAGCGTACTTCAGTGGTGGTCTGTGACATTGCCTCATCGATGCGCTCCAGAATCTGTCGGACTTTGGCCGGTGTCCCTCCCATGCGTGTTTCACCGAGCCTGCGCAGCTCCTTCGCATTCGGCCATTTTGTAGTGCCCTTGAGCGTGAGAGCCATGCTGTCCTTGGGTAGGTACACGGCGGTTGTCACGAGGTCGTAAATGGGAGCCAGGCGTGCTTCACCGAGAACATCGTCGTAGACGATTCCAAAGTTCTTCAGGTGCGCGTCACCGTTGCGAAGGGCACAATTGAGTGCAATCAAGGTGAAGAGCTTTTCGAGATCTTCGTTTACGTCGGGAGAATTCGCGAACTCCTGGAACCGCTTCATGATCGAAGTCTCGTAGCTGCCCCGATATTTTTCATCGGTCCTTCGGGCATTAAGCACGCAGAAATCTTCAAAGCCGCGATAGCTGCCATCAGGCCGAAGATCGAAGCGGTCGATGACCAGCGCCATGCCGTCCTCCGCAAGGCGATAGGGAGGCACTTCAAGGCCACAGTTCTGTGCGACGGTAAGACAGAAATGCTCGTTTGCGGCGAGTTGCGGATATTCGTTCGGTTCCCAGAGCTTTACGATGTGCGTTGCGCCCCGGTAACTCTGGGAGAGGCGGGGCCTGGCGTCTTTGAGTGCGGCGGATGCCAGCTCGTCTCGGACGAGTATTTTTGGCTGCACGCCGCTGATGCCGGAAAACGACGCAAACTTGTCGATGAGATATCGGAATAGATCTCCATCACGCCGACGCGCGAGGATCTCGTCCACAGACTGAAAAGGAACGTCCTCGTGCAGTTGCTCTTGGTCTCCCGTATAGCGGATGCGTCCCACCTGTGAGCGCCCGACAATAGAGAGGAGGTCAAACTCATCGAACGTGCCGGTGGCCTTTGCAAAAGCGAGGCGCAGGCGCTCGCGCAAGACGCCCTCCGGCAGGTTCATCTCGAATATTGGCAGCAGTCCAAAGGTGACCTCCCAGGAGGGCAGGCGCACCGGCATAGTGACAGAAACGGCTCGTTGCGGGATGGCACTGGGAAGATAGACAAATGTGCTGCCGCGCTCTCGATACCTGTCGAGCAGGCCTGACTCAGCCGCGTCGGTCCAGACCTTTAGCATTGCGATCCTCTTCTATGAGTTCATCGAGAGTTGGCCTGCGTGAGCCCGTTTCCTGGAGCTTTAGCTCCAGGCCCAGCGCCGAGAGAATTTTGGTAATCTTGGAAAATCCCAACTCGCCGGTGCGCCCGTTCTCCAGCGCGTCGAGCGTGGCTCTGCTGACAGAGGCCTTTTGCGCGAGTTCGGCCTGGCTGAGGGCAAGCTCCTTGCGTTTCGCCGCTATCCGGTCACCTATAGAAGATAGAGTCAGCATGTGCCTAATATATTAGGCATTGACTTATACTGCAAGCGTTATGCCTAATATATTAGGCATGTCGAACCATTGCACAATGCCTGACTTGTCGAGCCGCCACAGCTGGTCCCGGTCGGGTGATTGTTCGTTTGCTCTCGCGTTGTCGCGAGCGGATGCCTGCCATGGAGCCGCGGCGGATACACCACTGAGCGCCAGTCTCGCAGCCGCCGTGCCGAGAAACTTCCTGCGATCGATTAGAAAATGACCTCCGGCGTGGTCTTCCTTGCTATCACTTGTCATATGTGTGAACTCCTGTTCTGACGAAAGCTTTCACAGTGCTGCACCTCTGTCGCAGCGATGGATCATGAGAGCGCAGGCTGTGAGAATCGACTTCGCCTCACATTGAACAATCTTCACGTCGTCTTTTTTTCAATTGACTTCAGCAAATCGCGAATGTTCAACGGATCATAAGTCCGCATTAAAGCTCATTGCACTGGCTGCGCAGCCGCAATGTGGAACGATCCGCCAAGGGGCGTGTCCCGTGAGGAACCTCCCACATGCACGTTGTAGTCTCCGGGCACGATCTCCCATGCGTCTTTCTCAACCTTGAAGATGGACAGGGTCTGAGGATCGAGCGTGAGAGTCACGGTCTGGTTCTCGGCGGGTCTGAGGTTGATCTTCTGCCAGGCAGCCAGTCGCCAGGGTGGCTCACTCGCACTCGATGGAAGGTCCAGGTAGACCTGCGCCGTCTCCGCTCCTGCACGCCCGCCGGTATTCCTCAGCGTGAAGCTCACCTGGACCTGCTTTCCGGAGACGATCTTCAGCCGCGAATATGAAAAACTAGTGTAGGAGAGCCCATATCCAAACGGAAACAAGGGCTGCTTATTCTGAGCGTCGAACCATCTGTAGCCAACCGCCAAACCCTCGGTGTAGTTCACGTCGAAGAAGTTGCCGGGCGAATCGGGATCCGATCCTGCCACTTCTTTCTTAGGTGGGCCTCCGATGACAGGGCGGGGCAGGTCAGCCTCGCTCTTGGGAAACGTGATAGGCAGTTTGCCCGAGGGGTTTATCTGACCGAAGAGAATGTTGGCGATAGCCTCGCCTCCACACGCACCGGGATACCACGCCCCAAGCACGGCGCGGACGTCGCCGAGCCATGGCATGAGCACCGGATCTCCGTTCTCTAACACGATGACCTGACCGATCTCTTGTACCAAGCAGAGTGAGAGTCTACATCACAGCTCGGGGCTGCGGTCGTTCCGTGTTGTATTCCTTGTTGCCCGACGAACGCCAGAATTCGCCCGCCGCAAGTCCCCTTAATTCAGTGCTGGTGGCGCTTTCGAGACTGGATAAGAATGGAGAGCGTGCCAGTCCGTCAACTTCATTGCCACTCCCACCACCTGGCCTAGCACCCCTGCATCCTGCGGATGGGGCAAGATCCGCACCGGAACTGGAGAGAGCGGATGGGGCTGTAGAATGATGTCCTCGCGGCGCATGCTGCACCAACAACAGGTCTGGCCGTCACGGGTCTCCACGAAGTAAATTGGCCGTTCGTATTCCGAGCGCCAGGCTCCTTCGACCACCTTGTTCTTCGATTCATCCACTTGAATAAAGCTGCCTGGGGGCAGGATGGGGAACATGGTGAAATCGTGGGTGCCAATGTAGCCGTAGGTGAAGTTGCCGTTGGCGAACTGCGCTAGATAGGCAAACGGGACCAGCCCCCACTCTTCGACCATGCGGCCGAAGTTCGTGGTGCGGCGTTCGTCGAAAGCCGGATCCATGCGCAGGGGAACCTGCACGGATGACACACTCGCCAGCGCGTTGGAGAGGTGCGACTTCGGCGGCGAAACCAGGCTCAGATCCGCGGCCGTATTGTTCAGGTCCACCCCATACCAGTTGAGGAGTTCGCGAAGGTCGCGCCCGTAAATCACCGACAACGTGTAGAGCCGGTGAATGTTGGGCAGGATGCCCTTGGTCTCGATGTCGGACAAACGGCTCGGTGGAATGTAAAACTCTTCATTGCGATATTTCGTGGCGATACGCTCGCTCGAATTCTCCACGTCGCGCATGGAAAGGCCAAGTTTTTCGCGCAGAGCGCGCAGGCTTTTCCCAGGGGGCAGCATCGTCCACTCCTCCAAGCTGCGGGCAAATCATATCAAAGGTGACCTGTTTTGTGACCGCGCAATGTCCAGATTCCTGTCAGGTAGGGATCTTCCCCGAAGTCTTCCTCTACTCGGCCCCACCGCGCATCTGAACAAGGCGCAAACGAGGAAAAGCAGGATGAAGATAAAACGATATCTACTCATGTGAGTCGCAGATTGATGGGTTCTCTTTGCCGATCGGATCTCGTTACCCTTCTTGCTCCTCAAACCGTCGGACATCTTCAATCGGAGCAGGCCGATGGCGGAGTCCAGAAAGAATCACCGCCGTCAGCGCTTGCTGTTGGAGTCCGAGTACATGTCTGTGGAGATTACGACAAATCATTCTGGCGACCTCAGCCATCCGATTGCTGTCGGTTCGGTTGGGTCAGGCTAGCGGCCGTCGAAAGGAGGAACAAGCAAAACACGCCGCTGCTGGTCACTCGAAGCCAAACCAGCGCTGTTGTCCGCGTTCTCCGGGTTCACTCGCCATCGACGCTGGAAGAGTGTGAATCCGACTGCCCCAGCGACGCGAACTGATAGAATTCGCAAGTAACGTCACAGTAGACGTTAATTCTTTTGCTGGCCAACGGTCTGTTCCCCGAGTCATTGCGCTGGCAGCAACATCTGGAGTACGAGAGAAGTCGGTTCCGAATCGAGGCCGACGAGAATTTCATTGGCGGAAAGAAGATGCCAGTTATCAACCAAACAGGGTTGTCGAAGCAGCGAGTCCTTGACACCATCAACCATCGCACCCCCGACCGGGTGCCGGTCGATTTCGGTGCCACTGCGGTCACTGGTATCCACGCGAGTTGCGTGGCCGCATTACGGGAACATTTCCAACTGGAGAAGCGCCCCGTCAAGGTTCATGAGCCGTTCCAGATGCTCGGCCTCGTCGAAGATGATTTGCGGCAAGCACTCTGCGTTGACGTGCAGGGCGTTTTTCGACGGGGAACCATGTTCGGCTTCAAGACCGAAGACTGGAAACCATGGTGCTTCAACGGTCTTGAGGTCTTGGTGCCTGGCAAGTTCAGCACCACAATCACGCCCGCGGGGGACACACTGATCTATCCGGGGGGCGATCTTTCTGCCAAACCCAGCGGGCGAATGCCGAAAGGCTTTCATTTCTTCGATGCGATTATTCGTCAGGATCATTTCGATCCCGACCGGCTGAATCCCGAGGACAATCTGGAGGAGTTCCAGCCTTTGACCGAGGAAGATCTGGACGAGATTGCGGCCGACACGGCTGCGGCCGACCGGGGAGACTGCGCTCTGCTGGCGTCCTTCGGGGGTACGGCTTTGGGGGACATCGCACTGGTGCCGACGCCGAATCTCGCCGACCCGCGGGGCATTCGCGATGTCACCGAGTGGTACATTTCGACTCGCAGCCGGCGCGATTACATTCATCAGATTTTTTCCCGCCAAGTGGAGATTGGCCTGGCGAATCTGGCGCGAATCCACGCGCGAATCGGCAACACTATTGATATTCTTTTTCTTTGCGGCACTGATTTCGGCACACAAACATCTTCGTTCTGCTCCGTTCCGACGTTTCGGGAGCTCTGGTTCCCGTACTACAAGCAGATGTGTGATTGGATCCACCGGAATACCGCGTGGAAGATTTTCAAGCATAGCTGCGGCTCTTCGGAACGATTCTACGAATCGTTCATCGAAGCCGGAATCGACGTCATCAATCCAGTGCAGTGTTCGGCGGTCGGCATGGATCCTGAATTCTTGAAAAGCAAGTACGGTGACCGACTGGTGTTCTGGGGAGGAGGCATCGACACGCAGCACATACTGCCCTTTGGTACCCCCTCTGAGGTTCGCGAGCAAGTGCTTCGCCGCTGCGAGATCTTCTCCAAGAACGGGGGCTTCGTCTTTAATGCCGTTCACAATGTTCAAGCGGGAACGCCGGTGGCCAATATCGTAGCCATGATTGAAGCGGTGAAGGAATTCAATGGAGAGGCGTAAAGCGAGATTGTCACTGCAGCGGGTCAGACTCGAACGGGAGAACTAGGGGATCTTATGGCCGATTTGAAGAAGCTTCACGACGCCGTTTTGAATGGAGATGCCAAGACAGCCGTGGCTGTGACCCAGGAAGCGATCGCGGAAAAGATGAATCCCGCCGCTTTGATTACGGAGGCGATGATTCCCGCGATGGCCGAAGTCGGCCGCCTGTATGAGTGCGAGGAGTACTTCGTGCCAGAACTGCTGCTCGCAGGCAGAGCAATGAAGGGCGCCCTGGAACTGCTCCGGCCATTATTGGCCGAAAGCGGAGCAAAGCCTACCGGGCACGTGGTCATCGGGGCCGTAAAGGGAGATTTGCACGACATCGGCAAGAACTTGGTGGCATCCATGCTCGAGGGCGGCGGATTCGAGGTGACCGATCTCGGCGCCGATGTGGCGCCGGAGAAATTTGTCTCTGCCATTCAAGAAAAGCGCCCGCAGATTGTCTGCCTTTCCGCGCTGCTTACGGTGACCATGCCTGCAATGAAGAGGACCATTGCGGCACTAAAGCAGGCAGGAGTGCGCGATCGGGTGAAGGTGCTGGTGGGTGGGGCTCCTGTCACACCGGAATATGCCAAGGAAATTGGCGCCGACGGCTACGGAGAAAACGCCAGCGTCGCGGTCACGCTCGCACGGCAAATCTGCGCCGGAGTTCCAGGCTTTGGGGATGGGAAATACAGATTTAACTCGGTGAAAATTGTTTGAACGTAGGTTCAAGTGGAGAGGGACGGGGATGCAATTTGACAAGCTGTCAAGAATGTTGCCCTTCGGTCTGGGTCTGATCATCTTAGGTACGGTGCTCCCGCTACAGGCTCAAGACGCCACGCCTCTCTATCTCGACCCGCACCAATCTATCGCTGTGCGTGTGGAGAGTTTGCTCTCGCAAATGACATTGAAAGAAAAAGTTGGCCAACTCAACATTCCTGTCATTGAACCTCCGGGCAAAGATGATCCGGAAGGCCTAAAAAGACCGGCCACGATGGAGGGTTGCAGGAAATTTGTCGAGGGGACGTTTACAGATGAAATCGGGCCGGGAGGTGGTATCTTTCTCGATCCCAAAGCGTCGACTAAGCTGCCTGGAACCGTCCGTCAGAAGATGGAGTACTTCAACGAGCTGCAGAGGATCGCTCTGACGAAGACCCGCCTGAAGATACCGCTCCTGAACGAGACCACCGGAACCCATGGCACAACAATTACGGGCGCCACGATTTTCCCCGAGGGGTTAGCCATCGGCAGTACCTGGGATATGGATTTGGTCAAGAAGATCTATGCCGCCGCAGCCCAGGAGGGTCGAGCCTTTGGAATGCATCAGTTGGATACTCTGGTTGTCGAGCCCGACCGGGATCCGAGAATGGGCAGGAACATGGAAGGGTACAGCGAGGATCCCTATATGATTTCCCGCATTGCGGAATCCATCGTTCAGGGAGTGCAGGGAGACAATGTTGCCAGAGACGACAAGATGGTTGCCGTGCTAACTGACTTCCCCGGCCAAAGCCAACCGGAAAGCGGACTGGAGCGAGGTGCTGTGCAGATTTCCGAGAGAACCCTACGCGAGGTGTTTCTGCCGATGTGGGTTGCAGGGATCAAGAAAGCTGGGGCCTTGGGGGTAATGGCCGGGTACCCGGAGATCGACGACATACCCACCCATACGTCGGAAAAGCTTCTCACGCAGATACTGCGCGAGGAGTTGGGGTTCAAGGGCCTGGTTGTGAGCGAAGGCGATGGTTTTGAGACGCTGATTTACGAGAACATTGTGCCGACTCAGAAGGAAGCAGGTGCGATTGCTTTGAAAGCCGGCGTGGATGTCGACATCACCTACGAGCCGGCGTACATGAAACCTCTAATCGACAATGTAGAAGAAGGAAAGGTTTCCATGCAGCTGGTTGACCGTGCGGTGCGGCGCGTTTTGGAGCAGAAGTTCCGTTTGGGCCTTTTTGAGCATCCCTACGTCGATGTGGACCACGGGGTCCAAATCATGCATTCGCAAGCGAGTCAAGACCTGGCTCTACGCACAGCGCGTGAAGGCATCGTGTTGTTGAGGAATGAGAAGAATCTCCTGCCTCTAAGGAAGGATCTGAAGTCGATCGCCGTGATTGGTCCCGACGCGGACGATGCCGTAGGCCAACTCGGTGATTACACCGCAACTCCAATCTCACAGCATGTGGTCACTATTCTTGAGGGTATTAAGGAAAAGGTCTCGCCGACTACGAAGATCACATACGCAAAAGGATGCGACGTGATGGGAGACGACAAGACCGGGTTCGAAGAAGCAATGCGCGCGGTTAAGGATGCCGACGCGGTGGTCGTCGTGGTGGGGGAGCGAACCGGAAACGTCGGGCTCCACAGCAACACGGACGGCGAGGACTCCGACATAGCCAGCCTGGACTTAACCGGGGTTCAGGAAGAGCTCGTCAAGGCAGTTTCAGCGACCGGAGTTCCAACTATCGCAGTCTTGATTAATGGCAGACCACTTTCGATCCGCTGGATTTCTGAGCACACTCCCGCGATTGTGGAAGCATGGTTACCTGGTGAGCGCGGCGGCGAAGCGGTTGCGGACGTAATTTTTGGTGACTACAACCCAAGTGGACGGCTTCCCATTTCGGTGCCACGTCACGTGGGGCAGCTACCCATTTACTATTACTATCAACCTTCGAAGGCATACGGCTACGTGGACATGCCTGCGACACCTCTTTATTCGTTCGGTCATGGGTTGAGCTATACGGAGTTTGAATACAGTAATCTGCGTCTGGATCGAAGTGAAATTCATCCGGCGGGCAATGCCCGGGTCAGTCTGGACGTCAAGAATACCGGCGACCGTGAAGGAAAGGAAACGGTCCAGCTCTATGTCCACGAGACATACGCCCCGGTCTCCTTGCCTGTCAAACAATTACGCGGTTTCGAAAAAGTGTGGTTGCGACCAGGAGAGAAAAAAACGGTGACGTTTACGCTGACTCCAGAGGATCTCCAGTTGCTCGATATCGACATGCACTGGCGCGTTGTGCCCGGCGATTTTGAGATCATGGTCGGAAAGTCATCCGATGATCTACCGCTCAAAGCAATCCTGAAGGTCAGGCAGTAACGCGGTGGGCGCGGCGGGGCAGGCGACAACATGAACTCTCTGGCGCGCGTGAAAACAGTCCTGGCAGGCGGAATCCCCGATCGTGTACCCGTGTGCCTGCACAATTTCATGCTGGCTGTGCGCGAGGCAGGTGTTCGCATGGAAGACTACCGCGTTAACCCTGAAGTCATTGCCCGCGTCCACCTCCAGGCAGTGGAGAAATATGAGCACGACTGCATACTCGTGGATACGGACACCACCATGCTGGCCGAAGCAATGGGTGCCAGGTCGGAATGCGCTCCCAACGAACCCGGCCGCATCGTGGAGCCTGCCCTCCGCAGCCTCGATGAAGTTGACCGCTTGAAAGTGATTAACCCTGAGACGGATGGCCGCATTCCTGCTCTGCTCGAGGCCATCCGGCTGATGTTCAAACAAGTTGGTGGCGAAATTGCCATTCGGGGCAACGCCGACCAAGCCGTTTTCAGTCTCGCGTGCCTAGTGCGCGGCATCGAGGATTTCCTCATGGAACTCGCCGAGCAGCCGGACAATCCGCGCATCGCCCAGCTCATGGAGACTTGCTACCAAAGCCATCTCGCCGTCCATCGGGCGCTGGCCAAGGCCGGAGCCCACCTCACCTCACTGGGCGATAGCCTGGCAGGCCCGGACGTCACTTCCCCCCGCATGTTCGACCGGCTCGCGCGTCCTTATGAGGAGCGCCTGGTGAAAGACCTTGCCGCCGATGGCATCTTCGTGATGATTCACATTTGCGGCAATACCAGCAAAATCCTCGACATGCTGGCAGAATATGGACCCTGCGGCTTCGAACTCGACTACAAAACCGATGCCATGAAAGCCAAACAATCTGCCGGGAAGCGCCACGTATTATGTGGGAACATCGACCCCAGCAGCGTCCTGGCCCAGGGGACGGTCGAGCAGGTTCGTGACGCCACCCGGAAGCTCATCTCCGTCTGGAAGCCGGGAGCGCGATTCATACTAAATTCCGGCTGCGCCATCCCATCGACGGCGCCGTCTGAGAATATTCATGCACTTCTTGAAGTGGTTAAGGAGTGCGGCGTCTATGACTGGCCAGAACATGAGTATTTGCGAAAGGGTGGTCTGTAGGTCGTCCCCCCCCCGCACTGGTCAATGGTTTCTTCGGCATGGTGTGTCAGCGCACTGATTCGTGATTCCCTTACTCCGGCTCGATGCTACCCCCGGCAACGGGACCGGCCCGCGACGAAAGCGGTCCAGCACGGTTCTGATTGGGACGATAAGAGTTGATCCTGAGAGACAATAGTTGCCGGAGTCTAAGCTGCGACGGCATAACGATGGTGCAGCCCGCCGAGCCGAGGGCGGGAGTGGAATGTGCCCTCAGTCCCATATCTGATTGTTGCTACGGTAAGAATCGGGCGCCGTAAGCGTCTCCGGCGCCAGTTCGTCTCGTTATCGTTGGCAGGTTGCGTCTCAGAACGAGGTAAATGCCATACATCTCCTGAACCGAGGGCTGCCGGCTACCAAGCATAAACGGCGTCGATCCGCGGCGGGCCGGAACGGCCATCGATGATCTGCGTTTCGAGCACAATTTCCATGTTCTTGCGGTTCCACCCTTTCGACGCCTGTTGCTTCAGTTCGTTCAGGAGCCTGGGGTCGAACAGAAACTCGCCGGCAGCCACCGTGCCACCTTTGCCAATTCCCGCAACTACAACCACGAAGCGACCGGTATTGGGATCCAAAAGTCGGCCAACAATAGCGTAGTCTTTGTATGTTCCTGTGTCCTGTTGCGACCTGTCGATGCCCCAACCTTGCATCTGAGGATTCTCCCGGTCCTCAATCCAGAAATGCGTCATCTGTGAGTTGTTGGCAAAACGAAAGCGCAGCGGGGAGGTCAGGCGCAAGGTCCAGCTATTGTCAAACGCTCCGATGAGCACAGAAGGACTGCGACGCAGATCGGTGAGAGTTGTAGAGCTCTCCCCTTGCACTCTATAAATTCTTCCGGCAGCTTGAAGCATACCTGCAATATTCACCAGCGGGCTCAAGTCATCGATGACAACCGTAACCGAGTGATCATTGACGGCAGTTTGCCGCTGCGGGTCTTTTGCATCGCGAAGCATGATCGTGGAATATTGGTTCTGATCGGCCATGCAAAACAAGACAGGATCCTGCGACTTGAGAAAGGGAGCCCAGAACTCATCAAGAGCGCTTGGACGGGAGGACCGCCAAAGGACAACACCAGCAGCCAAGCAGACGAGCAAAATCACTGCTACCAAGCCGCTGACGCGGCGCCTTTTTCGAGTTTGCATTAAATAAGCTGGTATCGTAAAGGCAGACTTTTTCGTTTCTGCTTGTCCAGGAGACGCAAGCAAGGGATTTTCGGGCAGATAGAACTGTGGAATATAAGAGCCAGGTCGCAATTGGAGTCGAATTTCGTTCTCGTGCCCAGGGTCCTGGTAGTACTGCGCAATTCTCTTTCGAATTTCTGCGGCGGTCACTCTTACGATAGGATCCTCATTCGTGTCGTAATGCGGATCTCTTCCGAACACCTCAACGCCTAGGGTACGCTCTTTGAGGCTAGCGCTACGGTTTGCCAGTGTCTCGCACACCACAAATTTCAGAAAAACCGGGAACCGCTTGCTCCTCTGAAAATGTGGATTCCCCAGAAGTTGTTCCAGTTGCTTCAGGACTGCCGCCTTCTCAACCTCTGTCGAGGGACTCCACGCTTCGTCCTGCTCCGATATTGCCGCTAGTTCCTTCACGCCAGCAACCACTCTTTCTGAGGTCAGCTCTTTTCATGTAAAGAACTGCTCAGCTCCTGGTTTTCCGTGTGCGATTTATCCCTTTCTATATCAAAAGCATAGGCCTTGCGGACCCTACTCTTTACCTTCGCCTGTTAACCGTATGGACCTTTCTCTGTAGCAGACGTTTCATTAAAGTATCTGGGCCCATGATTTAACGTCCTTTAACCCCTTGTCAAGTGGTTCTGTGAGCAAGAGAATCGCGGTTAGAGCACCAACAGAAGGGAGCCGGAAACAATATGGAATCAAGAATAATAAGGGCTTTCGCAGTATTGCTTCTATCCGCCTTGCCAGGACTCTTGTTTGCACAGGCGGACCGGGCCACGATTACCGGGATGGTCCGGGACCCGTCCGGGGCTGCTTTGACAGGAGTCGCGGTTCGGGCCGCGAATACAGCCACAGGGATCGTCTTTACGAGTCATACCAACGAAGTCGGTATTTACACCATTTCGGGTCTGCCCGTTGGCTCCTACACGATCCAGATGAGCCAAACCGGGTTCAAAGAATATAAGCGCACCGACATTCAGCTCTCTGTAGCCCAAGTTCTGCAGATCAATGCGGAGCTAACAGTTGGCTCAATCGCAGAATCCGTCACCGTGACCGGCGCTCCACCTCTTCTGGAAACGCAGACATCGACCACCGCCATGTCTATGCAGGAGGATGCAATAAGGGATCTGCCGCTGAACGCGGCGGGTGGACGCGACGCTCTTAATCTAATGTTAGCCACTGTTCCCACTCTGACCGGTACGGCGCAGTATCCGAGCTACGAGGTCATTATGCGTGTCGCCGGTAGCCAGGACCACTCATCCACAATCTACATCGACGGCGTTGAAGATACTTCCGCGATGCAAGGGGACGTCTCCACTCCCGGGTTGGATGCCTTGCAGGAGATGCAGATATTGTCCAACAGCAGCACTGCAGAACTAGGGAATACGGGCGGTGGTGTGGTGATGTATGAATTGAAGTCCGGTACCAACAAATTCCATGGCAGTGCATTCGAATTCCTGCAGAATGAAGCTCTGAATGCCAACAATTATGCCAACAACCAATTCCTCACCACGTGTGGCTCCGATCCGGCTTGTCAGGCCCTGTACAAACGGCCCAGGTATCGCTTCAACGATTATGGGTTCAGCGCGGGCGGTCCCATTTGGAAGAACCACACCTTCATCTTTGGCGACTACGAGCGCTACAAAAATATCGACGACACACTCTCACTCAATCAACTGACCGTGCCAACCCCCCAAATGTTATCTGGTGACTTTAGCCAGTTGCTGACTGGGGGGACGCAGCAAGGAGTCATTATAAATCCCAATACTGGGAGCCCGTGGATCAACCCGTGTACCGGCTTGGCATACCAGTATGGGCAGATCTTTGACCCAGAAACGCAGCAGCAAGTAGGTGGGGTTACATGTGCCACTCCCTTCCCGGGGAACATTATTCCTGGCAACCGTCTGAGCACGGTGGCACAGAAAGTGGCGGCGGCCTACAGTCAATACTACCCGCCGAGCGTCAACAGAATTTTCAACAACTTCCCCACGAACGCATCGGCGAACCCCGACGAGACGAAGACAAACATAGATATAAGACTGGATCACAACTTTTCCGAGAGGAATCACCTCAGCATTTCCTACGACTACATGAAGTTTACGGGCGAAAGTGTAAATGGAGGCTTCTGGTATACGTTAGGATCGGGCCCGTTCGATTCTGGGTACGTTGGGGAGTATCCGCACAGTGTCTATGAAATAACAGACAATTACAGTTTCACTCCTCATGTTCTGAATACTCTCTCGATTGGTATGAGCTACGCTCCACTGTGGCAGGGACCGCATCCTCATGTAGACCAGGCGGACTATGGCTTCCAGGCGCCTGGGGCGATTGGAAGCAATCAACAATTCCCGAGTATAAGTTTTCAGGGAGCGAATGGCGTCAATCTGACACAGATCGGCATGAATTGGGCCATTTACGTTAACACGAATGGGTTTCATTATCAGGACACTTTAGCCTGGCAAAGGGGTCGTCACAGCTTCAAATTTGGGGGGTCGTTCTTGGCTTCGCAGGTAAACACCGGCGCTAATGGCTCGCAAACTTACAATTTCGTCAACGACACCGGCGGCCCAACAGACCCTGGGCTAAACTCATACGTAGGAAACGGCTTCGCCAATTTCATGCTGGGTGACGTGCAGAGTGCGTCCTCGCAAGTTCCCGCTTACAGCTATCCGCGCCAGAAATATCTGCACCTGTTCGCCCAAGACGACATGAAAGTCAACCCCAAGCTGACTTTAAATTTAGGGATTCTGTGGGATTATACTTTCCGCGGCCACGAGCAGGCGGGCCGCTGGACGAACTTCGACGTCACTGCCCAAAACCCGCTGTGGGCCCCCTATGACGGTGCTTGGACGTTCACCAATAACTCTGGGGATAGCTTCGAAACGAACGAGTTCCACCATCAGTTTGGCCCGCACATCGGCGCCGCATACCAGCTAACGGGGAAGCTGGTCGCTCGTGGCGGTTATGGGTTGTCTTATGTTCCTCTGGGGGCTCTTAATGTATCTCAGGGACCGTATTACCCGTCGAGCCAGAACTACTTCTTTTTCGGAAACAATACCGTACCGAACACCATTCAAGGCGCCATCGCCTTCAACTTGGATGAAGGATATCCCGGGCAAACTGTCAATCTCCCTCGTACTATTACTCAGACTGCGGTTGTGCCCAATAACCCAGATTACACCTCACCAGACTTCTTGCGTCTCGGCCACATGCAGGACTGGGATCTCGGCGTCCAGTACGAGGTCGCGCGAGACATTCTTCTGGACCTCAGGTACATGGCAAACAGAGGCGGCGGTTTGCACGATCCTTCCCTGGCTGGCTACGAGAACTATGCCGACTGGAACACTTACCAGAAGGTGCTACTCGCGGGTAACATCAACGCTACTGTTAGTGACCCGACCAGCGCTGCTGCAGCTGGCGTTCCGTATCCCTATCCTGGCTTTGTTGGTCCCGCCTATGCGGCCATTTCACCATTCCCACAATTAGCCGCTAACGGTCAGATTGTTATGCCATTCGACCGGAGTGGAGAGGCCGGTGTCAGCGCCTTTAATGCGTTTGTTGCCGAGGTAAAGACGCGGCGTGCGCACGGTTTCAATGTCGACTTCAGTTACACGCTTTCCAAGTCAACTGGGAGCGTTCTGTCGGGTTCAAACTACGCGTCCACATGGCAATATGCGTACCAGAACTTCGACGACCTAGCTGCGTCCAAGAACTGGGTACAGGGTATTGATCAAACGCATTTGGCGAAGGGCTATGTAACCTATGACCTGCCGTTTGGCAGGAACCGGAAATTTCTGAACAGCTCCGGATCGCTCGATCGGGTCGTGGGCGGGTGGACCCTTGGCTACTATGGCAGCTACGGGAGTGGATCCCCGATGCCGGAGGTCCCCTCCACTGTGCAAGTGCCATACTTCTACGGCAGTTGGGGAACCAGCGCGATAAGAGAGAACTTTGCGAATGGAGCGAATGCTAATAACATAACAAATCATTTTGGCGGGCACTTGGATCTGGTGAACCAGAGTGATCCTAGCAACAACGCCTTCAACACCAACCTCTTTGCCAATCCTGCTCTCGGTAGTTTCGGGAATACACCATACATCTATGACCACTGGCGGTGGAACCCTGGCGTCGCCAACGAAAATATGAGCCTTATCAAGCATTTCAGATTTGGTCAAGAAGGCCAATATCAGGCGAGTATACGTGCCGAATTTTACAATGTCTTCAATCGGCATTATTTCGGCGCTCCGGATACGAATGCCAGCGACGTAACCTTTGGTCAGGTCACTTCGGTGTGGGGAAATCGTAGCGGCCAACTCGGCGCCCGGTTCCAGTGGTGAGCAGGAGGCAGGGAAACCGACTTATCGGCCAGTTTTTCCCCTTCTTCTCAAGGAAAGTCTCTGGACAGAAGGGCGAGGAATCCAGGCAAAGCGGAGTGGATAGCTCGGGGATGCAGTTCGCATTTATGAAGGATCGAGAATGCTTATGCTGAGAAAATTGTTGGTTATCACCGTATTGGCTGTGGGAAGTTTGTTCTGTTATCACTTATCCACTGGTTTGGCATATGCCGCGTCTTCATCCGCTTTTGCGGTGACGACTCCGCAGAATGGAGCGACGGTCTCGGGCACGATCACTGTGGCTGGCACCTCCGGTTCCGAGTGGGTCAATGTCGCGGTTTACGATAACAACAACAATGGCGCCAAGGTCGGGGCGGATGTAACGCCTTCGGGTGGCAAGTGGTCCACAACGGTCAACACGGCTGTGCTCGTGCTTGTGAGTGGCGATGCATCCATAAGTGTAGTGGCATTCTCGGTTCCGGCCGGGCATTCGGGCGGAACTTCAACGTCAGTCAATCTCTCGT
>Ga0187888_1001520_pt1 | contig 21886 bp, 13 predicted proteins | sample June2016WEW_7_40_FD_132987 | JGI IMG/M metagenome (GOLD analysis project Ga0187888, IMG submission 132987) | Peatland microbial communities from SPRUCE experiment site at the Marcell Experimental Forest, Minnesota, USA - June2016WEW_7_40 | ecosystem: Environmental > Terrestrial > Soil > Wetlands... | reverse complement strand
TTGCGAAAACGAAGTGAGGTTCGGGAGCCGGCTACACCAACCCCGCACCGCCCCGTCGAATCCAGCCGGCCGGGTTGCTGCACGTCGTTTCCGAGGGATTAACTCTACTCGCGGTAGTGTTTTGATTTGATGGATCCCGTAGGGGGATGTCATTCCGAGCGAAGCGAGGAATCTCGCCCTGGTTCGCACGATCGTGCCCCAATTGCATGGCCAGAGCGAGATCCTTCGCTTCGCTCAGGATGACAGCGAAGGGCTCAGAATGACAGACTTTCGAGATTGCGGAGAGATGAATGACATCCATCTATCCTACCGGTCCATTTCTTGACTTGCGCTGGCCGGGTACCTAGAATTGAAAGTCTGTGACCATGACCGGAAGGCTGACGGTATGTCGCTACGCATTCACAACACCTTGAGCGGGCAACTGGAAGAGTTCAAGCCCCTCCACGACCATCAGGTAGGCATGTATACGTGTGGGCCTACAGTATACGATTTCGCCCACATCGGGAACTACCGGACTTTCGTCTTCCAGGACATCCTGCGGCGCTGGTTGAAGTACCGGGGATACGCGCTCCGCCACGTCATGAACTTGACCGACGTGGACGACAACACCATCCGCAAATCCAAGGCCGCCGGCCTGTCGTTGCGCGACTACACGGCGAAATACATCGAAGCTTTCCAAGTTGATCGTCAACTCCTCAGCCTGGAAGATCCGGAAATTGTGGTGCGCGCCACCGACTCGATCGACGACATGGTGAAGATGATCCAGACGCTCATGGAGAAAGGCTACGCCTACGCGAGCGAGGGATCGATTTACTTCCGCGTGGCGGCTTTCAAGCACTATGGCCAGTTGACGAAGATCGACTTGACGGGAATGCGCGACGGAGCGCGGATTGACTCGGATAAGTACGACAAGAATAATGCCCGCGACTTTGCGCTCTGGAAAGCACCCAAGGAGGGTGAACCCTTCTGGGAAACGCCGATCGGGCCCGGCCGCCCCGGCTGGCACATCGAGTGCTCCGTGATGTCGATGAAATACCTGGGCGAGACTTTTGACATTCACTCCGGGGGCGTCGATCTTATCTTCCCGCATCACGAGAATGAGATCGCGCAGAGCGAGGCGGCCACGGGCAAACCCTTCGTGCGCTATTGGCTGCACGCCGAGCATCTGATCGTGAACGGCGAGAAGATGTCGAAGTCGCTGGGGAATTTCTACACGCTCCGCGACCTCTTGACCCAGGGCTACAAGCCTTCGGCCATACGCTATTTGCTGGCGGCCGTCCCCTACCTCCGGCATTTGAACTTCACTTTTGACGGTCTGCGCCAGGCGCAGCAGTCCATCGAAAGGCTGAGGAATTTCCGGCTGCGGCTGACCCAGGAGTCCTTTCCGGCGGGGGAGAATGCGGCTCTCGCGGATCGTGCCCGCGCCGCCCGCCAGGCGTTTGAAGATGCCATGGACGATAACCTCAACACCGCCGAAGCCCTCGGCGCGATTTTCGCCATGGTGCGCGACGCCAACACCGCCATGGATCGCGGTGAGTTTCGGGCGGGAGATCGTGCCGCTTTCCTGGACACGCTCGAGCGCTGGGATCGGATTTTCGCTGTCCTCGAAGATAACGACAGCGCCAAGCTGCGGCAATTCGGCTTGGGGGCAGAGGCTTCCGTGGCTGCCGGGATCCCGGCAAGCGTAACGGCGCCCACCGGCGCTGAAGCCGCGATCGCCGGCAATGGCCATGGAAGCGCCCCGATGCCGGGACTGCTGACCGACGAAGCGATCGGCCAGGCGATTGCCGAACGCGATGAGATGCGCCGCAGGGGCAATTACGCTCGCGCTGATGAGATTCGCCAGAATCTTCAGAAGGCCGGTGTTATACTCGAGGACAGCAAGGCCGGAACTCGCTGGAAACGGAAGTAGTCATGTTGGTGACCATGCTTAACCGACCCCTCACCCGTCCCGCTCCGGCTGATGAAAGCGCCGGCAGCGGGACACCCTCTCCCCAAGGGAGAGGGTGTAGTATTCAAACTCGCGGCATTCAATCTCCTCATAGCCTTCGGCTCAGGCTTCCGCATTTCGCCCGCCCCAACCTGTTTGGCGGGGATTAATACCTCTTCGCATAATATACTATATATAAATAAATAGCGCTCTGGAGCCCGCTGGCCCAGGGGCCAAGCGCCGGTCAGCCCTGCAAGATTCGCAGAAGGAGGATTCATATGGAAAGCAAAGTCCCTTCGATCAAGACACAGCTTCCCGGTCCGGAGGCCCGCAAAATCCTGGCTCTCGACCGGGAATTCGTCTCGCCCTCCTACACGCGGGACTACCCTCTGGTCGCCGGGCGGGGGCAAGGCGCGTGTGTTGAAGATGTGGATGGAAATGTATTTCTGGATTTCGCGGCAGGCATCGCGGTGGTATCGACAGGCCATTGCCACCCCGAGGTCGTACGCGCCATCCAGCGCCAGGCGGAAACGTTGATTCACATGTCGGGCACGGATTTCTACTACCCCTTGCTGGCTCAACTGGCGCAGAAGCTGGCGCAGATCACCCCCGGCAGATTCCCGAAGCGTGTGGTGTTCGGGAATTCCGGCGCCGAGGCCATTGAAGCCGCGATCAAAATCACGCGTTACCACACCCGGCGCAACCGCTTGATTGCGTTCCTGGGCTGCTTCCACGGCCGGACTTTGGGAGCGCTCTCCCTCACCGCGAGCAAAGCCGTCCAGCGGCGCGGTTTCGGCCCCTTGTTGTCCGGAGTGACGCACGTTCCCTACCCCAATCCCTATCGCTGTTCGGCCGGCCATGGCGCTCAGGAATGCGATTGCGACTGCACAGACTTTCTCGAGAAACAGCTCTTTAGAACCGCCGTGCCTGCGGATGAGGTCGCGGCGATCATCGTCGAGCCAATCCAGGGCGAAGGAGGATACATCGTGCCCCCGCCGGGCTTTCTGGGCAGGCTGCGGGAGCTCGCCGATCGCCACGGGATTCTCTTGATCTTCGACGAAGTCCAGTGCGGAATGGGCCGCACAGGCAAGATGTTCGCCTGTGAACACTCCGGCGTTGTGCCGGACATCCTCGTCACTGCCAAGGGGATTGCTTCAGGTTTGCCGCTCGGCGTGGTGGTCGCTCGAGCGGAGGTCATGGACTGGGGGCCGGGCGCGCATGCTTCCACTTTCGGGGGAAACCCCGTGGCCTGCGCGGCAGCGATGGAAACCATTCGGCTGCTGGAAGAAAAGTATGTTGCCAATGCGGCGCGCATGGGAGAATACATTTTGGGCCGGTTGGCTGATTGGCCAGGCCGGCATCCGTCGGTCGGGCAGGTGCGAGGCCGCGGCCTGATGATCGGGATCGAGTTGGTCAAGAGCCGGCAAACCCGCGAGCCCAACCCGGAGGCGCGCAACAAGCTCATCGAGGAAGCATTCCAGAAGGGTTTGCTCGTTCTGGGCTGCGGGGAAAGCACGCTGCGCCTGATGCCGCCTTTGGTCATCGAGCAGGAACACGCGGATACGGCGCTCGAAATCCTCGAGCATTGCCTTTCTGAGGTCGAGCAGTGAGCTGAAGGCGGCGGAAACTGCCCAGATCCTTCGTCGTCCCGATCAGATCGGGACTCCTCAGGATGCTAAGTCGTAGGTCTCGTCCCAAAGTGCGCCGGTGTTGCTATAATGAGTCTGTTAGCCCGATTGATGTATCGCGCGCTGGTTTGGAAAGAGCGGCGACGTGCCTCCAGGGCAGCTCCCTTGCAATCGCCACCGCGAGGCGAATCGGAGAATCTGGAACTTGGCGCCCGCGGCGAAACTCTGGCCTATTGGTATCTGCGCCAAGCAGGATATACTGTAGTGGCGCGAAACTGGCGCGCCCGTTCAGGAGGAGGGGAACTCGACTTGGTGGGGTGGGAAGGGCCCACCCTGGCCTTTGTGGAGGTTAAGACAAGAACTTCCCAGGCTGCAGGTACACCCGAAGAAGCGGTTACTCCGAACAAACAGAAGCGGGTCATCAAAGGAGCTAAACAGTACTTGCGGCAGCTCAGGCGGGAACCCTTGAGTTGCCGGTTTGATGTCGTGAGCGTCTCGCTGCACCCGGCGAAGGGCCTGCAGGTCAAGCTGATTAAGGACGCTTTCAAAGCTTGAATCGGCGCCTTCGACCGCGTACAGCCTTCAAAAGGAGTCTAACTTTGCCCGAACTAAGAAAAGACCCCATCACCGGGCGATGGGTGATCATTGCAACCGGCCGAGCCACTCGGCCAACGGATTTCGTCCGGGATAAAGTCCAGATCCGGGGCTCAGGTTTTTGTCCATTCTGCTACGGCAACGAGAGCAAGACGCCGCCGGAAATTCATGCTTACCGCAGCGACGGCAGCGCCCGCAACACCCCTGGCTGGACGGTGCGCATTGTACCCAACAAATTCCCCGCGCTGGGCATCGAAGGAACGCTCAACCGGCAGGGTGAAGGTCTTTACGACAAGATGAATGGCATCGGTGCGCATGAGGTCATCATTGAAACGCCGCAGCACAATCTGACCTTGGCCACCATGCCGACCTCCCGCGTCGAGGATGTGCTCTGGGCCTACCGGGACCGCATTCTGGACCTCGAGAAAGACAAGCGCTTCAAATACATCCTGATCTTCAAGAACCATGGAGAGGCTGCCGGCGCCTCGCTCGAGCATACCCACTCCCAACTCATCGCGCTGCCCGTGGTGCCGAAGCGCGTGCGCGAGGAGGTGGACGGGGCACGGGAGCACTACAATTTCAAAGAGCGCTGCATCTTTTGCGACATTCTACGCCAGGAAAAAGAAAAGAGTGTGCGCCTGATCGCGGAGAATGACGCCTTCGTTGTGATCGCGCCCTTTGCTCCTCGTTTCCCATTCGAGATTTGGATTATCCCCAAGACGCACCAGTGCGCCTTCGAGCAATCCCATAAAGCGGAGTTCGAGCAGCTCGCCCCGATTTTGCAGGATATGCTCTCGCGTCTCGATCGCGTGCTGGAATTCCCCGCTTACAACTACATCATCCATACCGCACCGATCGGGGAATCCGCAGAGGATTATTACCACTGGCACCTCGAAATCATGCCCAAACTGACGAAGGTCGCCGGATTTGAATGGGGTACGGGCTTCTACATCAATCCCACCTCGCCCGAGGAGTCCGCGAAATTCCTTCGCGAAGCCGCCCGCCCAGTGGAAACTCCCACCGCGGCGCACTAAGGCAGCAGCTTAGTGCAGTGGCTGGTGCCAAGTGGCTAGCGCTGGCAAGTAGTTAATGCCGGGCTGGGTTATCCGTCGCTGACCACTAGGCACTTAGCACTAGCCACTGTTAGCTTGACTTCGCCAATCTCTGCTTTCTATAATCTCGTGAGGAGCAGGCTAGGTGATCGAGCGGGAATAACTCAGTGGTAGAGTGCGACCTTGCCAAGGTCGAAGTCGCGGGTTCGAATCCCGTTTCCCGCTCCAAGACTTTCAGTTGCTAGTGGCGAGTGGCGAGTGGTTAGCGAGCAGATTTTCTAGGCACTAGCCACTAACCACCAGCAACTGTTCTTCGCCGGCGCGGTACCCAAGTGGCAAGGGAGAGGTCTGCAAAACCTTTATGCGTGAGTTCGATTCTCACCCGCGCCTCCACTTATTCTGATCCCATCATCTCCAAAAGACCGTTCACAATTCCCTTCTCGGCACAGCCAGGCTTGAGGTGGGAAGCCGTGTTTTCATAGCTGATCGGCTCGAACGCGTCGTCGCTGGGGATATAGCCGCTGGATCCATTGGCGTGGGTGACCATGATGGTGGCGTTGAAGGGCGAGTCGTTCTTCAGATGCAGAAAGATGCGCGTGAAGACTTCACCTGATACTCCCGCCAAGGCCACGCTGTTCAGCTTCACCAGGCTGAGTCGAATGCTCACAGGGTCTGTGTCCTCAAAGGTGTACTCGGTGCGAGGCGTAGGTCCCGGCGCCACTCGGCGCCCGGGACAGTCAATGACTCGTTGCGAGGCTTCGATTCGAGCCTGCGACGACATCGTCGTAATGCTATTCGCGGCGCGTACGGCCGCTTCTCCGAGAATTCTCCCCAAACCGTCAACCATGGTGAAATCTTCTCCACGGTCCTCCGTAATTGGGTTTTGATCTCCTGCCGCGCCGCTCGTCCAGACGGCGACAGGGCCTTCGCCGCCAACCTTCTCTTCCGCTCCAGCCTCCAACTCCCATCCCGCGTCGCTGCGTGTCGGGATTTTGCCCTGGTAATACTGCTCGACGTAGCGTGACGTCGCCCCGGCCAAATCTCCTGTTATGGCCAGATTGTCGGGCCCCATGACGACTGCATGTACGGGGTAGTTTATGAAGAACGCGATGGGCCTGCCGGCCATGTCCGTGAATTTGAGGACCGCAACCGTCTTGTCGGAAGGCCCGTCGGGATTGTAGCCGAGCCACCACCACCCATTCTTAGGAAAGTGTTCGCGGCGATTGATGTTCACGTAGGCCTTGCCGGTCCCGAATCCGAACTGCGCCGGCTGGAGACTCGCCTTGGCTTGGCGCACGGCCTCGAGCGCGTCATTCTCCAGTTTGGAAGTGTAGGCAATTGTCGCGGCAGGCGGGGGAGTTCTTCCGTACATACCTGCCGGCGAAGGCGCGCTGTGGTCATGAACCGCTGCAAGCAGAAGGTGATCTGCCGGGATGGCCAGCTCTCTCGCAAATCGCTGCGAAAGCTCTTCCCAGACATGATTGGGCACGCCGATCAGCTCCCAAGCCACCAGGGCGGCCTGGCTCGAGCCATCGCTAAGCACGATGGCGCGCACATAGATATGGTCATGAATTCGCTGAAATCCCTGCGTGCGGCCCCCGTATCCGGACATCGGGAGTGCGGCGTCAGAGGCGGGGGTAATATCTACACGCGCCGCACCTACCTGAAGGGCGCCGCGTGGCGCGCCAAATGACGCCAAGGAAGAAGTCGCTAGCAAAAGCACCAGACAAAAGCAAAAGCGTCGTGGGTTACCCATCATCGTCTCCTTCAGCCGGTTTTCCGAGCCCAAAGGGTATCACACTCTTTGCGAAACGGGCGCGATCGGGCAACCCTGGCGGGCATCTGAGGGCGCCCACAGGGGCCGCCCCCGACAGCACCCAAAAGAGGAGTGAAAATCTCCCCTTGACTATTGACAGGAGAGCGTCCATAATCACCTGTCGATAGTTGAGGGGAGAAATCATGAAGTTTTCAGCAGTCAGTCTTCAGTTCTCAGTCAACCCCCACCGCCTCCGCGCACAGTCTGGGCGCGAACTGCGTCTGGAACTGGTGTCCACTCAGGAAAGAGGCGTGGTAACTGATAACTGACGACTGAGAACTAAGAACTTAACATGCGCTGGTTTCACAAACTACCGCTTCGGTTCCGATCCGTGTTCAGGCGGGGATCTGTCGAGGAGGAGCTCAACGCCGAACTCCGCTTCCACTTAGAGCGAATGACCGAGGCGAAAGTCGCAACTGGAGTACCCGCCGAGGAAGCCCGGTATGCGGCGCTGCGCGAATTGGGCGGAGTGGAACAGATCAAAGAGGAATGTCGAGACACGCGAAGGACCAATCTCCTCGAGGACTTCATCCAGGACGCGCGGTATGGCCTGCGAGTTCTGGCCAAGTCGCCAGGCTTTACGGCTGTCGCGATCCTTACGCTGGCGTTGGGCATCGGCGCTAACACCGCAGTGTTTACGCTCCTCGATGCAATTCTCTTCCGCCTCCTCCCCGTGCACGAGGCGGAGCAGTTGTATCAGGTGCGGAGGCTGAGCCCCGACGTGCCCGAAAGGCTGTCGGGAGACTTCACCAACCCGCTCTGGGAGAACCTCCGCTCGCGGCAGGACGTATTCTCCGGTATGGCGGCCTGGGGCAACACGGATTTCAACATGGCGCGCGGCGGCGCGGCTCAGCGTGCGGAAGGCCTGTGGGTGAGCGGAGATTACTTCGGCACGCTCGGTGTTCCGCCGGCGCTTGGCCGGCTCATCGCTCCCGCCGACGATTTTCGCGGCTGCCCAGCCATCGCGGTGCTGAGCTATAGCTTCTGGCAGGACCGTTACGCCGGCGCCGCAAGCGTAATCGGGACGACAATCAGCCTCGACTCACACCCGTTTGAGGTGATCGGCGTGGCCGAACCTGGGTTCTACGGCATGGACGTCGGCATGAAATTCGACGTGGCCGCGCCGAACTGCGCCACGGCCCTACTGGACGGGCCGACCCACTCGCGTTTGGATGATCGCTCCTCGTGGTGGCTGTCGGTCGTGGGCCGCGCCAAGCCAGGGTTCTCGCCTCAGCAGTTAAATGCTCGCTTGGCCGCAGTGGCGCCGGAGGTGTCTGTTGCCTCCCTTCCCGAAGACTGGGACGCAGAATCCAAGAGGAGCTTCCTGAAAACCAGCTTGGCCGCGGTGCCGGCCGGCAGCGGCACCGCTTTTGATTTGCGTGAGCATTTCCGCCGGCCCTTGACGGTCCTGATGGCGGTGGTCGGCCTTGTTTTGCTGATCGCCTGCGCCAATATAGCAGCCCTCATGCTGGCGCGGGCTGCCGCCCAAAGCAGAGAAATCGCGGTAAGGTTCGCGCTGGGGGCCACGCGGATGCGCCTGGTCCGGCAATTGCTCATTCATTCGGTGATGCTCTCGATCGCCGGCGCCGCCGCCGGAGCGTTGCTGGCGCACTGGGGCACAATTCTGCTGGTGCGATGCATCTCCACCCACAACGAGAACTTGTTCTTCATTCTCACGCCTGACCTGAAGGTCTTGGGCTTTACGGCAGCCATCGCCCTGTTGACCGGCGCGCTGTTCGGCATACTGCCGGCACTTCGCTTCACGCGGGTGCCGCTCGGGGATCCCCTTCGCGGCAGCGCGGTATCACAGACCGAGCGCCGCGGCGACTGGCACCGATGGATTGTCGCCTCTCAAGTCGCGCTCTCGCTAGCGCTGTTGGTGACCGCAGGACTGTTCCTTCGCAGTTTTGTCAAGTTAGCATTGACCGATACCGGCCTAGCAAGAAGAAACGTGCTTCTGGTCACCGCAAACCTAAGGTCCACAACCATCAAGGCCGAGGACCGGCCGGCAATCTCAAACGAGATTCAGGCCCGCCTCCGTGCGCTTCCAGGCGTCATCTCGGTAGGCCGAAGCGAGGATGTCCCGCTGAGCGGCCGGCGCTCCGCCGATTACATTTATGCGGACATGCCGAATGCGCCCAGCGGCGATGATTCCGTGTCCCTGATGATGTTCATGTCGCCCGGGTATTTCTCGAGCATGGGTATGGCGATGCTCGCCGGCCGCGATTTTACTGAATCCGACAACCAAACGGCGCTCAGGGTAGCCGTCGTGAACCAGGCGTTTGCGCGCAAATTCTTTGGGCCGGTCAATTCCCTCGGCCATGCGATTCACATTGCCCCAAACCTAAGGCCGGGCCCGCCCATTGAGGTTGTTGGGATCGTGGCGGACGCTGATTATGTATCACTGCGCGAAAAGAAGCCCCCAACCGTCTTCTGCCCCATCCAACAGTACCCGCAGCGAGAAGGGCGGGTTATCTTCGAAATTCGGACCGCGGACCATCTTGCCGGCCTCGAAAACGCCGTGGAACGCGCCGTCGCAGGAGTCAGCGGCGAGATTCCTCTCGAATTCAATACGCTCGAGCGGTTGGCGGACGACGCCATGGTCCAGGAGCGATTGCTCGCCATGCTGTCCGTGTTCTTTGGAGCAGTGGCGTTGCTGCTGGCTATGATCGGGCTGTACGGCACGATGAATTACCGCGTCACGTTGCGGCGGTCGGAGTTCGGAATCCGAATGGCGCTGGGCGCGCAAGCTGCGGGTATTATGCGCCTGGTGATTCGCGACGTCGCGATCATCCTTCTGGTGGGTGAAGCGGCCGGGATCAGCATCTCCCTCGCCGCTGCTACAGCGCTGCGGAGTTTGTTGTTCGGCCTTGGACCCCACGACGCAGCCACGGTTGCAGGATCGGCACTGCTACTGGGAGGCGTGGCGCTTCTGGCAGGCTACGTTCCCGCCCGTCGTGCCGCGCGCGTCGACCCGATGACGGCATTGAAGTACGAGTGAGATTCAGCATTCGAGGAAGCGAAGGGAAAGATCGTAGGGACAACCATGGTGGTTGCCCGCGGGCGGCCACAAGGGCGGCCCCTACATCGGGAATCAACGATGCGCTGGCCATACAAACTCTCGCTCCGGCTCCGCTCGGTATTTGACAAAAGTCGCGTCGAGCAGAGCCTATCCGACGAACTACGCTTTCACCTGGAAAAGTTGATTGAGGAGAAGGTCTCGCGAGGGATGACGCGGGAGGAAGCCCGGTACGCCGCCCTGTGTGAGCTGGGGGGCGTCGAGCAGATCAAAGAGGAGTGTCGCGACATGCGCCGAGTGAGCTACATCGAGAACCTCGTGCAAGACCTCCGGTACGGCTTGCGCCAGTTACGCCGCAATCCGGGTTTTGCTGCGGTGGCGCTGCTTTCTCTTGCGCTGGGCATTGGCGCTAACACGGCGATCTTCCAACTTCTGGATGCCGTCCGCTTGCGCCTGCTCCCGGTGGAAAGCCCGCAGCAACTCGCCGAAGTGCGTCTAACCAACTTACACGGCCGCATGGGAAGTTTCTTCAATTGGCACCCCATGCTCACCTATGCAATTTGGGAACAGATCCGGGCGAATCCCGAGCCCTTTTCCGGCGTTGCGGCCTGGGCGCCTGACGCCATCAATCTGGCCCCGCGCGGTGAAGTACATCTGGTGCGCGGGATCTGGGTAAGCGGTGATTTGTTCAACGTGCTGGGCGTTCATCCCCTTCTGGGCCGAACCTTCACGAAGGCGGACGATCAGCGCGGCTGCGGCGCCGGTCCGGGCGTAGTGGTGAGTTACTCGTTCTGGCAACGCGAGTTGGGTGGCGAGGCGTCAGCCATCGGCAGAAAGCTGACCGTTGACTATCATCCCGTCGAAGTCCTGGGGGTAACGCCGGCCAGTTTTTTCGGCCTGGACGTGGGCCATTCATTCGATGTGGCCCTTCCCATCTGCTCGCAGCCGGTTCTGGGGGGCGAGGACAACTACCTCGACACGAAATATGATTGGTGGCTGACGGTAATCGGCCGCTTGAAACCGGGTTGGACGCTCGAGAAAGCAACGGCATATTTGGGCTCGATTTCGCCAGGAATCTTTGAGGCCACACTGCCGTCCGCCTACGATGCGGAGCACGCCAAGAAGTATCTCGCTTTCCAGTTGGCGGCTTACCCGGCAGGGAGCGGCATCTCCTCTCTGCGTGAAAGCGCGTCGGATCCCCTGGGGCTGCTCCTCGCTATCACCGGCCTGGTGCTGCTCATCGCTTGCGCCAACCTGGCCAACCTCATGTTGGCACGCGCCAGCGCGCGCGAACGGGAGGTCGCCGTGCGGCTGGCGTTGGGCGCCGTGCGCCCCAGGCTTATTCGGCAGTTACTGTCCGAAAGCCTTCTGCTTGCGCTGGCCGGCGCCGGCGCCGGATTGCTGCTGGCCCGCGCGGTGGCCCGCTTTCTCACCACGTTCCTGAGTACTCAGTCGGATCAGGTGTTCTTGAATCTCGATCCGGACTGGCGAGTCTTCGGCTTTACGGCCGCAGTGGCGATGCTGGCTACCGTTTTATTTGGGTTGATGCCTGCCTTGCGCGCCACGCGCATCGCCCCCGGTGAGGCGATGAAGGCAGGAGGCCGTGGGCTTACGGCAGACCGGCAGCGCTTCGGCCTTCGCCGCGTGCTGGTGATCTCGCAAGTCGCTTTCTCGCTGGCGTTGATTGTCGTCGCGCTGCTCTTCACCCGCAGCCTGCGCAACCTGCTCACCGTGGATCTGGGATTTCAGCGCACCGGCATTCTGGTCACCAATCTCGATTTCACCCAGCTCCATCTGGAGGCTCGCTACCTGACTTTCAAGCAAGAACTGCTTGAGCGGATTCGTTCCACGCCAGGAGTGGAATCCGCCGCGGACGCAGCCATTGTCCCCATCAGCGGAAGCTCGTCGAATCGCACCGTCTGGCTGCAGGGCTCGGACCCATCACAAGCCAAGAGTTCCTGGTTCAACTGGGTGAGCCCGGATTTCTTCAAAACGATGGGAACTCCGCTGCTCGCGGGGCGTGGCTTCAACGATCTTGATACTCCAAAATCCCCCAAGGTCGCGATTGTGAATGAGGCCTTTGTTCGGCAATTCTCCACTGGGGCGAACCCGCTCGGCAAAAGGATATGGCAAAAGGCAGAGCTTGGACAGCCGCAAATTGAGTACGAAATCGTTGGATTGGTGAGGAACACGAAGTATCAAGATCTTCGCGAGGACTACCCGCCCTTGATCTACGTCCCAATGTCCCAACTCGATGACTGCCGTGGCGGCTGCGTGGATTCAGACACGATCCTGATTCGTTCCAATAGCTCCCTTGCCGGCCTCACCCCACGCGTCAAGCAGACCATTGCGCAGGCGAACCCGGATATCTCGATTGAGTTCAAATCGTTGCAGGACATGATTCATGACGAGCTAATCGGAGAGCGCCTGATGGCGACGCTTTCGGGCTTCTTCGGCGTCCTGGCTGCCCTGCTGGCCACGGTCGGCCTCTATGGCGTGATGTCCTACTTGGTGGCCCGGCGAACGAATGAGATTGGAATTCGCATGACGCTAGGCGCCGGACGGAGCGAGATCACGCGCATGATCCTTCGCGAAGCTGGAGTCCTGCTGAGTGTTGGGCTTGGTGTTGGCCTGGTGCTGGCGCTTGCCGGGGCCCGAGCGGTAGGATCCGTGCTCTTTGGCCTCAAACCCTATGATCCCTTGACGCTCGTTGCGGCCACCGCATTGCTCGCTGTGGTCGCCGTGGCGGCAAGCTATCTGCCCGCGCGCCGCGCCACGAAAGTCGATCCCATGGTGGCGCTCCGATATGAATGAAGGGGCGAAATCATCGATTGAGGGATGCGGGCTTAGGCTCACCACCGCGCAGTTCCGGGATTTCTTTATCCAATCCGATCTTTGTGAACAACGACGCAATTGCCGTACCCAGGCCTCCCGAGGGGGCCTCGGTCTCCCTGACGGCATTGCGCAGGATGTCTCGTACTTCTCCCTCCATGGTGCGGTGATGCCGCTTGGCGCGGCACTGCAGCCGCGACTTAACCTTAGCCTCGATCTTTCGAACGATGATTCGCGCCATCCCCGCTCCCTACTGTTATCGTGACATCAAGCATCGGAACTTTCGATGAACCCCAAGTGGATTCCCGCTTGCGCCGGAATGACGGCGGTGGTGAAGTCATGGTGGTGCTCTGCGCTGTCGAGCCTCCGCCTGGCAGAATGCGCAACCACGTCATTCCCGCGCAAGCGGGAACCCATTTTCTGTCGGCCAACTGAATTCTCCATCACAGCCGCTACCAGTTCAGCCGCAGCGAGAACTGGATTTGGCGGGAATTTTCCGCTGAGCTGATGTTGCCAAAATTCGAAGTTCCGTAGATCAGCCCAGGCCGGTCGAAGTTAGGATGGTTGGTCAGATTGAAGAAATCGGATCGAAACACTATCCCAAACCGCTCATTCCATCGCATCTGCCGTTCGAGGCTCGTATCCCACGCCGCCAGTCCGGGGCCTGTAATGACGTTGCGGCCTTCACTTCCGGGGATGCTGAACGCCCCGAGGCTATCGTAGTAAATGGGAGGAGGCGCAAAGGCGTTGGTCCTGAACCAGCGTCTGGGGGTACGCTGGCCTGCCGGCAAATTGGGATTGGCGACCAGGTCAGGCCGGTCTGTGCCGTTCGAGTCAGAGCCACTCAAGGCGGTGGCAAGCGTGGCCATGAGGGGCTGCCCGGATTGAAGCGTGAGAATATTCGACAAGTCCCAATTGCTGAACACGCGCGCTCCTGTCCCGCCGCGCAGCCACTGGCGGCCCGGGCCGAAAGGCAGTTGCCAGTTGCTCGAGAAAACGAAGCGCTGCCGTACGTCAAAATCAGAAAGCCCCCGCTCGGCCTTCAGATCATAGACGTTCTGAGCCTGATTGGTGCCGTTGAGCCCGGAAGCCGTGTCGATTGACTTGCCGAAAGTATAGCCACTTACAAAAGAGAGACCATGGGAGAACCGCCGCTCCAGGCGCGCGATCAAGGCGTTGTAGTTCGAGTTAACATCCGTGGCCCGGATAAACTGATTCGAGCCGGGCTGCGGGTGGTAGCCCCTCCGCTCGTCCGGCAGGTTCGGGACGCCCTGGTTCTGCAACGAGCGGCGGGGAAGTTTGTGCCCGTCGGAGCCGGCAACACTGATCGAGAGAACTGTATTGGGCGCAATTTGGCGATCGGCTGACAAACTCCATTCGTAGACGTAGGCGTTGCGAAGGTCAGGTGGCGAAGAAATGGTGGTGGGCTCAGAATTACCAAGCGTGTAGGCAAGCGGATAAGTGAGGATGGGCGGAGCAAAAGACTGCCCACACGCACCAGCACCGTAGAATCGGCAGGTGTCGAGGCCGAAAAGGAATTCGGTGATGGGCGCGCTAAGGCGCGTTTCGGAAGCATAGTCGAGTTCGCCAAGAGAATTGAAGACGCCAAATCCGCCGCGCAAGGAAGTAGTGTGACGCTGGCTGAGATCGTAAGCGAAACCAAAACGCGGAGCCCAGCCCGCCCAATCCGGACGGATCAGCGAGGGTGGCAGGCCGGCTTGCTGAGAAGTGATGAACGATAACCCATAGAGGCTTTGAAGGCGCTGAATCAGCGGGTTTTCAATTAATGCCGATGCCTGTTCGTGATCATTTCGCACAATAAAGCGCGCCGCATCACTAGGGTCGAGAATCGAGGCGCGTCCGTCGGCATTGGTGGGAGGCGAATAAAACTCCTCACGCAGGCCGTAGGTGAAGGTCAAGCGGCGGGTCGCGCGGAATTCGTCGGAAAAGTAAGCGCCGAAATAATCCAGGCGATCGTTTCCGCCGGAGTTTCCTGCCTGCGCGTAAGAGAGGAAGGGACGGCCCAGCAGAAAGTCCGAGAAGGCTGTGCCGGAAACCGAGCTTGCGCCGTCGCTGAAGGAAAAGACACCCTGCCCAAAATCCTCGACGAGATAGAAGAGGCGATAGCGCCGCACGTCGGCGCCGAACTTAAAGGTGTGCCGTCCGCTGACCCACGCCACATTATCTGTGAACTGAAAAGTGTTGTCCTTTCGGATTTGGGGTTGGAAGATGTCGCTGTCGCCCATGTCCGCGTAGCCGGGAACGTCGATGGCGGGAATGCCATCGTTGGTGGCGCCCGGTGCGCGCACAATTCCCAAGGACTCCAGGAATCCACTGTGAATGTTTTGAGCTCCTTTGGTTCCGAAATAATAAGCGTACCCGAACCGAAAATCGTTGATGAGTGTAGGCCGAAAAACCGACGTGAGTCCGAGTGCGAGGTTTCTTCCCGTGTCATCGTGGTTGGTACCGAATCCCGGCGGCGCGGAGGGATTCTGAGCGAAGGAGTCCGGCACGAAAGGAAAGAGTTGATTTTGATTAAACAGGAGAAACCGCCCAAAGAGTTGGTGCTTGGGCGTCAGCTCTTCGTCTATTCGCACCATGGCCTGGTCCGCCGTCACGCTCCGCAGCCCCACATTGATGTCGTTGTTCTGGCCGGGCGGCGCCGTGGTAATGTTCGGCAAGGGAATACGATCGAGAATGGCGTGGGACACCGGATCGACTCGCGAGGGCGGAATCAAGTTGCCTCGGAAGGGCTGGCCCGATGCAGGGTCGATAATTGCAGGAAAGGGATTGCCCGTTTCAGGATTAATACCGCTGAAATCCCCCGCTCGGAGGGCGGCACTCGGCAGCAAGGTGGTGTTGGTAACGCTCTGGCGAATGCGCAAGCCTTCGTAATTCGCAAAGAAGAATGTACGGTCATGCCGGATCGGCCCGCCCAAGCTCGCGCCAAACTGGTTCTGGTGATAAGGAGGAATGGGAAGCGCGGGGTCGTCGAAAAAGTTCTTTGCATCGAGCGCGCTACTCCGCACGAACTCGTACGCCGTGCCTGAAAAGCGGTTGCTGCCCGAGCGCGATGCAATATTGACTTGCGCGCCCGAGGTAACGCCCTGGTCGGTCCCGTAAGAATCCTCGACGACGCGGAACTCTCGGATCGCATCGATGGAGGGGTTCACCGTCAGACTGTAAGCAAAAGGCTCCATCAACGTGACGCCGTCGAGCGAGAAATTGTTGCGCTCGGAGCGCTGGCCGTTGACCGAAAAACCCAGACCCATCGCCGGAGTGTTGAACTGCTGCGTCGAGCCATTCGGATAGGGAGGAGTTGCACCTGCGGCTAGTAATGCGAGCTGTGAGAACTCCCGGCCGTTTAGAGGAAGAAGGGCTACCCGCCGATTTTCAATTTCGTCGCCGATGGCGGGCGAAGCCGCTTCAACCAATGGCGGCCGGGCGTCCACCTGGATTTCAGATCGAGCCGGGGCGATTTCCAGGCGAATGTTGAGGCGTGCCGGCTCTCCCACTCGCAGCACCAACCCGCGCGCCATCTTGGAAACAAAACCTGCCTTGGCAATTTTCATTTCGTAGCTTCCCACGGGCAAGAAAGGAAAGGTGTAAAAGCCGTTCTCGTCCGTCTGAATCCGCCGAATTTGGCCGGTAGCAGGATTGCGAAGCTCGAGCGAGGCCGCTGGAATCGCCGCTCCGCTCTGGTCGAGCACCATTCCCTCCAGGTGACTGTTCCACGTCTGTGCGTGAAGATTACGAGCCGGCATGGTCGCGCAAAGCAGGAAAGTTATGCTGGTGGCTAAGAGGGCATTCACCACAGAGGACACGGAGACCGCAGAGAGAAAATCACAGCCCTTCTCAGTGAACTCTGTGGCCTCTGTGGTGAGTCTTTTCAGGGTTTGGTTCCACATCAAAGTCTCTGGTTGGGGCAAACAGGAGGGGACAGGGATGGGCCCGTGAAGGCGCGCTCGTGCCACCCAACTCTGAAGGTAGGCACACACTCACGCATCAGGTCACATCTGTCCTGACCTTCTCCCATCCGGACTGTACCGTCGGCCCCGGAGTTTCACCGGATCCTGGGGCTTGCAGGTCTTCCGCGCTCTCTCAGTTGCGCGCTTGTTGAGGCGGCCTGTGACCGCCTTCGGCGCGGGAAAGCACCGGTACAAGACGAGCGCTTCGAACCACCCCTCGCGGGCTTTACCGCCGATTGGGAATTGGGAAGGAGCGCAATTCATTCCTTCCCTCACCCTGCCCCGAAGGTCAAGCACTTACAAAACGGATTCTACCACTTCGGCCATGCGAAACTCAAGCGCCACAGTCCTGTCCGAGCAGAGCGAGGAATCCCGCTCTGCTCGTCCCTTGATGTGCCAGGCGAACCAGAGCAAGATCCTCGCTGGGCTCGGAATGCCATTAGTATTCATGGGAACGGCCGGCACATTACTCTTTTGACAGAGCGCCGTGTACCCGTATAATCGATGTTCGTTACTCCGATTCGCGAATGGCCAATGCACCAAACAGGAATGCCCGTCGTCGCGGCGAACCGTGGGCCGCAGGGTCGGTGCTGGGGTATGCCTCAGCCAACATTTTCGACCGTCTTGGCGTCATTCATGCCGATCCGCTGATCGGGCCCTTTCTCCGAGGCGTGCCGAGCTTGTTCTTAGGCATCTTCCTGGTCTGGAGGCACCACACCCTGGACCAACTCAGGCCCGCTTCCCCGCGCTATATTGGCCGCCGCGCCATTTTACCTTTCATTTGGGCTGGCATTGTCTCGACGCTAGGATTGTTTCTCTTTTACTTTGCCATCCGCCTGGGCGGCGTTACCGTAACCATTCCGGTGCAAGATACCTACGTCATTTGGGGGACGCTGATCGCCTGGCGTTTCCTGCAAGAACGCATTCCTCGCTACGCGTTGTTGGGTGTGTTCCTGATTTTTGGCGGATTGGCAACGCTTTCCTGGGGGCAATCCAAGGGGCATCCCGCATCGCCACTCTGGTATTGGGCAATCCCCCTGGCTTTCTGCACCGCCCTCAGTTACGGGATCTCCGGGGTCTTATGGCGCGACGGCCAACTCCGAGGCGCGCATCAATCGACCGCGATCTTCTTGCAGTTCACCACCAGTGTGCTGGTCGGATTGGTGGGATGGGCTGCCCTGGCTCGCGGGCCGGCGTTGCTCGACACCAACTGGCATTCCATCCTGGCACTCCTTGCCAGCGGGGTCCTTTCCGGCATTTTCGCTGTCTACTGCTTGTTTACGGCTTTTCGCCTGATGGCCGTGGCGCGCGTCTCTGCTTTCTCCGCGCTCACGCCGCTGGTGGCAACGCTTTTCGCCCACTTCTTCCTCCACGAGTATTTGAGTGGGCTTGTGTTTGGGGGTGTAGTCCTGGTGTCCATCGGGGTCCTGCTCACTCAAGTCTTTCGGCCCGCCGAGGAAAAGCAAGCCTGAGTCGCCGAAGCGATCCCGACCCGCTGCGGAACTGACCCCTCACCCGGTCCGCGGCGGCTGATGAAAGCGCCGTCGCGGACCACCCTCTCCCCAAGGGAGAGGGCTTTCATTCCGACACGGTCAGCAGCATCAACGCCCAGGACGACAACAGCGGCCGAGTGACAAGAGGCTGATGGCCAGCAACTGACAACTGACCACTGACGACTCTTTTAGAGTGCCGGCCAGAGCTGTTCCCAAATCTTGAACTCGTGGTGAAAGCCGGTCTCCTCCGCGCGTGTAAGCTTACTTCCAGAGGCTACGTCAAGGGTTTGCTGAAAGATCTTGCGGCCCACTTCTTCGATAGTCTCCTGGCGCTCCAGGATCGTGCCGGCATTGATATCCAAATCCTCGTAGGTTCGGGCGAGTTGAGGATTCGAGCCGATCTTCATGACCGGCCCGAGAGCGCAGCCGATACCCGTACCGCGGCCCGTGGTGAACAGGCACACCTGCGCGCCGCTCAGGAAAAGCGCGGGCGTGCAGAGATGGTCGTATCCCGGGGTATAGAGAACGTAGAGGCCCTTGCGATCGCCGAGCCACTCTCCATAATCGATGAGGTCCTCAACGATCGAAGTTCCACCCTTGGCCTTCACTCCACTTGATTTCAGGTAGATATTGTAGAGTCCACCCTTGATGTTGCCGGGCGAGGGATTATCGCGAAAATCCTCGCCGAACTTCTTCACATAAGCCTCGTAGCGCTTCAGGGCCCCCATCAACTTCTTCCCCACGGCGCGCGTGCGCGCCCGGCGCACCAGGTCCACCATGGCGGCGCCCTGGAGTTCAGGAATCTCCGGAAGAAAGACCGCGGCGCCGGCCCGCACGAACATATCAGAGGCAACTCCCACGGCGGGGTTGGCGGTCACCCCTGACCAACGATCCGAGCCACCGCATTCCGTTCCCACGATGAGTTCTGAGATGGGCGCCGGTTGGCGCTTAAACCCATTGGCGTAGTGAAGCAGTTTCTCGACGACTTCCAGCCCGCGCTCGACCGTCTTGCGGCTGCCTCCCAGGTGCTGGATGGTCATATTCACCACGCGCTGGTTGTAATCCGGCACCGCATTCTGGAACACCGGGGCCGAGCATTCCACGCAGGTCTTCCCACAGCCGAGGTCAACATAAACCGCCGCGCCGAGATTCGGGTGGCGCAGAGTGTTGGCGAGCCACTGATTTAACATTGCCACCGCGTGGCCATCCGGCATGCCGCAGCCGGACTCGTGGACGATGGGAACCACGCCGTCCACGTTGGGAAACTTCTGGCGCGTGTAGACTTCCGCCATGGCGCGCCGGGCGATCTCTTTCACCTCCGTCGAAGAGCACATTCCGGAAGTCACCACTCCGATCAGGTTACGGATGCCCACGCCTCCGTCAGGACGCCGGTAGCCCTCAAACGTCAGACGCGACAGGTCAGAGTCGAGGAGGGTGGGGCGAGGGTTATCGCGATATTGCACCCGCAGGCGGGGCAGCCGCCGCTGGATGTTCGTCTCATTGACCGGGTCGCCGGGCTTAAGTGAAACGGACGCCAAGCCGATGGGATCGCCCAGCGAAATAAAGGCTGACCCTTCCGGAATATCCTTGATGGCGAAGCTTTGACCGCGCAGGGCACGCCCCGATACTGTGAGCAACTGCCCGCCGTACTTCAGTTCGGTCCCCGCCTCGATGAACTCCGCCGTCACCACGGCGACGTTGTCTTTTTCGGGCTTTATGACAATCGCCACATCCTCAAGTGCTACCGGTTCCATCGACTTTCCTCTCGAACTGGCTCATTTTTGCGTCAAAAACGAGTTCGTTTTGAGTTCGTTTTTTGACTCAATTTTGGATAAACTCTTTTGTTTCCAACAAATCTTTGAGTTCGTTCCCACTATTTTTGAAGTCCCACCACCCCAACCCCTTTTCACCTGAGGAGGGGGAACCCCGGCAAGTCTTTCTTTGCCGATCTTGGAGTGCGGGAGCGCCAGCTCCCGCCTTAGCGCCGGAATTCCACGGCGGCAGCTTCCCTGCCGCACTCCAAAAGGCCGATCCTTTGTTTTCATAAACATTCTGGCGTTGTTCCGCCACCCCCACTCTCCCGCACGGATATGAGCCCGGGCTTGAGGACACAGAACCTCCAAGTTAGCGTAACCCCTCAGGCGGAGGCATTGTCAAGAGTTATGCAGGGAAGGGTTGCGCCCCCGGTGTAGCCCGTCGGTATCTCGCCTGAACCGTCTTCGACGAAACTTACCCCACTGGCAGTTCCACCACCTTAGGCGCTCGCACTTTCGAGCCGACGAAAGCGTAGTAGGTGATGAAGACGTAGCACACCAAGACCACCGTCATTGCCACCGCCATGCTGTGGGTCATTTGAAAGAGCAACCCCATGATGGGCGTGGCCACCGCGCCGCCGATAATGGCCATGATGATCATGGACCCGCCCAGCTTGGTATTGGGCCCGAGTTCTTTGATGCCCAGGGCGAAAATCGTGGGGAACATCAGCGACATGAAGAAGCTGGTCAGGAACAACGCCCAAACTCCCACCCATCCGGGAAATAGTATCCCGAGGCCCACCAGCGTCACGTTGACACACCCGTAAATCCCCATCAGCCGGCTGGGCTGAAAGAATTTCATCAGGTAAGTGGCCGTGAACCTGCCGACGCCAAACGCCACAAGGCTTCCAGTCAGGAAGTAGCCGGCCACTTTCTCGGGCTGGCGGGTGTAATCCTGCATGTACTGGATGAAGTAGCTCCAGGTTCCCACCTGCGCGCCGACATAGAAAAACTGCGCGATCACTCCTTGCACGAAGTGGCTTTGGTGGAACAAATCTTTGAACCTGCCGTGCACGCGGCTGCCTTCGGGTTCCGCTTCATCGGCGATCTTGGGAAACCTGGTTCGGATGATGAGCAACGCCCAGATGAAAACCACTGTACCCAGCACAAGGTAGGGCGTCACAACGCGCATGGTTTCGGCCGCCAGATACGCGTCGTACCTGCCTGCCGCCCTCAAAGCGCTGACCTGCTCAGGTTTAAGCTCGACCCCTGAAAAAATGAAAATCGTTCCAACGAGCACGCCGGTCACCGCCCCGAGAGGATTGAAAGCTTGCGAGAAATTCAGACGCCGCTCCGAGGTTTTTGGATCGCCTAAGAGCGCAATAAAGGAATTCGCGCCGGTTTCCAGAAATGCCGCGCCGCTGGCGATCACGAACAATGCAACGAGGAAAAAACTGTAGAGCCGCACGTGTGCGGCCGGCCAGAACAGCATGGTGCCGGCGCTGTAAAGAAACAGGCCCGTCACGAGACCCACCTTGTACCCGTATTTTCGCATCACCAGGGCGGCAGGCATCGAGAGCAGGAAGTATCCCATGTAGAAAGCCGATTGGATCAGGCCCGCCTTGAGGCGTGTCATTTCAAACGACTTCATGAACTGCTTGATCAGAATGTCATTCATGTTGCTCGGAATGCCCCAGAGCAGGAACAACGCCGTTACCAGAACAAACGGCACCGTACATCCGGCCAAGAACAGCCGGGACGCTTCCTGGGGATTCGAGGTGTCGGTCGTCTTCAGCATAA
>Ga0187888_1001519_pt1 | contig 21921 bp, 21 predicted proteins | sample June2016WEW_7_40_FD_132987 | JGI IMG/M metagenome (GOLD analysis project Ga0187888, IMG submission 132987) | Peatland microbial communities from SPRUCE experiment site at the Marcell Experimental Forest, Minnesota, USA - June2016WEW_7_40 | ecosystem: Environmental > Terrestrial > Soil > Wetlands... | reverse complement strand
CCATTTAGTACCATTGAGTGCCCGCATTCCACAACGTTTTCGCCTCAGAATGTTTTAAAGTTAACGCTTATTGGGCGGACCCCCTGGTCCGCGCGGGACGCCCTCGTCCCGCACCGCTTCCCAAGAATCAAATCTGCGACACCGGCGAAGAGCCGGCCAGGGGCCGGCTGCGGACCAGGGGGTCCGCCCTACTGCTGTTGCCACGGCGAATTCCGCCAGCTATGGGTAGTCGGAGCCCCTTTGCCGGGCATTTTTTGGTCAAGAAAGGGAACTTTTGGGAGCGGTTCGAGCAATCATTTGTTGAACGGAGGTTTCGGACCGAATGAGAAGACTGGTAGGGATCGGGTTACTGGCGGGAGCGGTGCTTTTGGCGCAGGGACCGCCGCCGCGGGGACCACGCGGGGGGTTCGGTGGACCGGGGTTTGAATTTATGGGCCCGCGCGGCGAGATGGGAGCGAACGTGACCGGAGCGCCTTTCTCCGGCACACAGGTGACCGTGCATACCCAGACGTTGGCCAACGGCAACGTGATCCAACGGCAAGAGCAGACCGCCCTCTATCGCGATAGCCAGGGCAGAGTTCGCGCGGAAATCACCCGTACCGGACCGAACGGCGGCAGCCACACGACGGTCGAAATCGTCGATCCGGTGGCGGGAGTCAGGCATACGCTCAATGCGCAGAACAAGACCGATTTCCAGACTACGCTGCCGAACCGCCAGAACCGCAATGCCAGCGGGACGGCGCGGCCCAATCCGGCCGGGCGCAGGAACCAGGACGCAGCCAATATTGTTCGGGAAGAGCTGGGCACGCAGACCGTCAATGGCGTCACCGCCGCGGGCACGCGCGTGACGCACACCATTCCAGCCAATACGATCGGCAACGCGCAAGCGATTCAGATTGTGCGCGAGGTTTGGAGGTCGGCGGACCTGAAGGTCCCGGTGATGGTAAAGACCAGCGATCCGCGCTTCGGCAGCGAGGTGACGCAGCTAACCAATGTGAACCGCGCGGAGCCGGACGCTTCGTTGTTCCAGACGCCGGCCGACTATGCGGTCACCAAGGGACACGGTCCGGGAGGGCGCAACGGACGCCCGCCCATTCAATAGTTTCCCAGCAAGCAGCATTCAGTTTTTTCCCCGTTGGCCGCGGCGCTCGATGCGCCGCGGCGTTTTTTCGTTTGGAGGGAAAGCGGGCCGCATCAGGAGACGGATCGCAGTCGAAAACGCCTACTCCACGAAGGACCCCCGTCAACGGCCGGTCGTAAGGAGCTTGAGGTCGCGCATCATCATGATGAAAGCGGGGGCCAGGGTGATGATGAAGATGACGGGGAGGATGAAGATGACGATGGGGAAGATCATCTTCACGCCGGCCTTGCCGATGGCGGCTTCGGCGCGGAGGCGGCGGCGGGTGCGCAGGGCTTCGGCGTAGACGTTGAGAGCGCTGGAGAGGCTGGTGCCGAACTTTTCGCTCTGGACAATCATGGCGGCGAGGGATTTAATGTCGTCGATGCCGGTGCGGCGGACCAGTTGGTCGAAGGCCTTGGCGCGCTCCTGGCCGGCGCGGACCTGCATGACGACGGTGGCGAATTCGTTGGCCAGTTCGGGGTAGATGAACTGCATTTCGTCGCTGACGCGGTTCATGGCCTGGTCGAGGGCGAGGCCGGTGCCGAGCACGATACCGAGCAGGTCGACGGTATCGGGGAGGGCCTCCTGCAGCTTGCGGCGGTAGCGCTTGACCATGCGCTGCAGCACCATGCGGGGCAGCATGAAGCCGATGATGACGACGGCGGCCATGGCGCCAATCCAGGAACTGGGCGGGTTGTTGCGCTGCACGGCGGCCATGGCGCCGGCGAGGGCGAGGATCAGCAGGACGGTGATGAGGACATAGATGGCGAGGGCATGCTTGCGGCGCTGGCCCGCCTGGCGCAGCAGCTTTTCGCTGCCGCGCAGCCAGTCTTCGCCGGCGGGAACCAGGCTGACAAGGTAGAGCAGGTGATCGAAGAACGTGCCGCCGCTTTTGCGCCGCGAGACGCGGGCGGTCGAGACCAGAGCGTGGGACTGGAGCTCTTCCAGGCGATCGCCGAGCGGGTCTTCCTGGTTGTGAAGGAGCTCGAAGCCGGTCCAGAAAAGGAGCGAGAGCGTGGCGCCGGTGATGAGGAAAAGGAAGAGAGAGGTCAGCATGGAGTGCTCATACGCGGATGTTGGCGAGGCGGCGGATGACCAGGATTCCGACGATCTCTAGGACGATGGCAGCGGTGAGGCACTTGGTGCCAATGGGGTCGGTCCAGAGCAGGCGGGTGTATTCGGGTTTGAGGAAGTAACTGGCAATGCCGAAGACCACGGGCAAAGCGCAGAGCAGGCCGGCGGAGAAGCGCTGCTGGGCGGTATGGGCCTTCAACTTGGCCGCCATATTGAGGCGCTCGCGGACCAACTGGGAAAGGTTGTCGAGCACACTGACCATATTGGCGCCGGTCTGGCGCTGGAGGATGAGGCTGGTGATGAAAAATTTGAGATCGATGAGGGGGACGCGCTGGCCGAGCAGGTGGAGGGCGGGCTCGAGCTGGGAGCCGAGGGCGAGCTCCTCCATGAGCTTGCGGAATTCCATGCGAACCGGGTCGGCGGTTTCGTTGGCGACGGTTTCGAGGCCGGAATGGATATTGTGGCCGGCGCGCATGGTGCGGGTGAATAGATCGATGGCGTCGGGCAACATTTCCTCGAACTGGCGCAGGCGGCGGGCGCGGACGCGGACGATGTAGAAGATGGGGGCGCAGGCCAGGAGCAGAGACACGACGAGTTGGAGGAGAAGATTGGCCACGCCGAACAGGCTCAGGACGGCGAAAGAAGCGCCGGCGATCAGCACGCTGAGGCCGAAGATATCGGCGGCGCGGTAGCGGAGGTTGGCCTGGTCGATGATGTCCTGCAGGCGGCGGAAGACGCCGACCCAGGCGACCAGGTCGCCGAGGACGGCAAAGGCGCCGCGCTGTTCGCGGCGGAGGAGCTCAGGGGCGGAGCGGCTCCGGCCGCTGGCGCTGGCGCGGAGACCGCGCAGGCGGTGATGGAGATCGCGGGCGGCTTCCTGTTCGGGCACCGACCAGACATAGTAGGCGGCGCCGAACATGGCGACGGAGAAGATCAGGAAGGCGACCACGAAGAAGCGCATTTACTTCTCCTTCACCTCGTGCACCTCGTCGAAGATGGCTGGGGAGAGATGCACGCCGTAGGCCCTGAGGCGCTCCAGGCACTGAGGGCGGACGCCGCAGCCGCGGAAACGGCCGACCACCTTGCCGCGCGGGCCGATGCCGAAGCGTTCAAACTCGAAGATATCGAGCATCTCGACCTGGTCGTGCACGATGCCGCTCACCTCGCCGATGGCAATGACTTTGCGGGAACCGTCGCTCAAGCGGGCGGTCTGAAGCACGATGTTGATGGCGCTGGCAAGCTGCTGCCGGATCACCTTGTCGGGAACGTGCTGGCTGGCCATCATGACCATGGTTTCCAGGCGCGAGAAGGCGTCGCGGGCGGTATTGGCGTGGACGGTGGTCATGGAGCCGTCGTGGCCGGTGTTCATGGCCTGGAGCATGTCGAGCGCTTCGGGACCGCGGGATTCGCCCACGATGATGCGGTCGGGGCGCATACGGAGGGTGTTGATGACGAGGTCGCGCTGGGTGATGGCGCCGGCGCCTTCGATGTTGGGCGGGCGGGTTTCGAGCCGGACGACGTGGTTTTGCTGCAGGTTGAGCTCGGCGGTGTCTTCGATGGTGACGATGCGTTCCTCCTCGGGGATGAAGCGGGAGAGCGTATTGAGCATGGTGGTCTTACCGGAGCCGGAGCCGCCGGAGATCACGATGTTGAGGCGAGCCTCGACGCAGCCGCTGAGGAAGTCGAGCATGCCGGTGGTGAAGGTTTCGTTCTTGAGGAGTTCCTCGGTGGTGAGCACCTTTTTGCCGTAGCGGCGGATGGACAGCACCGGGCCGATCAAAGAGAGCGGCGGGATGACGGCGCAGACGCGCGAGCCGTCGTTGAGGCGGGCGTCGACGATGGGCGAGGAATCGTCGATGCGGCGGCCGACGTTGCCGACGATACGCTCGATGATCATGCGTAGGTGAGCCTGGTCCTTGAAGCGGACGTTGGTTTCGACGACGCGGCCGGCGCGCTCGATGTAGACGTTGTCGTAGCCGTTGACCATGATGTCGCTGATGAGAGGATCTTTCAGCAGCCCTTCCAGCGGGCCGAGACCGAAGACTTCGTCGAGGATCTCTTCGATGAGCTTTTCGCGTTCGGTGAGGGTCAGGGGCAGGGATTCGTCGATGATCAGCTTCTCCACCACGGCGGCGATCTGGACGCGGATGCTATCTTTGTTGAGATCGCGGAGCTGTTCGACGGTGAGGGAGTTGAGGAGCTTGGCGTGAACCTGGCTCTTCATCTCGAACCAGCGGTCGGCGCCGGAGACCGGTCGGCTGAGGGGGCGGCTAGACAAGGGAAGCTCCGGGGAGGGGGAAATTCGAGCCACAGATGAAGACAATGGAGCCACAGACAAACACAGATGAACACGGATAAGACCTTTTTCTTAATCCGTGTTTATCTGTGTTCATCCGTGGCTCTATTTTTTTAGCCGTCATAGGATTTCAGGCGGCGGGGGTGGTGGCGACGGCCGCTCCTTTCCTGCCGCCGGTGGATTTGTCGACGAACGCGCGGAAGATGCGGTCCAGGTCGCCGGCCTGTTCGCGATTGGCAACGAAGGGGCGCGCTTTATTGATGGAGGCGATCACGGCGGGCGATGGCGGAATGCCGTAGAACACCTGCTGATTGAGAGTTTGTTGGATCTGCTCGAGCGAAGCGATGTTGGGGTTGATTTTCTTGGTGTAGCGATTGACTACCACGCGGACCTGGTCCTGGTTGAAGCCCATGCGCATGAGGAAACCGATATAGCGCTGGGCGTTGCGCAGGGAAGGGAACTCCTGATCGATGACGAGGAAGGTCGCGGTGGAGACTTGAGCGGCGGCGAGGACGACCGGGTCGGTCACCCAGCGGCCGCCATCGATGACCACGGCTTCGTATTTCTCCACCAGGAAGGTGGCGAACTCGCGGAATTGATGATCGCTGAACTGGCCCTGCTGATCGAGAGCATCGGGCGGGCCAACCATGAAAAAGCCGAGGGGATCGCGGGTCACGAAGCCTTCGAACAGGGCCTGATCCATGCGGTCGAGATTTTCGGCAACTTCCATGAGGGTGTACTGGGGGGAAGCGCCGAGCTGCATGGCGGTGTCGTTACCCGTCCAGTCGAGGTCGATGAGGCCGGTGGAGAGTTTTCTTTGCGCCAGGACGGAGACGAAGTTGACGGCGAGAGTAGTGGCCCCGACGCCGCCCTTGGAACCGATGAAGGTGTAGATCTTGCCGAGCTTGCTTTCGCCGCCGGTGGCCTGGCGGGGAGCGCGCTCGAGCCGGGCCATGGCGTCGCGAAATTCGGTGCGTTTCAAGGGCTGGAGGAGAAACTCGTTGGCGCCGGCGCGCATGCAGGCGATCACGGTATCGGAATCGGCGTGGAAATTGGAGGCGATCACGAACAGGTCGGGCGCGGCCTGTTTGACGCGCTCGATGGCCTTGATGGCGGTTTCGGGATCGGCCGAAAGATCGACCATGAGGCCGGCGCCGGGAGCGCGCTCGAGGTCCTGCAGGACGCGGATATGGAGGTTGGCGGAGACCTCCTGGTATTCGGCGCCGATCCTGGCGTTGGGCAGGTTGAGCATGGCGTCGCGCACCATCTGGCGGAAGGGTTCGTCGGAGGAAGCGACCAGAAGCGAGAGGTTAGGCATGGATGGAGTCCTTTTTCATGGCACGCATACTCCGGAAGCGTCCTGGTAGCCGGCGCTTTCCATGGGCTCGTTGGTGGTGAAATCCGGAATAGGCACTGTAGGCAGCGAAAAGTAAGGCGACAGGCCAATGAAATTGTAGTTGGAGACGCTGACGCTGACGGTGTCAGGCACGCAGATACCGCCGGCGCAGGAGCTGCCATCGAACAGGGTGGTGGTGCCGTCGGGGTTTTCGGAGAAATACTGCACGGTCACGAGAGCCTGGCCGTTCTGAAACTGATTCATGTCCACCATGGGAGGGACGTTGGCCTGCATGAACGCGATGACGTTGCTGGCGGAGCCATCGGGCTCCCAGCAGTGAGTGGCGGCGTAGCGCGCGCCGTAACGGGTGAAATCGGCGACGCTGTGCCAGACCCACAAGCCACGGGCGATGAAGACCACCATGAAGAGCATCGGGAGGAGGACGCCGCCGAAGAGGAGGGCGAATTCCATGAGGGCTTGACCGCGCTGTAGGGCGGACCCCCCGGTCCGCGTGCGACCCCCTGGTCGCACATCGGCCGGCGCGAGGACTCGGCTCTCGGGGAGAAAAGCGGGACGAGGGCGTCCCGCGCGGACCGGGGGGTCCGCCCTACAAATGGCGATGGACAGGCCCCTCATAGCGCGCTCCCGTTAAACGGCACGGTGACCGTCGGATAGACGTTGAAAGCCGGCAGGGTGATATAGGGCAGGCGGATCTGCACCTGGTAACCGTTCGGAATGACGATCTGGATGTAGTCGGGGCGCTGGGCTCCGGTGAGGCCGCCGCAGCCGCTGGCATCGCAGGCGCCGGCGGCGCCGGTGATGGGATCGACGCAGAAGGTGTTGACCTGGAATTGGTCGGCGGTGAGGTTGGCGACGATCAGGGCGCCGGTGTAGCTGTCGGTGACGCCGTAATTGAATGCCGCTTCGGTGAGCGCGTCGGGGGAATTGCAGAAATCGATGGCCTGCTGAATGGAGAGGTAGCGCGCGGCGGCGAACTCGATTTTCTTGATGACGTAATAGAGGTAGATAAACTTGCCGAATTGAATCGTGCCGACGGTGAGGAGCAGGAGCACCGGCATCAGCAGCGCGAATTCGACGATGGCATTGCCGCGGCGGCGGGAGCGAATCATTGGACCAGCACCACCTTTCCCGGACCGCTGGTGAGGTAACTGGAGCAGGCCGAGGCATAGCGGCCGTCGAACCAGCCGGATTGCAAGGGCGCCGGGTTGCCGATGTAGAGAGCCGGGAAGCGGCCGTAGGAATCGGTGGGATCGAAGAACGTGCCGGTGCTCAAGAGCTCGATCAGGAACTGGCGGAAGCCGAGGATGGTGATCACGCCATCGATGGTGGCGACAATGGGCACGGTGATGATGCGGCGGCCGTTGCCGGCGTATGCGGAATAGGGATCCGTGGAAGCTTCCAGGTTGTTGGTATCGGGCGTGTAGGCGGCCGAGAGCGTGCCGAAATCGCTCACCGCGGTGGCGCAGGCGGCGGGCGTTTGGGAGTTATCCACGCGCGCATACAGGCCGCATAGGGCCGCGGTAACGGAGGGTTGCACCGACCCACAACGTGCGGGCGCGGCGCTGGCCCAGACCTGCTCGCAATCGCCCACATTGAAGCAGGCCAGCGGCGTGGAGGCGTTGGCGGTGCAGGCATTAACGGTGGGGTCCTGGGTGGCCTGGACGCCCGCGGCGGCGCTCACGTATAACTGGTCGGTTTCGGATAGCATTGCGTTGGCGGTGTCGTAGCGGTTGAGAATCTCGTAGGTGACCGCGGAGCCGGTACCGGTGAGCGGCGGGACGGCCGGCGGCGACGCGCAGGCATAGGACAGCGTGTACACAGTGGAAAAGGTGGGGTCGAAACCGAAATTGACGGTGTCGGTGATCGAGATGGCAGAGACGCCGAACGGAACGATATTGCAAGCGGTGCATAGCGGCGCGCTGACGCCGGCAACGGCCTGGGTGGCGACGGTGGTTTTGCGCGACTGGCCGCCGGGCAGCAGGCTCCAGAACAGCAGCGGGGCATCGGCGGTGATACCCACCTGGAGGAACTGCGCGGTGGAGCAATCGGCCTGAATGCCGGTGGAAGAAGTGGCGTCGGCGGCATCGGCAAAACAGGCGGGAGGGTTCACCGTGCTGTTGAGGAAGCCGCCGGTCGAGCCGAGAGTGGTTTCGCCGAAATTATAGGTGAAAGCGGGGCCGGCGCCGGCCGGCGCGGGAAGCACATTGACGGCATTGGTGTAGGCGGATGCGGTGCCGTTGAGCTGGGCGGCGGCGGCTAGAGCCATGGTGATGGCCGCCTGGTTGAGCTCGCCGCGAATCAGGTAGAGCTGGCCGAGATCGAGCGCGAAGCCCATCATCCCGAAGATGACCGGCACGAGGATGACCAGCATCTGCAGGGAGACGGAGCCGCGCGTCCGTGGGGCAGACCATCGTTTTGTGTCGTCTGCCACCGAAAACCGTTGCAGGGCAGACCACAAGAAACGATGGTCTGCCCCACGGTATGGGCAAGAGTGGCTATTGCTGTTTGGGAATCTGTTGGCCACTGGGACCTACCAGCTCGGGTTTGGCGTCGGCGTCGGGCGGCGCGGGTTTCTGCCCCTTCTTGGGATGTTTAGACTGCTCTTGGACAACCGTTGGGAGAAAGCCCTCGGGCATGTCCGGCAGCTTAGCTTTCTGCTCTGGGCTAAGGGGGCGAACGAAGTGCGGGGTGACAACCACCAGCAACTCGTCGTCGGATTTGTTTGTGCTGCGGCTTTGGAACAGCTTGCCCAAAATCGGAATATTGCCCAAGCCGGGCACCTTATCGATAGTTTCGACGATTTGATTGTTAATCAGGCCGGCGATGGCAAAGCTCTCGCCATCCTTGAGAATGACTTCGGTCTCAGCGCGGCGCTGCGCCAGAGCGGGGATGGTGAAGCCCTCCAGGGTTACGGCGTCGGTGTAATCGAGCGAACTGTACTCGGGCGCGATTTTCAAGTCGATGGAGCCGTTAGGGGTTACGGTCGGAGTGAAATCGAGCTTTACGCCGAAGGGTTTGAACTGCACCGTGACGACCGGGGCGATGGCGCCTCCGGTGGACGTAGTGACGATGGTGGGGAAAGGAAACGAGCCGCCGGCGAGGAAACTGGCGTCTTTGCCTTCCAGGCAAATCAGGTTGGGCTCGGCCAGAATCTGCAGCAAATTGCGCTGCTGGAGGGCCTCGATGGTGGCGCCGATGTTGAGGTCGGGCCGAAAGGCGAACAGGTTCAGAAGATCGGAGAAATTGACGCTGGAGCTGCCGGTCTGGCCGCCCGTGGTGGTGAGCGGGCTGAAGCGCGGCGAGGAGAACTGCTCGGTGGAGGTTTCGCCCATGAATTTGGGATTGGTGCTGAACAGGTTGAATCCGATCTGCGTCAGTGCCACGCGATTGACGTCGGCGATTTTGACTTGCAGCAAGATGGAACGGGGCTCGGGAGGAGGCGGCGCTTTGAGCAGATTGATGACGGTCTTGGCGCGGGTTTGGGCCAGGCTGGCGAGCTGTTTGGACTCGTCGGCGGTCTTTACGTTGCCGGTGAGCACGATGGTTTCGCCGGTTCCGGAAATATGGATCGCGTCGCCATCCACGCCGGAGCTCTCCTGAAGCTTTTTGGAGAAGGAATCCCAATCCGTGTTGTCGTGAGTCACCGTGACTTCGAAGCGCGTGGGTGCGGCGCCGGTCTCCCAAACCACCACGGTGGCCAAGCCCGGAGACTTGGCATTGATCATGACCTCGTGCAGGGAAACCACCACGGCATCGGCGATTTTGGGCTCCGAGACCAGCACCCGCTGGATATCGCGGCTGAATTCGAGCAGCTCCCCGCGGCCTTCAACCAGGACCACGTCGCGCCCGCGCGTCACATCGGCCGCGGCGGGGTGAGACGCCCACAGAATCGGCAGAAGAAAAACAGGGCTGCGGAGAATCTTCATCGGACCAGTTCCTGAACGTGCTTATCGCCGTGGTAGACATCCACCAGCACGCCGGGCTTCTCCTCCTTTTTCGGCTCCTTCTTGGCCAGTTGTTCCCACACTTTGGGATCCGGAAGTTCGCGCGGGTTGCGGGCGCGGCGGGCTTTGGCAATGCGGTCGGCGTAGGTGGGGTCGAGCGAATCGGCCGTAAGCGGGCCGCCGGAGGCAGACTGCGAAAGATCGAGCGGATTGCGGAGAGAGAGACTGACCTTGCCTTCGTTCTTGGCCAATTCAAGTTTTTCCGCGTCGGCTGGGGAGAGGAGCAGAGTCACCACAGGGGACCTGGGGGCGCGGGGATCGGCCGGCTGCGAAGAAGGCGCGGAACGGCCGATGGAAAGCACCTCGACGTTTTGCAGGATGGTGGAGGTGGAAGCTTCCTCCATGCTGCCTGCGCGGGTGAAGAGAACGTCCACGTGCGATTGCGGCATGATCAGGCCGGCCACCCCGCTGGCATCGGTGACCGGTACGGAAACGGCGCGAAAGCCGTCGCGAATGGTAGAGGAGACGCCTTCGGGAGAAGTCTTGGCGGACAGCTTGGCGATGAGCAGGGGTTCGCCGGCGCTGACGGGATAGAGCACCACCCGGCCGAGCACGTCCTTGGCGATGGCCGCCGAACCCTTGGGCAAAGCGTGGACGGGATAATTCACCGTGCGCACGTTCAGCGTATTAAGCTGGGTGCCGGCGGGCAGGTCCCGCGCGGCGATCACCACGGGGGCCTGTTTTTCGGCCTTGGGGGCTACCGTGTTGGCATAGACGAACCACACCAGCAAGGCCGCCGAGACCCACGCTCCGGCGAAGATCAAGATTTTTTTGTTGCGATCCATGGGTTTCTCACGTAAAGCGGCTGTGGCGCAGGTCCGGGTGGCTGCTGCGCCGAGAGTTGAGCCGGATTGCTCGGGTCAGGGGTGGGACAGACGATCGTTTTTTGTCGTCTGTCATGCCTTCCCAGGTGACGGCCGGGTGACAGACGACAAACAGCGATCATCTGTCCCACCTGGTCTCCGGGGCCAGCCGCTCCACGGGCGGAGGGGTGCTGCCCCGCTTCTAGAATGGCGGCGGTGGAATCGGAATAGAGAAGCCGCCAGCCGGATTGTTCCAGCGCTTCGATGAGGGGCGAATCGGCCGGCACGAGCGCGCTGGTAAAGCCCCAGGCATCCCAATCGTGGCGCCATCCGGGACGCGCCTGTGCCATGCGGGCGTATTCGGCCAGGAAGCTGGCGCCGTAGAAATCGCTGCGGCCGTCGAAGAAGACTTTGCGGGCGCCCCCCGAGCACCAGATGAGATAGCCGCCGAACTTATCCGGCGCGTAGAGCCGCCCGCCGGGGGGCAGGTGCGAGTAGGCGGCGACGGGAAACTCGCTCGGAGAAAAGCCGGTGGCGGCGCGAATGGCGGGAGTTTCGAGCAAGGCGAAACAGGCGGCCAGGATGAACGGAACCGCAGCCCACCCGCCACAGCGCCGATCGATAGAGGCCAGGCGAGCCGAATAATCGAGGAAGCCATCGAGCGCCCGGCGCAGGCTCGGCGCCAGATCTCGGGCGCCGGCGAGCGATGCGGTAATCGCTCCATTCGCCAGCGGCAGCACGACCAGGGCAAACAGCGGCAGAGCGCGCGCCGCGCCGAACGCCGTGGCGGCGAAAAGAATCGCCAGGATGAAGTGCTCCAGACGGCGATGGGCGAGCGCGAGCGCGCCGCCCGAGATGCCAATCAGCAAGGCCGCGGCGATTTGGCCGGCGCCCTCGGAGTGGAAATTGAAGCTCTGAAATTCGCCCACGCGGTTGAGCAGTTCCCTGTCGGTGAGATAAGCGAACACGTGGCCATAGAGGCGCCAGCCATACGGATTGGCGAGCGGGGCGGCGGCGGCAATCAGCGCGGTCTCAAGATAGCGCCGCGCCTGCTTGCGGGGGAAATCCGCGCTCCAGATGAGCGGGCGAAGGGCCGCACTCAATGCGTAGATCGAAGCAGTCGCGGGAGCCAAAAAGAAGCTGGCGTGGAGGTTGGCCCACAAGGCACAAAACAGCGCGATACCGAGAGCCCGGCGCAGTCCCAAGCCGGCGTCTTCGGCAGGAGCGCGTCCCAGCCGCTCCATCCACAGCACCCAAACCACCAGACACAGCCAGCCCAACACATGCGGGCGGGCCAACCAATGCAAGCTGGTGGTGGTGACGACCAGAGGCGACATCATGGCGGCAATCAGAAAATTACCGCCAACCATCCAATGCAGTTGAAACCATACCCAAACCCCGGCGGCGATCGCCACGGCGTAAAAAAAAGCGACGCCAGTCAAGCCGCCCACGCGATCCGCCTCACCGGTGACAACGTCGGCCAGCCACTCCCACGCAAACCAAGGCTGGCCCGCCTGGCTGAAAGAATAAATGTCCCTGGTTGGAAATGCGTGCGTGGACAGAATCGTTTCCCCATTACGAATGTGCCAGCCGCTGTCGGAATCGCGGAACAGCTTGCGGTAGCCTTGAAACAGGAACAAGCAGTAGAACAGGGTGACGCCTGCCACCAGGAGCGCCAAATCTGGCACGAACAGCGCCGTGCCGCGGCGCGTGCCTGCCATGACCCGGGAAGTCGTCCGGCCTGATTCTACCGATACCATCACCGGCCGCTCCTCGAGGTTCGCAGCCTACTGCGTAGTCCCGATGCTGGCCAGGTCGCCCGTCATGCTCTGGTACAAGCTGACGATACCCTGGGAAAGCTGGTTGACGGTGGTGATCAGGGCCAAGCCGATCGCGGCCACAATCAGGGCGTATTCCACCAGGTCCTGACCCTGCTCGTCTCCGATGAATTGTAAGAGCGCTTCTTTCATGAATTCCTCTCTTAATCGGCTCGATTTTCGTTCCCTTGAAATCGAGACTTTACCACAACCTGATGAAGCCGTTTCGCAACCGTTCCCAGAATGTTTCCTGAGACTTGGAGGGAACCGTAGCGGGTTTGCCATCCAGACGAGACACCAATTCCAGGTTCTTGAGCGCGGCAGGATGCGCGGCGTTATAACCCAAGGCCAAACTTAATTCCTTGCGAGCCTCGGGGTAGTTCCCTTTTTCGATCAGAACGGCGGCCAAATTGGAATGGGCCGTGGCGGGGTCGGAGGCAGTTTGCCAGGCGGCCACGGCTTCGGCGTTCTGGCTTTGGGCCGCCAGGGCCAGAGCCAGGTTATCGCGCGCCACACGCGAGGACGGATTGAGTTTCAGGGCCGCGCGGAATTCCTGGGTCGCTTCAGCTTCACGTTTCTGCATCAACAAGTTATAGCCAAGATTGTTGTGCAGGGAATCGTCGGCGGGGGCCAGTTCTACCGCCCTGCGGTGATCGGGCTCGCCGAGCGGGTATTCGTGACCTTCATCGTGCAGAATGCCGAGCCACGAAAAGTACGCGGGCGCCGTTTGCGGATGGGCCCGGAGGAAACCCTCCATGCTCGCGATCGCCTCGCGAGGTTGATGCAAGTCGTGCAGATAACGAACCAGCGCCAGTTCTACCGCGCCGGAATCCGGGAATCTGGCGGCGGCCAGGCGCGCGATTTCGAGCGCTACGTCCGGATAGCCGCGGGTGACGTAGGCGCGGGCCAAGTCCAGGCGCGCCGGAATGTTGTCCGGCTCCGCCGCGACCTGCTCGCGCAGGGTGCGCAGTTCCAGATCGCCATCGCCGGCATCGCGCGCATTGCTGATCTGGCGTTCGAATACGGTCTGCCGCGCCGCGACCGGCGCCGCCGGAGTTTGAGAGACGACGTGCCGCGTAGTGCACGAGGATGCGGCCAACGCCAAGATGACGATCGAGGCGGGACCGGCCATCGCTCTCCGTGGCCTGTCATGCCTCGCTAAGGCGCAGGCATCCGGCAGACGGCGAAAGGCGATCGTCTGTCCCACCCCGCGTCTCATGAAAGCCTTTCCACCGCCAGTTGATCGCCGGCTTCGGTCCGCGTGGCCATTACGGCCCCGGCCGGAAGTTCCAGTACCGAATGAGCCATCAGACAGCCTGAAATGCGCCAAGCCGGAACGGCGTGCCGGACTTTGCGAACCCTCTTGCGGCGATCGAGATAAACCAGATCGATAGCGAACTTCATAAAAAAAGTGTGGACCGATTGGCAAGGGACGATCCACAGGCCCTCGCCCTGCTCCAGGCGCCGGTGCTTGAGGAGACCGGTACGGCGCGCCGCGCTGTCGCTGGCCACACCGATACGCTCCCCCAGAACCGTGTTTCTGGTGTCATTCCGCACTCTGACGGTCAATTCCCGTTGAATATAACACAGCCTGCTCAAATTGCGTGTCAATTCGCCCTGACAGAGCCGGCTGAGATTGTGTGACGGCGGGCAGGTTGGGGCGGTTTACAAACCCGGTCACAAAACTTTCGAAAAAAGTTGAGACGCGCAAGCACCCTATTTTTCCTGCACTTAGCGGCGAGGAGGAGTCCAAGAGGACGGTTTACCGCCATGTCGCATGGTTAGACTGAAGGCGGTTGGAAAGTTCCAGCCTCTACCGCGGCCGTTCGTGCCGCGGTTTTTCTGTTTCGGAGGATTCATGTTTCGCCGTTTCCCGATCGTCGTTTTGCTGGCGTTGGCCAGCGCGTTCGCCGCGCCGACCCTCACCACTATCCAGGATGTGCTGTACAACGCCGATGGCTCGCGCTTCAATGGCATTCTGACCATAAGCTGGGCCAGCTTTCAAACCGGCGACCGGACGCCCATTCTAAGCAACACCAAAACCTATCCAATCGTCAACGGAAATCTGTACGTGCAATTGACGCCTTCCACCGGGGCCACGCCCGTGGCGGAATACATCGTGACTTATTACTCTTCCGGCTCTGCTCAATACCAGGAGGTTTGGAATGTGCCGTCAGCCGCGCAATCGCTGACGGTGGCCTCGGTGCGCTCGGCTTCCACCGATATTCTCACCGACACCACGGGCAGCATCGCGGAATCCTCGGTTACGGGCCTGGTCAGCGATCTGGCTGCGCGCGCCACCATGGGCCCCGGGTTCGTTCCTTCGGGCGCGGTGGTGGTGGACAGCGGCGGACTCATGGAGACCGCGACCGGGAACGCCAGCGATTGCCTGCGCGTCGACGGATCGTCGGGATCGTGCGGAGGCGGGGGATCGTCGCCTAATTTTGTGGATGGCGAACTGCCGACCGGTACCATGGACGGAGTCAATACGAGCTTCACGCTGGCGAATGCGCCGTCGCCGGCCTCTAGCCTCTACTTGTACCGCAACGGGCTGTTGCTCGAAGCGGGGACGGATTATACCCTTTCGGGCAGCGGCATTCAATTCGTTTCCGCGGCCACCCCGCAACCCGGCGACAGCTTATTGGCCAGCTATCGCACAGCGGCCGCGCTGGAAATTTCGGAGAGCGCCGCGCTAGCCCCCGCCGGAACGCAGGTTTTGTGCAGCGGAACCGGAGTTGGGACAGGTGGAACTGCCTCCACCGTGCTCGGCACGTGCAGCGTAGCCGCCGGCACTCTGAACCCCGGGGACCGGGTGGAGATCCACTTCGATCTGGCGCACCGCGGCAACGCGGGAACCAGCACCATGACGCTTCAATGGGGCGCCACCACTATCGCCCAGATCGCCGCTGGCGCAAGCGCTACGCTCGTGACCGGGCGCGCGGAGGCAGGCTTGCTCGCAACCGGCGCGCAAACCAGTTGGCAGGCGTGGGGATCGGCCGTGCCCTTTGCGACGGGAGTGGGCACCGCGCCGGACGCCTATGCCAATGGGTTAACGATCCAGTTCCTGGGCAATGTGGCCCAGGCCGCGGATACTCTGACCCTGACCCAATACGCGGTGGTGCGCGTTCCCTAAATCTCGTGTGGCCGGGAATGGCGAAAACCAGGGCTTCGATGACGCTGGTGTTTTGCGCGTCAATGCTTTAGGCTATTTGTTTCGGGTTTACGCACTGACGCGGGGCCGGGCGAGGTTGCCCGGCCTTTTTTATGTGCCGACCCACCGGACGGGGAACCAGGTGGGACAGACGATTCGTTTTTTGTCGTCTGTCGAGCGGCTGGCCTGGCGAGCGCTGACAGACCGCGAAAAACTTGCGGTCTGTTCCACCTCTGACGGCTCGGCCAACCATGCACGTCCCACGACATCCGGGGTTCCAAGTCTCGACCCGGCAGCCTGAAAGACTGCGCCACGTCCTTATCGCGGCGGAAGAACGGCAGTTTTTCCCATGGCATAAAAGCGTTTGCCGCAAAACCGGCAATGCCGCGGCACGCGTTGGAACCACCGCATGATGGGATCTACGAGGCCGCGGGGCCTTGAGGGCGTCACGTCGCGGCTGAAGCACCGTGGACAGCGCACTTCGCCGGGTTTGATATCGAGCGGCTCTCGGATCTCCAAATTCGCACTCTAGCAGAGTTCCGAACACCCGGTTTTGTTCTGAATCGCTCACCCGATGTTAGGCTGGAGTTCGTGCGCAGCTTCTTTTTGTTCCTGTCGCGCCGCCGGGGACTGCGGAATTGGATGGAAACCTCCTCGTTGGCCGGGCGTCTGGCGAAGCGGTTCGTGGCCGGCGAGACCCTGGAGCAAGCGATCGCGGTAAGCCGGCGCCTGAACCAGGAAAAGATTTCCGTCACCATCGATTGTTTGGGCGAAAGCGTCACTTCACTCGAAGAAGCCGCTCGTGCGTGCGACGTCTACCAGGCCACCCTCACCGCTCTTCATGAGAGCGGCGTGGAAGGCAACGTTTCCTTGAAGCTCACCCAGTTCGGCCTCGATCTTTCAGCCGAAGAATGCCACCGCAACGTCGATCGGCTGGCCGCCAGCGCCGCCGCTTACGGTTTGTTTGTGCGCGTCGACATGGAATCGAGCGAATACGTAGACCGCACTCTCCGCCTGGTCATGGATCTCGATGCCCGCTACCATGCCGTGGGTGCCGTCATTCAGTCCTATCTATACCGGTCGCGCAAGGATGTGGAAGCGCTCAATGAGCGCGGCATTCGCGTCCGCCTGGTTAAGGGCGCTTACCTGGAATCGCCGTCGGTAGCCTTTGCGCGCAAAGCCGATGCGGACAAGAATTTCATCGAGCTGATGAAGCTGCTCCTCGATCGCGGCGCCTACCCCGCCATCGCCACCCACGACGAGAAAATCATCGCCGCAACCCGCGCCTACGCGGCCGAGCGCAACCTCTCCCGCGATGCGTTCGAATTCCAGATGCTCTATGGCATCCGCCGCGATCTGCAGCGCCAACTCGTCGCCGACGGTTTCCGCCTCCGCCTCTACGTCCCCTTCGGCCAAGCCTGGTACCCCTACTACATGCGCCGCATCGCCGAACGCCCGGCAAATGCCCTGTTCGTGCTGAAGAACCTGTTCCGCTAGCCGCGGAGCTCTGACAACTGAAAACTGACAACTGACAACTCCCTACTTCACCTTCATCACGAACAGCGTCTGATCGTCGAAGGGCTTAGTCGAGATTTTATCCAGGTCGGCGAGAATTGCGTCTATCAGGTCTTCGGCGCTGCGGCTGGAGTGGGTGCGCACCAAATGCGCCAGCCGGCCTTTCCCGTATTCGCGGCCGCCGGGGCCCATATGGTCGGTGATGCCGTCGGAATAAAGCACGATCATGTCGCCCGGCTCGGTTTGTACGGTCACGTTTTCGTAGTCGCGCGCCTCGAGCAAGCCGAGCGGCACGCCCTCCACGCGGATGTTCAACACTTCGCCTCCGCGCGCGATCATGGGCGGCAGGGCGCCGGCGTTCGCCATCACCAGCCGCCGCGTGGCCGGTTCCCACAGGATGACGCACAGCGTGACGTAGCGCGCTTCCACCTTGCGTTCCGTCAGCGCGTCGTTGAGCGCCTTCAGCAATTCGGCCGGGTCGCGGCGCCGCGGCGCCATGCTGCGCAGCAGGCCGATCGCCAGGCCGCCGTACAATGCCGCCGCTGCGCCTTTGCCGCTGACGTCGCCAAAGGCGATCACCGTCTGCCCATCCCGGCGCTCAAACACGTCGTAGATATCGCCCGAGATTTCGCGCGCCGGCCGCAATCGCACCGCGGCCTCCAGACCTTCGATTTCGGGTGACGCATTGGGCAGCAGCACGAGCTGCAGCTCGCGGGCCGCCTTCAGATCGTCCTCCATGGCCCGCTCGCGCGTGGCCAGTTGCTGATAGAGACGGGCATTCTCCAGGCTCGCGGCCACCTGCGGCCCGAGCAGGGCCAGCGCTCTGACGCGATCCTCGGTGAAATAGCCTACCCGCTCGCTTTCGAGGTCCATCACGCCCACCACGCGGTCCTGCACTTCGAGCGGCACGGCCACCTCCGACCGAATATCCGGGTGCGAAGAAATGTAGCGCGGATCTTTGTCCGTGTCGTCGACGCGGACCACGTGGCGCGATTCGGCCGCCGCGCCGGTGATGCCCTTGCCGAACGGGACGTTATCGATATCCACCCGCTGGTCGTAGCGAAGGCTGAACAGGTGCCGCAGCACTTTGGCGTCATGATCCACGGCCAGAATGCTGAAAGCGTCGTAGTCGATCAGCTCGCGCACGGTTTTGGCGATCGTGCCGAGCAGTTCGTTCAGGTCCAGGATGGAGGAAAACTCCCGCGAGATGTCGGCCAGAGTGCGCAGGGTGCGGTTCTGCTGCTCCACCCGGTGGTACAGCCGCGCGTTGTCGATGGCCACGGCCACCCGCGCCGCGATCAGCCGCAGCAGCGCGCGGTCGTATTCCGAATAGGCGTTGACGCGCGTGGATTCGAGATCGATGACGCCCACCAGCTTGTTGCGAACCGTCATTGGCACGGCCAACTCGGTCCGCACCGCATCCATGGCGTTCAGGTAGCGCGGGTCGTTGCGCACGTCGCCCACCAGCAGCGGCTCGCGCCGCGCGGCCGCCGCGCCGGTAATTCCTTCACCCAAAGCGATGGCCAAGTTTCGCACCACCTCTTCGCGATGCCCCACGGCGTAGCGGATGTGCAGATCCCGCCGTTTTTCGTGGTAGAGCAGGATGGCGAACAAATCGTACGGCAGCACCGTCTTGACGATTTCCGCCACGTTGGCCAGGAGTTGATCGAGCTTGAGGGTTTGCGAAATGACCGCCGAAACTTCCAGCAAGAAATCCAGCAGCTCGCTGCGTTCGCGAAAGCGCACCGGGCCCCGCCGGACGGTTGGCGCGGTCCGTTCCGGCGCTTTCGGGTTCGGCGGATCAGGCAGCGGTGGCCTCGACAATCTTGACGCTGGCGCTGGCGCCGATCCGCGTGGCGCCGGCGGCGGTCATGGCTTCCAGGTCCGCCAGCGTGCGAATACCGCCGGCCGCCTTCACTCCGATGGAGGGCCCCACCACGCTTCGCATCAGCGCCACGTCGTGCGCCGTGGCGCCCGTCTTGCTGAAGCCGGTGGAAGTCTTCACGAAGTCCGCGCTGGCCAGTTTGGCAAGCGTGGAGGCCACCACTTTTTGCCGGTCGTCCAGCAGGGCGGTCTCGAGAATCACCTTTACGATCGCGCCCGCCCGGTGCGACACCTCGACGACTTCCCGGATGTCCTGCTCGACCGCCAGGCGATCGCCGGAGCGAAGCGCGCCCACGTTGATCACCATGTCGATTTCCTGTGCGCCGTCGCGCACCGCAGCGGCCGTCTCCGCAACCTTGGCTTCGGTGGAAGTGGCGCCCAGCGGGAATCCTACTACCGTACACACTTTGACCGGGCTGCCGGCGAGTTCCTGCCGCACCAGCGGCACCCAGTAGGGATTCACGCACACGCTGGCGAAACCGTATTGCCGCGCTTCCTGGCAGACCTTGAGAACCTCCGCCCGAGTGGCTTCGGGTTTCAAAATGGTGTGATCGATGACGGCGGCAATCGCGGGATCGATTTTGGTCAGCCGCTCACTGGCGGAAACCCGCGCGGCGCCGGCCGAAAGGATCTGCCGCGTATTCGCCGCGCAGGTCTGGGCGCAGCGCTGCACGCAGCCGGGGCAAACCTCGTTCGGCAGGTTGAGCCCTTCCCCTTTCTTGGTGGGTCCGCTCTTGGTAGCGCCGTCCGGGACGCGCGCCAGGATCTCTTCCGCGATTTGTGCGACCAGCCGGTCCAGTTCCGTTTGTGTCACTGGGGAGCCTTTGTGGAAATCAGATATTGACGCTCGATGGCGATGATTTTGTCGACCCGCGCCTGATGGCGTCCGCCAGCGAACGGCGTGCCCAGCCAGGTGCGCAAAACCTCTTCCGCCTGGGTTTCGGTCAGAAGCCGGCCGCCGAGAGTAAGTATATTAGAATCATTATGTTCGCGGCTATTGCGGGCGGAAGCCCTATCATAACATAGGGCCGCTCGAATACCCGGCACTTTGTTCGCCGCCATGCACGACCCGATGCCCGCGCCGTCGATGATGACGCCGCGCGTGGCCGTGCCTTCCACCACCGTTTGGGCAACTTTGTGGGCGATATCGGGATAATCGGCGGGCTTCTCATCGAACACGCCGACATCGTGCACAGTCAGGCCCAGGCTTTCGATCACCGGCTTGAGCACCTCTTTGAGCCGAAACCCGCCGTGGTCGGCGCCGATGGCGATGGTGGTGTCGGGCTTGGTGAACCGGCTGAGCTCGGCTTCATGCACTTCCAGGATGCGCACTCCGCGCACGCCGGCCAGTTCCCGCGCCGAAGCGGTGACGATCGACCCTGGCGGAATCCGCAGATCCCCGCTCGCCGGAATGTCCTGCGCCGTGATAACTCGTTTCATAAAGAGCGAAGGTCTATTGTAAATGCTGGCGGGTACTGTGGCGCGCGCACTCTTGCGTGCCGCGTCGGCACTCATGCCGACGCCCGCTGCCACAGGGCGCGGAGGCGTCACAGGCGCGCGCCGACCGTTACATGTACATTCCCATGGCCGGTCTCTCCATCATGCTGATCTGGGGCATCGCGGAAGTGGTGGAGAAACGGCGGGCGCCGGTGCTGGCGCTCGCTTCGGCGTGCTTGGCGGCCGGCCTGGTTTGCGCCGTATTGACCTGGAACCAGGTGGAGACCTGGCGCAACAGCGAGACGCTCTTCCGCCACGCGCTCGAAGTCACCGGGGACAATTCGGTGGCCAACCATAACCTGGGCAGTTACCTCATGGCCCAGACAGGGCGCTTGCCGGAAGCTATCCCATACCTCGAAGCCGCCGTTTGCATTGACCCCGATTCGCCTCCCGCGCACACCGACTTGGGCAGCGCGCTGGCGAAGATGCCGGGACGCCTGCCCGATGCCATCGCCCAATTCGAAGCCGCGGTTCGCCTCGCCCCCGAGGCGCCGATTCCGCACAACAACCTGGGCAGCGCACTGACAGAGGCCGGACGTTTGCCGGAAGCCATCGCCGAATTCCAGGCCGCGCTCCGCTTAGACCCCGGTTACGACGAAGCGCGCCGCAACCTTACCGCGGCCCAAGCCAGCGGTTCGGCCGAGGGCCGCCGCGCCCGCGGCATTGCGATGCTCAAAGCGGGTAATCCAACCGGCGCGATCGCCGAATTCGAAGCCGCCTTCCGCATCGACCCTAACGATGCCGATGCGCACAATCACTTGGGCGCTGCCCTATCGAGCTTCCCCGAGCGCCAGCGCGAATCCATCGCCCACTTCGAAGCTGCCGTTCGATTGAAGCCGGACGATGCCGACGCACAATACAACCTGGGAGTGGCGCTCTCCGGTGTTCCCGGTCGCTTGCCCGAAGCCTTGCGCCACTTGGAAACAGCCGAGCGGCTGAAACCAGATCCGGAACTGAAGCGGGCGGTTGCGCGACTGCGGGCGGGACAGATGTAAACGAAGGCGAGAACTCGGGCCGCGACTTACTCGATCCGGCTGGCCAGCACCCGCGCTTCGGTGTCGGCTTCTTTTTGCGGCAGGCCCGCGATGCCGGTGATCCAGGCGCCTTTCGAGAACACGAACACGGGGCGGCCGGCATCCTGGCCGAAGTAGCCGCCGAACGAAGGCACCAGCTTGGCGTTCGTCAACGCTTTGCTCCAACTGAGCAGCAGAATGGCCGCGTCGGTGGGCGTATCGAGCTTCGCGAGGAACATGTCGTACTCGGCACGGCCTTTCTTGAAATGGCCTAGCCTCGATTTCCACGGGAGGTCTGGCGTGTGCAATGGCACAGGACGGAACGCCGACCTTGAGCCAGTCGCGGGTTCCGCACGACCTGTAGTTAGTGCCATCCGGTTCTGAAACATT